>UMAM01007103.1_pt1 | contig 75950 bp, 59 predicted proteins | sample 1963711 | NCBI WGS metagenome assembly UMAM01 (sample SAMEA4835916, study PRJEB28245) | human gut metagenome | biome: gut microbiome; material: fecal sample | place: Denmark | collected 2008
GATATACATAATCTTAAGCTTAGCTATGGTGATTTTGAAGCTTTGCATGGAATCGATATGAAGATTGAGAAAAATAAAGTCACGGCTTTTATCGGACCATCTGGATGCGGTAAATCAACTTTCCTTCGTTGTTTGAATAGAATGAATGATTTGACTGATGGATGCAAAATAACCGGTGAAATTCTTTATCATGGTGAAGACATAAGAAAGATGAATGAGATTTTGTTGAGAACCAAAGTAGGAATGGTTTTCCAACAACCTAATCCATTTCCTATGTCTATTTGGGATAACATTACCTATGGACCTAGATGCCAAGGTATTCATGACAAGAAATTTTTGAATCAATTAGTTGAGACTTCTTTGAGAGAAGCTGCTTTATGGGACGAAGTAAAAGATAAGTTAAAGAAATCCGGCTTAGCTTTGTCTGGTGGTCAGCAGCAAAGGTTGTGTATCGCTAGATGTATTGCTATGAAGCCTGAAGTCATATTGATGGATGAACCTACCTCTGCTTTGGATCCAATCGCTACAAAAAAAGTCGAGGAACTAGTGAATAAACTCAAAGAAAAATATACAATAGTAATCGTCACTCACAATATGCAGCAAGCCACCCGTGTTTCTGACTATACTGCCTTCTTCATGGTCGGAAACTTGATAGAGTTTGCTCCTACCCAACAATTCTTCTCACATCCTAAAGAGAAGAAGAGTGAAGATTATATTACGGGAAGATTCTCTTAATCTAAAGGAGGAAAAGCAAAATGACATTTGATCAAGAAATGATTGCAATCAATGAAGAAATTGAAAAAATGTTTTCTTTAACTCGTGAATATTTGAGACGCTCTTTAGTTTATTATCTTTCTGATGAATCGATAGTTTTTGATACAAAGATTGACGATCATTTAGTAAATGATTGTGAAAGAAATGTTGAGGCTTGGTGTCTTTCAATTTTGCTTAGAGAAAAAGTATATGCTACTGACCTTAGAAGAGTTACTGGATGTCTTAAACTTGTAACTGATATAGAAAGAATCGGTGATCATGCTAGGGATATAAAGGAAGATGCAGATAAGATTAAAGTCTTGGGTGAAAAAGGACAGGATAAAGACTTGATTCAAGAATTTGTCGATTATGTTTTGAAGATGTATGATGATTCAGTTAAAGCTTTCGTTAGATTTGACTTTAAACTAGCAGAGGAAATTGCTGCTCAAGACAATGAAGTCGATTCTAAAGTCGATGCAATCTTAGATCAACTCATCAAAGAAAATAGCGAGAAAAAGGTAAGTGGTGCTTATGTTGTCTATCAAACCTTGATTATTAAATACTTGGAAAGAATTGTGGATCATGCTGTTAACATTGCTGAATGGGTAGTGTTTATTAAGAATGGATTCCATAAGGATAGCGTAATTATTTAGGAGAGTCTTTTATGAGTGGCTATTACAACTCTTTAAATAAATCGAAATATATAATCTATAGTGTCGAAGATGATGTAAATATTTCTCGAATAATAAATTTGACTATGGTAAAGGAAGGATATTCCATTCATTCTTTCTTGAATGGTCAAAGTTTCTTAGATGCTTTCAAAGAAACAAAACCGAATTTGATTCTAATGGATTTAATGCTTCCTGACTATACTGGTGAGGATTTGATAACCAAGGTTAGACAAAGCGAAGGTGGTGATGATGTCGATATCATTATAGTCTCTGCTAAAAATATGCTCGCTGATAAAATTGAAGGCTTGGATAGAGGAGCTGATGATTATATCGAAAAACCATTCGATATTTTGGAATTGATTGCCCGTATCAATGCACATTATAGAAGGACGGCAAAACAAAGTGTTTTGTCATATGGTGAACTTGTTTTGGATGTCAACCAACATAGAGTCACTTTTAATGGAAACGAGGTGAATTTAACCGCTTCAGAATTCACCATATTAAAAACTTTGATGGAAAATATTGGCGATGTCATCTCAAGAGAACAATTGATTTCTATTCTTTGGGGTGATAACAAGGCTTTGGAGACTAGAACTATCGATATGCACATAAAAGAGCTTAGAAAGAAGCTAAATGATTCAAAAGGTCTTTTGATTCAAACTGTTTATGGTATAGGATATAAGTTGGGAATAATAGAGGATGAAAATTAAGGATTATATTAAACTTTCTATAGTAGGAATATCAGCCAGTTATGTTTTTTATCTAGCTGGTTCTATATCTTCATTTTGTGTCTCACATAATTCTTCTATAGATAGAATAAATAATTCTTTGATTCTTTTAAAAGATAATCATGATTTAGTAATAGACAATGATAGTAAAATTTTAAAGACTGTTGACTCAGCTTTTCTCAATAATTTAGGATACGATAAATTGTCCCTTACCACTTATATCGATTATAATCCCAATCGATATGAAGGCTATATGAAGTTTGAGTCTAACAAATATGGTTATATAAAAATGGATGTTCCTAATGATGAAAAAATCAGCTTTTATTTTTTATCCATGGGATTACCTATTGTAACTATAACGGATGCATGCCTTATTGCCTTTGTCTGCGTTGAGAATAAAAAAATAATGAATAGGCTAGGCTCTTCTTTGAACAAGCTTGGAAATTCTTATGGTCATTTAGAAAATCCATATCTATATGAAGGTGATTTGGATTTGATGACTTCAACAATAGATGAAGCGTCAAACAAGATCATTAATATGGATAATGATATCAAAGAAACTTATGAACGTACTATCGCATTGCTAGATTCCATGCCTAACGGACTTATTCTATTGGATTCAAAGAGAAACATTTTATTGAGGAATAAAGCAATTGAGAAGTTTTATTATTCCATAAAAGAGCTAGGAAAAGATAATATTCTATTGGACTTAAAATCTAAGATTGAAGATTGCCTTAATCAAAAGCAATCAATATCTTTCGATTGGAATGTTCAAAACATTATTTATTCTATTTCTATAGAAGCACTAGGTGAAAAAGGTACAGCTATTTTAGTTTATGACGTAACTAATCAAAGACGAATTGAAGACACAAAACGTGATTTTATGGTCTACGCATCTCATCAGATGAAAACCCCTTTGACTTCTGTTATCGGCTATCTAGAGATGATAATAGATGGCGTTGTTACTGATGAAAAAGAAGTAAGAGAGATGACTAATGATGCCTTGACTTCAGCTAAGACTTTAAATGGAATGCTCAAGGATATGCTTTCCTTAGCAAAGATGGAAAGCAATGTTCCACCAAACAGAGAAAAGATAGATTTGGCTGAAATGACCAGTGTTGTGTGCAATTCGTTTAAAGAACAGTGTTTAGTTAAGAAGATTAATATTATAAAAGATCTTCAAACCTTGTATGTTGAAATGGAAAGAAGAGATTGTGAGAGGCTTCTAGCAAATCTCATTGAGAATGGCATTAAATACAATAAAGAATATGGGAGTGTAGTCATCATCATCGACCCTTACAAGAATCAATTGATTGTAAAAGATAGTGGTGTTGGGATTCCACAAAATGATCTTTCTAGGATTTTTGAAAGGTTTTATAGGGGTTCGGATGCAAGGGTAGAAGGCAGCGGATTAGGCTTGGCTATGGTTAAACATATCTGTCAACGATATGGATATAAGATTAATGTAGATTCCAAGATTGATATTGGGACGACATTTACGATAAGTTTTTAGTATTGGTCAGGCTCTTTACTTATCGATGCTGGAATTAGCTCTGCTACTTTTAACGCATCTTGGGTTTTCAGCTTTACTTGTGCACCGACTTTGCCTCCAGAGAAGAAAATGTAATCATAAGATAATGCAGAATCGTCAATATAATGTTTCATATGTTTCTTAAGACCTATCGGCGAACATCCACCATGTACATAACCGGTTGTAGGAAGCAAATCCTTCAAAGGTAACATTTGGACTTCCTTTTCACCACAGGCTTTTGCTGCTGATTTTAAATCCAGTTCTTTTGCAACTGGAATTAAAAATGCATAGAATGAATGACTTTTCCCCTGACAAATCAATGTTTTAAAAACAGTGTCAACAGGTTCATTTAGTATCTTTGCTATTTCTTCTCCTGTCAATTTTGGATTTGCTTCATAGAAGAAAGGCGTATATTCAGTTTTTTCTTGATCTAAGATACGCATGACATTTGTCTTATTTATTTTCATATTCATAAAACCTTCTAGATTCCTTAAAATTATAGACTTTAATTTATGAAAATGTTGATTTTATGTACTTTTATTTCTCTAATGTACATTATTTCTAGTAAAATATTAAAAGTTTTAAAATTGAAAGGATAATTATTCTATGGCATATGAATTGATTTTTGATAGTTGTAATGATTTAGGACCTTCTTATGATAAAGATAACGGAGTTACCATAATTCCTTTAGCTTTTGAAATGGAAGGCAAAAGATATCTTCGTTATCAGGATGACAGAGAACTTTCTGTAGATCAATTCTATAAGAATCAATCGGATAAGATTTATGGTAAGACTGCTCAGGTCACACCTATTGATTTTATCAATCATTCAACTCCATTTTTAAAGGAAGGAAAAGATGTCTTCATTTGTCCTTTCTCTTCTGGATTATCCGGAACTTATCAATCTGCTTTGGTTGCAAAATCTCAACTAGAAGCTGATTTCCCCGATAGAAAAATTGTCGTATTCGATGGAAGAACTGTAGCACCTTCTTATTCTTTGATGATTGAGGAAGCTGTTAGACTTTATAGACAAGGATTGTCTATGGAAGATTTGGAAGCTACTTTGAAGGAAGAGAGAAATCATATCTATACTTGGTTTGCTGTCAATGATTTGGGCGCTTTGGTTCATGGTGGCAGAGTCAGCAAGGTCTCTGGATTTTTTGCTGGTGCTTTGAATATCAAACCTGTTCTCGATGTTGATTTAGATGGAAAGCTTCAAGTTGTAAGCAAGGCTCATGGTACTAGAAAAGCTTTAGAGACTTTATCTAACAAAGTTAAGGAAACTATCTCAGAAGATGGTTTGAAAAAGAAAATATATGTCTCTTATGGATTGGAGAAAAACTTAGCAGATATCTTGATTGAATCTTTGAAAAAGAATGTATCCGAAGACTTAGATATAGTAGTTGGAAGAATAAGCCCTATTATTGGAGTTCATACTGGACCTTCCATTATTGCTTTGTCTTGGATTGGTGTAGATCAAAACAAAACAAAATAAAGTGCTTTTATTATAATAATTATTGTCAATCAACTTGTTTTTTATTATATTAATAGAGAATGAGACCTTGTGTCTTACCTTAAATCAGGAGACTTAGTTTTCTAATGGAAAAAATAAGAGTGGTCGCCCTAGGTGGCCTTAATGAAAATGGCAAAAATTGCTATTGTATTGAAGTAGACGGAGATATATTTGTTATCGATTGTGGATTGAAGTATCCTTCAGTCAACAATCCTGGAATTGATTTCTTAATTCCTAATTTTGATTACTTAAGAAAGAATCAGGATAGAGTTAAAGCAGTGATCATTACTCATGGACACGACGATCAATATGGTGCATTGCCATATCTTTTGAACTTGATCAATGTTCCTGTCTATGCTTCAAGCACAACTATAAATATGATTAGAATGGATTACGGAAAGAAATTCCGTCGTTTCCAAACATATCATTTTATATCAGTATATCCTTCTTCCACTGTTGTCATAGCTGGTCATACTTTCGATTTCTTTGCGACAACTCATAGCATTTCTAATTCGTTTGGATTCGCTCTTCGTACAGAAGTCGGAAACATCGTATTCACTTCAGATTTCATTTCTGATTATAACCATGTCAGAGGATTCTCTTTCGATCTTCCTAGACTTTGCAAGATTGCTGAGGCTAATCCAACATTGCTTTTGATGAGTGAGTCTTTGAAAGCTTTGACACCTGGCTCTGCCTCTCCTAAACATAGATTGACTCCTCATATTCAAGATATGGTTGGGAATATGAAAGGCCAGTTGTTCATAGCTCTTTACACTCAAAACTTCTACAACATTCAAGAAGTTATCGATTTAGCTGTCAAGAATGATAAGAAGATTTGTTTCGCTAATCAAACATTGTCTTCTTTCAAAAAGTCATTCAATGCTTGTGGTGATTTGGTAATACCCGACAGTAATTACTTTGAATTGAAAGATATAGCTTCGGTACCAGTTAATGAAAGAATTATTCTTTTGACTGAATCCGGATTGAAGTTATTTTCCGATATCAAGGAATTATGTTACGGCGGAATTCCTGGCTTGAAGATTTCAAATTCAGATGCATTTGTCATGGCCTGTCCTTCAGTTCCTGAAACTGAAATTCAGCACACTGAGGCTTTGGATACAGTGTTTGCTACAGGTGCCAACGTAAAGAATTTGACAAGACGTGATATAGCTTCTATGCACGCTCAGGAAGAGGATCTCAAGATGATGTTGACACTATTACGTCCTAAATTTTATTTCCCTGTAAAAGGTGAATTCCGTCAAGTAATGGGCAATGCTAAGATGGCAGTCAATATGGAGATAGGCCTTAATCACAGCAATATCTTTGCTTATGATAATGGCATGTTCCTCAAGTTTGACGAGAATGGAAAATTCATACCTGCACCAGAGAAGGTCAACGTTTCTGATGTCGTAGTTGATGGTTCTACTGTCGGAGAAGTAAAAGGTAATGTCTTGGATGAAAGAGCTACTATGAGCAGCGACGGTGTCGTATTGATGGGATGCTTGATTTCATTGAAAGACAAAAAGTTGTTATCTAATCCTGATATCCAAATGCGCGGATTTATTTATCTGAAAGATGCATCGGATGTTGTAAGTGAAGTATCTAGATACTTTATCTCTACTCTCGACACTTTGGTTAAAGACACCCATGGATTATCGATGGAAGTAATGGCCAAAAAACTATCCGATAAGATGACTAGATTTATCAAAAAGATGACCGATAAAGAACCTTTGGTAATCTGTGAATTAAGAAATGCCGATGAAGCAGATAGATCATGTGCTCAAAGAAGTTTGGCTCGCCAAAATAGAGCAGCTAATGCTTCATCTGCTAGAATCCATTCTTCCAAGGATCAAACAGCTGATATTAAGCCCAAGCTTCCTAACTTTACTTTGCCTTCTCCTAGAAAACCTATAGATGATTCTTCTAATGGTCAGTCAAACTAATTCAGCTGTTGTTTAAAAGTGAATATTAAAAGCCTTAAGCCGATGAGCTTAAGGCTTTTTGTTTAAATGACAATTACTTGACTAAATCTACACCATGAGATGTGCCAATTCTAGTAGCACCGGCTTTGATCATATCTTCCATGTCTTGCTTGGTTCTTATACCACCAGCGGCCTTGACTCCAAAATCGGGTCCGACAGTCTTTCTCATCAGTTCGACATCGTGGACTGTGGCTCCACCTTTTGAAAAACCGGTGGAGGTCTTTACAAAGTCTGCACCAGCTTTTACAGTCAATTCAGAAGCTTTGATCTTTTCCTCGTCAGTCAATAAGCAACATTCGATGATTACTTTGAGAACATGGTTTCCGATTGCGTTTTTTACAGCTCTGATCTCATTTTCTACATAGTCATAATCTTTGTCTTTCAATTTTCCGACATTTATTACCATATCGATTTCGGTAGCACCCTCTAGGATACTTGATTTTGCCTCAAATGCTTTCACGCTGGGAAGTGTGGCACCTAATGGAAATCCTACGACTACTGCAACACCGACATTTGTTCCTTCCAATAGTTTGCTAGCTAATGATGCATGGCAAGGATTGACGCAAACAGACTTAAAACCATACTCTTTTGCTTCAGCACAAAGCTTTTCGATGTCTTCTTTGGTAGCTTCAGCTTTAAGAATTGTCGAATCGATATAATCTTTTAATTCCATGGAATAATCCTCTTTCAGTTAAATATTATCATATATTGTCGATTGGATATATCGGTTAGATGAATTACATAGGTAAAAAATCGTACCACGATTAAAAAAGGGCTTTCAAATATTAATAAAACTTGCTAATATTCTTTAATTGTTGTAATATACAACACGCTTATTTGAAAGGATAATTTTTAGTCTATGGCAAACATCAAGTCTGAACAAAAGGATATTCTCACCAACGAAAAGAACCGTCTTCGTAATAAATCTTACAAGTCACAGGTCCGTACTGCTATGAAGAAAGTTCGTGTAGATGTCGAGAAGAAGGTTGAGAGAGCTACTCTCGATGCTGATTTCCAACATGCTATCTCACTCATCGATCGTTCTGTTCGTATGGGAATTCAAAAGCCTAACACCGGCAATCGTCAAAAGGGACAGATGTGGAAACTTTATAATTCCGTCGTCCTCCCTGTTGCTGAGGCTAAGTAATAGTATTTGTTCTCATTTATAGAGAAGGCTTTTGTCTTCTCTATTTTTGTGTTTATTTTTTTCTGATTAGGTTTCTTTTTGTATTTTCTTTTAATGAGTTGGACTTAGTTGTAAAGTTTAAAGGCATTTGTTTGGAGGATTTATGAATAAAATATATAATTTCATAAAGAAGAATTCTTCTTGGTTAATACCTGCTTTTGGTCTTCTTTGCTTGGTTTGTTATTGTGCACACTTTATCTTATCTTTGGTGCAAGGTGTCGATGATACAACGAATGTATTCGATGTTTTAAGGATTTTTTTGAGTGAAATATTTGTCTATTTAGTCGGAGTATTCATGATGATTTTCGGCAGAGCTAGAAATAATGCTAGAATGCAAAAATTAATCGTGTTTCTATCTGGAATATATTTAGCTGTATCCAATTTTGTCTCCGGAGTCAGTGGAATGTTTATGATAGTCAATAATAGTGCTACCTTGATCATCTCTTACGTCTTGTCATTTATAGTTTCCTTGGCTTGGGTATTTATACTTTGCGAAGGATCATATGGATACCTTCAAAACAACTTCGAAAGACGAATAGGTGTCATTGCTAATTTGCTTTCCGTGGTTTTAATTTTAAATTTAGTCTCTGTTGTATTGAGTTTTATAATCGCAGGTGTTAACGGTGCATTAATTTCTATATTTATAGCTTCTCTACCTAGTTTGACATCTTTCTTTTATTTGGCTTGCCTCTATTGTTCTTATATCGATATTTACTATATTGGATATAACAATCCTCGTCCAAAGAAAGATAAAGAAAAGAAAGAAAAGATTGATTTAGATATTCATAGTTATTAAAAAACACATCAAAATGATGTGTTTTTTATTTTTCGTGAATAGGGCAGTCGCCTTCTTCTTTTATTATCTTTCCTTCGTGAAGTCTATATAATGAATCGACATTCTTCAGTTCTTCTAAAGCATGGCTGACAATTATTATCGTCATATTTCTTTGAGTATGCATACCTTCTATTAAATTTAAGAATTCTTTTCTTCCATCTTCGTCCATACCGGTGGTAGGTTCATCAAGAATCAATAGGTCTGGATCTGATATTAGGGCTTTTGCAAGCCTTACTCTTTGCTGCTGACCTCCTGATAATTCACTGATTGATGAATTTGCGTATTTGTCGATGCCCATAGTTGTCAGCATGTCTTTAATTTTATGCTTGTCTTCCTTTGTGATGAAGGAGAACGGCTTAAATTTAAGACCTAGTGATACGACTTCGGTTACAGTTGCTGGAAAAATAAAGTCTGAATTACCTGTTAATTGACTGACAAATGATTTCTTCTTGAATGTATCTGTTACTTTTCCGGCTTGTGGTTTGTTAATTCCTAGAATAATTTTTAATAATGTCGATTTACCTGCACCATTAAGACCTATCAAGCCGACAAATTGACCATCATTTATATGTAAATTAATATTATTCAAAATAGTTTTATCCGTATATGCGAATGTTATATCTTTTAAATCTATCATTTTATTCTCCATCAGAAAATGAAATTCATTTTCAAATCTATAATTAGTATATCATTATTTTTGGTGAAACCTATATAATTTAATTTGTATTTAAATAACTTGAAATTAAAATTATTTAGGGAAGAAAAAGACATGATCCTATTAAAAAATATAGTTAAAGATTATGGTCAAGGTAGTGAGGTCTTTCACGCTTTAAATGGTGTTTCTTTGTCGTTTGGTGAGAAAGGTTTTGTCGCTATTTTAGGTCATTCAGGTTGTGGTAAGACTACTTTACTCAATATTTTAGGAGGATTGGATAGACCTACTAGTGGAAATATGATAGTCGATGGGAAGGACACTTCGTCTTTTTCGACTAATGATTTCGATAGCTATAGAAACTTTAAGATTGGATTTATTTTTCAAGAGTATAATTTGCTCCCTGAGATGAGTGCGTTGAACAATGTTAAAATAGCTTTAGATATAAGAAGAGTAGGAAAAGAATCTGCCGATAAACTTGCTAGAACCGCATTGAAGAAAGTTGGTCTTGAGAATAAAGCTGACAATAAGCCTCATCAAATGTCAGGCGGTCAATGTCAAAGAGTGTCTATTGCTAGAGCAATAGTGGGAAATCCATCAATAATATTAGCTGATGAGCCTACAGGTGCATTGGATTCAAAATCCGGTAGGGATGTCATGGAGATATTGAAGTCTATCTCCATGGATAGACTTGTTATCATGGTTACTCATAATGAGGAACTAGCTAAGCAATATACTGATAGAATCATAAGATTATCAGATGGTAAAGTCATATCAGATACAGAGGCAATCGAAGGCAATAATTTAGAAAATCCTATAAGCGATGAAAAGAAAAAGAAAGTTGGATTGGGTTTTGCTGGTGCTATAAAAACTGGTGTAAGACATACAGTAAATAGATTAGGTCGATCTATGAGTGTGGCTTTGACAACAACATTTGGAATCATGGCTTTGGGATTTTCTTTAGCTTTGGCAAACGGCTTTAGCTTTTATGTAAACAGAGTCAATCAAGTAACTGGATCTAATGCACCTATAGTGATCAATGCTTATTCTACTTCTTCTGCCGGTGCTTCTTGGTCTAACTATAACCAAACAAAAGAATATCCCAGCGATGATTCTATCTATCCTACTTATTCACCCACTGGAACTGAAACTTATAAATACAACAACTTTACTGATAAGTTTTATAACTACCTGCAAGAGTTGAAGAATGATGGTGTTTTGACTGATTACAAAATGAAGAGGAGCGAAGATGATTCTTTGAAAGTCATAACATCCTATCCAAGTAGCTTGAATGTTGAGAATTCAGGTGTCGATGGAGATAGTGGTTATAAAACAGTGAATGTATCTATGCGCTCTACTATGTCTAGTGGAACTGGTGGAAATTCAGCAGTAGCCAATACAGTATTTCATCCTTTGATAAATAATTATGAAGAGAATTATGATCTTTTAGCTGGAAAACTACCTACATCTAAAGATGAACTTGTAATGATTGTAGATTATAGAAATGCCGTTAGTTTTAAAACTTTAAAAGAATTAGGATTTTATAATCCTTCTGATACCCAGGAAGATGTCTATGATGCAACTTTAACTACTCATGTAAAACCTGTCACCTTCGATAAAATTCTCGGTAAGGAATATAAAATATTCAGTATTGATGATTGTTATGTGAAAGCTTCTGATTTCCATGGTGATGTTAAAAATACAGCTTTTCCTTCTTTTGAAAATATAGAAGATGATGATGGTAAAACAAAGACTATCAATAGATACTATCCAAAGACTACTATGCAACTATCTAATGAAAATCCTAACGAATCAGATAAGACTGGTGTAACAGCTAAGATAGTCGGAATAATAAGACCTAAGAAGACGATAAAGAAGGGTATTATGAATTCGGGAATAGGATTTGTTCAGGATAGCAATACTGATGAAAAGAATGGACTTTTAGAAACGATTAGATCATTTAACCAATCCTTTTCGATGCTGGATGATTTCAAAAATGCCTTTGTTAGAAAGACTCCATACAAATATGATTCTATATCCGATAATTATATAAAGCAGGATAAGATATCATCCATCGATATGGCAAAAGAGATATCTAATGAATTCTTTGATGGCAACAAGTTAAAGGAAGATATTACTTATTCAAAATTACAGGAAATATTGGGAAAATATTTCACTGCCTATATTACTTATTCGAGCAACTTCAATCCATCTAATCCATATGATGTCAATAACTATACAGATGGATATTTGTATAAGTTTAAAGCTTATACTAATTTAAGGAATTATTTCACTACTGCAAATTCTTTAGGCTTAGATTTCACTACTGATGAACTCAAAGGAATCACTTTAACAGACACTACCGCAATTGAATCCTTCCTTAGAGGATTGGTCAGCGACTTCCTTGAAGAGGATGTTGAATCTTATTACAATAAAATCTTGGCTCTAGGTCAATTAGCTTATGTTCAGGCGAATGTTTCTACAATTGTCTTACTTCCAAATTCAATATCAGAAGCTAAAGTTGTCATTGAAAAACTCAATGAGTTTAACGATTATTCCAAGTATGACAATACGATAGAAGGCGGAGATCCATATCACGCAAAGGACAAGAGTGAAGTCATAGCTTTTACTGATACTACATGGGATATGACTCAAGATATCGGTCAAGCTATCGATATGACTAACATCATATTGGAGGTATTTGCTGTTATCACATTAATAGGATCGGGTATTGTATGTATTAGTGTTACCAACATGTCTGTTCTTGAAAGAAAGAAGGAAATCGGACTTTTAAGGTCCTTAGGTGCTTCGCAAAAAGACATAGGTTGGGTGTTTGAATCTGAAAGCTTTATAGTTGGATTAGTAGGTGGGTTGTTGGGGTGTTTCTTGACCTATATATTAACTTTCCCTATAAACGCATTGGTAAATACATTCTATCCTAGCTATAACGTAGGAAATATTGCCGATATGGCCTGGTGGCATCCGATAGTTTTAGTTTTATTAGCCGTTGTTTTAACGACGATTTCTGCTTTGATTCCTTCCTTGAAAGCAGCCAAGAAGAAACCTGTGGAATGCTTGAGAAGTGACCAATAACAATGTATGATATGAATTTATAAGGAATAGCAAATATGGATTTAAATATTACTCCAGGTAGAAGCTTGAATCTTCTTTATATAATCTTGGATAGTATTTTTGTTATATTCTATGTTTGTTTCTTGTTTTATAAGAAAAGAAAAGATGCTGCAATTATTGGATTGATATTTGGCGTCGTTTATTACATTGTAGATTATGTTTTCTTCTATCATGTCAGTCGTTCTAGAGTAGTTATTTTTAATGGTGAATATGCTTCGGAATTAGGATATGCCATGTATTTGCTATGGCATGAATTATCTAGTGGAATAACTAATTTTAGTCTTTTATGGCTTTGTATAAGTAAAGATAAAGATTTGAAATTATGGTTGATATTAGTCATTGGATGGTGGCTTATATGCCCTGCAATATCCGAACTTGGTGGAAGTAGGAATATTGTTACATATAGGACAACTACTGCTTACCATGGTCCTATGGCTATAATCCTAGCTATAGGATACTTTGCTTTGATTATCTATGACTTTATGGTACCCAAAGAAAAAAGAGTGAATATTCTATGGTTGAATTTAATTGGAATAGGTGTTCAATTCGCATGGGAAGGAGCATTCCTTCTATATGGAATTAGAGAATGGAATTCAGCTTCTATTCCTACATTGCTGATAGATTCTTTGATAGAAACTAATTTGGGCATGCCCTATTTATATGTTATTTATAGATGTTATTTAAAGAAAAAGGAAGAACATTTTAAAAAGAAGAACAAGGTTGCTAACTTGCAATCTAATAATGATAAAGGAGCTGTTCAATGATTGACCTGTATCTAGTTAGACATGGTGAAACGTCTTATAACTTGAATAAACTTATCCAAGGTCAAAAGGATATTCCTCTTTCTATAGTAGGAGAAAAAGGTGCTTTTGAATTAGGAGCTGCCTTGAAAGAAAAAGGGATTTCTTTCGATTATTATTTGTCTTCTCCTCTAAAAAGAGCTGTGGAAACAGCACAGATTATCAGATATCAATTGAATCAAACTGATAAGTCCATTAAAACGATGGATGAATTTAAAGAAAGATCTTTCGGGGTTTTTGAAGGAACTCATTTTGATAATATCTCTGAAATATACGATAACCCTTCATTACAAAATGCTGATGGTTTTGAAAAGAATGAATCATTGCTTAGAAGAGTCGATTCAGGGTATAAGAATTTGATTGAGAATTATAAGAATTCCAAATTAGTCTTAGTAACTCATTCAAATATATTGAAGTCGATTTTGATAGACATAAATCCAATGCTATATAATTACAAGACATCGATTCCAAATCTAGCAGTTGTTCAAATAAAAATCGATGACCTTGGTAATAGCAAAGTCATCGATTTGAACTTACTGAAGAATAATAAATTAGATACGACTGCTTAATAATTAGTCGACATTCAGCACTGTTACAAATGGTCCACTGATTAACACATATACTTCGAATGTTGAGCCATCTTCTCTTTTTATATTGTATTCCACTAAGTTTCCAATATAGTATGCAGCAATATCCTTGTCTGTTTGTTTAGGAACATAGGAAAATTCTGTTTCTCCTAGGCTATTGGTAGTTTTTGTGGAATAATAATAAAAATCTGTTCCTAAGCAACTATATGGCTCCTCGTCAAACTGAGCTTCACTGTCAAATCTTGTTGCAAATGTATATAATTCATCTCTATTAAGAGCACAATCGCTCTTAAAGAAAACTGTCATTGTTGAGAATGACCAATCTGGAGTCTTAAAACTGATACCAGAAAATCCTTGACCGTCGATAATAGGTGTACTAATTCTACAAAGCTTTTGATTATATAAAGTCGAGCCTTCTGATATCGAATAAGAACTCATGTCTATTTTTTTAGGCAGAGAATTAGAACATGATATTGAACAGAACGATAATGGAAGACTTAAAGTAATTGCTAATATTTTATTTGTTTTCATTTAATCGATATACCCGCCGTTAGCAAAAGCATAAAAAAGCACTCATTAAAACTGATAACATTTTTATTTACCTTATTTTTTACCGAGTCTTATTATAGTAATGCTATATAAAATGAGCTTGGTATTAGTTTAACTAATTTTTTTAAAATTTGCAAAATTCACCAAATTTAATGACAATGAATTCAATACGACAGCAATTGAACTCAATGCCATACATAGGGAAGCTATCATTGGATTCAAAGCAAAATAAATAGGAGGAAAATATAAGATTCCTGCGGCAAATGGAATTGCAATTGAATTGTAGAAGAAAGCCCAGAATAAGTTTGTCTTGATTTTATTCTTTACTTTTTTGCTTAACTCCATAGACTTAACTACATCCATCAAATCACTCTTTATCAAAATTATCGATGCAGAATCTATGGCTATATCACTTCCGGCACCTATTGCAATTCCTACATCTGATTTTATTAAACTAGGTGAATCGTTGATTCCATCACCGACCATTGCAACTTTCAATCCTTCTTTTTGAAGGTTGGAAATAACATTTAATTTATCTTCGGGTTTGACCTCGCTTATAATTTCATCTATTCCGACTAGTGATCCGAAATAAGATGCAGATTTAGCATTATCACCAGTCAATAGAATAATCCTTTTTCCTTTTTTCTTTAGAATTTCTATTGCATTTTTAGAAGATTCCTTAATGGTGTCTGATACTGAGTAATAACCTATATACTCATCATCCTTTGATACATAAATTATTGTTTGTCCCTTATTCAAAAGAGAATCTATTAATTCTTTTTCTTCTTTTTTTATAATTGGATTTATAAATTTTATATTTCCAGATTTATAAATATGACCATCGATAATGGCTTGAAGTCCTAATCCTGGTTTATATTCAAAAGAGACAAGATTATCATTACCATTGATATTTTGATTGTTTAAATACTCGACCAATGCTTTTGAAATAGGATGATTAGAATTGGATTCTAAAGACAATAAATGATCTAAATCATCTTTTGGAATATTAATGGATTGAACTGTCATTTTACCAGTTGTAATAGTTCCTGTCTTATCAAAGACAATACAGTCGACGTTGTTTAACTCGTAGAAATTTTGATTCGACTTGATGAGAATTCCATTCTCTGCTCCTAGTTTTGCTCCTACCAATGACGCTACTGGTGTTGCTAATCCTAAGGAGCAAGGACATGATATGATCAAGACTGAAATTGCGAAGTTGAATGCTAAAGATATATCATTAGGTGGAATAGAAGCCCAAACGACAAAAGTGATAATGCTCAAGATAATAACAACGGGCACAAAATATAGAGAAACCCGGTCTACCAACTGCGTAATCTTGGTTTTAGAATCGCTAGCTTGAGAGACCAATTCAACAATTTTATTTAAAGTCGTATCTTTTCCAATTTTGGTTACTTTAAACAAAAAACTACCATTAGTATTTAAAGTGCCAGATATAACATTGGAGTCTTTTTTCTTAAAAACTGGGACTGATTCACCTGTTATAGATGACTCATCTATATCGCCATTTCCAGATATGATTACTCCGTCTAATGGGATTCTATCTCCAGGTTTTACAGAGATGATATCTCCGATTTTTATATCTTTAATCTTTGTTTTAATTTCAATTCCATCGATCATAACAAAGGCTGTTTCAGGTATTAGCTTCATCATTTTACCTATGGCATTTAATGTGGAATTTATCGACTTTGACTCGAGATATTTTCCAAGGCTTACTAAGCCTAAGATTGTTCCTGCACTTTCTAAATATAGATTCATTCCAAGTTTATGAATCTCTTCCATATTAGAAAATGAATCTTGTACTTGTAAAACAATAATCTTAACGAAAACATATAATCCATATATTATTGCAGCTAAACTACCTATAGATATTAGTGAATCCATATTTGGGTGCAAGCTTATCAATGCTTTTGTGCCACTTGTAAAGTAATTGAAGTTCAAAACTAATATTGGAATTAATAGAACTAATTGTATTGGAATTAAGATGAATGGATTGTTTGTTATAAACACTCCACCACATTCCATTGCAATCATTGGACCCATAGCAAAAATCATCAATAATATGACGAATGCCAATGTGATTATTAGATTTATCTTTTTCTTTTTTAATTCATTGTTTCTTTTGTTCAACATCATTTGATATGGTTCTTCTTCATAGATAGAAGCATCATAACCAGACTTTTGAACAGCTGATATGATTATATTCTCATCGACTTTCTTAGGAGAATAATCGACAATCATCGTATTGTTGATCAAAGAAACATCCGCACTTTTAACTCCATCTATTGTTTCGACTGAATGCTTTACTGTGGCTTGGCATGATGCACAGACCATGCCATCAACATTAAATTTTTTCTTCATATTCAATTAAATCTCTTAAATAATTCGGCCAATTCATCTACAGTTTTAAGATCACCTTCTTTAATGTCATCCACGACACATGTATGTAGATGGTGATCGATCAATTTGCTAGATAGACTACCTATAGCTTTATCTATAGCAGATAATTGAGATAATACATCAAAACAATATCTATCATTTTCTATCATCTTCTTCACACCGTTCATCTGACCTATTATTTTATTAAGCCTTATTATTATTTGTCTTTTGTCTTCTTCATCTCTCTTTGTCTGTCTACAACAGTTTTTCTCTTTAGTTTCCATAATTTGTCTCTCCTTATATCTATAGTATACGGGGGTAGGGTATTGCAGTCAAACTGTTTTCTAATTTCAGGCTGATGAAATTTATATATTTTTTTATAAATTTATCAGGCAAACCATTTTAATTTCAATGAAATTAGCCTAAAATTAAATAAGCATTATGCGGAGGTAAAGGATATGGCTAGCAATGAAGAAAAAATACGTTTTTTAAAGAGCAAAGATGGTAAGGATGTCGTCATCAAATTGTCTGAATACGGATCAAAATTAACTTCTGATGGAAGAGTTATGTATGAGATCAACAAATCCGATGAACAAGCTGAACAAGAACAAGCATTTACTCCTGTCATCGAACATGGAATGATGAACAACTGGACTGTTTCAGTTCCCAATCATTCAACCGCTAATTTGAATTATATCGATTGGATTGCTGTAGAGACAAACTATGGAATTCATATCATCCAAGTAGGACCTCAAAAGGAGCCTGCTGCTAAGTTCTCTTTGGCCGGAGGAGAAAGAATCATTCGTGCTTATGCCTATGAATGCTCCAAGACCAAGAGACTTTACATCAAGACCAAGTAAACAAAATCCGGAAAATTAATTTCCGGATTTTTTAGTCTTAATTTTCTTTATTTTTGGATTTGCTTTTATTTCATGACTAACTTGATTGATTCCAGCACTAAAGAATGCTTTCAATACTTCTTTGACGAATTCTTTATCGCTTTCATCTAGTTTAGATATTGAAATAATCACTTGTGGAATATGCTTTTTCAAATCTTTTGAGGTTTGAATTTTGTTATCCATTATTATTCCAAAGACTAGTTTTATAGCTCTTTCTCTTTCTTCTATTGAAAATGTATTCATCCAGGAAGAAGTAGCTTTGGAAAATAATGTCGCAATTTTAGTCAAAGATGGTGATGGGATGAATATGTTTTTCTTTATATCGATTAACCATGTGAAAGGCGAATGCTGATAGACTAGAAATCCATTGCTTTGAATCGTTTTATAGTTGGTCGTATATTCTAGGAGAAGTCCAAATACGGAAGATTGTGAGATAAATTTATGGATTTTATCTTTGACTCTTAAATATTCTTCTTTTTCGGCATAGTCTTTTAGAAATCCAGGTCCGTCATGTGAATATATGGAAATAATATTTTTTTGTTTCTCTTCATCTATGAATGTTCCCGCATAAACTGCTAAGTTTCCGCCTTTTGAATGACCTGTTAATATGAACTTGGAATTAGGATATTTGTTCATGATTCTAGTGGTTTGAATCAAGGCTTCTTCTTGAGAAGGAATGGGGAATTCAAAACACATATCCAGATCTTCGTTCCATCCATTCATCGTTGAATTAGTTCCTTTGTATCCTATGACTTTTATGCCGTCAGGAAGATTAAACAATGTACTTCCGTATTGAAGATTATTATTTAAATTCTCTTTTGATACGAAGTCACAGATTGTTATATCTTTGAATCTTTTAGATTCCTTTATAGATTTGAAAAACTCATGGCTTTTCTTTGGCTTATAAAGCTTATCAATGTTTTTTATTACTTTTTCTTTCGATAGAAGTTTGTTTAGGCTTATAGGGTTTGAATCTAATTCTTTTACAACATCCTTAGGAATTTGAAGATAACTTATCCAAGCAAATATAAGACTGTCGATTTCATTTAAAGGATACTCATCAAAGGTTCTTTTTTCTTTTTTTATATAATCGATAAAATTTCTTTTAGCTTCTGAGTTGAAATTTAATTCTTTCGAATATTTAATTTTCTTTTCCATAATTTGTCTGTAAATCGGTAGTATATTACCATTTATTTAACTCGATTTATCTATCGATTGCACATACCCTTTATTTAATTAAAATTATTGTATTCATTTCTTTTAACTATCGTATATATTAATAAATACTATGGAAAAGAATTTAAAAGAAGCCTTGAAAGAGATAGGCATGGAGAACGACACGATATCTTTGATGGTGGATGTGTCTAGTTTGGAAGAAGTGAAGTATTATTATTCAGTTTTTGGATGGAAGATTTCTTCGGAAAAAAGGGATGCTATCTTTCATAGAACATATCATATTGTTTTTGAAAGAGATCACTTTATCGACAATAAGGAAGAACTCCAATTGCTTGAAGTGGAATTTGAAAGCAATGTAAAAAAATTAAATAAAGCCAAGGTTAAGAAACATCAATGGACTAAGATATTCGCCCTTTGCTTTTCTTTGCTATTTTTCGTTTGTTTGGTCTTAGGTCTTTGTTTTTATTTTGGATATCCGGAAGGAATCCCTTTATATGCATCCATATTACTTCTTTCTCTCTCTGGAGTTTTCTTTATCTTATGTCCCTGCTTTTGTATTCCTACTTTTAAGATGGAGAACAAGAAATTTAATACAGAGTTTAAATCATTAGTCAAAGAAAGAAAAAGAATAATAGAAGATACTAGGAAGGTTAGGCCTTGATTATGAGAAAAAGTTTTAGAAGAATTCCTCGTAAACAAGAGGAGATATTTAAGATAAAGACCGATTCAAATTTCATAGGTCTTTTAAGATTAGGTTTTTTGGGCATACTTATATTAGCCCAAGTTGCTATTCTTATATTGTTGAGCATATGGGTTGCCGAAGTCTTTGTCTGGTACTTGGTGATCACTGCTGTATTATCTATTTTATGCGCACTTAGTGTTATCGTAAGTGATAAGAATTCTTTGAGTAAGACTGTATGGATCTTATTCTTGCTAGTCTTTTTCCCAGTTAGTTTTATAGTGTACATACTAGCTAGCGATAAATTGTTTTTTAGAGGCGATAAGAAAAAATATCAAAAGATATTTGATAGAACAGAGCAGTGGATTCCTAAAGGTGTAGAAAATGATAATGAAGTAGCTGCTTATTTGAAGAATGCTGGAGGATTTGAAGCTTATCAAAACACTAAATTGACTTATTTTAATACGGGTGCCAAGCTCTTCGATGATGTTTTGACACAAATAGCAAATGCCAAGAAGTATGTCTTCATAGAGTTCTTTATTTTCTCTGATGGAAGATTATTGAATAGAATCTTGAATTTGGTTGAGCCTAAGATTAAGGAAGGATTGGAAGTTAGAATCATTTATGATTCATTTGGTAGCCACGCTAAGTTAAAAGATAAAACCTATTTTAGAATGATTAAGATGGGAATCCATGTTTACTCTTTTAACAAACTTACTCCAATACTTACATTTGGCCAAAATTATAGAGACCATAGAAAATATATTATTGTTGATGGTAAGGTGGCTTATACCGGTGGTGCTAATTTAGCTGATGAATATACGAATGAAAAGAGAATGTACGGATATTGGAAAGACGAAGGTCTTAAAGTCGAAGGAGAAGCAGTCGATAGAATGATTCTTGATTTTTTAAGGCATTATGAGTTTGTTAGTAGAAAACACGAAGATTTCAGTCAATTCATGAATCTTTATGAGAAACAAGAATCAAAGTCTTTGGTAGTTCCTTATGTCGACGGATTGGATTATCCTGTTCCTATCGGTAAGAATGCTTACCTCAAATTGATGATGAGTGCCAAGAAGAGGCTTTATATAATGACACCCTACTTTGTCGGAGATGATCCTATTTATGATGTTTTGAAGAACAAAGCTATGAGTGGAGTAGATGTAAGAATCATCTTACCAGATGTTCCTGATAAACCCTTGGTCTATATGGTCAGTATGGCAAATGCTGAAGCGTTGCTCAAGTATGGAGTAAAGATTTATACATTGAACAACTGCTTTGTTCATTCAAAAGTTATGTTATCCGATGATGAAACAATCATGGGTTCTATCAATATAGATATGCGTAGCTTTTATCAACAATTTGAAAGTGCAGTTTATACTGATGATAAAGAAATCATTAGAAATGTTAATGAAGATTTTCAAAAATCCTTTGAGAAATCAACTCAAATCAAACCAGAGTCAGCTAAAAAACATAATATTTTCTTTAGATTCTTTGCCATCATTCTCCAATGTTGGAGTCCGTTGATGTAGTTTGTATAAATGGTTTATATCTTCCTATAAGGAAGTTAAACTTTGATTTGTGAACAATATGATAAAATAATTCGGCTTTTAAAATAATTATGAACAGGAAATTTATTAAATTGTTTTTGTTGTCTTGTATTAGTTTATCTTTGGCTAGTTGTGATTTGGACATTAAAGGAACAAGTAAATCTGATAGAACATCTTCTGCCATAGTAACCCCTTCTTTTAATATCACCGAAGATAATATTAAACTGACAATAGGTGAGAAAATGAGATTGTCTTATACTTTGATTGGTGGTGATCAAGACAAAGTGTTGGAGATAACATGGGAATCTTATTCTCCTGATATCGTATCCGTAGATCAAAATGGTGAAGTACATGGATTAACGATTGGTGAAGCTACTATATTTGCCAGCGTTCCTTCTTTGAATCTTGCAGACTACATCAATATTGAAGTCGTCGAAAAAAAAGATGATATTCCTGATGAGAAACCAGAGGATGGTTCAATAGTTATATCTGTTGAGAATACAACTCTCGATATAGGAGATAGTGTGAACTTGATGTGCAACTACCCAAATGCCGAGTATTGCATTTCAAGCGGTGAAGATTATGGAAAAGTTGATAACGATGTTGCATTAGGACTTAATCCAGGAACATTTGGAGTCAAAGCTTTGGTTGGTGATAAATCATCTAAAGAATTATTATTTACCGTGACTGATAACGATCCTTATGAAAATATAAGTTCTAGTGTTTTCTATTCAAATTATAAGGAAGCAATTTCTTATTCTGATGCTAAATACAGAACACAGCATTATTTCATGTCTGGTTCATTGGCTGAACAAATCCCTACTCCTACAGTCGATTCTAATAGACCGACTTATGATGGTAAATTTATTAGAAATTCAAACTCATACTATTCAGAAAACAATAATGCTTATACGATCGTGGATTCTTTAGGAAATGAAGTAGATAAGATTTTTAAAGGCGGAGCGTATGTGACACTAGAGCAAGTAGCTGCCTATGTCTTTGCCTTTGGTAGTACTCCTAGTAATCAAGTGGCTAATACAAAAACTAAACCTTCTTCCAATGGTTGGGGTAAATACTTGAGAGTAAATGACAATTACTTTTCTAATGATGTCACAAAATATCCTAATGAACCGGAGCTGCCTCAATCGATACAATATAATGGTAAGATTGTGAATATAGACTATCATGAAATGGATATAGGAACTACTGGAACTGATACTGGTGGCGGATATCCAGTCGGAGTCTACAACAATGGAAAAAAGATCGTTAGAGGAGCTGCTAGAATTTGTTATTCTTATTTTGAAAATAGTCAGTACGAAAATGATGTGAATACCCACTTTGTATTCTATACTTATAATCACTATAGTGACTTCCAGGAATATTTGAATTATTCCAATGGCTGGGGTGAAAAATTTGGCCTAGAGACGGCTGGTGGCTCAACGCCCTCACCTTATGTTGAGTCAGTGAAGAGACCACTTTGATAGAAAGGACTATATAAAATGATAACTGAAGAAGAAAGAATTGTTTTTAAAGCGATAGAAGAAGCTGATTCTATTGTTTTTTTCGGCCATAAGAATCCAGATGGTGATTGTGTCGGAAGTGTCATGGGAATGAAACATGCAATCATGGAGTTATTCCCCGACAAGAAAGTCTACGGTGTTGGAACTCATCCAAGCTACTTACCTTCGTTTATAGAAGAAGCTGATCAAATTAGTGATGAAGTTATTGAAAATTCATTGGCTGTTGTTGTCGATGTCTCTGACTCATATAGAGTTGAGGATCAAAGATTCTTAAAAGCCAAGAAGATTGTTTGTGTCGATCATCATATTAAATCTTCAGAAGTTGATTTTCCTGTCTATAGAGTAGAAGATGCACCTAGCGCAACTTGGGTCTTATCTAAATGCTTATTGGATTTCTATGGAAAGATTCCTTCTTCAGCGGCTCCTTATTTATTTGTCGGCCTCATTACTGATACTGGAAGATTTCAGTTTGATTCGGAACCCGAGACTCTAGAAATTGCGGAAAAATTAATACTAGCTGGAACTGATTACAAATCGATTTATAGGGATTTATATAAACAAAAGAGTGTCGACTTGAGATTTAGATCTTTTGTATATTCTCATTTTGTCTTTGATGGATTGGTGACTTATGTTGAAATTCATAAGGAAAATTATCTTCCATTAGGAATGACTGAGAATGATGCCGGCAGCAAGGTAAATCTAATCTCTCAGTTAGACAATCATCCTATTTGGGTTTCGTTCTGTGAGCAAAACGATGGTCAAATAAGAGTCGAATTTAGAAGTGATGGTTCATATGATGTCCAACAAGTAGCAGTCAAATTCGGCGGTGGTGGACACCTTTGCGCCAGCGGTTGTCGTTTAGATTCATTCGATAAGGTTAAGGAAGTAGTTGCCGCTTGTAACCAAGCTAGAAAAATTAAGTAGGTTAAGATGAATAAGAACCCACAAAAATCTATAAACATTGAGGATAGCTTTCTTTTGAAGAATGGTCTTTCTGATGAGGAAGTATCAATTCAAATAAAGAATAAGCTTTCAAATAGACCGATATGGGATTTTTGGAGTTCTTATTTTGTTATAGTCATAAAGAATTTATTCAATTGGTTCAATATTATTCTGTTCGGAGTCGCCATTGCTTTTTTAATCTTAGGCGTCGGATTTGGTAATAGCGAATTTGGAATTAGCAAATACGCTTTTTTGATCATAGTATTCATCAATTTGATTATCGGAGTTTATCAAGAGTGTAAAGCTAAACGAACGTTGAATAAATTGAGAATTGTAAATACACCTAAAATCAAAGTGCTAAGATGTGGAGAAATAGTCGAAATAATGACTGATGACATCGTCGAGAATGATTTGATCTTAGTTGAAAGAGGAATACAAATTCCAGTCGATGGAATTATATTGGATGGATTTTTGGCTTTGAACGAATCCATGTTGACAGGTGAACAAATAGAAAAGAAGAAATCTGTAGGGGATATGGTCTTTGGTGGAACTATTGTGAATGAAGGAACAGCAAAGATCAAAGTAACCGCTGTAGGTAAAAAGACTTATTCCAATAAGTTGAAGAAAGAAATTCAAAAACAAGAGAAGCCTAAATCAGAGATGGTTAGAGGAGTACATGTCATTGTATTGATGCTATCTTTATTGATTATCCCTTTTGCCTGTGTGACTGGCTATACAGCTTATCAAAATATAATTTCTCACGGATTAACTATAACTAATAGCTCGATTCAATCTATCACTGTTGAGATTGGAACTACTATAGTCGGTGCAATCCCGACTGGATTGGTCTTACTGACTTCGACAAGATGTGCATTATCTATTATTTCTTTATATAAGAAAAACACTGCGATCAGGGAGCTCAGAGCAGTCGAAGGATTGGCTTATTCCAAAGTTGTTTGTCTTGATAAGACAGGGACTTTGACCAATGGAAAAATGGTTTTAAATTCGACTCAATATATATATAGCAATTCTTCTTATATTGTTAAAAGACTTAAGAGTGTATTAGCTTTGGTTCCAGATAATTCAGAGTCTATAAATGCATTGAGGAGGGAGTTCAAGAACGATGGTAGTAATCTCAATGCCAAGGAAATCGTTCCATTTAATTCTAAAATTAAATATTCTGGATGTGTATTCGAAGATGAACCTGATTTCTTATTTGCATTAGGAGCTCCTTCTTTCCTACTCGATGATTCATTCAAATCCCTTTTAAAAGAAATGGATAGTAAAGCTAAACAAGGCTATAGAATCATGGTATTCGTCAAAAAGAATATCAAAACTAATGAGGTTATTCCGCTTTGTTATTTAGTCTTATATGATGAGATTAGACCTTATGTTAAAGATGCTATTGAGCATTTGATTAAATCTAATGTCGAATTAAAAATATTTACTGGTGATAATCCTTTGACTGCTTCGTATATCGCAAAGAGATTGGGATTTGTCGGTGCAGAAAATTATGTAGATTTAACCGGAGTTAAAGATGAAGATTTACCCACTTTGATAAAAGATAAAGTCGTATTTGGAAGGTGTACACCTGAGCAAAAGAAGTTACTGGTTCAAGCTATTCAAAAGCAAGGGAAAAAAGTCACCATGGTCATCGATGGCCTCAATGATTTATTGGCTTGTAAGGCTAGTGACTGTTCTGTCGCTATTTCTCATGAAGGAGCTGCTCCTGCTGTATCGCAAGTAGCTGATGTCACTATCATGGATGGTTCTTTCATCCATATGCCAGAGATCATCAAAGAAGGTAGGAAGAGTGTCAACGATATCGAAAGAAGTTCGACATTGTTCTTAATGAAGTCTTTCTTGGCTTTAGGATTATCTGGTTTCTCGCCATTGTTCGGTCATCTTCCTTACTCAATAGAAGGTTTATATCTTGTCACTTGGTTCATTACAGGTTTAGGTGGATTCCTATTAGGACTTGAAGATACTAATGATGAGATAAAAGGAAAATTCTTCACTAATGTCTTATCTAAGTCTATTCCTTCTTCTTTATTTTTATTGGTTGTCGTAGTGACTGTACAGAGTTTAGTATTCACTAATATTATTCCATATGCTATAGTCGAGACTAGATATGGTGCTACTTTGATGGAAGAAATCAAATATGATTCTGGTAGTAAATTGAGCTACAACGACTTTCAAACACTTTATAATTCATTAGTTCTATCCGGTCAAATCTCTAGCCAGGATTTCTATAGAAGTATAATTGTTTTAGAAGAGCCATTAGCAATATTGAGCTGTGTCATAGCTTCATTTGCGGTTCTTTTGAAGACGATAATGCCTTTGAATAAATTTAGAATCTTCGCATTTGGAGTAGTAGTATTCTGTGTCTTATTCTTCTTGTTATTGATTCCTAATTATTTCTTGGGAGTCGATAGTGTGCCTAAGGATGTAAGAATGAAACCAATACTATTATTTGGAAAAAATTCAAGCCTTTACTATTTATCCGTTGAAGTTCCACTAGCGTGGATTTGGTTGCTCTTCTTATTCATATTCTCTTATCCGATTCTATCTTTTATTTCTAATTTATCTAATAGATTTATCTTCCATACGACTACTAAACTCGAAAGAATATTTACAAAGATTGATCTAAAAAATGATGATTCTTTAAAAAATTCATTCAAGTTTTTATCAAAATGATATAGGTTTATACTCCCTTTATCATTTTTGAATAACAACTTCCTTAAATCTTCTTTATAATTTCAAGGTAATGGAGGGTAGTTATGAAAAATTTGTTTGATTTGACTGGAAAAGTAGCTTTGGTCAATGGTGCCAGTAGCGGACTTGGAGCTTCAGCGGCTGTTGCATATGCTGAGTATGGTGCTGATGTCATCATCTGTGCTAGACGTATCGAAAAATTAGAGGAAGTAAAGAAGCAGATAGAAGCCTTGGGAAGAAAATGTCTAGCTGTTAAATGCGATGCTACGGTTGAAGATGAAATTAAAAATGCTGTTCAAAAAGGAATAGAAGCTTTTGGTCATATCGATATTTTGCTTAATAATGCTGGAATTGCAGTGAGAGGCGGAGTCGATTCGTTGAATGTTGAAGATTGGGACAAATCTTTCAATACTAATGTCAGATCTGATTTTCTCTTTAGCAAGTACGTGATTCCTCATATGATTGAACAAAAATATGGAAAAGTCGTAAATGTAGCTAGCGTCAATGCCGTGGTCGGAGATAAGGATGATAGATTTATAAGACATGCTTACAACGCATCTAAATCTGCCGTCTTAGGTTTGACTATCGGAATGGCTGATAGTTATGGAAAATACGGTATTACTGTAAATGCTATTGGACCTGGATTATTCGAGACAGAAATGACACAGAACACCTTGTTTAAATCACCTCAGTTCTTAGGCTATTACGGTCAAATAAATCCTATGGGTAGACCGGGTGCCAAGGGTGAATTGAATGGAACTGTCATATATTTATCTAGCGACGCATCTTCTTATGTCACAGGTGAATTCATTTTGGTAGATGGTGGAGCAACTTTAGTTTAATAATTTGAGAATAGATATCAAAAAAGCCAAGGCTAGAATCCTTGGCTTTTTATATGGCGCTTTTTACTAGAATTTAAGTCTAATCGTATTGTATCAAATCATATCTTACCAACTCATATCGTATTCTACAGGTTACCTAATTTATCTCTCTTTATATACGATAGCAGCATGTTTAGGGAGGATAATCTTGTTTTCTTTAACTTCTATGCTTCCTATCGATAATTCGAGTAAACCAGGTTTCAAATCGATCTCCATTGGCTCATCTTTGAGGTTCATGGCAATCAAAGTTTTTCCTCTTCTATAGGATAAAGGCTTGTCTAATAATTCGAATCCATCATGCTTTGTCAAATCTTCGTTTGCATCTCTAAGTTTATTCAATGCTTTGATTAGATTCAACAAACTTGTCTCATCCTTTATCTGGCTTTCTATATCTTTGTCCTTGTTGTTGTAGGGTAGATACAGAGGTCCATCAGTTTTGGAAAATCCATGATTCTTCATGGATTTGTCCCAATTCATTACAAATCTTGCACCAGTTCTTTGGAATCCACCATCTTTTGATGGATAGCCACGTCTTGTTGTTTGCATTCCTTCATCACCAGCGAAAACGAAAGGAATACCCGGCATTGTAAACAAGAATAAGTAGGCGAGTTTCAAATCATCACCTTTTAGGGAATCTGCGATTCTGAAAGTGTCATGATTGCCAGAAATCGGAGCAAGATAATGACCGGGTTTATCTTCTTGTTCTTTGATTCTATAGACTAAATCTTTAATGGCCGTATCATATAATTCTTGATCGAATTTTTCGAATAATGGCTGGCCGTGCATCTTTCCATCAGATTCATACTCATAGCCTTTTCTAAAGAAAGCATAGGAGAAATTTGATTGGTGATCTAGAACGAAGTCCATATCGAATCCACCGCTTAATGATTGGTGTGGGTTAGACCATTCGGATACAGCAATCATATTTGGATATTCTTTTCTGACTTCTCCAAACATGTATCTCCAACATTCTTGGGTTGCATCTTTATTGTCAGTATCGTTTTTCACTAAGGAATCAGCCATATCACATCTATAGCCGTCGACTCCTTTAGAACACCAAAATTTCATGACATCGACTATGAAATCTCTTGTTTTCCTAGGACCTTCGTCAGTTGTCTTTTGTTGCCAAGGTCTTGTGATTTTATTGAATCCGTAATTCAAAGCAGGTTGGTGTACGAAGAAGTTCACCATGAAGGCACCATCTCTGTCATACAAACCTCTTATTACGGCATAGTCAGAATCCCAAGTCCAAGCGCTGTCAGTCCAAATGAACATCGAGCTGTTTTTGTTCATTTTGGATTTAGCAGAGTCTTTGAAATAAGGAGAGTCCCATGACATATGACCAGCTACTAAATCAAAGATGACCAGCAAACCTCTTTTATGACATTCTTTGATCAATCTATAAGCATCGGCATTTGTACCAAATTTCGGATCAATCTTTTTAAAGTCGATGATATCATATCCACCATCTTTGAAGTTACTCAAGAAGAATGGATTGAACCAAATTCCTTTAAATCCCAAGGATTTTACATAATCAAGTTTCTTGATTATACCCTTGATATCTCCAATTCCATCTCCGTTTGAATCGTAGAAGGAAGTTGGATAAATTTCATAAAACGATAAGTTACCGTTTTTCATCATTAGGTTCCTTTGTATTCGTAATTTATTTCTATAGTTTCATATGAATACTGTTGAGTCTCATCGTTGTAGTATTTTCCTATGTATGAAGTGAGCATTCCGATTTTATCAACATTTAGAATTATATCTAAATATTGATTCCTTCTATTCTCTGATTCTCCAGACATAGGAGGATCGTAAGTTATAAATTCTTTATCTTCGGATACTGTCATCAAGTCGGAAAACCTATTAGATTGAGTCTTCAAAAATTGTCCATAATATAAACCATACATATATGTATCGGATTCACCAAAGATTTTGGATACTAGCGTATTATAATAACCGTTTCCTTTATCTTCAGCATCTTTCTTCTCTTCTTTATTATCCTTAGTTTCTATTACATCTATCAGATAAGTATCCTTTTCTTTTGAGTAATCTATGATCTTATTTTGATGCGTCAATTCCTCTGATACAAGTGTTCCAGAATAGGTCACATCGTATGTACAATAAAGAATATCGATGTTTGAATCGGTAACACCTTCGTATTTGTATGTGAATTTACTGATCTTTTGACCGATTACATCACCTTTAAATTGATTGTTATCATAAACATTCATTTCACTAGTATATGTAATAGTCTTAACTTTGTTCACCGCATCATAGTAAGTTATCTTGCCTAAAAAAGAAGCGATATCTTCTGGAATAGCTTTACAAGAAACGATGCAAGATGCAAATAGAAGTGCAGGAATAATAAATTTTCTTTTATTCATCGGATAATGTATATGTTGCCTTTATATCTCCACTGGCTTCTCTATCGCTAGTATATGTTTGATTGATAAAGGCTTGCTCATATTTGATACAACCAGTATTATCATACGCTACATATACTGTCCAATAAGCGATACATTTTGTGGGTTTGGTTTGTTTTTGGATTTTGTCGCTCTTCAAGCCATAAAAGAATAATGTCATACTCACGTTTTCGGTTGCAAACAACAATCCACCTTCATCAGTTTTGCTGACTTTCATATAGTTGATGTTCCCAACTTTTGCTGATGTTGAAGCTAATGATGAGTTCAAAGTGTTATAAGTTTCTTCGAATTCATCGGTGTTGATCTTAGTAGGCACTGAAAATAAGGCAGATTGGGCTTCGAATCCTGCATCGGCATCTTCGCTTTCTTTAATGGTCATCACATCACCTTTCCATGAGCATGGATAATTTTCAGAGTCCCATAAATTCTTGAAGTAGCCTTGAAAATTTGCTTTATATGATTTAGCAGTCGGTGCTTTAAACTCACTTGTGATTTGCTTACCCAAAGTAATGTATTCTTCTTTAGACAAAACTTTTGAAGAGCAACTTCCTAACAATGTCAACGCCAATAAGGTTAGTGATAAGAGTTTATTCTTCATAAAAACCTCCTTAGTAGAGACGGATGTTCATTCCAGTCTCAGTGATATGACATTTTGTGATATCGAATACAATCTTTATTTGTTGTCCGATTTCAAATTCTTTATCAGTTTCAAATGAAGCAAAGTGAACTTGTTTAAAATTGTCTTCGTACTGAACTTTTACGAATTTGACATTTTCATAATCAGCAATATGTATGACCTTTGCATCTATTCCATCATCTTCTGATATCGAATAGGCATTATGAGGAACTTCAATCAAATAATTCTTGCTGAATACCTTTGTTCCTAAGCCTTGAATCAATTTTGCGGAAATCACAGAATTTGAGAAGAAGTAATAATTGTTGACATTGAAGAGGAAGACATTACCGGCCATGACAATGGCATTCTTCTTTTCCTTTTCAAGGTCGGCATATTTCTTTTCGTAATGTGCTTTTAAGCTCTTGATAGGATCGACAAAGGAAGCATAGAATTTCTTTTTCTCATTAAAGGCTTGCTTTGCACCATTGACACCTCTCTTATAGGTGGCTTTAACCTTGCTTACTTCATTATCGAAGTTGATATCTATTCCCTTCACTCTCTCTTCTAAGGCATTTGCTTTTTGATCAGTGAATGTGGACATGAACATACGATATTCATCTCTTCTTCTTTTCAAAGCCTCACGATCCTTATTTGTCTTTACGAATTCCTCATAAGATTGCTTTTCTTGAATTCTAAGGCCATTGTAAAGCTCGTTATTCTTAGCCTTGGCTTCTTTTACATCAGCTTTATGCTTTGCTTTCAACTCTTTTAAAGTATCGTCCTTTGCATGCTTAAGCTTTGCAATGCTCTCGGCTTTTTGCTTTTTCAAGCTTTCCAAGTCAAGTTTAGCCTTTTCTTGTCTAGTTTTAACCAATTCGGAATATGTGTTATTTCTAGCTGCTTGGTCTTCGATTCTATCGGCATTTTTGAATTCTTCAGGGATTGTGTTTTCGTAATCTCTCTTGTAATCTTCATGGGCCTGGGCAATCAATGCATCATATTTTTCTGCAGCTTCTTTTTCTCTTCTTGCCTTTTCATCTAAGAACTTTTGGTTATTATTTGTTTGACTCAAGGCAGTCTTTAAATTGTAGAAGTTTCCATTGAAAGAGTCGAATTGATCGATAGGAGCGATAACTTCTTCATTATTTTCTGAAACACTGATACGTGAGAAATCAATTCCTATATTCATATCTGTGTTAGAAGGAACTTCTTTATCACTTAAGGCAAACACAACTCTACCACCTATATCGAGGTGTAATAGCTTTACATCGCCAATAATTTCAGTCTTCAAACAAGTAGTTTTAATGTCACCTCCATCCAATCTAAAAGCGTCATTAGGGATGGACAATATTCCATCTTGTACTATCTTTTCTCCAAGAATGATTTTTGCTTCTTTTGGAAGAGGCAATTTAGCATTTAAGAAAGACAAATACTTTTCATCGTTCTCTCCAGAATCAATTTTACAATTGATTTTGTTGACTGTAGGTATACGAGGAACAATGGTTTCTTCGGTGTTTTTGTCGAAGAAATAAGTGTGATCCATATCCATGGATACATGAATGATTTTTCCAATTTGAATATCTTCTGGTATAGAAGGAACCTTAATGATGATGTTGGCTTCCTTGTCGGTCATCTCTTCATCATTCAAGTCGATTTCACCATAAATCAAAGCTTCACTTCCCAATTCCTCAAAGCGTGTTACTCTGACAGGTAAAGAAGCTTTTGTTTCCTCAGTAGAGATATGGAGGTGCTCACAACGGATACCCATTGTGATATCGTGTTTACCATCTAGATACAAAGGATTGACTTTAATAAAGTCATAGTAAGAAGTTTCCAACTCCTTTTCACTCTTATCGAGTTTTATTTTTACTATCTCTCCATCACGTTTGATTTTTCCGTTGAAGAAATTCATTTGAGGAGTTCCGATGAATCCAGCGACGAACTTGTTTGCAGGGAATTCGTAAAGGTTCTTAGGTGTATCGAATTGTTGCACGGTACCTTTCTTCATAACGACGACTCTATCACCCAAAGTCATAGCTTCGGTTTGGTCGTGAGTGACGTATATAAATGTTGTCTTCAATCTTTGATGAAGTTTTGCAATCTCAGTACGCATAGATGTACGAAGCTTAGCATCGAGGTTAGAAAGAGGTTCATCCAAAAGCATGACCTTAGGATCACGAAGAATAGCTCTTCCCAAAGCGACACGCTGACGCTGTCCACCAGACATTGCCTTAGGCTTTCTATCCAACATCTCAGTCAATCCGAGGATGTTGGCAGCCCACATAACCTTTTGTTGAATGACATCGGAAGGAATGTGACGAAGCTTCAATCCGAATGCCATGTTCTCATAGACAGTCATTTGAGGATACAAAGCATAGTTCTGGAAGACCATTGCTATATCTCTATCCTTAGGTTCAACATCGTTTACGACTTGATTTCCGATGTAGAGTTCACCTGCTGATATCTGTTCCAAACCAGCAATCATACGAAGTGTGGTTGATTTACCACATCCGGAAGGTCCGACAAAGACTATGAACTCGCCATCTTTTATGTCGAGTGTCATATCGGAGACTGCCTTCACGCCTCCAGTATATACTTTGTAAATGTGTTCTAGTTTTACGCTTGCCATATATTTTCTCCTTATTTTGTTAGGAATAGTATCGAATACGGCTTCATCTCGAATGAATCGCCTTTATTTTCTATTGTAGTGTTGTCTATAGTTAATTCGTCAAGAACTTTTTCAAATCCATCGCTAGTTTTGTATGTGGATGTTTTAGTTCCATCGAAGTTATAGACAATTCTTACTTCTTTATCATCTACTTTTTTGTCTATTGAAAGAAGAAGGTTTTCTTTAGAATACTCATCAGAATTGTTTGTTATCTTTCCTTTTATAATAGCATCATTAGACATTCTAATCTTGTTAGCCTTTTTGACGTAGTTTAATAAGGAATTTGAATCTTCAATTTGATCTTTGACAGAGCCCATAGGATAAGTAGAAGGATTTGATCCACTAAAATCATTACAGCTATATGAATCTCCCCATTCAATGTGAGTTCTTTTATCAGGGTCAGAATTACCACCTTGAGCCATTCCAATCTCATCACCATAATAACTGAAGGTGTTTCCGGTCAATGAAGCAAAGCAACCATATAAGAATTTTGCATCAGTAACTTTGGATCTGGTAAATCTTCCTGTGTCGTGATTTGATAGGAATGGAGCGGGTATTTTTCCATAACTACCTTCTATCATCGATTTCTCACCATCTAAGAAAGTAGATCTTTGACCTATTTTCTTTAGAACAGCTCCGATAAATCCGGATGCCCCTTGACCTGGAAAATAGAAGTAAGAATCAATATTTGTATTTTTATAGTAAGCATCGATTATACCATCACTACTCCAGTTTTCTGCGACCACATATCCATACGGATTATCTTCTTTGACCCTCTTCTCTATCTTATTTAAGGCAACATAGTTTTTTGGACCATCACCTAAATAATAATATTTAACAGCGTCAAGTCTCAATCCATCAACTTTAAATTCATTCATGTAGTAATCGATTATTGAATTGAAGTATGTCCAAGCTAGATCTGAATCGAAGTTGAACTCAGGCATATCTGAATCGAATGTAGACTCTACATAGAAAGAATGACCATCAACTCTTCTAAAAACTCTTTCGCCTTGGTTTTGTCCTTTATCATCGAATACATATAATCGACTATATTCTTCTATTTCATCTTGGCTTAATCCAGTGAGAAGATTTTGTTCATTGCCATTAGCTTCTCCTTTTAATTTTGCATAAGCAGCTTTGGCTTTCTTATACATTTCATTTCTTCGAGAAGAGTGATTGATAGCCAAGTCTAGAATAACTTTGATGTTTTTTTCATGGGCTTTTCTCACTAGTGAAATCAAATCATCATTTGTTCCTAAGCTTGGGTCCACTTTTAAATAATCTTCTGTATTATATTTGTGATAAGACGGTGATTTGAATATTGGCGAAAGCCAAATTCCTCTAAATCCCAAATCACTTATATAATCGAGTTTATCTTCGATTCCTTTCAAATCTCCGACGCCATCTCCATTAGAATCAGCAAATGCTCCGACAAAGATTTGATAATAAGATCTATAGTTGTCGTCTTCATCAGGCTCTCTAGCTTGGCTAGAAGGTTGGACTTGGGTAGAAGGTTGGACTTGGCTAGAAGATGGACCTTCTCCACAGGAACTCAATATGAGGCAACAACTAGATAATAGTAAGAATATTTGTTTTTTCATATTTTATCCTTTGACTGCTCCACCAGTTACACCTTCTACATAATATTTCTGTAGCCAGAAGAATAAAGCTAAAATAGGAATTGATGTCAAAACACCACCGGCACAGAATGTAGGGAAGTAAATAAGAATTAAGTTCTTTCCTGAAATCATCTGTTGCAAACCAACTGCAACGTTGAACATATTAGGATTTCCTTGAGCGAGGTATGAAGCTTGCATATAGTCTCCCCAAGGTCCTACAAAGGCCATCAAGAATGTGTAGACGACAATAGGCTTAGATAGAGGAAGAATAATCTTAAAGAAGACTGTATTCTTGTTTGCACCATCTATCATAGCAGCTTCATCCAATGACTTTGGAACTGTATCGAAGTATCCTTTAGCAATGTAGTAACCCATTGCTGATCCGCTGATATAAATCAATATCAATGAATAGATATTTGCTGAAAGACCAATCATCTTAAGGACGAAATAGATGATGACCATACCCAAGAATCCAGGGAACATTCCAAGGATTAGCATGAGGTTCATCAAAGGCTTACGCATTTTGAAACGAAGTCTAGACAATGCATACGCACTAGCTAACTGCAAGATGGTTTGTATCACAGCAGTGATGAGTGAGATAGCGAATGTATTAAGCCACCATTTCCAAAAAGGATAAGTTGCTTCCTTTGAAAAATCGAACAATCTAGCGTAATTATCTAATGTCCATTGTTTAGGAAAGAAATCACTGAAAGAATAGGTGGTCCAATTTGCAAATGAAACTAAAATCAAATATACGAATGGGAATAACCAAATTATAGACATTATAATCAATATAATGTATATGGCTGTATTAGACGCAATCGTACGTCTACGATGTGAAGCAAGTTTTCTTGTTGAACTATTGTTCATAATTGGAAATCCTCCTCATTCTTAACTGATTTGGAGTTGTTGTAGAAAATCAAGGAGAAGAATGCTACTATAACGAAGACCATAATACCTAACACGGCAGCAGTTCCATAATCCTTGTATACGTTAGTCATACAAATCTTGTAAATCCAGGTAATCAACAGGTCTGTTTTTCCGACACCATTTAATTGAGAAGGAACATTTGCTACACTGTATGTGAAGTTTGGTCCTCCCTGTGTCAACAAGTAAATGACGTTGAAGTTGTTGATGTTACCGACGAACTGAGAGATTAGGTAAGGTGTTGTGACAAACAACATATAAGGAAGAGTAATCTTGAAATATGTTCTTGCAGGTGAGGCACCATCAATCTTTGCAGATTCATATAAATCACCAGGAATGTTCATCAACAAACCGGTACATATCAACATTGTATATGGAATACCTATCCAAGTGTTAATGATGATTATCATTACTTTGGCAAGAGTTCCATCTATCAGCCAAGGAATATTACCATTTATCCATCCCCATTCTCTAAGGATTGAATTTACGAATCCTTGGTCTTGGTTGAACATACGGCTGACCAATAACAATGAAATGAACTGAGGAACGGCGATTGTTGTAATCAAGATTGTTCTCCACAACTTCTTCAATTTAATACCTTTCTTGTTGATCATCATAGCGACAATCATTCCTAAGAAATAGTTGGAGAATGTTGCAAAGAATGCCCAAAGCAAAGTCCAAAGCAAAACTTGACCAAATGTTTGAAGGAATACGGCACCATTTCCTGAATTTTCTGATGATTGACCGAATAATTGGGCAAAGTTTGATACTCCGACCCAATCGATCAAACTCTTTGGTGTCAAATGATATGTGTCATAATTGGTAAATGCTATCAAAATCATTATTGAAATAGGAATGATCGTGAATGTAATCAAGCCGACCATAGGAATTGAAAGCAATGTTCTATGATAGCTAGCATCTAAAATATCGTTCAATGTCTCTTTATCACTTGTCTTGATTCCGATTATTGAAGCTCTTTGTAGTTTCAATGAATCTTTTAATTGAGCAATATAAAGAAATGCCAATATCAAAATGAAGAAAATAGCAATTACAGAATAAATCAAAATCTGAAGTGAATCATCGTAATAATAATATACAGGTGCTCCATTTTGAATGACTTCAGTGTAACCCATTTGTCCCAATGTGCCTAAGGCACTAAGGTTTTTTGCACCGGCTAATACCATGAAGATTATGAAGAAAACTTCATAAGCAAAGTACAAACAACCTCTAATTATTTGGTGTCTGGTCATTTGGCCGAAGCCCATAATCAAAAAGGAAAGACGTGTACGCCAATCACCATAGACAGCAGCATCTTTAACTGTTTCTACAGGCGATATTAGTTTTTGCCCTAAATTACTTAATTTTGAAGGCAATTTTGAGCAAAAAGAGGCGGTTTTTTCTGGAATTTTTACAAAGAAATGACCTATATTGTAGAAAAATCTTTGAAATCCAGACAAAGACAAATACTCAATCTGTGTCATAATTTCTCCCTCTTTTATCAAAAACAAGAGAGTCTTTGCTCTCTTGTATCAAATTGAATTGAATTAACTTATCTAATTTTACTTAGAAGCTTGGACTGCTGTATCAAGCTGTTGAAGTTGAGTCATGATAACATCGTCAGAAACTTCAGCTTTTCTATTATCAAAAGCCCAAGTAGCAAATGTAGCAGGAGCAGACCAAATATTTCCAGGAAGGTTAGCTTGAGCCATACCATCAGCACTTTGATTTGCTAATGCACTGAGTGCAGCATTGCTCTTGACTTTATCCGTAGCACTGACAGCCTTGGATGAAGGAGCCTGTTGAGAATCATCGAAACGAGCAGATTGTACATCATCGCTGGTAAGATAGTTTGCAATTCCATGCAATGTATTCAAACGCTCAGATTTTCCATTAGACTTAGAAGGATTGACACCATAAAGTTTAGTTCCAGCAAATGAACGTATATGTTTCTTTTCTGTACCTATTGTAGCATTAGGCAAAGTTGTAGTTTTAACTTTTGCATCAGTATAAGCTGATTTATTTCCTTCGCTATCATTAGATAATGCCCAAGCACCATTTACACAGAATGCTACGTTATTAACTCCAGGAGCATCTTGAGTATATACAACAGCATCACTACTCATAATCTTCAATATCATCTTAGCTGCCTTTAAACCTTTGTCAGTAGCAAAGTCTGAAGTAATCTTCTTGACCGAACCATCTCTATTGTATTCAACCTTCCATGATGCACCAAATGTTGTTAAAGCACCGACAGTGTAGAAAGCTTCCTTTAAATTGTAAGCAAACGTTTTGCCGTTATCCTCACAATATTTCAACCATTCCTCAATATTATCGACGATGCTTCCAGCCTTATTGTCATGTACGATGGCATCAATTCCAGGCAAGCTTGAATCATAATATGTGAAGTATCCATTTGAAGCTGTGTATGCATATCCGACTAAGTCGCCATTGAATGTTGCTGATGCATATGCAGTTTCAGACAAAGTTTTCTTCATTTGTTCTGCATATTCATCAGGTACTGTTGCCAATGCACCAGCAGCAACTAAAGGAGTGCTCTTATCACAAGAGAATGAATATAAATCAGGAGCTGTTTCTGCAGTCCAGTCAACAACCTCGGAGTCGATTTTATCTTCTCCGTGAGCGGTGTAGGTCAATTCATATTTGCTATCAAGCTTTTGAGCCTTCAAATATTCATTGGCTTTTCCCATGACGAATGTTTTTTGATCTTCAGCACCAGATAAAACGAGTATCTCCTTCTTTGCTGGTGTTGGGTCAGGCTTGGATGTATCAGTTGATTCACTGGTTTTAAATCCACAGCTTGCTAAGCTTCCCAAACTAACAAGGCACATTAATGTGCACAAAATTGAATTTTTCTTCATTTTGATTACCCTCCTTGGAATCTTTGATTGTGAAGAACGTTTGAAACTCGGTAAGAGGTTTCAAAGTGACTCTATTTTAGCAAACAACTTTCAAATGTAAATTACTAAAAAGTAAAAAATAGCAGTTTTTTTATCCTCTTAAAGGCAATTTATGAACCAAAGTTCTAAACTTAGGCAATAAAACTTTAAATAATAAGTTTTATGGCTGCTTTTCAAATCTAAAGTAATTCTATAAACATTCACAAATTTTTAAAATAAAGCTTGGTATTAGAAAGGCTTTTCAATTATTTTCACTAAAATTTAAAAAAAAGGCCTTGCATTTAGGCCTTATTTTTATTTAATCCTTTATTACTATATATCCGTAAGAACTAAGTCTGTTCTTGCTCTTGTCATAGTTATGCTCGATAACTACCTCATTTATATCTTCATTTAAATCTATATAGTCTTTTCTTGTATTTAATAATACTTTATAAGACTTCTTTTCATCTATATACCTTTTAATAATAAGTAAATCTTTATAGGTTTCTATCTTTATTCTTCCAGTTATGAACTCGTCTAGTTGTTTTAAAGACAATATAGATTTATAGGTGTTTTGAAATTCTTTGTTTTTATCCAAAGAATTCCAATCTATAGGTGCTCTATTTAATGGATCACTTCCACCTTCCATTCCTAGCTCATCTCCATAGTAAGACATGAACATTCCTGGATATGATACAGCTAATAAGGTTGCTAATAGTGTTTTATCTTCATTACCTTCTGCTAAGGTTTTGAATCTTGGCGTATCATGAGAGGAAATCAAATTGAACATAGATAAATCGTTGTTCCATGAATATCTAGCTAATAAATCTATCAATCTTTCTCTAGCTGTTCTGGCATTTATTATTTCATTTGCTATCAATTCTATAGCAATCTTTCTAAATTGATAATTCATGACTCCATCGAATTGATTTCCTTCAAGATAGTTTTCACTCGCCATCCAATCCTCTCCTATCATCAAAATAGATGGATTTATGGATCTTAATGTTTGATGTACATTGATCCAAAATACATGAGCTACTTCATCTGCCACATCAAATCTCCATCCATCTATTTTGTATTTAGATGTTATAGTGTTCAAAACTTTACAACCAAATTGTATTACTTTAGGGTTCTCAGTTTTTAATTTTGGCATGTATCCTGCACTTCCAAAAGTAAGATAATTCTTTTTATTGAAATCTGGTTTTCCATCACAATAATAGAAATCGAAGTATTTCGATTCCTTTCCATTTTCCATAACATCCTGGAACATATCATTTTTATAAGAAGAATGATTAAATACACCATCTAAAACTATCGACATTCCATTAGAATGGATTCTATCGACTAACTTCTTAAAACCTTTTTCACCACCAAGTCTATCGTCTATCTTCAAATAATCTTCTACATCATATCTATGGTTTGATGACGATTTGAATATAGGTGTTAAATAGATGGTTGTAATTCCTAAATCTTTGAGATATTGAAGATGATCTTCTATTCCTTTAAAGTCACCTCCAAAGAAGGAGTGGCTGTTTGGTGTGTTACCCACTTTTAGATTTACATCCTTCATACAAGGCTTCGAATAATCACCTATTGCGAATCTATCTGGGAATATTTGAATAACAGCCCCTTTTTTCCTTGCTATGGAAGGAATTATTGTTTCCTCGCTATCGAATATATGACAAATTTGGAAGAAATTATCTATAGGATCTTTATTTTCATTTAAAGTATGAAGCCCATCGCTGAAGAAATAGCCTTCTTTGTTGTCCTCAGCTAGTTTTACTTTAAAAGCATAGGTAAATCTTCTGTCATCCTTTAGCTTTAAAGTCGATTCAAAAACTTGAATAGAATCATTTTCTAATTCTATCTTCATAGGCTCTGATTCTAGGAGTGGGCTGTTATATTTCTTAGCTCCGTAAATAACTTTAGCTTCAGATAAATAGCCTTTTTTTGCTATCAATCTTATAGAGACGCTTCCATCCTCATTAGTCCATCTAAAATTCTTACTTTGATAATGAAAAATATTTAAATTTGCCATAACTTCCTCCTAAGATATAAAAACCTTCTCGTATATCTTAGCAAGCAAATTACAAAAAGTGGAAATAATGCGATTTTTCTAATTTATTCGATGCGTTTCAGGCATCCTATTTTTTCTTAAAATCGATATATTAGTTTTTCTTTAATATTAAAAAGCAATGCCGAGGGGGATTGGCATTGCTTTTAGTTTTAATATACTTTCAAATAGAATCAACTATGCATTTAAAGAGTTACGGAAAGGTTCAGCTTTAGCACGAAGCTTATTGAACTCAGCTTCAATCTTCATTTCACGCTCCAAAGCCTTATCCTTCTTAGCTTTTTCAGCTAATTCAGCCTGGTGTCTTTGCTCTTCAGTCATAGCATCTAACTTGGCTTTAGCTTTAGCATCAGCTTTGGCCTTCTTTTCTGCCTTCTTAGCATCTGCATAAGCTTTCTTTTCAGCGGCGGACTTAGCCTTTTCAGCTTCTTTAGCTTCGTAAGCGGCTAACTCATTCTCATAATTGAGACCTTTCTTTTCACAACGAGCTTTGAGTTCGTTGAGATCGTTTTCTCTAGACATTCTCTTAGATTCTTCTTCTTGAAGCTTCAAGGTCTCTTCGGCAGAAACATAGGTGATTCCCTTAGCTTCTGCAGCAGCTTTTTGATCGGCTACGATAGTTTCATGGTCGATCTTAGAGAACTTCTCGACGTTCATGAAGAAGAAGAGGATAGCAATACATGCGTAGCAAATTGTTTCTCCACCGATGAATGTCCAAAGTGTAGCTTGTTGGACATTGCCCAAGTTTTCCGTGATTTTTTCACTATTATATCCGGCAGCAACAAGAACGGCGTTGATTATTCCATTGGCGATTCCAGTCATACCGGCCATGATGGCTCCGTAGACGGTCATGGTCAAACCATCAGTACGAATTCCATATACAGCTTCTTCATGATCGAGCATATCAGCCATCAAAGCAAGGGAGATATACATAGCAGGAGTGCTTCCTAAAGCCTTGATGACGAATGATGTAGTTACAAGAGCGAAGTTTGAAGGATCGATGAAACCGATAGCTCCACCAATTACTGAAATAAAAGCACCGAATAAGATTGACTTGCCTTTTCCAATCTTGTTAGCCAAAGGCCATACGAGCAACATACCTACAGCAGTAGGAATAGCACCGATGATTGAAAGGGTTCCTTGGAAGGTCCCACCATTAGCGGCAGAGTAAACTCCGTCGATGGCAAACCAAGACTGGCAGTAGTAAATTTGTGAGCAGTTCTTCAACATACCACCGAGTTGGTAGAGGAAGAAGAAACAAATGATAATCCACCAATATTTGTCTTTCAAGCATACTTTAGCTTGCTTGGAGAGAGGAACAGCTTTCTTTTGCTCGGCTCCATCGCCTTGTTGCAAGGAGAAGGACTCTTCAGTGATTCTTTCACGAGTGAAGTAGTACTCGATGATAGTTCCTATGAAGGTGATTACCATCAAAGCGATGACGAAGATTCTCCAATGGTCGTAAGAAGCTTGAGAATCAATTCCACCCTCCTTATCGACAAACAACAATCCCATGAAGAAAGGAAGAATCATGGAAGTCAATCCCATAGCTGCCAAAGCGGTAGCATTGGAGATTGTAGCCAACAAAGAACGATCAGTACTATTTCTTGTGGATAGAGTGACCAATGAACTATGTGGTGTGTAATAGAATGGATAAGCTACAGCAAACCAAAGGTTGTATCCGATGGCGAATACTACTAATGTGATAATTGAAGTTGGTGATGCTTCAGTATTAAAAGGTGTAGCTATGAACAAGACAATTAATGCGACGACAGACAAAACTGCGGAAAGCAAGAGAATAGGACGAGCTTTTCCTGCACGGGTCTTTGAGTGGTCCATCAAACGTCCGACGACAATGTTTCCTAAGACGACGAAGATGACTGAAATAATAGGAAGCCATGTTAAGAAGTCCTTGGCCCAAACAGTCATGTTGAGTACATCTGTCATGTACTTATTCAAGTAGCCTGACAAGATAGAGTTAGAAAGAAGTGCCAAAGTAGGTCCTACAAAGTAACCGAGAGCTCCTTCAGGGAAGATCTTAGCTTTTGCAGACTTCACCTTGGTTGAAAGAAGAGGATTGTCGAAGAAGCTCTTCTTTGCTTTTTTTTCTTTTCCTTGAGACATAGTGTCCCTCCTAAGATGATGTTTGCTTAGATTCAAAGTAAGCACTATCAATATAATAGGTAAGGGCTTTAGGTTTTTTAATTGTTGCCCAACTTGTATTTATTCTTGCTTAACTTGAAATCGATATCATTGCTTTTAGAAATTAAAACTTGTTAATTTGATTGATTATTATGTTTTTGAATTAAAAAGACCACCCTTTTTATTAGGGTGGTCTTTCTAATGTAATAGTTTTTTACTTTACTAAAGAAACAGTTCCATAAGCGGGAATTGTAGTACCAGCTTGTGTGAAGCTAATATCTTCATTGGTGAAGTTTTGAGCGAAGTAGTATGTCTTTACCTCTTCTCCATCATGAATATCCAATGAATAGGATATGACGCGATCGTTGTCGATTAGCTTGGCTTTGAAGTTTCCACCAGTCTCAGTATTGTAGAAATCTAGACACGAATAAGATGATCCGAGTTCTAAAGCGTTTGTAGAACGATTCTTCAGTGCTTTTCTAAAGGCTGTAGAAATGTCTTTGTTATTCTTCAACAAATTCCAATCGATTTGATTTAACTTATCTGAAGAGTTGTAGGAGTTATGAGAGTAGTAAACTCCCTTTGTGAATGGATCTTTGTAGTAGGTGTTAGAAACTAACAAATCTTTATCTGTGATTTTCTTGGACTTTCCAAAATCTTGTCCAATTTGGAAGAAGGCTGAGGATAATGATCCTAGTAAGTTATCGTTTGCCATGATCACTTCTTTATGGATGTCATTCTCAGTCATAGAAGAAGTTCTAGATAACTCGAAATGATCATAAAGAGTGAGGTTGTCGTGACATTCGACATAAGCGATTGAAGCTCCGATTCCATCAGCTGATTTACTGCTGTATGTAGGTCTTCCTGTCGATCCTGTCCAATAGGTTCCAGTCAATCCATAGTAAATCTTTTCTAACTTAGTTTGGTTGATAGTTTCGCCATCGGCATATCCTAAGGCTTGCTGAATGTAACCACGAACTGAAGTGTCGTCGTTCTTTCCAGGAAGAGCGTCACGATAGTCGTCGTTGAAGGCACCTACCCAATTATCACCTTCGGCATTGATGTTTCCTTGGGTACCCATATCATAGTGACGATATCCGTAATCTGGATCTCCACTAAACATGGACCAACCTTCTCCATAGACCAAGATGTTGGGGTCGACTTTATCCAATGCTTTTCTAATCTCGACCATGGTATTCATATCTAGGAGCCCCATCAAATCGAAACGGAAACCAGAAATGTGATAGTTCTTAGCCCAAGATACGACTGAATCTACGATGAATCTTCTCACCATTCCTCTTTGAGACGCGATATCTGCACCAGCTCCAGAAGAGTTCTTGCTTCTAAAGTAGTATCCGGGGAAGACATCTTCGAATGAAGTTCCATTGGATGAAGGCATATGGTTGTAGACGACATCCATTACAACTCCTAATCCGGCCTTGTTGTAATCTTCGACAAAGGAAGAAAATTCGTTGACTCTAGTCAATCCATTGCTAGGATCTGAAGAATATGAACCCTCGGGTGCATTGTATTGTTGAGGATCATAACCCCAGTTATAGATTCCGGCAGATGATTTGTTTATGTAATCGGAATCGTCTAATTTTGTTTCGTCTACTGAAGAAAAGTCAAAGGCAGGCATAATTTGAACATGGGTCAATCCATTGTCTTTCAATTCTTTGACATAGTCAAATCCGGTCTTTGTTCCATCTGACAATGAAGTGCCTGATTCATGCAAGGCATTGAATTTTCCTCTGTTTGCTGCTGTTCCATTCCAAGAAGTGGAAGAGGAGAAGTCACGAGTGTGCATTTCCATAATAGTGACTCCAGCATAGTTATCTGTGGAAGGAGCCCATTTGTTTGTAGTCTCCGATTCAAATTCTTCATCACCTTCATGAATCTTATCGAAATCTACTACCATAGATCTCTTTCCGTTGGCGTTAGATGAATATGCATATGGATCAGCAACATCCTTGGTGACATCGCCATAGTTGTTGACATCGAATGTGTAATAATATCCGTGAAGATTTCCTACCAAACCTACTGAGAAAACACCTTTCTCATCTTTCTTCATCGTATATTGAGTTAACTGTTTGGTTGTTGCATCTTTATAAAGATTTAACTTGATGTCAGTGGCGGAAGGAGACCATACTTTGAAAATGGTGTTTCCGTTTTGAATAGTCGCACCAAGTTTTTCCATGGTGTAATACTTCATATCGAAGTTACGAGATGAATAATATGGTTTAAAGTCTACTTCTGATAAGTCGGACATCAAATCAAGAGGATTGTAACAAAGAGAAATGACATACTTATAAGATAAATCCAAAGGTTTATCGGTATTCAAGACTAATGTAATCTTATCTGAGGTGAATACACACTCATCATTTTTGAAATAAATCGAGCGTTTATATTTTCTTTCAGCTCCATTATTTCTAAAGATTCTTAACGTCAATCGTTTAGATTTTATAGCGGATGCATCAGGAAGTGTCTCTAATAAGTTCTTCTTTGTCTTTGCGTTCAATTCTATTGTGTATGAAGTTGTTCCGTCAGAATTATTGACTTCTTTGTAGATGGCGGATTCTACAGGAGTTACTGGGAAGTCATTGATTGAATAATACACGCCTTTAGAATCATCAATCCATATACTTCTATGACCGTTTTCATCTACTTGAATCTTAGAAGGGTCTATTACTAAGTCACCTTTTTTATCTTTTTTATCACCTGATGCATCTCTAAAGATCAATCCGGTAAAAACATTGTCTTCAGTCAAGGTGAACGAAGACGAAGGTGTTCCGGTAACATCATCAGTCCAGGTGTCGAAGCATTCGTATTCTTGATTGAATGTCAAATAGACAGGAATGAACGGAATATCATCTCCGGTCTTTTCAAATGTTACGTTATCAGCTGATGACACTGGGAATAAAGATCCAGGAAGCGAAGGATCATCCGACCATCCCCATACATAGCTTCTATCGGCCCTTTCACCATCATAGGCTAAATAGATGTTTAAATCAGAAGGCTCGGTTTCAGTAGCAGTACTCTTGGGAGTAGAACTTGCGGCTTCGTTTCTTTTTCCTTCAATTGGAACAGCACCATTACAAGAAGCTAATCCCAATGACAATGTGACCAAACTCAACAATGTTAATTGATATGTCTTTTTCATAATTGTTTGTTTAACTCCTTATTTACTTGTGGTTGTTTCGACATGTTGGTTGAGCTCTTCTACTGAGTAGAAAGCACTCAATGTATTTCCACTTTCTGAATTCCAATTTGCTACTAAGAACAAGTTGTAATGACCATTTGAATCAGCAACTAACTTTGTCTTATCTATTTCGACTTGTTCATCCTTTGCATCGCCGTTTGCTAGTCTAGGCTTGTATCCTGTGAAGATATCGTCTTTACCGGTTAGAGTAAATTCATTGGCCATTGTTCTGTCATAGTCACTAAATCCAGAATAAGTCTTTCCAAACTTGAAGTATGCGTGAGCAAACTTATATGTCTCTATTCCTGTAACACTAGCTAATGTTTTGTTGTTCAAAGCATAGTTTTCACCACCGACTCCTCCCCAAGAGAAGATGTTGGTTCTACTATTTGCCCAACCTTCGTTATAATTGCTCAAATCAGCTGTAAAGTAGACATTGAAGTCTTGTGGATCTGTTTCATCTGCGGGTGTTGGAGTTGTAGTTACTACAGGAGTCAAGAATGTCACAGCATCATCGGAGTTATTGAATGCTTTGACTGCTCCATTTGAATTTTCTGCTATGTAGATGCTGTAGTTTCCATTCTCATCAGCTTGGATAGTAGTCAAATCAACGCTTCCACTTTGGGTTGTAGCGGCTTTATCTCTTAGCAAACAACCAGTGAATACATTGGTTTGCTTTAATTTCAAAGTGGCTTCAGTAGTAAAGTCCCAATCTGTGTATCTCTTATATTTGAATCCATATTCAAGATAGATGGCATTGAATTCATACTCACCAAATTTCTTGGTGGTGCTGGCACCCAATCCTGTATTTCCTGGTCCACCCCATAACCATAATGAGTCTTTATCTGTCGAATAATAATAGATATTGTAGTTTGACGGCTCTGTTGTAGCATTCTTAGGCCAAACTGCAGGTGTGCTGGATGTCAAGAACTCATTCAATCCTTCGATAGAATCGAAAGCTCCAGTCTCGCCATCTTCTTTTTCACCAATGTAGATATTTGTTTTACCTTCAGATTTAGGTGCAGGCAAATCGATATCATCAGCATTAGCTGAAGTTCCATCATCATTCTTGACCTTGGTTCCGGTAAATGCGGAATCTCTCGTCACTTTGAAATGGGATGTTGTATCTGTATCGCTCCAGCTTCCATAACAATAATAGTATGTGTTGAAGTTGAGATATAGAGCAGAGAATGTATATCCACTTTCTGCACCATCTAAAGTTAAACCTGTGGCAGTGAATTTTAATCCACAAGAACCAGTTCCCCCCCAAAGCCAGAACATTGTTCTTTTAGCTTTAGAATTAGCACATGTATAGTAGATATTGTAGTCCCCTGGATCTGTGACCTCATCTTGTGCCCAAACTGGAACTATTTCATCGTCATAGATAGGATCATCAGGATCTATAGGAGTAGTATCCTTTGGAACTTCTGTTGTGGCTGGTCCATCAACGAAGTCTCTATCTTTCGATGGTGTGGTAGGATTTGTAGGTTGTCCACCAGTATCCGGTTTGTCTGGCTTGTCAGATGGTGTTGACGGCTTACCAGAATCTGTCTGATTAGGCTGGGTCGTAGTTGTCCTTGGTGTTTCCTTGCAGCTTTCAAGTCCCAAGGAAATCAACAAAAGACCTGAAAGCAAAAGCAGAGATTTCTTTTTCATTTTTATACCTCGTAATTTTTATTATAATTCAAGAAAGAGAAAGAACTGTAAAGGCTTTCATATATTTCTAGATTTTAAATGAAATTCAGCGGGCCTAAAAATAATAAAAGTCAAAATATAAAGTTTTATGAAACGCTAGTATTTCCTATCTTTACAATTTTCTTTCATAATTATATAAAAAGCTCAGGGTTGTCCTGAGCTTTCTTACTGAGTTTCAACTACTTATTAGGCGTTAGCTTTCTTTGCTTCAGCTTCTTTCTTCAACTGCTTATTTAACTTTTTCTTCTCTCTTCCAGCCTTGAAGTATTGGTGCAATCCTTTGTGGAAATGTCCGTTGAACATCATCAAGAGACCTTGAAGTTGATTCCATGAGATGGCACCATTTGTCATTCTAGACAAGACTTTGACGGTCTGGTTAGATACACCCATGATCAAGGTATCAGCCATCTTTTCGTTTCCGAACTTTCTGAACATCTTGGTCAAACCGGAGATTACATGAGCGAAGACTCTTCCAGTCCAGCCCTTTGCATATTTGAGGTCAGACATAGTAGTGTTTGAGGTGATTTCGATTCTTGTCTTTCTCTTGTTCAACCATGTGAAGGTGTGAGGAGGAATAGGTCTTCCCAACAACTTCTCAAATTCAGCATCGGGAACATTTGTTACATCGCCAGTGAAATAGTGAGGAAGCTCTTCTTGTGTATAAGGAAGAGGTGCATTTGTTCCTTCGACATGGAATGAGGTGGTCAATTGCATGTCGACACTTGAAGAACCTATTGAAATTTCATAGTCTCCAGTTTCGACTTCCCATTTGTTTGTCTTGGTGTTGAAGTAACGGAATGACTTATCATCGAAAGGAATGAAGACTTCTTTTTCTTCTCCAGGAAGTAAGTTGGTCTTGACAAATCCTTTGAGTTCACGTACAGGACGAACGATTCCAGAGCTAGGAAGTCCGATGTAGAGTTGGCTGACTTCCTTACCTTCTCTATCACCGACATTCTTCACCTTGAAGGTGACACCATTCTCGTCAACTTTGATATTAGAGTATTCGAACTTGGTGTAGGAGAGACCAAATCCGAAAGGATAGCAAACTTTGATATTTCTTGTGAGATAGTAACGATATCCGACAAACAATCCTTCTCTATATTCAGAAGTCACATCCTTTCCAGGATAGTAGTTGAATGAGGGCACATCCTTGTATTGGCAAGGGAAGCTCTCAGACAATTTTCCAGAAGGATTTATTTTTCCGGTGATGATATCGACAATGGATTTTGCTCCGGATTGTCCACAGAGTGATCCATAGACGATAGCGTCGCTGTTGTCACGAATGGCACCTAATTCTACAGCACATCCACAGGAGAGAATGGTGACGATCTTCTTTCCAGTAGCTCTTAAAGCCTTGATCAAATCGATTTGGTTTTGAGGGATGACATAGGTGGTTCTATCCATACCTTCGACTTCGGAGAATTCATCCAATCCTAAGTAGAGAAGGACTACATCAGACTTTGCAGCCAAAGTCAATGCTTTCTTTACTAATCCTTTCTTGGTCTTTCTTCCAATTCTCTTGAAACCTTCCTCGTATCCGATGAAGTTCAAGCCTGAAGCTTTGATAGCTTCGAGACCTGAGACGATTTCAGAAGGATTGATGATGGAAGAACCTGCACCTTGGTAACGAGGATTCTCTGCAAAATCACCGATAACTGCAACTTTGACATCATTGTTCAAAGGAAGTATGTTTTCTTCATTTCTGAGCAAGACTACGGATTCATCCATAGCTTCCTTAGCGATATCTGCATCTTTCTTGAAATCGACAGGTTGATCTTTGTCATAGGAAGTCTTGGTCTTGAAGACTAAATCCAAAAGGTAGTCGACATTTTGATCGAGGATGGATTCATCCAATTTTCCGTCTTTGATTGCTTTGACGATTTCTCTATTGGTCTCACCGACAGTGGTAGGCATTTCGAGTGAGTTCATACACTTCAAACCTTCGACTCTGTCATTGTTTCCACCCCAGTCAGTCACTACAACACCGTCAAAATTCCATTCATCTCTCAAGATATCCATTTCGAGATGCTTGTTTTCGTTTGCAAAGTATCCATTTAAGGAGTTATAGGCGGACATGATGCAAAGTGCTTGTCCTTCCTTGACTGCGATTTCGAAGTTGGTGAGGTAGAGCTCACGGAGTGTTCTCTCATCCACGACTGAATCCATGGACTCTCTCTTTAATTCTTGGGAGTTGGTGGCAAAGTGCTTTACACATGCAGCGATTCCGTTGGATTGGATACCTCTGATGTATCCTGCATCAATCTTACCAGCGAGGTAAGGATCTTCGGAAGAATACTCAAAGTTTCTTCCACAAAGTGGGTTTCTCTTGGTGTTGCAGCCAGGTCCTAACAAGACAGAGACTCTTCTAGCCTTGGCTTCTGCACCGATTGCAGCTCCGACTTTTTCGGAAATCTCTGGATTCCAAGAATTTGTTACTGCTGCGACTGAAGGAAAGCAGGTAGCCTTCAAAGACTCATTCAATCCCAACTGGTCTGACTCACCAGCTTGTTTTCTAAGTCCGCTAGGGCCATCAGATAACCAAATCGAAGGAATTCCAAGTTCGGGAATATCCATAGTTTCCCAAACTGTCTTTCCTGACATCATTGAAGCTTTCTGCTCAACTGTCATTTTCTTAATCAAATCTTCATGTTTCATTTCGATATCCTCTCTATAAAAGGGTGAAATCCTTTACTTGTGACGTATATATCATAATATTGTTTTATTGAAAGCACTTTTACAAAACCTTACATTTCTTAATTTATTTCCTAAACTTAGATAGAAAAATCAAATCGGATAAAAAAAGGATGTGTGATTGAGCACATCCTTTTTAGATTCCTAATTTCTACTAGTTTAGAAGAATGTTCCTCTAGCTTCTTCCTTGACTTCCTTGCTGGCAGTGAAGGGGATTCTAGTGGTGTATCCGTCTTTAGCAGCGACGATCATCTTGGTAGGCCATTGCATGATGTCATGGTTCCACTTATAGATAGTATCGTTGTATTGCTCTCTAGCAGCAGTGATTTCCTTTTGGAGGTAGGAGTTTTGTCTCAAGCACTCTTCGAGTTCGTTATGAGCTTTGAGGTCAGGATATTGCTCGAAAGCAACGTTGATTTGACCGAAGAGCTTGTCGATGTTAGCGTTTGTCTCGTTTCTGAGATTGTCGTCAGCAGCTTTTCCATTTCCACTTCTATAAGCAGCAATCTTTGTGTAGGTATCCTTGTCGAGATCGATAGCCTTGTCCAAGAGCTTGGCAGCGTTCTTCAAGATTTGAACTCTTTGTTCCAAGTAGTTGTCAATTGTTGAAGCATCGTGTTGAACCCTTTGCTCCAAAGAACGGAGGTGGTTTCTAGCCTTTTGCTTCATGACCAAGAAGATTACTCCTGGAATGATTCCACATATCCACAACAAAACTTCGAAAATCGTGGATCCTACTCCGACTTTGACAGGAATTTGCTTTTGGATGACGTTGACATCTCTTCCTTGCTCGGCGATAGGGCCATTTACTTCATCTAATGGGTTTGCCATAATTTTTTGTCCTTTCTTTTTTATCTAATCGACTCGACTTTCATCATTGTTCTTTTTTGAACAAGTAAAGAATTACATATCTTCATCATCTATTTTACCATAACTTTGGTCTCTTTCACCACCAAGTGGAAAGCCTAGATTCCAACGATATCTGAAAATAGTTTGGTTTGTGTCTTTCATAGGGTATCTTTGACCATAACTCATGACTGGCTCTTCTTCACCTTCCTTCTTTTCGGGTTTGAAATCCTCTATATGGATGAATGTTCGTCTTGCTGCTTCAACATATTCTTTCCAAGGAACATCGACAGGATATAATCTTCCATTACCGGCCATGACCATGTCGACATATACCCTATCGTATACTTTGTTTGAAGTCGACAATACAGAGTATTGATCAGTAGATTTATTCTTTCCATCAAAATTGACTTTGAGTATCTGATCTGTAGAGGTTTCGGCAGGTCTAAAGACATCTAAGTCATCGTAGTTATTTACAACAGTCTCAGCCTCATATCTAGATACATTAGGTAGATCTTCATCGACATTGAATTCCCCACCTTCTGTGGTTTGATACAAAGGTATAGCTAATAGTGGAATAAGATCGAAGAATATTGAATCGAAGACTCTTTGTATTTCATCTACAAAGTCTTTCTTTAATTCATTGAAATCGTAGTTCACATAGAATCTTTCATAGTTGTAGATTGCACCACCATGAGCAGAACATATGATGTTGATCTTATGTTCCTTGTAGAAGCCAAAATCATCACCAAATCCTGCTTTTCCAGTCAATATTTCCAACATGTTTTGCTGAGCTAAAGGTGTGAATAATAATCTATATTGAACTTCGTTGTTTCTATCATAGGCCTTAAACATGACTTCAAACTTAGTATTTGCTAAAGGAGTGAAGTTTCTTCCTTGTTTGATGGCTTGATCAGCAAGTCTGTGCAATTCTTTCTCACCTCTCTTAGCTATTTTTTCAGCTTCAGCATCGGAAATCTTTCCAGTCATGTTTGGAGTTCTAGTAAAGGTTAAGTCTGGTGCTGCAGTATTTCCGTATATTAGGTAAGAATTAACTCCATATGTAGGACAAGGTGCAGTGTAATGTCCAATCAATGTTTCAGTCACAGTTCTAGTATGGAGATCTCCATCTGAATCTCTATATGTTTCAGTATAAGTGACAACTCTTGATCCGGTGTATGTCTGATTCACTTTGTCCATTCTCTTCACATTCAATCTTATGAACGGATTTCCGTGGATTGATCCAGATTGTACATCGACTATACATTCGTTTTCGGAAAGGGATTCACTATATTGATATACTTTCTCCAACATTCTTAGCTTTTCTGGAGTTAAGTAATCATCTAATTCAAAAATGTCTGTAGTCTCTTTTAAGACCTTTTTGAAATCGCTGAAATCAAAGTAATTGTAGACATTTTTTATAGAGTTATAGACGTTGTTGTAAGCTTTACTAGCTTTGTCGCCAGTTTCCTTAGCTATTAAGGATTGAGCCTTTATCTTTTTGTTGTAATAGAAGAAGATATTTACACAAAGACAAGTTATGGCGATTGCACCACCTACTAATGTGGTGATTAAGCCAGGAATTATATTTCCATCTGGATTTTTTGAATTTCCTACCCACATGAGGATTCCTATAATCATAGCTATCAGACCGATTGCCATGACAACGTAGAAGAAGATTCTCCACCCTTTTAGTTTCTTCAATCTATATTCATTTGCGTTGTGATCATCTCTAGCTGATCTATATTTCTTACTTAAATCTTCGTTCTCACCGGTGTTAATATTGGCTTTCTTCAACATTTCATCGATGTATTTTTCAGCATTTTCTTTTAATTTGGGCTTAAGTTCATTCAGATAGTAGTCTATAGGATCATATTCATCACCATTTGTTAACATATTCCTACCTCCAATCATGATGAATAAATTATACAAGAAAAAAGAGGATTTTTGTAAATCCCCTTTTATATTCTCTTCGATGCAAATTTTAAAATGTAGGCTTTCTAAGAATATCTCTAACTAATCTATAGAAAGCAAAGTATATGCAAATCAACTCCAAACGTCCTGCAAACATTCCAAATACTAAGACCCATCTTATCGCTACAGCATTAGCAATAGGAAGACCTACACCGGTTGTAACTCCAACACTCAATCCAGTACCAGACAATGCGGATGCAAACTCGAATATGCATTCGATAGCGGAATATCCATCAGTATTCTTTCCTAATATGGTTATTATTGTGCCTCCAACCATCATGATAGTTACATAAAGAATCAAATAACCATAGGATTCTAAGAAATCTAATTTGTTGATTTCTTTACTTTCTCCTAACCTATAAATTGTGTGGGGATAGAATTTTCTCTTTGAAGAAAGTCTATCTCTTAAAGACCAATATAAAGCTTTGTAGGCTACGACAAATCTATATTGCTTTACACCACCTGCTGTAGATCCCATTCCACCACCGATGGTCATTGCTATGATGGATAGAATTAAAGCAGCTTCACCTAATTGTTTTATATCAGTCGTAGTAGAGAAACCAGTAGTAGTCAAGGCAGAAAAATATAGGTATGTTCCTTCTCTCCAAGAATCTAATACTGAGAGCTGCTGACTTAAGGAAGTGAATATGGAAGTGTAGAACAAAGGAATCATAATAACGCTTAAGATCAAGAAAAATTTTATTTCTGAATCTTTTAGTATCTTTTTCAACTTTCCTTTGAATAAGAAAAGATGTAATACGAAATTTGTTCCACCTAGAAGCATCAAAATAATAGATGTTATATTTATTGCTAATCCATTTACTGGCCAACCAGTAATAGAATTATATCCACCTTCTTTTATTATTTCAGGTATACCGCCTTCTCTAGTTGAAAAGCCACCTGTGGCAATAGCTGCTATCGCATGGTTGATGGCATCGAATGGTTCCATTCCTCCTATCAACCAATAAGATAGGAACCCAAGAAAGATATATCCAATATAAATCAACAAGATCAATCTTGCAGATTTTGCTAGGTTTGGCATAAGCTTGTCGTTATGGCCCTCGGCTGTATAAAGCTTTAACCCATATTTATCTGAAATTGCGGAAGTGACAATCAAGACCAAACCTATTCCACCAAACAGTAGTAATATGCTTCTATAAAATGTGAAGATATGGTATCCGGGGTAAGACATATCAAAGTTAAAGACAGTCAAACCTGTACTAGTATATCCGGAAGTGGATTCAAATACGGCATCTGAGAAATTCATTCTATATTTAGCAAAGTCAGGAGTTGTATATCCTCTTAGCATGAATGGTACGGATCCAATAAGAATGGCTGATAACCATATCATGACTAGTAATGCTGAATCCTGGAATTTTTCTAGTTGTGTTCTTTCACGTTTATAAATCAAAAGAAATAGCAAGAATCCTAATCCTATCGAACTCATTCCCGGTATGAAAAAACTTAACCAGCAGTTTGATTCACCTGGATAAAAAGCAAGTAGAATCAAAGGGAGCATGGTGATGATTCCTATTAATATTAGGAATATTCCCAAATAACCGAAAATCAATCTATAACCTTTAGCTTGCTTTTTCATTATTGCACAACTTTCTTTTCTTTTTGTACGAACTTGATAATGTCTTTTTGTTCCTTAGGAGAAGAGACGATAAAAAGCTTATCGTTTGGATAGATGGTGGTTTGTCCGTTAGGAATTATGACGCTGGGCTTTCTATAGACACATGAGATTGTTCCGGTCTTAGGAAAGTTTATATCCATAATCTTTCTTCCACTCAATTCATAGTTTTCTTTAACTATGATTTCAGTTAAAACAATTTTATCATCCTCAAAAGACATGGATTTAGTAAATTTTTCAAGTGAAGATTCACTAAAAATCGATGAAGCTAAGATTTGTGTTGATGATACGACACTATCTAGACCTAATTTTCTAAACAATTCGACATATGAAGGGTCGTTCACTGTACAAATACATTTCTTGACATGGAAGACTTTCTTTGCCAACATGCAGCTTACAAAGTTATCCGTATCTTCTTTTCCTAACGCTATGAAAAGATCAGCTCCTTCGATATGTGCTTCCCTTAGTATTGAAGTCTTGTACGGCTCACCATAGATGACTGGGATTTGATTGGACTTGACTAGATATTGAACTATATCTTTTCTCGAGTTGATGACAATCAACTCGTTTCCTATCTTTCTGAAGGCTTTGATGACATAGTCAGCAGCAGAGCTGCCATCAGCTATTACTATTCTCATTTCTTTAAGCCTCCATCATTCTTTTCTCTTATATCTAAAAATTCTTCTAAAGAGAGCTTGAAAGGATAGATTGCATGGACGTCACAGTTTTCTAATAAAACTTCCAAGTTAGGATCGTCCAATCTAACGTAGATTTGAGGAACGTTGTATATTTTTCTAGCGACTAATGCCAAAAAGACATTGGTGTTATCATCACCGGTGGTGATGATTATTTCTTTTGTTGAAGTTATGTATGCTTCTTCGAGAAGAGACATATCAGTGGCATCTCCAACAAATGTATAACCACTAAATCCCTCGGATAGTTTTTCAAAAGACATTGGATCAGAATCCATGATCATAACGTTTTTTCCGCTGGAGGAATCCTTGTTAGCTATGGAAGAACCAAGTCTTCCACAGCCGATTATTAGAGTCTTGTTCTTTAATAGACCGCTGTTTTTCATCAATTTATCACCTATCCTTTAATAACTGAGTTAGTATTTCTTTCGACTGAACTGAGTTATATTTTAACACTTAACATTAATTCTAGGTTAATTTATGATTTAAAGTGCTTTTATAGCTGAAATTATCAATATAAATTGAATATAGTTTCTTCCTAGAAGTTTTTAAAATTTTTGAGAAAGAATTATTTGTCTATTTAGATTTCTTTAATATAATAAACACTTCTAAATTTGGTAAAACAATTTTGCCGAGTAGTATAAAAAGCAAAGTGAAAAGTTTTAAGTGGAAAACATGAAGAGAACATAGTTATGGTAGTTATGATGGTTTATTTACAAAAAAACTATAGAAGGATGTACATATCATTTGGAGAAGAATAAAAATGTTATTAATGACAATGTAACTTATGTTACTTTGAAAATTTATATTAACGGAGCTAACGAACCAATAATTTCAAATACTCTTACAATTACTGCTTTAAAACGTTGGTAGTCTTACTTAGAAATATTACTGCGTATTACCCTTTCCCATTATAATTTTGGCATTTACTGATTGAATGATCTATATCCATTTTACGAACTTTATCTTCTTAAAATTTAGTACCCAAATGTTGATGACCACACAATGCATCTACACTTTGCAATTTATATGCTTTTGAAGTAATAGCTGTATGTGTTGCATTTTTCAGTTCCATATAAAAACAAATACTTGATTAAGCAAGATAATTTAATCAAGTAAACTTATTAAACTCAAACTAGAATGTTTCCTCATTACATATCAAAAAAGCAGCTAAATTACATCCATCAAGTACATAGCAATCATAAGTATGACTTTCCTTATAAGTAGTCGGTTGATACTTCCAATCGAAAACCATACCAGATTCATTGTAGTCATAGTAGCTGCAATAGATTTTGCCATCAGTGGTTTCAAAGAATTTGTCCCAAGCTTTTTCTCTTTCAGAGTTTGGCTTTAAGAAATCACCTTTTTCTTTGTGGAATGGTGTTAATTCAACTTTATCTGAATATTTCCATATATACATCACAGGTAAGTTGTAGTACTTATAATTACCTTCAAATCCTAGGTCCCACCAAAAGATAACTTGTTCTCCTACTTCAAAGTCTTCTAATGTTAAGCGATTAGTTTCCTTTTTCTTGTTGTAACTGATGTTTGTATCTATGGCTGAATAGAACAAGACATCAGGTTCTTTTGTGGCTCTAGTAACACAAAGATCATGTTCGAATCCAAATCTATCAGAAACATAATACTTATTTTCACTATTTTTTCTTAATGTACCTTTCTCATAGCCGTAGAGTTGATAATTGCCTAGATAAGCCGGTTCTGTGTGTATAAGGTTAGTAATATTATTATTCGACGAACAAGAGATTAAACTCAAGGTAATGAATAGACAAGGTAAATATTTATATTTATTCATAATTTTTAGTGCTCCTTAATGCCGCTACTCGAGTAGAGGAATGATAATCCAAGGAAATAATATAACCTTTCGAATAGTCTGCTTTCATACTAGTTACACCAGACATAAGCATTGGAAAGAATAAAATTGAATTCCCAATATCTATCATAAAAGATACCTCCTGATTTTTATTATATACCAAAATTAATTTAGAAAAATAACAAATATATATTTTTAATGAAATATTTTTTTACTAATGATATAAATGATATATTAAAAAACAAAGCAGAATTGGATTTGAATATTTTTTTCTATCGTTAGTTAAGTATTGTTTTCATGATTGAATTCAGCTTCTTGTTTTTGTTATTTGAAAGGATTTGTATATAGAATCAGCCAAATTTTGTACATTACATTGTTTTATTTATTATTTTTGTTACTTAATAACATTTCTTATGTAAAATAATAAAGGTTATTTAAGGGGGTGTTATGGATAATTTTCAATGGTTGAGTGTTAAATATATTGTGTCTAAATATAAAAAATTTAATGTTCCATCTCTTCAAAGGACATATAGATGGGGAGAAAAGGAAATTACATTGCTGCTGAATGATTTGTATGAATTTTATAATACTAATGAAGATAGCACAAATGATTTTTATCCTTTACAACCTCTTATTTTAAAGAAGAGTAATAAGAATGATGATACATGGAATGTTTTGGATGGACAACAAAGGCTTACTACAATTAAATTGATAGCTTCTTATTTGGAAATGGATAAGGATTATTGTCTTGATATCTCCTATGATACTAGAGAAAAAACTAAAGATTTCTTAGACAATATTTCTAATAAAAAAGAAGAGGATGTAGGAACAAGTATGGAGCTTTACTACATCTTTCACGCATATGAAGTAATAAAAGCTTAGTTTCAAAAAAAGGAAGGTAGGAAATTCGTAGAAGATAAAGAAAGAAAAAATGCTATAAAAAATGTGCTATTTGAAAAAGAAAGAACCCGTTTTGTTGTTCAAGAGATGAATAGCGATGATGATGAAGCTAAAACCTTTCAAAATATCAATCAAGGAAGAATACCATTATCTTGTTCAGAACTCATCAAAGCATTGTTTCTAGGTCATATATTTGAAAGTCATAAAATTGATAATAATTGTAGGTTTGCTTATTCTTCTGATGGATATGGATTATTTATTCCCATCAATCCTATTAAGGAAAAACAAGAATTGACTAGAATCCAGAATTTCATTGCAAAAGAATGGAATGATATCGAAACTGTTTTGATGCATGATGAATTCTATTCTTTTGTTTGCCCAGAGAAAGAAAAAAGTATAAACAGAATGGATTTTCTGTTTAAAGTCGCATGTAGAAATGAGAAATTTAAGAAATACAATACTGATGACCCTTTCAATGCTATCTATGAATGTATTAAAGATGGAAAGGTAGTAGATAATATCTCTTGCTGCTGGAATGTTGTTTTTAAGTGCTTTAATAGAATGCAAAAATTATATTATGACTTCGATGCTTATCACCTTGTTGGATTTTGCAATTGTGAACACATTGGCATATCAAATGATTTCAATAAGTATTGTAACGATGATGAAAAAATGGATGAATTTAAGACGGTAATAAGGGAAAAAATAAAAGGAAAAGTATTGAACGATTCTAAAATTGATGATCTTGATGAAAAGTCAATAGACCACCTCCGATATGAGGATAGTAAAGATGGAATAAAAGAGATATTATTACTTCATAATTTACAGTCTTATTCGGATGAAAAACTAAGATTCCCTTTTAATTTATATGATGGTGGAAAGAACTATGATATAGAGCATATCCATGCAACGGCTGAAGAAAAAGCAGATAAGAAATCAAGATATGAATGGTTTAAAAATAATTATAGTGCTATTAAAAATAAGAATGAAAAATTAAAAAAGGAAGAAAAATTAAAAGATTCTGATGATTTAAAGGGTAAAATTGAAGAATTTGATCTTTTCGAAAAAGCCTACCATGAGGAAAAGAATTTTGATAGTTTTAAAGACGAAAGATTTAATGATTTGAGAAAAATCATGATAAATGATAATGTAGAAGAGGATTTTTCAAAAGATGATAAAATTAGGAATTTATGTTTACTTGATTCAACAACTAATAGAGCATATAAAAATTCACTATTTATTACCAAAAGGGAAATGATTTTGAAAAAAGCCAAAGGTGAAAAGGATAAAGAAGATTATGTATATCCATTGCTTCTTTGTACCGAGAGAATTTTCCTAAAGTTTTATTCTAATGTTGATTCCGATGATAATTTGAATTTTTGGACTCTTAATAATAGAGAAGCTTACCTTAAGGATATTTCAAAAAAAGTGACTGTTTTTTTAAAATTGAAAGGAGAAGATACGAATGGGTAACAACAATTCATCATATTTTAAAAAACTTATAAATGACTATATTATTTATGTTCCTGAATTTCAAAGAAACTATCTTCAAGGAGATGATAGTAATGAATCAATAAAATATAAAAGAGATCGTCTTCTAGATGATTTATTTAATTGTATTGAGTCTCAATCAAAATCAATCAATCTGGGGTTTATATATGGTAGGGTCGAAAAATCATATAAAGACAAATTGTTTTATCCTTATGATGGTCAACAAAGACTGACTACTCTTTATTTCTTGTACTTGCTGATTTATTTTAAGTTTAAAAAATATGATGAGATTGGTTCTATTAAAGAGAAATTATCCTACCAAACAAGGATTTCTACTAATAGGTTCATAGAATCTTTTTTATCTTGGATTTTAGATTCAAAAGAGAAAGACAATATTTATAATGATTTTTGGAATAAAGATGGAAAAGATTTAAAAGGTTTTATCATGAGCCAGGATTGGTTCATGATGACTGAATGGAATTATGATGTGTCCATTATAAATATGCTATCAATCATCGTGGAAATCAGTGGAAGAATAAAGAAGAACTTAGGTGATAAAACCGGAATAGTCAATTTTATTGACAAGGATGAAAATAATCCCTTTCAGTTTGACTTTATTTATGTCGATGATATAAGCAAAAGCGATGATCTTTATATAAAAATCAATGCTCGTGGCAAAGCATTGTCTCCTTTTGAAAATCTAAAATCAGATATCGATGAATATTGGAATAATGAAGATAAAACAAAATTAGATGCCGAATGGACTGAGTATGTTTGGAATCAATTAGATGTGAATGATAAAAATAAAGAAAAGAGCTTTGATAATTCTTTCTATAACTTATTAAGCAATATTTTTTATCTTCAATATTTAGTAGGTCTAGACCAGAACAATATAAACGATAAAATATTAATTGAAATAGAAAATAAATATAAAAAAGGAATAGTTGATAAAGAATGGATTACTCCAAAATTATGTTGTGATTCGCCGTATCAAATGATTTCTAGTTTTCTTGATGCTATGATTGGTCCTTTTAAATCTATTAAAGATAAACAAATTGAATCTGTGAATAGAAAGATATTTGGGTTAGGAGATTATCAAAATAATAATGGTCAAAATAAAATAGAAAGAGCAGATCTTTTTGAAATATTCGTTTACTATTATTCAGTATCTTCGCTGTTTAAAAGAAATGATATGGAGTTTACTGATAAAAGAAACTTACTTAATGAAATAGAAACTGTCACTAATAGAATAATTGAAAATCAACGTCCTTATTTGGATAGTCCAACTAATCTAGTTAAAGCATTGCAGTCAGTCAAGGCTTTGATCGATAATTCAATAAAGTCCCATGGTGTTTATAAATTCTTTTTATCAATAGATAATGATACAAAAGAACAGATTAAAGATGGACTTATGAAAGAGCAAGTGGAAGAAGAGATATTAAAGGCTAAATTAATTGATAAAGATAGTAGATATGTCGCTTTGTTTAACAAAGGCTATAGTGAATTGAAAAATAAAGGTCAATTAGGATTTATTTTCTACTTAGTAAAAAGCAATAAAAGTTTAAGTAAGATAGGAATTGAAGATGTCTCTTATGAATCTTTTGAAAAAACTCTAAAACAGATTATTTTTATCCAAAACTTTATTATAGGTGAATTTACTAATTATGAACTGTTATTAAGAGCTATCTTAGCAAAAGCAAACGATTCTTTCTTTTGGGAGAGAAGAAATAATCTATTGTCTTTTCCTTTGCTAAATAATGATCGTGATATGTCATTGCATACATTCTTGAACTGCTATAGTTCTAACAATCCTGAGGATGTTAAATATAAGTTCAATTTATTGGATGGTCTTAGAGAAGTCTTAAATTCATTTGATCCTAATAAAGATAATATTGAAGAAGTTCTTAAAAGAATAATAGAAGATTACAAAAAAATAGTTTCTACAGTATGGTACAAGTTTTTTGTTATATATGATGGAGTGTTCCAACAGTGCCGCAATGGAAACATCTATTTTTCTTCGGATATGTATGTCTTGCTTTTAGATAAGAAATTTAGAAGCGGAAAATGGTGGGAATACTATACCTTTGCATTGAAAAAGGCTTTGAATGAAGCTAATAAAGATTTGAATATAACTATGGAATTAGAACCTACAAATGGTAAAAATCGAGAAGAGAGTGTTTTAAAATTTAACGTAAGTGGAATTGAATATAAATGTTCGATGATGAACGATGGAAATGGTGATAGGTTTATAATAGAGAAAGGCGAGGATGTAATATTTAATCGTGATGCTAGTTTAGATACCTGGAATAAATGGAAAGAAAAAGGTAAAAAAATATTAAATAGAGAAGAATAGGTGAATGCTTTTTATCTAATCATATAATAACCTTCAAATTTGACTAACAAATAGTAGGTTTTGAAAAATATTATTCATTTGTGGTATTACTCCGTAAAATATATTGGAAGGGAGTTGAAAGCTGATGGAAGATAAAACTTTCTCGGATGAAAACCTTGAAATACTGGATATACTTCTTTGCGATAGAACCACAAAGAAGAATATTGTTTGGGCAACAAACAATTATGAGAAGAGAGGATATAAAGAACAGGACAACATTAAATACAATATAAAAAACAAGGTTTTATAAAGCAATTGTCAATTATAAAGACTCAAATCCGAAGATGTACTTTGAGGAACTTTGTAATTATTATGAAAATAACTGATTCTTTGAAAGACTATTTTTCCTAAATGTCGCTTTCAAAGCGACCATTTAAATCCGTTGGATTTCTATATTTAAGTTACTCAACGGAGGATTCCTTAAATGGATTATTCAAAGTTTTATAAAGTTGTTTGTAGATGTGGTCATGTGGGTAGAAAGAAATATGTTCCTATAGCATTTGCCATAAGAGCTATGTCCAAAGGTATGGCTATGGAAATAGCCATAAATAAACCAAGGGTTAAACATCATAGCTTGAATGATGTAATCTCAGTAATTGAAATTGACTATGACGAATATAAAGAACTTATGGAAATAAATAGGAATGATCCTTATCTTCAGTGTAGGAATTCAAAGGATATTAAGAATTGTATAGGTCTAAAGAATAGAGTCAAATCCTTAAGGATTAATAGGTCTACTAAAAGAATTAGAAATTCTAGTATTCTTTCTTCGAATTACTTGAAATGGAAAAAAGAGGATAGATATGTGTGTAGGTTCAAGATTATAAATTCAGAACTGGAGGAATAGGAATATGGATGATATTTACTTAAATTGCATTTGTTATGATTATAGTATCATTGATGGACCGGGTCTTAGAACACTGATATTCATGCAAGGCTGCGACCTTAGATGTCCTTTTTGTCAAAACGAGAAGATATGGGATAAAAAGGGTGGGTATAAATGGTCTATTAAGATACTAATAAATGAGTTGAAGAAGAACAGCATCACTAAAAAAGTGACCATAACAGGTGGAGAACCTTTATTCCAACTAGAAGCTTTGGAAACTCTGGTGGATGAGTTGTATAAAGAGCAATTTAACATCGTACTTTATACAGGCCATAGGAAAGAGGACGTTCCTAAAGACATACTATCTAAGATCAATTATTTAAAATATGGTCCTTTCATATACTCTAATCGTACTTCCACTATTCCGTTTGTCGGATCTTCAAATCAAGTTTTTGAAAAATTGAGGTAAACACAATGAAACAAAACAATAATGAAAATGCAGCTAACAGATATAGTTATGTAGGAAATAATTATTCTTTAGGTGAGAAAGAATTCAAGAATGCTATCTTGAATTCTTTACCTGAAGAATGGTCTAAACTTCATAAAGATGGATATATCCATATTCATGATTTGGATGCTTATGGTCAGACTTACAATTGTCTTACTTTTGATTTGAGTAATTTTAATTATTCTATATTTAAAGGTTTGAAATCTTCTGAATTACCTATATTATTGATTCAGTACTTTGAATTGTTGATAGAAAATTATGGTAATGAGCAAAGTGGAGGAATGTCATTTGCGAATTGGGATGATGATTTAGCTGAGATTTTAGTCAAGCTTGGATTTATCGAAAATGAATTCAATCTTAATATATTAAGAACTTCAATCAAAAGCTTTATTCTTTGGTGCAATGGGAATCATAATAGAATGGGTCTTACTAGCTATTATGTCACTTTGAATATAGGATTAGCTAAAACTGATTTGGCTAGGTTCATAGCAAAAGTAACAATAGAGGAATTTAAATCTTTAGGTCCTTTAGTCTATAAACCAAATTTAGTATTCAAAGTGCATGATGGAGTTAATAGATTTGAAGGAGATAAAGACTTCGATTTATTAAATTTGGCATTAGATTGTACATCTTCTAAGATGATGCCTAATTATTTACTGTGTGATTGTGAAGAAGATAAGCTTATTGATCCTAGGATTATTTCAGTTATGGGATGTAGAACCAGAGTTGTAGATGATTTGTATGGAAAGATTGGCTCTATAGGTAGAGGAAATATAGATAACATTTCTATTAATCTTCCTAGATTGGCATTTGAAATCAATAAGGAACACCCTACTTATGGCCTTAAGGATAAAATAGAAGCTCTTAAGCTAAAATGGCTTCATATAGCTTCTATAACCAAGGATATTCTTTTGGATAGGTTCTATAAAACATGTCGACTTGGATCTGATAAGTTTCCTCAAAATTCTAAATACAATATGTGGTGTGAGAATTTTAATAATAATTCTTTATATGATGTATTCAAACATGGAACTCTATCTATCGGATTCATAGGACTTAGTGAGATGATAGAAATATTATCTGGTAAGAAGTATTGGGAAGATGAGTCTATAAAGAAAATGACTTTAGAGTTTGTTAAGTATATGAGAAATTATTGTGATTCTTTAACTAAAGAATACAAATTGAATTTTTCCTTGTTAGCGACTAGTGGAGAACTCATAAGTGGAAGATTTACTAAATTAGATTCCAAAGTATTTACTTCTTCAAACGATATTATTAAGAAAGGCTTTTATACTAATTCCTTTCATGTTGATGTGGATTCCTGTATGCCGGCTTATAGAAAACTAATGATCGAGGGACCATTTCATAAATACTGTAATGGAGGATCGATATCTTATGTTGAATTAAAAGAAGCCCCATTAGGAAATATTGAAGGTCTAAAGGATTTGATGGAAATTGCCATCCAGTCTGGTGTTCATTATCTTGGATTTAATTTTCCTATGGATGTATGTAATAAATGTAAGTATAAAGGTGTCTTTGACAAATGTACTTCTTGTGGCTCTATCGATATCACTAGAATTAGACGTGTTTCTGGTTATTTAGAAATTCTTGATGGGTTTACTGATGGCAAGAAAGCTGAAGTAAAGAATAGGAGGCCTAATTGAAATGATTTATCAAACATCTGATTTACACTTGGGAGACAGGTTTGTCTTCAAAGTGTGTCATAGACCATTTAAAGATTTAGCCGAGATGGACGAAGAAATTTTAAGAAGGTGGAATAACAAGGATGAAGCATATATCAATTGAAGGATTTGATGGAGTTGGAAAGACTACTATCTCAAATATAGTAGCCAAACAATTGGGATTTAAGTTTATTGAAAAACCACTTCATGAATTGTTTGATGAAGGTGATTCTTTTGATGAGTATTTAAGGATAAGAGACAAAGTCAATTCTAATCCTGATAGAAATTTCACTTCTCTATTCTATGGGTTAGGATCAGTTTATATGTATGGAAAGTACAAAGATAATAACATTGTCACTGATAGACATCTATGCTCTAACTACGCTTGGTCTGGTGCTGAATATAATGAAGATGTCTATGGCTTCTTATTATCCAAATTAGGTAAACCTGCTTTGACTGTAATCTTGCATGCAACTCCTTCTACCATACTTCAAAGATTAAAACAAAGAGACCCTAAAGATAGTGATATCAAGAAGATATCTCTATCTTCTATGATTTATGAAAAAATGGAATTCTTTTGTAAGAAGTATAAATTGGAAACTTTATGGATTGAAACTGATTTTAGAACTCCTACTGAAAATAGTGAGCTTATCTTGAAAAGATTTAAAGAAATAGAAGACAATTCAAATAAAGAACCTGAGTTTATTAAGATAGGAGGATAAAATGAATGAATACTCCAATTGATAATAGAATTACAAAGGATATGAAATATATCGCTTTGTATTGGGCCTTAGGATTTGAAGAAATAGAACCTGATATCTTTGTTAAAAAATATGGTTCTACCAGTTGCACTATTTCAGCAAAGTTAGGAATAGCTACCTTTGATAAAGGAATAACTATAGTCAATAGTTATGGATTAAAACTGAACACGCATAAGTCATTTGTTGTTCTAGAATGTATTGATAGACTTTTGAGCTTGGGATATCCAGCTTCCACAATAATAGTTGATTTGGATAACGAATTCGACGTGTATTGTGGTAATTCGTATATTCGTTGCGTTGAGTGGGGATTAGATATGAATCCAAATTCCATTCCAAATCCAAAGAAAGAGGGAAGCTATCTTTCTATTCTTTATTCTTCTAGACTATATAGTGGACTGATAGATAGAAAAGAAATCATAAAAAATGGTGATGAAACTATATATGATTTTGGATTCTTTGAAAGTAGATTTGGTGATTTGAAACTCAGTGTTTTATCTAAGCCTTATAAGTTGAACGGGTTTGAAATCGTGGGTGATGAGGCCGTCAGCTATGATGGAAATGGAAAGATAGTTATAGTTCCAGATGGGGTTAGAAAATTGGCATCTGGTTTGTTCTGGGACAATCAAATAATAGAAGAGGTTATTTGTCCGGATAGTGTAGAAGAACTTGGCGGTGATCTATTTTACAATTGTCGAAATTTAAAGAGATTTACTATCGGTAAGAATGTGGTTTCTATGGGTGATAATCCTTTTGCAGGATGTCCTAATCTTGAATTGGATAATCAATCCACTGAATTTGAATATAAAGAATATGTACTTATCGGAAAGAAAGATGGTGTTATTTATTGTAGTATAAAGAAGCAAGGTGAATATATTATTCCGAATGGAATTAAGCTCATAGGAAAACATGCTTTCTATATGTGCGATAAGCTAACAAAAGTAGTTATTCCTTCTTCTTTGATTCATATGAAGAATTTTCCTTTTTCTGGATGTAAAAGTTTAACCTTAGAAAATCATAGTAGATTTTATGAAATAGATGGTCCTGTTGTTTATTCGACGAATAAAGAAGTTATAGGATGTTTGTGCTCATGTAAAACTGCAGAGCTTGTAATTAAAAATGGAACGGAAAGAATATGTAGGAATTCATTCTATTCTTGCAATGGTATAAAAAAATTGATTCTACCAAAATCATTGAAGATTATTGGATATAATCCCTTTGTTCAATGCGGTGATATAGAATTTGTTTCTAATAGTCCAGAATTTGTAGTAGATAATGGCATCTTGTTCAACAAAGACAAGACTAAAATAATTTGTTGCCCTAGAAACAAGGCTGTTGATGATTTTGTTATGCCTGAGTCTGTAAATGTGTTGGAAAGAAGTGCATTTTCTGGATGTGATCTTATGACTTCAATTGATTTAAAGAATGTCTCAACCATAGGGAAAAGTTGTTTTACTAATTGCAATAGTTTAAGGAATATCTTTGTTCCTGATTGGGTTACTTATATAGGAGAATGGGCTTTTGCTCATTGCTCTTTTTTAGAAAAGGTCTCTATTTATAAAGATACTTTTTTAGATAAAAATCCTTTGGAAAATACTAAAGCTTTCCTTGAAGTTAGAAAGAGCAGAGCTAATTATATAATAGAATCCGATAATCTATATTCGTTGAAAGGAATTCAAGATTCTTTGAATGGAAAAGTTGACTCTATTTTGATAGATCCACCATATAATTCCAATATATCTTATATCGGATACAAAGATTCAGGTTTTAAAGACGGATGGATCAACTTTATTAAAGATAGAATCATTCTAGCTCGAAAGCTACTTACTAAGAATGGATTCCTTGTAATTAATATTGATGAAGGTGAAAGAGACGAATTGTTTGATTTGTGCAAAACTATATTTTTGGAAGGCTGTGTTTCGCTTCATAAGTGGAAGAAGATAAATCCATTTTTTGATAAGAATAGAATTGTTTTAAATCCTAATAAAAAGCAAACCCCTTATGAGTACATTATTATATGTAAGAACACATTAGAATCTAAGTTGAATTCAATAAAACAACCTTATATTGATCGGGATAAATTAAAGGAAAAGGATAGTAAAGTTCCAGCAATATTTGATTGCTTTGGAACTACATCAAGTGCCAAAGATGAAATGCAAGAAATATTTGGTGATAGAACTTATTTTTCAACTCCAAAGCCTTTGAAATTGATGAAAGAATTAGTAAGAGCAACGACAAATAAAAATTCCATCGTAATCGATTTCTTTGCTGGTAGTGGAACTACAGGAGATGCTGTAGATTCTTTAAACAAGGAAGATAAAGGTAATAGAAGCTTTATTTTGATTTCAAATTCTGAGAATAATATTTGCAAGAATGTAACAGTAGAAAGATTGAATAAAAGGCATATTGATTTTCACTTTCAATAAGTTTTATCTTTCACTTATGGTTTTATTAATTCTTTTTTAACTGCAAAATATTTAATTTGATAGCATTTATTATTTTATTTGTACATATAGAATGAACTTATTTTTTCTCTTTTCAATATAACTGATAAAAATTTTGTAATACTAATTTAAGTATAAAACTATAATTCTGATAAGCTCTTTAAAGGAGGAGAGTGAATAATATGATGTCAGATGAAGAAATATTAATTGCTTATTTTGGTGGTAGACCACAATGGAGTGGTAATAAGCTCTACAAAATAGGTGATCTCAGAGTCGAATACTCTGGAGCTAGGCTTTATAAAGTCGGAGGAGCTAGAATTGAATATTCTGGAAATAAACTTTATAGAATAAATGGTGAAAGAGTAGAATGGTCAGGTGATAAGGTTTATAGAATTGGAAATCGTAGATTATAAGGAATTTTATTATAAGGAATTATAAGCAATTCTAATCTAGCTGTTGAAAATCTTTGTTTTTATACAGAGGCTTATCAACAGCTTTTTATTTTCTTTTTCACCTAAATTATTTTTTAATCATTAACTGCAGATATTTCTAGACCGCTAGTGTCTATATCATTTAAATCGTAAATATCATATCCTTGAGAACTAGCACTTTCTAGTGCAGCATTTATTCCACTACTTATACTGCTAGAAAGTCTATTTAAATCGGAGCTATGCCATAAGCATATACATCCGCTTATACTAATTGTGTTTCCATAAATTCTACACCTGATATTTGTGCTAGGAGTGTTGGCAGGAAGATAATGATCTATACTCCTCGCTATATTTATTTCTAAAGATTCATCAGGTCTCTTTAGATTGCTTGATGTTGAATCATTATAACTTTGACTTGAACTATAAGAAGAACTATGTCTATTTGAATAGCTGTTATGGTAAGAGGAACTATGACTAGAATTTCCTCCAACATTATCCTTTAGCGTAGTGAAAATCCAATAAATAAAACATAATCCTGCAAATATTAAACATCCCCAACCTGCTAATAAAGCGATGATTTGAATAATAGTGTCTGGTTCAAATACTAAATAGCCAAACGCTAGTATTATTCCACCTACTATAGCGATAATAATAGACATGATCATAATGAGCTAGATTCTCCTTCTTTTCAAACTAATTTTTAACACCTCATACGCTAAAAAAGTGCTAAAACATAGGTAAAGGATTGCTTATAGTCTTTGATTTTAAATATTAAATTGTGTAATTTCTTCGACTAAAATAAAATTGAATTGTGTTTTGGTCTAAAGCACAATATGAAAATATAGGATCAAGTGAAATCCTTTCATCATTTTATTTTTTTGATTATCTTAGCAAAGCGATATACATAGTTAGTCTTTTGAAGTAAATGAATTCTTCGATAGATTTTAAAATAGGAATGTAAGATCTTATATTTTGATAATTTTTTAATTTAAAACAGTATCAAACTCAAATTAAATAATAAAGTTGTTATTCTGCCTTTGCGATTATTAAAGAACTTTTTTCTTCTTTATCACAAAAACATATAACAAGATTCCAACAATGATGACTGCTGAAACACTTCCTACAGCAATGCCTATAACTGCACCTGTTGGGAAGTTATTGTTATTATTATTGTCGTTGTTCTTATTTATATCCCTATAAACAGCTGTAAGTTTTTGGCTATTTGTTATTTTATAGGAATAAGATAATTCTGATGTTTCTATTACCATCTCACCATTTTCATTCATCCAGCCGATGAATTCTTTTCCATCTTCTGCTGGTTTAGCTATAAGAGTAATAGTTTGATTTGGATTTACAACAATTCTATCTTCTTTTTGTCCTTCTATACTTCCACCTATGATGGTTAGGACTATTTTCTTTGGAATAACCAATGAAGATTGATTCACCTCATTTTTGTTTTCATCGAAGTATTTCCCACAAACGCTATCGTAGTAATGGGCCTTCATACCTTCTTTGTCGGTTGTAGAGTCTACTTCAGGAATTAATGATCCGTAGTTATGATCACCTAATTCACCATATTCTTCTCCACATATTGAACACACAGCTTTTCTTATACAGGTTGCTGTTCCACCTGTATGCTCGCCATAACCAAGCTTTTCATCACAACCTGAACATTCACGCCAGTGATGTATTCCATCAGTCATCCAGTCACCCCAAGTATGGATGTGGTCTTCACTATTCTTTTCATAATAACAAGTTATTGTAAGACCATCAGATCCAACAGTTTGATTCAATCCATCGATTTTGACCAACTTATATCCATAAAGAGAATCAGGTTTGTTTGTCCAATTGATGGTAGTACCGACAGCAACTGGAATAGTTGCTGTCTCAGTATTTGGAATTTCACTTCCGTTTTCCGACATGTATTTAATGGAGACATTTGCATAAGATTGTGTTTCTGTATTGTCATTAGCAAGGACATTATCGTTTTCATCAGTGACTTCAAATGCTACTGTATCCCCATCTTTTAAAATAGCGTTTGATGGAATTTGATATGTTATTTGACAATTCTGAAGACCGGAGTTCATATCACTTCCTTCGTATTTCATGGCACCTTTTGGCCAGAACTTGCTCTTATCACCCCAAGTAGGAATTGTGTATGTTTGAGTTGTTTCAAGTGTTGTGCCATCACTTGAGGTAGCAACTGTGCCATCGGAATGCCTAATCCATACTTTCATCTTTATCGTACGTTCTACTGTATCAGAAAGGTTTTGAACTATTGTTCTAAGCTCTATCTTTTTGCCTCGCATATAGTTTCCAAATCTATTCTTTCCGGTTCCACTTAGCAATACACTATTTCTATAATTTGAGAATGTATAGTAACCATTGATTGAAGTGTCTGAGAAATCTGAAAGACTTGTGTATTGACCGTTGATTTCTCTTACTTCAGGATTTGCTACATAGAGGGTATCACCATCTTCCACCAACTGGGACATTCTTTTAAATCCTTGTAGACGGCATACTTCGCAAAACGAATAATTTGTGTCACTCATCAGACATTCATAACTGGAATTATAAAGCTCAGATTCATCTTGATGTGGGCAAGTATAAGTTTTTCTAAAACCCAACATCTGTTTCCATTTTACCTTTTCTGGATTGGCTGTATAGGCAACATTTAGTGAAACTAAATCAGTATGTTCAGTTCCTTTTCCTACCATGTATTCATCGCCTAAACCTAAAAGTCCATGTCCAAGTTCGTGGGCAAAGGTTTTTGTCGCGCGATAACAATCAGATGGTGATATGAAATACTTAAAACCAAAGTCGAGATTGTTATAAGCATCTCCAAAGTCTCTGTTTGTATTCACCAATAGGCAAAACTGATTTATATAGTTGTAGACATAACGATAAGGAGCATAATCATCCTCATGAATAACATTTGGCTCCGTCTTGTTGGGAACATGTGCATCATGAATCTTTTCTATGAACTCAGGTCCTATACATCTTTCAAAAATATGATTCTTCCAAAAATTGCTGTGCATATTTGTTGAAATCTTTGAAGAGTTATCGTTTTCGACTATCACATCAAAGAATGTGCTGCCTTCATTTTCAAAGCTAGACTCTGATGCTGTACAAAGAGCGTAGACATTAAATCTATCCGCAAAACTTCTATATGGCTCATATTGGAGAGTGCCGGACCATATTCTTTTTACATCATTTATAAATTTGTTTTGTTGATTCTTTGTGTATCCTTCCCCACAAATAACAATAACCATATTTTCATTATCGCTACGAGTTTTTTGTATGGTATACACAGGAATTGTCGGATTAGAATACTTTCCATCCGATGAATAAAACTGACCGAGAGTGAGTTTGATGCTTTCTTCAGTACTCACATTCCATTCTTGATTGATGTCGTCTTTAGGCTCTTCTATTGTATAGTCAGCTTCGACTTTATTAGGGGCTGATCCAACATATGGATTTGTAGATGTTCCATCACCTGAGGAGGTTAGAAAATAATTTGTATCAAGATAGAAAGCAGGTCTTACTCCTATGTAGTATTGACTAGGTGTTTCTCTTCCTATAGAACCATTGTTATGTACATAACGCATATCGTGGTTACAATCAGTAACTGGAGTTCTCAACCAATATGGCCATTTAGCCCCATCGCTGTTTCTTCCTATATAGTAGTCATTAAGATTAGCCCAAACCCTGTTGACCTGTTTAACATCGAGTAAAAATACTTTTTCTGTTGAATTTACATAATAGGCATCATCAAAGTTATTGGCTACACTTTGGATATCTGAGTGGTAATCTAAATCCGAATGAGATTCTCCTTCATGAATTCCACAATTGTATTCAGGATGAGAAACTATAGATTTTTGTGTCGCAGTCTTCATAGCAGCTATCTCATTCTTTTCAAAAGAATTTAAGAATCCTGCTTTTCCATCATATTCATTTCCTGCTACGTATCCACTCTTTGGTGGATTTCCACATAACCATTTCACTTCTGAGGCTTTTGATGTAGAGTTAAGCCATGATCTCATGTTGCTATCTACCCAACAATTAGATCCATAGGTATCACGTTTGTAGTTTCGACTATGTGATTTAGTCTTTGAATTGTCGCTAGTCATAGCATCATAAGGAAGAGTATCAACGATCTTGTCTGCAAGGAACAATGGCCCGTTATCATCTATGTCGACACATCTCCAAACAATGTTTTTATCTTCGTATTTACCTAAGCTAATATAAGACCCGATAGTAATGGATGGTTTTGTTAAGTTATTTTGATTTAAAGCATCTTTAGGTCTTAATTCATTAGATTTTGAATCTTTAAGACTACTCTTATACTCACCAACACTATTTGTTTCATGGATACTATTCTTATTATTTATTGTCTCGCCTCCTATAAAGGCAAAGACAAGTTGAAATAGAAGCATAAATGCTATACTTTTTCTAATTATCGTACATTTTTTTGTTTTCTTCATAAAAAGTCTAATTTTCCTTTTCAACATAAAAGCACATGTTTTCCAAGTGCTTCATTATACATATTATTAGCTTTAACTAGTTTTACTTGTTAGCTTTAAATGTGATATTAGCCTTAGATCCATCCATAGAATTCAATTTGAATGTATAGTTAATCTTAGACCTATTGTCGTCATATATACTAGATTTACTAGTTTGACCTACACCTAAAGTATAACTAGATGAAGTTAGTTTCTCTAATTCTATTTAATTTACTCCTGTGTAATAATCTTCACCGTGATCGTTTGTCGTGAATAAATCTAAACCTGTTTGTCCATTGTATTTATAACTAATAAGCTGAGCATCGACATGATATAAGATAAGGCCTTCACTAAATGAATAGTTTGATTTGGCATTAATTCCAGATTTGGTGTAATACATCATTACCCAATACTCTTGGTAACATCCCAAGGCCGCATCCCAGTTGTTGGCTATTATATATGTATCTCCACCATTTTCGAAAGCATTCAAATCTAAGGCTACAGTATCAGTAGCAGTTATCAATTTAGAACTTGTCAACCATCCGTAATTGAATTTGGTGTATGGATTTTGATCACCGAAATATGAATCCATTATATCATCACCATTTAGAAGGACGTCTTTATCAGTATAAGATGCATCGTAATAATCTTCAGCACCTAGGACATGCCCAAACTCATGTGTGAAAGTATAGGTATTAGTAGGAGTTGTTCCGTTATCGTATCCTGAATCTGTTTCATATAAGAAATCATAAGGACACCATAAGTAATCGTTGATACAGTAATTGTCACCATAGGTGTTATCAGTTATATCCCAGTATCTATAGGCCCATTGGAGAATTGATTCATCTGGGTTGCCTATCTTTATAGTCGGTACGATGACTACAGCATCTAACATTCCGTTATTGTCCGAATCGAAGTGTGAAAAATCAATATCGCTGCTATTTGCCTTTAAGATGTTGTTGATAATAGCCATATCGGTATTGGAATTGCTGTTATTTTTATCTTGATTTATGTAATATGTACTTGATTTACTTGGCTTATACCACTTTGTTCCACCACCCATTATTTCAAAATTTAGATTTAGCTTTCCGTTGCTTGATAAGTTGTAATACTTGGAGACAGACATTCCGAATTTTAAGGGTTCCTCTCTCTCTCCACCATTTAAGGCTAAATCCAAAGAACTTAGACTTTGCTTGGAAGTATGAGGCTTATCTGAGAATTCAACTGGAATCACTAATACATTTACATTGCCTGTGGTCGGACATCCGCCTTCATATGTTGAAAGATTGGATATGTTTTTAGCTTTAGTAGCTTTGGTGAAATCTACGTTATAATAGCCATTACTATTTCTATAGTTCTCTATTCCTTTTTTCTTGTTTGTATAGATGACTTTGTTTGAAACATCATCCCAACTAGAAGGAATGGTCTGGCTAGGAACATCACCAGGTTTATCATCTGCTTTATTCGCTTTATGAATCTCAAAGGAAATTTTGTTCCCACCATCTTCATAGTCGACGGTCAATGAGATGGTATCATCAGCTAAGGTTATTTTATGGGAGCCGGAATCTTCCATTGAATTACTGACTTCATATCTAGTTTTTAAAATACTCAAGTAACTATTAATATCGTCAGCTGTCAAACCATTGAATTCACCTTTGAGGTAGTTTTCTTTAGTTCCTTCAACTAGTTCTATTTTATAGTTATAACATGGAGCAAAAGGAATGATGGTTCCTATTGTATTTTTTTGTAATTCTTTATCTTCTTCACTGAAATCAGTGTATTTATGTTCTGCATTTGTTGATGAAGTAGTTGTTTCTTTATCTGTTGGAGTTGTTGGTGTAATAGTATTGGTAGAACCTGGAGTTGATGATGGTATAGTAGCTTCACCTTTTCCACATCCACTCAAAGTTAAGATGCATAATAAAAGACTTAGTGAAGCCTTGATTGTTTTTTTCATGTAAAATTCTCCTAAGGGTCAAATTATATAATTAATCCCTTAATTTTCATTTATGAAAAAGATTAGTATTTCGGTAATTCATTTATTTATATTTTAGGTATTTATAGTAGTGATAAAATAAAAAGGCCAGAGCAAAAGGAGTATTGTTTATCAGGAAAGATCACAACATTTTCTATTTAGCCTTATATGTAGGGAGTGCAGTAGGAATGGTAGGAAGTGGCATTGCTGTTTTCCTATATCAAATGCTTGGAAGTCATACTGATCTCTTAAATTTTTTATTTGGTTTATTAGTTCTCTTTTTCTTTGTGTTTCTCATCGTTAACAGCGCTTCATTCATCAAAATCTTAATGATTCTATACAAGGACAGAAAAACTGATAAAAGCGTCGATGATAACGAAAAATAGACGAATAAAATTAGATAACCTTTGTCAAGCTCTTTTTTGAAGGAA
>UMAM01050344.1_pt1 | contig 66734 bp, 59 predicted proteins | sample 1963711 | NCBI WGS metagenome assembly UMAM01 (sample SAMEA4835916, study PRJEB28245) | human gut metagenome | biome: gut microbiome; material: fecal sample | place: Denmark | collected 2008
TCGGGCAGGCGGGCAGACAGTCGCCGAGACCGTCGCAAAAATCGTCCCTGAGCAGCTTCGCCTTGCCGTCCACCATGCCGATGGCTCCCTCGTGGCAGGCGTTGGCGCACGCGCCGCAGCCGTTGCATTTATTCTCATCAATGTGAATTATCTTTCTGAGCATTTCACTGCCTCCTTCGGATTTTACGAGCCGTGCTTGACTCTGTGCCTTGATTATAGTACAATTGCAGCGGGAAGTCGGTTGAAAAATCAACGGAGGCGACAAAAAATGAAAGAATTTTTATCCATTTTGCGTTCTTCGCCGCTTTTTGCGGGCATCAGCGACGGGGAGATATTGCAGACTCTCGAAATTTTCGGCGCAAAGATCAAAAATTTTAAAAAAGATGAGTTCATTCTGCGCGCGGGCGAGCCTGTCGAGGGCATGGGAGTGCTGCTCTCGGGCAGCGGGCTTATCCTGCGTGAGGATTTTTGGGGCAACAGAAATATTCTCGCCTCCGTCGGGGTCGGGGACTGCTTCGGCGAGGCGTTCGCCTGCTCGGGCGGGGCGGAGTCAAATGTCGGCGTGATCGCCTGCGAGGAGTGCAGGGCACTGTTTGTGAGCGTCAAGCGGCTGCTTTGCGACAGCGGCTGCCACAGACCCGCCTGCGGCAGGATGATAAAAAATCTGCTTGCCGAGCTGGCGGCCAAGAATCTGCGCCTTAACGAAAAAATAACCCACCTCGAGCAGCGCTCGACCAGGGCGAAGCTGCTCTCCTACCTCTCGTCGCAGGCGCAGCGCTGCGGCTCGGCGGAATTCGATATCCCGTTCACCCGCCTGCAAATGGCGGATTACCTCTCAGTCGAGCGCAGCGGTCTGTCGCAGGAGCTTGGCAAAATGCAGAGCGAGGGTCTGATTGAATTCAAGCGAAATCATTTTATCCTGAAAATGCGGCAAACAACCGTTTGACTTTTCGGCGATTATTATATATAATGAAAACGCAAAATAAGCGTAACGGAGAATTGATATGAAAAAATTTATCAGCGTTATCCTGCTGCTCTGCGCCGTGCTCGGCGCTCTCACCGCCTGCTCGGGCAAAAACGGCGACGGAGAGATATCACAGATACCCGTCAACGACGCCCAGCTTGACAAAATAGCGAGCTTCGGCATCACCTACAAGACCCAGCGCATAGTCGTTTACGCCCATGCGAATAATTATGTCAAATATGTCGTCGCTGACTATGAGAACGAAAAAAAGACCGCCGAATGCTCATATTATTTCTATAATAATGAAGAAGCATACGGCAAGGCAAAGGCGGAGCTTAAAGGCACCACCGCTCAGTTTGACGATTCGACGTGGCTCGTCTCCCTAGGCGAGGGGCTTGCGGCCTACGGCAAATTTGAAGCGGATCTCGAGCTGCTCGGTAAGGACTACACGGTGAAATATCGCACTGAAGAGAGCACGACGGCGTTAAATTAAAAAAATGAATAAATCCTCATGCTCCGGCGCAAACTATTTGCAAACGGGAGCGGCTCGGCCGCTCGGTTAACTCAACGAAAAGGAGTATGAGATAAATGAAAAAGACGGTGACAGCCATTGCAGCCGCACTGCTGCTGATAGCGGCAGTCCTCACGGGCTGCAACAAGTCAAATAACGGCACCGTGACCGACCCGAACCATACGGATAAGAGGCTCACCGAGATGTCGCAAATGCTCACCGATAACATGAGCAGCGCCGCCCCCGCAGGGACCACCGCTATGGACGGCACTACCGCCGCCTGACAACCGAAAACGAAACGACCGTATCCCGAAAAAATCGGCGATACGGTCGCTTTTTTATTCCGCTGTCACGTCGAGCAGGCGGGCGCCGATATACTCGGCGAGGGTGTTCGGCTCAACGCCGACCGTTTCACCCCTGACCCCCGCGCTGACATAAATCTTGTCAAAGAGAACGGCGGTCTCGTCAATGACGGTGGGGAACTGCTTTTTCATCCCTATCGGGGAGCAGCCGCCGCGGATATATCCCGTGGTCTTGAGCAGATCCTTGACGTGCAGCATCTCTATCTTTTTTTCGCCGAAGATTTTGGCTGCTTTTTTTAGGTCAAGCTCCTCGCACGAGGGGATGCAGCAGACGCCGAAGCCGTTCTTTTCGCCCGCAAAGACCAGCGTCTTGAATATCTGCGCCGGGTCCTTGCCGAGCTTCTTTGCCGCCGATTCGCCCGAGAGATCGCTCTCGTCCACGGGATATTCGAGCAGCTCATACGGAATTTTTGCCGCCTCGAGCAGGCGGATCACATTGGTCTTATTCATTGCCTTACCTTATTTCTTAGATATCCTGAATTCAAAGGAGTAGGTCTTGCCGCTCCTGAGCTTATAGGGCTTGTGCAGATAGGCGCAGCCGGGCATATCGCCGCCGACGCCCCTCTCCGCCGCGTCAAGGCAGAGGGTGATGCAGTTATCCTTCTCAAGCTCAAAGAGGTGCTTTGCCCTGTCGAGCTTCTCGGGGGTGTAGTAGCCGAGGTTGAAGCCGAACGGGATATCCATTGCGTCTATCACAATGCCCGAGCCTGCCGCGTCGGTTATCTCGAGCGAACGGGTGTCCGTCCTGTGGCCGTTCTCCTGCGGGCGCATATATCTGTGCTCCAGCTTTGCAACGGTGGAGGAGTGGCGGGCGATCTTGGCGCCCGTTTTGCGGTCGCAATAGGTCTCCTGCGGGCCTCTGCCGTACCATTCGACATTCTCGAGCGTGCTCTTTATGCCCACTCTCATGCCGACCTTGAGCATCGGCAGAAAGAGGCCTGCCGCCGTGTGCTTCACGGTGACCTCGCCCGCGGGGGAGAAGAGATATCTTGTCGAAACGCCCGCAACAAACGGCGCCTTCCACTTGACGACGACCTCAACGCCCGACGGGGTCGAGGCGGCCTTGACGGAGGAGGCGACGGTCATATTCGTCGAGCGCTTCCACTGATAGAGAGGATGTATCCCTGCGAGAGCGGGGGCAAAATTCAGATAGCCCCTGTCGTTATCGGTCAAGGCTCTGAAGAAGTCGGGGCGCAGCGGAGAGCCCGCCTCGATAAGCTCCTTGCCGTCGTATTCGAGAGAGGAGAGCGCGCCTGCGGTTATCTTGGCGCTGAAGCCGTCGCCGACCACGCTGATATTTTGCCCGTTCTGAGCGAATTTAAGCGTGCCGACCGCGGGGCGCCTCTTGGCGGCGGGGGCTTCACGCAGCATGAGCTGATTGAAGCTGATCTCGTAGCCCGCCTTTGCCCAGGGTCTGTCTTTCTTCTGAATGAACGAAACAGTCAGTATGACCTCGCCCTCGGGAGAGTCGGCGAGGCTGACGGGGAGCTGAAGCTCCCTCTCCGAGAGCGGCTCAACGGTGAAGTCGGTGATATCCCCGCTCTTGACCGTGTCGCCGTCAACGGTGACGCTCCAATGAATTGCAACGTCGGCGGTCGATACAAAGAGATTTTTATTCTTTATGACTATCTTGCCGCTCCTGCAATCGCAGTCCGCAGCTTCCAGATTCGAGTAAACATTCTTGACCTCGTAGTATGATGGCTGAGGCATTCTGTCCGCCGTGATGATACCGTTGGCGCAGAAATAATAGCTTGTGTTGCCCTCGTCGAAGTCGCCGCCGTAGAGCCATTTTTCCTTGCCGTCCTCAACGCGACGGATGGACTGATCGACATAGTCCCAAATGAAGCCGCCGCACATATGGTCAAACTGCTCGAAATCATCGACGTATTCCTTGAAGTTGCCGAGGCTGTTCTCCATGGCGTGGGCGTATTCGCAATAAATGACGGGGTGATCGGCGTATACCTCGGCGGGCACGGGCTTGTTATCCGCGGCGAGAGTGTTCGCGACGTTGTCGTAGAGGGTGGTCTTTATCTCCTCCTTGCGGCGGAGCTTGCCGACTATCGACTCAACGGGATACATGCGGCTGATGAAGTCGCTCTTGGTGAAGTCGAAATCGCCCTCGTAGTGGATGGGTCTTGATTTGTCGAGCGCCAGAATGGCCTTTTTCTCATAGGTGAAGTTTTTGCCGTCGCCCGCTTCATTGCCGAGCGACCAGAAGCAAACGCAGGCGTGGCTCCTGTCACGCAGCACCATACGCCTTGCCCTGTCCTCAACGGCCTCCTTGAATTCGGGGTTGTCGCCGGGGCAGTTCTTGCGGCGCACGCCGTGGCTCTCGACATCGGCTTCGTCCATCACATAGAAGCCCAGCTCGTCGCAAAGCTCATAGAATATCTCGGCGTTGGGGTAGTGGCTCGTGCGAATGGCGTTGATATTGGCGCATTTCATCATGTAGAGATCCTGATAATATCTCTCGCGGGGCACTGCCCAGCCGTTGTCGGGGTCAAAGTCATGCCTGTTGACGCCCTTGATAACGACGCGCTTGCCGTTGACGAGCAGCACGTTGCCTTTTATCTCTATCTTTTTGAAGCCGATGCGGATGCACTTCGCGCTGAGGGTCTTTCTGCCGCATTTGAGGGTAACTACGAGCTTGTAGAGATTCGGCTCCTCGGCCGACCAGCGCTTGACGTTCTCCTCGATGTGAGAGAATCGGAGCACGGTCTTGCCGCCCGCTGCGGTCACTTTCTCCGAGCCGATCTTTTTCATCTTGCCGCCGACGCAGAGCGAGGCTTCGACGGTGCATTCGGCGGGCGCGGCGTAATTGCCGAGCGTCACTTCAAGCCCGAGCGTGCCGTTTGTGTAGCTATCGTCGAGTGAGGCGTTCGCAAAGATATCGCGGATGCAGAGCTTCTCCTCGCCGTAGATATACACGTCGCGATAGATGCCCGAGAGAAACCACATATCCTGATCCTCGAGGTAGGTGCCGTCCGTGTAGCGGAATACCTCGACGGTTATCTGGTTTTTGCCGGCCTTAACGTATTCGGTGATGTCGAATTCCGCGGGGGTCATCGAGCCCTGTGAATAGCCGACCCTGTGGCCGTTGATATAGAGGAAGAAGCCCGCCTTGACTGCGCCGAAGCTGATAAAAAGCTCCTTGCCCGCGAATTCCTCGCCCAGCTCAAAATTGCGGCGATAGATGCCTATTTCATTCTGCGAATGGTCGATCTTGGGGATCTCGCTCTTGACGGTCGAGAGGGCGTGGGGCAGATAGGCGCAGAGATAGATGGGCTTGCCGTAGCCCTTGAGCTGCCAGAGGGAGGGCACGGTGATGTCGTCCCATGCGGAGTCGTCAAAGCCGTCGGCGTAGTAATCAGTGCGCACGTCGTCAACGCCCTGCTGCCAGTAGAATTTCCATTCGCCGTTCAGCGACAGGCGCAGCGGAGGCTCGCCGCCCTCCAGAGCCGCCTTCGCGGTCGGATAGGCGGGCGCAGTGTTGTGCCCGTCCTCCTTGTTCTCCTTTATGATGTAGGGATTCTCCCAGTATTTAAGCTCGGTCATGTCATCCCGTCCTTTCGGTGGTAAATATATAATCATTCTACCATAAAATATCGCTTTTGTCTACTCATACCCGCGCTGAAAATTTGTATAAAACCTTTTTGTAAGCCATAGCCAAGCTGAAAATCAACGACCCCCAACCCAATATATGAGTAGGAGGCCGTCGGTTAATTGTTGCGTGGTGCTAAAAGCTGCTTCATAGGCTTGTTCGGTGCAAAAAGATAGGCGGAATTTTTTGCATATGCAAAATGTGAAATAACCGCTCTGCGGTCGTGAAATTTTCTGCTCCTCAGAAAGTGAAATAAAATCCACCCGCCGCCGCAGCGATTTCACGCGCAACAGCAGTATCTAATTGCAAAGTTCAGCAATGAAGCGTTTTCCGTCGGCAAACGTGAAGCGAAGCGTTCGTACCTTTCCGTGCGGCGAAGCCGCGCTTCATAGGGCAAAGCCCTGCTTCATTTTTTATGCACCGTAAGGTGCGCTTCATTGAAAAAAGCACTTCCGAAGAAGTGCTTTTTTCATGGTGGACCTGAAGGGATTCGAACCCACGACCTCTCGGATGCGAACCGAACGCTCTCCCAACTGAGCTACAGGCCCATACTATTCGGATGTTATCCGTAATGCTCTGAAATTATAACTCTTTTTTGCCGTCTTGTCAACACCGTATTTTCAAAACGGTGAGATTTTTCTCCGCCGCTCGGCGGTGAGCGGTCGCGGAGCGACAGCGGTATGATAAAACTGAGCTTATTTCTTCATGAAACTGCGGCAGATTTCGTCGAATTCCCCGCGGTTTGCAAGCAGACGGCGTATCTCCGCGAGAGCCGCGGCGTTCTGAGCCGAGGCAAGGCGCAGCTTCAGATATCCGCCCTCGCCGTATTTCTCCGCCACATGGGAGTGCGCCCGCTCAAGCTGCTCGGCTTCGTCAAGCTCCGGGTGATTCGCAAGACCGTATTGCACCGTGCGGCGCAGCACTGTCATCGGGTCAAGCTGCCTGTCCGCTTCGCTGACTATCAGCCCATAGATCGAGCGAGGCTTGTGCTTCGATGAGGCGCGGTGATCCTCGACCGCCTGCGCCATCGTCTCTATCTGCTCCGCCGTGAAGAATTCACGCAGGGCGGTATCGCCGCGCATAAGCCGACCCGAAGAAAGCTCGTGACCGTCCCTGCCGAAGCGCAGCCCGAGATCGTGACAGGCGGCGACGGTGTAGACCATGTCGATGTTGATGTCAAAGTTTTTTGCCAGCTCCATGCTCTTTGAAATGACCGCCAGCGCGTGGTCGACTCGGTGACCGGCGTCGAATTCCTCATACTGCGGCAGGATGCTGTCCTCGATATATTCTTTCAGTCTTTCGTTCACTGCCATAATCGCTCCTTTGTTGTTTCCGAAGAGGATTATATCAATTTTTCAGTTGCCTGTCAATTCGTGAGGCTGTGTAAATCCCGATATTTGTCGGTTGACCGCCGACCTCGGCGGGGCTAAAATGAAGTCGTCGAAAGGGGGACATCTAAAATGCTTGCGATCATAACAATGATCAGCGACCTGCCGGCGATGATAGCCTCCGTCGTTGAGAAGCTCACGGGAGCCGATCTCTCGGGCATTGTGCAGATGAGCAACGAAGCCATAGCGAAGCTCCTTGAGCTTGCCGACAAGATCTTTTGATCAGCCAAACCGCACCCCCGCCTTGCGCTTGATGCAGGGCGGGGGTGCAATATTATTTAAAATGTATACAGAATAGCGTAAATCTATTATTGCAAGTTGTGCGTCTGATCGGTGCGCAAAACGATGACGAAAAGTAACGATTTCTTGCACTATACCTAAGGGAAAAAATCTGCTATAAATTATATTGTAGTATTTTAAATATTGGTGTCGAAATAACAAGTGGATAAGTTTTACAAAGGAATTATTGCTGTTTATCATTTGGAGGGTCACTATGAAAATTAAGGTTGCAATACTTGATGAGAATGTCAGCTATTTGAACAGATTGGCCGCTGCATTTGCCAGCAGATTTGCAGAGAAGCTTGAGGTGTATTCATTTTCAAACCAGGAATCTGCGTTGACCAGTTTGCAAAACAACAGGATAGATGTTTTCCTCTCCAGCGACCATTTTGATATTGACTATAATAGGTTGCCAAAAAGATGTGGATTTTCATATTTGGTTGATTCGGCCGGAATTGAGTCATTTAAGGAAAAACCTACGATATGCCGATTCCAAAAGGTTGAGATGATATACAAAGAGATATTAGGAATTTTCTCTGATATTTCACCAGATACAATTAAATTTGAAACCGGCGACGGCGGAGCAATTGTTTCCTTTATGTCGACCTGTGGAGGAGCAGGAAGTTCTACAGTTGCGGCAGCGTTTGCCAAAAGGCAAGCAATGTTTGGTAAAAAAGTTTTATATCTCAATCTTGAGCAATTCGGTAGTGCAGAATCGTTTTTTGATGGAGAAGGACAATTTGGACTTAGTGATGTGATTTTTGCCGTTAAAAGTAAGAAATCAAATTTAGCCCTAAAAATGGAGAGCTATATTAAAACAGACCCCTCCGGTGTATATTTCTATTCTGCTGCCAAAAATCCGCTTGATATCATTGAAATCGGTAGCGAAGATATTGATAGTTTGGTTGCGGCCATGAGGGCAATAGGTTCGTTTGACATAATTGTTGTTGATGCGGATTTTTCAATTTCTGCGGATGCAATAGAACTTATAAAGCAGTCAACGGCTACAGTTTTTGTCTCAACAGGTACTGACATAGCTAACACGAAATTTTTGCGAGCGATCAGTGCTCTGGAAACTTATGAGCAGCAGAATGACGTAAGCGTTTTGGGTAAGATTTTGCTACTTTATAATAGATTCAGCAGCGAGGTTTGCAAAATGCTTTCAGATTCGCCGGTCAGAGTTTGCGGAGGAATCTCGAGAATCGAAAATGCAAGCGAGAGACGAGTGGTGGAGCAGGTTATGCAGAATAATGTGCTTGATAAAATATTCGGATGAGGTGTTGAGTCTTGAATGCAGAGAGAGAAGCTGCGCTTATTGCGGAGATAAAAGGCTATGTTGTTGAGAATTTGCCGCTAAATAAAATGGAAGACGATGAACTTGAGGATAAAGTGGAGGAGATTGTCAGATCTAGAGTGGCAAATGAGTATTGCCCTATTACTCAAATACTTTCAATAGTCAATCAGGTATACAGCTCAATAAGAGGTTTTGGCTTGCTTGATACGATCATAAGCGACGATACAATAACTGAAGTTATGATTAACGGGCCGGAGAATATTTTTATTGAGCAAAACGGTCGTCTTTTTAAGCTGGATAAACAATTTGAGAGTCAAAGAAGACTTGAAGATGTTATACAGAGGATTGTTGGCCTTGCCGGCAGGGAGGTCAACCAGGCGAATCCGATATGTGACACGAGACTTCCGGATGGCTCCCGTGTTAATGTTGTGTTGCCGCCGATCGCCCTGTGCGGGCCGACAATCACTATTCGTAAATTCTCTAAAACTCCTATGACGATCGAGAAGCTGATACAATACGGCTCAATAACTAAAGAAATAGCTGCTCAACTTGAGAAACTCGTTAAAGCTAAATACAATATTTTTATCAGTGGAGGTACCGGATCAGGTAAAACGACTTTCCTTAATGCCCTGTCAAATTACATACCAAAAGAGGAGAGGGTTATAACCATTGAGGACTCTGCAGAGCTTCAGATAACCGGTATTGATAACCTTGTGAGCATGGAGACGAGAAATGCAAATGCTGCTGGTGTAGGTCAGATAACCATAAGAGACTTGATAAAATCATCTCTGCGAATGAGACCTGAGCGCATAGTGGTCGGCGAAGTTCGCGGAGGCGAAGCGCTTGATATGCTTCAGGCGATGAATACCGGTCACGACGGCTCGCTTTCAACAGGCCACGCGAACTCGGTAAAAGATATGCTCAGCAGACTTGAGACTATGGTGCTGCAGGGTGCTGACGGCTTGCCGCTTGAGGCGATACGTCAGCAGATAGCTTCTGCCGTTGATATAATCATACACCTTTCAAGACTTCGTGACCATTCGAGGAAAACTATGGAGATATGCGAAGTTACGGGATATCAAAACGGCGAAATACAATTAAATCCGCTTTATGTTTTTGAAGAAGACGAAAGGTCAACTCTCTCAAAAGTTTCAGGCTCACTCAAACGAACGGCTAACCCAATGGTAAATGTGCAAAAACTTAGGCTGGCGGGTCTCACAACAGATATATAGGAGGACTGTGCTATGAAGATTAGTATTTTTAAAAAAGAAGAAAAAGAGCCTCCTGAGCCGCAGTATTATACCTCGGCTACTAATATGCCTACATTAAACTATAAAGTGTATTACATGAGTAAAGTAGAAAAACTGCTTTATTCTCTTTTGGCGTTTGCTGTGGGTGCCGGAGTTGGCTATCTGTTTTACGGCGGAATGGGCAAGAACGAATTCGGTGAGGCAACGACCACAACATATGTTCTGAATACGGTTATTTCGTGCATTGTCGGCGCAATAGCGGCAAAGCTCTTTATTCCGATAAGGACCAAACAGATAATTGACAAGCGTCGCAAGCAGCTCAGTGTCCAATTCAGGGATATGCTGGATTCGTTGAATACTTCACTGGGGTCAGGCAAAAATGTGCCGGATTCTTTCTCGACGGTTTACGGTGACATGAAGCTACAGTACGAAGAAGGGGCGTTTATCCTGAATGAGCTGGAAATTATCCTCTCCGGTATGCAGAATAATATTGCAATTGAGGATATGCTCTACGACTTCGGCACAAGAAGCGGTATTGATGATATAAAGAGCTTCGCCGATGTTTTTAAGATAAGTTACCGTAAGGGCGGCAACATGAAAGATATAATTCGCAATACCCATGCGATTCTTTCAGATAAAATGGAGATCAAAGAAGAGATAGAAACCACAGTCTCTGCAAGTAAAATGGAGCAAAACATTATGCTTGTTATGCCGATTTTAATTATCGGCATGATAAAAGTTATGAGTCCGGAGTTCGCGGATAATTTCACAACATTTGCCGGCATTGCTTCCACGACGGTTGCTATTGCTCTCTTTATCGCGGCATATTTCATCGGCAAGAAGATACTTGATATCAAGATCTGAAACGGAGGCCAAAAGAATGTTTTTATCTGTAGTAGATATTGCGATAATTATCCTGGGCTTTGTCTGGCTTGCCATATGGATGTTCTTTTACATAAAGGGTAAAAAGAATGCGGAGCTTTTTGAGGGGCTTGACGAAACGGAATTTCGACTTAAGGATATATATTTTGTCGGCTATGAGGTGCTGGAGACTTTTAAGTATAAATATCGCTCAAGGGCAGACAGACGTCTTAAGCGAGAGATAGAGGTGCTTTATGACCCGAGATATGTTGACTATTATCTGCGGGTGATTCATGCGCAAAAGATGACCGTAGCCATGACAATTCTTCAGTTTGCCTTTATCGCCTACGGGCTGACGCAGGAAATACTTATATTCTTTATTTTAGTCGGTATGGCGGGCCTGATGTATTATTACTTTGGCACAATGACCACCAAAAAGCTGACCGCAAGGTCAGAGGAGATGCTTTCCGATTTCTCCGAAGTGATTTCAAAGCTGGCGCTTATGACGAATGCCGGCATGATCCTGCGCGAGGCGTGGGAGCTTATCGCCTACGGAGACGAGACGGCGGTGTATAAGGAAATGCAAAAAACCGTTGAGGATATGAGAAACGGTATGTCCGAGATCGACGCATATCACGCGTTCGGCAAGCGCTGCGTGATACCGGAGATAAAGAAATTCTCCGCGACTATAATCCAGGGCGTGACCAAAGGCTCGTCGGAGCTTGTGTTCATGCTGCAGGATCAGAATAAAGAGATCTGGGAGGCCAAGAAGCAGTCGGTCAAGAGGCAGGGCGAGAAGGCGGCGAGCAAGCTGCTCTTCCCAATGGTCGTCATGTTCCTCGGCATCCTCATCATGATCATGATACCGATATTCTCAAATCTGGGAATATAAGTATATAAAAACAGAGGAAAGGAGGGGAAAGAAATGACTAAGAAGATCAATATGGCGGCAATAAGACTCAAGGTCTTTATCGACAGCTTCCTTCATCAGGAGAGGGGCGCGGTTGATATCGTCGCTATTGTCATCCTTATTGCCGTTGCCGTTGTTTTGGCTATTGCGTTTAAGAAAGGAATGGGCAAAGTAATTACTGATCTGATGACGCAAGTTGCAGAAAAGGCAAGTGGAGTATTTAGTGAAGAATGATGCGGCCAAAGGTGCGCCCCGGCATCGGGGCGCACGATTCCCCAAAGATTTAATCCTCCGTCAGGAGTTGAGTTATATGATCAAAAAATTTATTAAAGAAGAAAAAGCGGTTGCAACCATAGTGGAGGCGACCGTAGTGTTCCCTATTATGTTTTTGGTTATTATTTTTATGCTGTTTATGGGGAACGCCTATTATCAGATGTCACGCATAGACGCTATCGTTGCCGAGTGTGCGATGGAGGGTGCCGCCGCCTGCACCGACCCATTCTATTATCGCGTACGCGATAAAGTGAAAAAAGACGGCGATGCTCCGATAAGCAATAACGATATACAGCCGTATCGTTATGTTATCGGAGTTAACGGCAACTCGGGCAATATCAAAGAGGTACGAATAAAGATCGAGGAGAAGCTGACAAAGGCGATCAAGGATACGGGCTTTTTCGGCGGCATGAAGCCGACGATAACGGCTCATCAAGTGCAGTATAAGAGCAATTTCTTTTACGCCACCTTCGCCGTCGAGGTGCATTATCGTATAACAATTCCGGTAAGGCTGCTCGGCGAGCGGAATTTTGAGATATTAAAGAGCTCGGCACGTTCCGAGGTTGCAGTCAATGACCCGGCGGATTTCATACTCAATACCGATATGGTTTTGGATTATATAGAGGGTTCCAAGACAGGCCAAAAGGCGATTCAAAAGATCCAGGAAGCCATGGGTAAGGTCAGAGAATTTCTCAATCTCTAAAGTGAGGAGGCAGAGCAATGTTTCACGGATTTAAGAAGACAAAGGGAGTTATATCCATTTTCCTTGTAATAATACTCGTACCTATGCTGACTGCGAGCAGCCTGTTTGTCGATGTCAGCAAGATGGTGCTGGCTCATTCGGTAGCCGAGTCGGCAGCGGATCTGGCGCTGAATACCGTGCTTACTCATTATGATAAGGAGCTGAATGAGTACTTCGGCCTTATCGCTTCGGCTCAGAGCATGGATGAGGCATATAAGACAGCTAAAGATTTCTTTGTCTCATGTATGAAATCGCAGGAGATAAGCGAAGAGGATGCATCAAACCTTACAAACGCTCTGAATAAGTATCTGTTCAGCAATTCCTCGGAGGGCTTTTCGGATTTTCTCGGTATTTATACCGATGAGGACAGTCTTGATGTTGAACCGATTAAAAACGGCAATCTTGCCAACCCCGCTGTGTTCAAAACTCAGGTTGTGGAGTTTATGAAGTACAGAGGCCCCATAAATGCTGTCACGGAGTTCTTTAGTTTTCTCAAGAGTAACAGCGAGCAGCTTTCTCAGATGGATGAGATAACGGAAATGACCGAGAAAAAGCAGGAATTCTATGAGGCGGAAAGCGGCCTGATGCAGACACTCTATGATCTGTATAAAAGTCTCAAGGAGTATGATGCGTGCAATCTTACTGCCGAGACGCTGAGGATGGTTCATAATAATATCAAGCACGGTGCCAAATATGAGGGGGCCTACCGGGAAATCCACAAAAACATCATCAGCAACGCTATAAATACGGAATGGTATAACAGCGAATATGAGAAAACAAGTTTTCCGACAGCCAATTTAGCAGGAGCAGCAAAATTGAAAAGCACAAAAGCGACTGTTACCAGCGGGGATTCAACCATCCAGGTAAGTGTACCGGATGTTCAAGCTGCTGCAAATGCTTTGATTAAAGCATATAAGGTTTATAAAGACGGAGTTACCACCGTACTTAATGGACTGGAACTCTGCGGAGCCTTGGAGAGCAAAGAGTGCGTATACCATAATAAAAAAGACCAAATCCACGATATACAATATTTCGGAATCGTCGGAGGAACCGTTAAAGGAAGTAATCTGTTTACAAATTTTCAAGCGCAGGTAAATGCCTTTGAAAGAGCATATCTGAATTATGAAGTTACTTGTAAAAAAATGAAGGAATTTGAAAAAAATTACGGGTATGGTTATTCTGATGATATCTCATTAGAGTGGCAAAGCGATTTTCGCAACGATGCAAGATTAACGGAAACTGAGTGCTCTCCGGAAGCTTTTCTTGATAAAGCCACAACGCTGCGAAGAGGGATTTATGGCGACGGCAGTGCGGTAGCTCTCTGTAAAGATATTGATAATCACTTAGCAACAATAGCGGGAAGTATCATTGGAAAAACCTATACAGACCGAACCAGATCTGTGGCGAACAGCATCTCCAAAATCAGCGAAGAGATCAAGGGTTATAAAACGACGCTTGACACGGCGTCAAAGGCGCTTGACACCGCTTTGGTCAATGCGGGCAATGTGTTGGATGCACTTAACGGATATAAGACGGGTCTTGATAATTGGGATAGTGCCGCAAATAAGGCGAGCTTGGACAGTGCCGCAGGCAATGGCAGCATAGTAGAAACGGATAGGGATGAAATCGCAACAAAGAGAAGTAATAAGGTTACTCCCGAAACTAAGAGTGCCAAGCTGCTCGGAGAGATAAAAGAGGATGAGGTTAACGCTCTTGTAACTCGTCTGACGGCTATTAAGGCCAGGATAGATTTTCTGCTTAACGGGCTTGACTGCTGCATATACATAGGCAATAAAATAGAAGATCTTTGGCTTGAGCAAGTGACACAATCCATGAGAGCTTCAAAAGAACTGAACACGAGCAGTTTTATGGAGAAGGATGTTCAAGACAATATAAACGCCTTTGATAAGCTTTACAAAACATATGAAGACAACGAAGTGCTGAAAGAAAACATAATAGAAGCAAACGCCGATAACAATCCGAAGATTGAAAATGGTCAGTTGGCGTTCAGAGACAAGCTTTACAAATACTTTGAAGAGGCAAAGAAAGACCAAGCGACATCCGGTAGAACTGAGGAAAATGCAAAAGAAGATAAAGGAAAGCTCGAAAAAGCCGGGAAAGCAGGAAAGGAAGACAGCCCGGATTTTGAAAGCGGCTCAGTCGGCGGCAGCTCAGATAAGGAGATATCTAAGGAGTCGAATTTGCCATCAAAAGGAACCGGTGACGACGACAAAAGCGCAAAAAAATCAAACAAGCTGTCGGAAGTCAGCAATTTTGTTACTGCGCTGTTTAAGGACTTCAAGGCGACCGCTTCATCGGCAATGGTGAATTTGCGGGATGATTTGCTTTTCTCGGACTATGTGATGAGTATGTTTTCCTATGACACGTTTGAGAGAGAGGGTGTTCTCGACTACGCTGTCAAGGAAGGGTATGAGCTCAGTGGCGTCTTGGATTGGAAAGGCAATATGAGCTCATATTCCGGCGGCTGGAGTGATAATGCAGATCCGACATTCCACTACAATAAAACACTGAGAAATAATCCGATCAACAATAATACTTGCTTCTCCTACGGCAATGAGGTCGAGTACATTCTGTATGGCAAAACGAATGCAGTGAACAAATCAAAGGCATACACAAATATCTACGCCATTCGATTTGCCTGTAACCTGATTCCTGTTTTTAAGGAGTATTGGGGAAATCACACAGTCGCTGAATTGGCAGCGTCGATATCTGCGGCAACTCTCGGAATTATACCTGTTCCTGCCGTTAAGCTGCTTATTTGCCTGGGTGTGCTCGCCGCCGAATCCGCAGTAGATCTAACAGCATTAAGGGAAGGCGTTGGCGTAAAATTCATAAAGACGCGGAGCAACGAAGGAAACGGGCTGTTTATTGATGTTGACAGGTGGATAAACGATGCACTTAGCGGCAAAAAAAACAACAGCAACAGCAGCAACGGTATTATCGGCACAGAGCTCCCATTTTTCAGATACAGCGACTATTTGAGATTTTTCCTGATACTAAAGCTGCTCGGCAGCGGAGAGGACGGCGTTTGCCGACGAACCGCAGATGTTGTGCAGGTCAATATGAAGAAAAGCTTAGGCAAAGAATCTACATTTGCGCTTGCCCAATCAAAGGTCTATTTTAAGATTAATGCGAATGTCAAGGTAAGACCGCTGATGCTTTCGCTGAGCATTAATGCAAGCGAGGCCAATCCGTACACCTCACTCAGCGAATTGGCATCATTTGACTACGAGATGATACGAGGATATTAGGAGGAGAGTACATTGAAAAAATTACTGGTTGCTTTTTTTGCCTTAGCTTTAGTGTTTTCCGTTTCTTCCTGTGGTAAAACGGGAGCGAATTCGGAGAGCGGAGAAGGAGGGTCGCAATCATTGACCGATACCGGAGCGGCAACCACCGCGGAGCAAGAAATAACAGAGAGTGATTCTGCAAGCCAAGAGGGCTTTATAACGGACGAAATCGAAGACGGTATTTGCATTGACGGTTATAACGGTACAGCAAGCGAAATCGTCATTCCGAGCAGCATAGACGGCAAGCCGGTCGTGTCGATAGCGTATCTTGCATTTTGCGGAAATGAGACTATAAAAAAGCTTGTTATACCCGAAACGGTAAAAATGATAGGAACACGAGCTTTTTGGAAGTGCAAGTCTCTGGAAAGCATTACATTCAATGAAGGGATCGAGATTATCGATGAGGGCGCTTTCTCAGACTGTTATAAGATCACAAGCGTAGTCTTTCCTTCAAGCATTAAGGAGATACGCAACAATGCTTTTGTAAAATGTAGCAATTTGAAAACGATTGAGTTTGTCGGCGCACACGATTTGAAAATTCGGCAAAACGCATTCGGAGAGACCGCCGTAGAGAACATAATATTGCCGGAGGGGGTGACGGAAGTCGGGCATGAGGCATTTTCCTATATGCCGTTAAAAACCGTGTATATCCCTGCGAGTGTAACAAGTATTGATCCCGCTGCTTTTATGTATAGCGCTACAGATCTGACAATAAGGGGAAAAGCCAGTTCTGTGGCTGAGTCATATGCCAAAGAACAAGATATCCCCTTTGTAACCGAATAATATTGACGGAGGCGAGAATGTGAAGAATAACGAGCGTGGAGCGGTTGTCATAGAGGCGACGATAGCGCTGACAACATACATATTTGTTATTTATACCATACTTACTTTGGTTAATATTTGCTTTGCCCAAGCTAAAATCGGCATAGCCGTAAATTGTGCGGCCAAGGAAATTTCGCAGTATTCTTATCTTTATTCGCTGACCGGAATTAATGATTTGAAGAAAGATGCAAAAGAAGCCGGCAAAAAATCTGATGCGGCGGTCAATGATATGGTCGGCGGTATTGAGACTATGTATAGCATGATAGGCAATGTGAATGCCGATAATATCTCAGAGTCTTATAATACCGGGAAAAAAGCTTACGAATCAATTAAAAGCGGAGCACAGACCGTTATTGAAGACCCTAAAGAATTTGTTCTCGGTTGTGCGTACTCAGGGGCATCTGATTTGGCAGATAAAGCGGTAGGAAGCGCTTTTGCTCAGCTTGCAAAAGTTTTAGTAAAGAAAAACTTAGTTACTACTGAAGGAGCCAATTGCGAAGCACTGCTTAAATATCTCCGGATCGTACCAAAGGACGGTTCATATTTCGATGGCATAAGTTTCTCCGGCACAGAGGTGCTGCCGGGCGAAACGAACGCAGTTAAAATCGTAGCAAGCTATGACATAACTGTTATAAAGCTGCTCGATATTGATTTTAAATTTCACTTTTGCCTTTGCGGCAAGACCGAGGCGTGGTCGGCTTAACGCACCTAATTAAAAAGGTTTACAATCACTGGCGAAAGAATTGAGGGACATGGATGAAGCAAAATATTTTACTTGCGTCATTGACACTTGTCATGTGTTTTATTGCGATGTTTTCAATAAAATATACTCCAATAAAAAGAGCGGAGCAAATGAAAGAAAAGCTGAAAGCGTTTTTTCATTCTACTGCAAAAGAAGCAGTTACTTTTATTGCAATGTTCTTATCTGTGGCGGCAGTAAGCTTGATGCTTGTACTTTTTTATGAGAACAACACCGTATTGTTTAACATAAAAAGAATGGTTTTGGTTTCGCTATTGTGGATTGCGGCATATTTTGATTTTAAAAGTTATCGCATTCCGAATAAGTTGATTTTGCTCGGTTTAGCATTAAGAACAGTTATATTAATGTTTGAACTTGTTTTTGAACGAGAAGAAATACTTTACATATGCGTATCGGAACTGATAGCTGCAGCCATACTGCTTGTTATGTCTTTCGTTGCCATGTTTGTTGTTAAAAATGGACTTGGAATGGGGGACGCAAAGCTGTTTGCTGTGATGGGGCTGTATCTTGGCATTCAAGGCTCCCTCAGTGCAGTTTTTATGTCACTTATAGCGATATTCTTTATTTCCGTTATCTTAATGATAAGGAAAAAGAAAAAGCGCAAGGACAGTCTCCCATTTGCACCTGCAATTCTTGTAGGAACGACGGTGGCCGTTTCAATATTTGGAGCATAAGAGGTGGATATTTAGATGAAAAGAATAAAAATGTTGGCACCGCTGTTACTAATACTCTTAACTGTTTTTTCTTCGTACTCGTTGATATCCGGCGCTGCTCAAAAAAATAGCGAATTTAAGCAGCACATACAGAAAGCACATGAGTTGTCGGAACAAGGTATAATTGTTGACGCTGCAAAGGAATATGATGACGCGTTAGAAATGAAGCCGTCTATCGATCTCTACCTTGAAAAAGGTGAAATGTTCAAAAAAAATGATATGAACGGGAATGCGATTTCACTCGGAGAACTTGTCCTTGAGAAGTATCCTAAGGAAAGCAGGTCGTATGATTTTTTGCTTGAATGTTACTTAAAGAACAAAGACTATGAGGAGTGCTACGACCTTCTTGATAACGCTAAGAAAAGAAACCTTTCATCAGATATTATAAATGCAGCGATAAAAGAATTGCGATATAAATATGAGTTGGACTATAAAGGATATGATGACGTTTCTGTGTTCGGAGGGGGATACTGTGCAGTAAAAAAAGGTGAATTGTGGGGCTATGTTAACGAAAGCGGGAAGCTGTCAATTAACTATGTCTTTGAAAGTGCAGGCGTTTTTTCTGAGGATTTAGCAGCTGTTAGGGATACAGAAAAGAATATGTACTATATTGATACACAAGGAAACCGAAAGAAAAATATAAACTCATCTGTAAAACCCGATGAAGCGGGATCGTTTTCCGGAGAGCTGGTTGCTATAAAGACAGGAAGCGATTATGCATACTATGATGACAATTTTGAGAAAAAGTCTGCGAATTATAGTTTTGCAGGTACATATTCTGAGGGGATCGCTGCTGTTTCAGAGAACGGAAATTGGTACTTGATAAATGAAAAAGGGAAAAAAATTAATTCACAGCCTTATGAGAGCGTTGCAATGAACGAAAACAGAGTCGCATTCTCAGGCGGGGTAGCATTTGTCGAGGAGAACGGAAAATATATCATGGTTGACTCCAAGGCCGAGAGAGTCGGTAGCCAAAGTTTTGATGAAGCGAAACCATTTGAAAATGGCGAAATGGCTGCTGTAAGAATCGGCGAAAAATGGGGTTTTGCAGATAAGGACGGAAATGTAATAATTGAAGCAAAGTATGATGAAGCAAGATCGTTTTCCAATGGGCTTGCGGCAGTGCGTGAAGGTGAAACGTGGGGCTATATTAATGCGGAAAACGAAACCGCTATTGAATTTGCTTTTACGGACTGCAAAGACTTCAATAACCACGGATGCTCTTTTGCCAAAGACGGGGAAGAGTGGGTATTGATAAAGTTGTTGGAGAAAAATCATTAACGGAAGGGCTATGCTATGTTTAATATAGAAAATCAAGGTGTTAATACATATCTCACTTATAAAATCAGCGAAGAGGATATTGTTGATTCACTAAGTCTTGGGATGCTAACAAACAACAAGATACCCGGGGTAGCGGATGTACTGTTTACGCAAATGAACGATGACCGATATTTGAAATACAACATTTCATCAAGAATCTCGGTTAAGCAATTTTTTGAGGGCATTGTAACAAAAAAACGTTTTCTTTCAGTATTGTCGGGGATTGCAGGAGCACTTATAGCAGCAGAAGAATACATGGTCGATCCGTCGCTGTTCATTTTAAACCCTGATTATATATATACAGATGCTTCGACCTGTAAAACATTACTGATTTGTTTGCCGATTGAAAAGAGATCTTTTGAGCATGGCGACATCCAGTCGCTTGTTCGCAGTATAGTTTTTTCAACTCAGTATGATCAGAGCGAAAACTGTGATTATGTCCCAAAGATGATTAACTACCTGAACGGTTCGGCTTCATTCTCGATTTCGGATTTCAAACGCTTTGTTGACAGTATAAATATCAATGCCGGCGCCAATCCAGTACATGTGATACCGCGGAATTCTCAAGAAGATAAAGTGAAGTCAAATGTCGGATATAGTTTAGTAAATCAACGCAAGATCGTTGGAAAGGCACCGGCATCACCAGCGGTTTCGACGTCTTCTGTAACGGTTGGCAGAAACGAGCAAAATGTAAATATTCCGGCCCTAGAAATCAAAACAGGGCTTGCGATTCCTCAGGTTTTCAAAACTCCAGAAAAAAAGGACAACAAGCAGCAAAAGCAGAAAACGCCTGTAGGAACGGGTGAAAAAAAGATATCTTTAATTTATTTACTACGACATTACAACAAAGAAACATTAGAGCTTTATAAAGCGCAGCATCAGGAAAGCAATAAAGACAAAGGACACCCGGTCAAAGAAAGTGAAAAAAAGCCCAAAATCAAGATAGATGATAGATTTGCAATTCCGGGACAAAAAAATCTCAGTTTCGGAAATGGAACTGTAGCTACAAGAAACAATACGAAAACCGAAGAAAAGGAGCCTGCACCTATATCAGCGGGAAATGGCGACGTTTCGAACGGTGCAGTTTCTCTGGCGCAGCTCGGCTCTTTTGGTGAAACCACGCTTCTTGCCTCATCAGGCTTTGGCGAAACCACTGTTTTAGGCGATGAGAATGCGGCGGTGCAATCAATGTCACAAAATGCATACCTTATAAGAGAGAAGACCGGAGAAAAAATTTTGATAAACAAGCCGAGATTTAGGGTCGGAAAAGAAAGAAGTTATGTGGATTACTTTATCGGCGATAATACAGCAATCAGTAGAAGTCATGCCGACATTGTTTGCAGAGACAACAGATACTTTATTGTTGATATGAGATCGACAAATCACACATTTGTAAATGAAATGTTGGTTCAAAACGGTGAAGAACGCGAGATACAATCAGGCGACAAAGTGCGGCTTGCAAACGAGGAATTCGATTTTGAGATTCGATGAAACGTTTTTAGGAGTGGAACATGCAATATATTATATCTGCAAGTACAGATGTCGGCATCAAAAAGAGCACTAACCAGGATAGCCTCTCCGTGCTAAAAATGAATTCGTCAATAGGTGAATTGGTTTTTGCTATTCTTTGTGACGGCATGGGCGGACTCAAAAAAGGCGAGGTTGCGAGCGCTTCAGTTATTAAAGCGTTTGATTCGTGGGTCAAAGATAAGCTTGGCAGTTTGTTAGCTCACGGTTTTAATAGTGATGATATATATACACAGTGGGACGACATTATTAGGACCCAAAACAATAAAATTATGAGCTTCGGCAGAAATCTTGGAGTAAGCGTTGGGACTACAATCGTCGCAGCACTATTTGTTGGAAACCAATATTATGCGGTTAATGTCGGCGACTCGAGAGCATATGAGATAAAAGCAGAAGTCCGACAGCTCACCCATGACCATACTGTTGTTGCGCGAGAGATTGAGCTTGGTATGCTGACAAAAGAGGAAGCGGAGTCGGATCCGAGAAGGAATGTTTTGCTCCAATGTATAGGTGCCTCCGATGAGGTTCAGCCCGAGTTTTATTCCGGCAGTATAGAAAAAAATGCTGTCTACATGATTTGTTCAGATGGCTTTATTCATGAAATAACAGAAGATGAAATTTATGATGTATTACAGCCGGACAAGATGAACGATAGTGAAGGTATGAAGACCAATGTTGATTCACTTATAGAGCGCGACAAAAATCGTAAGGAAAAAGATAACATTTCGGTGATTACAATCAGAACGTTTTAGGGGGCAGATTGAAGAGATGCTGCAGATTGGATCCGTTCTTGACGGGAAATATAAAATACTGAGTGAAATCGGCCACGGCGGTATGAGTGTAGTCTATATGGCGCTTAATGAAAAAGCTAATAAAACGTGGGCGGTTAAAGAAATACGTAAAGACGGAAGAATGGATTTCAATGTTGTCAAGCAGGGGCTTGTTGCTGAGATAGAAACGTTGAAGCGATTAAAGCACCCAAATCTTCCGAGTATAGTTGATGTTATTGAAGACGAGGATTCGTTTATTATAGTCATGGACTATATTGAGGGAAAATCGTTGGATAATACGCTTGCGGAGCATGGAGCTCAACCGCAGGAAAATGTCATTGAATGGGCAGAGCAGCTTTGCGATGTGCTCGGTTATCTGCATTCCTGCAATCCACCGATTATATACAGGGATATGAAGCCAGCCAATATAATGCTGAAGCCCGATGGAAACATAACGCTTATAGACTTTGGAACGGCAAAAACATATGATGTAGACCTTGGTCAAACTACAGGTATAGGCACAATAGGATATGCAGCACCAGAGCAGTTTATAAACAGCGGTATGGGTAGGACTGACGCAAGAACAGATATATACTGCCTCGGAATGACGTTGTATCATTTGTTGACTGGAGTAGATCCTTGTAAGAATGTCTTAGAGAGTAGATCCATACGGGCGGTCAATCCTATGCTTTCGCCCGGACTTGATGCAATTATATTGAAATGCACGGAGAGATTGCCACAAGACAGATATCAATCTTGTGCGGAGCTTCTTTATGATTTGGAGCATCAAGAAGAAATGACCGTGCCGTACAGAAAAAGGCAGTTAAAGAAGCTGACGGTGTTTTTGGTATGCGTAGCGTTATCGATATTAATGGCGGTTGCCTCCGTTGCTTTTTTTGTTGCGGCAAGCGGAAAAAGGGCAGAGAACTATGGGCTGTATATTGAGAAAGCTGCGGATCCGAGTATTTCGCAGAAAGAGCGAGAAGACTTATATATGAAAGCGATTGAGGTTGATCCAACCAAAAAGGATGCCTACATAGACCTTGTTAATCTCTTCCTAAACAGCACGAATAACGGAATTGCATTTGAGAAAACAGAGGCGGCAAAAATTGTTAAGCTCAATGCCGGAGTGGATACTGAAGGGAAAAATGGGTATCTAACGACGATATATCCATTTGAGCAGTTGAAAAAGAGTGATCCGAATGGATATGCCGAAGTTTGTAACGATATAGGGCTCGCTTACTGGTATGATTATGAAGTCGAATCGGAGCGATATTCGTTGGCAACAGAGTGGTTTGAAAAAGCGGCCGAAAAGTATCCGTTAGCGCAGGTTTTTTGTGATATTGGTAAATGCAAAATAGAAATAGCAAAGTACCGAGATCAAAAAAGGACAGAAAAGATGTATGCGGCATATGATGTGCTTTGGACTAAAACAAAGGATCTTGTTAAGAATGCCGGTACACTTGACGATAACGATATTAAGATACTTGTTTGGAATGAAACCATAAATAATATTTATAGTGAAATACAATACTTCCTTGTAAACATATCGGAATCTGACATTTATGGATTGCTTGACGAGATTATACTCAATGCCGAAGATCTAAAAAAGACAACTTCTTTAAGCGAAGTAAAATCACTTCTGGATGAGGTTATCCTGAATGCAGATGTAGCGAAGCAACGCACAAGAGAAGCAGTTGCGGCAAGAAGGGGTGATAGATAAATGGATTATGAATCTTACAGGAATCTTTGCTACGCCGCCGCGGCAGTAAGTGGTTTTTTTGTGATTGTTTCTACAATACTGTTCTTCAAACTGAAGATTTTATCGGTTGTTGGTGACTTGAGTGGCGTTACCGCTAGAAAAGCAATAGAAAATATTCGCAATCAAAATGCTGCAACAAAAAATAAAGCTCACAAATCAAGTCTTGTCAATCAAGAAAGAGGAAAGGTTACAGATAGAATTACTCCGTCAGGCAAGCTTTTGTCGAGTGAAAGCGGAGGCGTTTATGTCAATGTCGGCACAGAGAAAATTATGGGCAGCGAAGAGACGACGGTTTTAAAAACCAACTCAGCCAAAGATAGCACAACTTTGATGCCTTCACACACTAACGAGTTACCCTTTGATACGGATAACTTTTTACAACCTGAGGAAACAACCGTGCTTGAAACGGTGGGTTCATTTGTTGAGATCGAAGAAAAAATTACATTTATACACTCTAATGAGAGTGTTGAGTGAGGAGAGGAAAAATGGATAAAAGCAAAAATTTGGCAAAAGTGACGCTTGTGGCGGAAATTATTTTTATGGTGATGTTATCTGTCTCTTTTCTGATAATGCCGTTTGCAAACAAAATGTCGCTCAATGAAGGGAAGAACACGCTGCTATACTTTTCCGGGGCAATGTTTTGGGCATCGTTGGTTTTTGAGGCGGTTTTCCTCATTGCAAATGGAGCCATATGCAAAAAAAGAATAATGCCGGAAAATAAAAGTCGACCGGGAGCTTTGAGGTTTTTTACCAACACAACGGCAAAAATTATTGATATATTGGCTATCCTATCAATTATAGGGTTTGTCATATGCGCTTTTTTGACCGACAAGTATGTTACTTATGGCTTTTTGTCGGCAATGCTGCTTCTGGTTCAGTTGCACTGCGTTGTAAACGGCAAGAATTTTGAATATATTAATTCGTTATCATAAGAGGAGACATAACAATGAAAAAGACGGTTAACTCAAAATTCATTAAGGCAATTTCCTTTGTGCTGGCATTGCTGATGGTTGTCGGAGTGGTGCCAATTCACAGAGGTCTGTTTGAGGCGGCGGCTACGGCAGGCGATCGACTTTGCTTGCAGGTTATACGCAGTGGTGCCGTTGTAAAAAACGATGAGAAATTCAACTGCACGATTACAAATTCAGACTCTTCGTTTTCATATGCCGGCACTACAGGAGCAAGCGGTGTTTGGGAGACGGACTATGTTGTCGGAGATGACTATGCAGGCGATAATGATTTTACCGTTTCTGTCGGCACAAAAACAGTTGCGATTTCAAAAGATCTCCGTACGGCGGAGAAGTATTTTATATATGATCTAAATGACGGAAGTGTGAGTTGGTCGGAAAATGCTGTGACAAAGGCTGCCCTTATAAGCGTTGCCAGTGTTTCGGATATTACCGGACTTTCAAACGGCACGGAGAAAACCGCAGCAGCGTTTGGCTTGCCTGAGACGGTTAACGTCATAACGACAGCGGGAGAAAAAGAACTTGATGTTACATGGGGCGTTGAAGCATCAAAGTATGATCCGGCAATCCACACGGCGCAGGAATTTGTTGTTAACGGTACGATTTTACTTGACGACGAGACAATCAATCCTGATAGCGTTTCACTTTTAGTCTCGGTTACTGTGTCGGTCAATGCCGATGATGATGCAACGGTTTCTGTTTCTCCTGGTAGTGTTAGCAAAAAGGCCGGCGAGACGGTTGTTTTAGTTGCTTATGCAACTTTATCGGATGGTGCTTTTACATGGTATAAAGGCAACAAAGTTATAACCGGTGAAAATAAGTCAGAGCTTACGATAAAGAATATTACCTCTGATGATGCAGGCGAATATAAATGCGCAGTAAAGGGCTTAAACGGTAACACTATATTCAGCAACTCGGTCAATGTTTCAGTTGACAAGTTGCCGGTAACGATATCTTTGACAACATCCGAGAAGTCTATGGTAAGACCGGTTAAAAAAGGACTCGTTTTAAGTGTTAATGGAATTCCGACAGATGCCAAAGGTACGGTAACATTTTATGCGGGTAGTGAAGTTATCTCAAGCGGAACGGATAACAAAGTGACATTTGTCCCTGCAAAAGAAAACGATTATAGGTTTAGGGTTGTATTTTCGGGTGACGAAAAGTATTCTTCGGCTTCGGATGAGCTGGATTTCTCTTTTGTCAAGGGTGCGCAAAGCGCACTTTCATTCAAATCCGTTATTCCTTCTGAGATATGGATAGGTGACATATCTTTTGCTGTGAGGACAAATGGTGGCTCCGGTGACGGAGATGTTGTTTACTCGATCGTCGAGCAAAAGGATGAATACGGTAAGGAATCGACGGGTATTGCACGAATTACGACTAACGGAACAGTATTTGTTGAGAAAGTCGGCGAATTCAAAATTGAAGTAAAAAAACTCGGTGATAATGATTACAATGATAGTGACCTACTTACAAGCGATGCTATAAAAGTTGTTAAAAGGACTCAAAGCAATTTTGAGTTTGCTATAGCGGCTCCCGAGACGATAAAATTTAATGAAAATAACAATGAATTTGTAAATGCTGCGAACGGTGGAAGCGGTTCGGGTGAAATCACTTATTCTGTAAGTGACAAAAGTATAGCCGAGATCGACGCGGTAAATCCATCTAAAATTCATATTAAAAAGGCAGGTACGGTTATAGTTACTGCTTTGCGCAGTGGTGGTGAGAAGTATCTTGACGCTAAAGCGTCTTATACTTTGACAGTCGAAAAAGCTGATCAGGTTATAGAGTTCGCAGAGGATGCTCCAAAGGAGATCTTTTACGGGCAGGATTTGATTTGTGCGGCGAAGGAAAGAGAAGACGCATCAAAACCTGATGGAAAGGGTTATGGTTCCGGCGAGATTACATATTCAATTTCTGAGGGTCAGGGAATTGCATCCATTGATGAAAAAACCGGCAAGCTGATTTTTGCTGATGAAGCTGTTGGACTTGTTACAGTCAAAGCTAAAAAGACAGCTTGTGACAGTTATAATGAGGCAGTTGCCACATATAGCTTTGAAGTAAAGCCTTTTGTAATTGATGGTGTACCATATGAAATCGGCGGCGAAACGAAAAATGAAAGCGGATGGTATACCAGTGATATCACTGTTACTGCAGTGACTGGATACACACTAAGTGCCAGCAAGAGCCGTCTTGACAGCAACTCTTGGGATAACCGTTCTTTGGTTATTAGTAAAGAAGGTGTCGAAAACGGAATAACTCTATACTTCAGAAGCAGCGAAACGGGAGCGATCAGCGAGGGAGTTACGCTTGAAAATGACAAGCTCAAAATTGATAAGGAAAAGCCCTACGATCTTGCTATAACATATTCAAATGAATACTGGTGGGAAGATATTGCCAAGGCCGTAATGTTTGGCACATATGACAGCAATATAAGCTTTACCGTTGAGGCTAGGGACGCTTATTCGGGTATAGAGAGGTTTGAATGGGAATATAATCGCGATAAAAATGCTGCAGAGAATATCGTTGAGCATCTTGAAGGTAACGGAGACGCCCAAAAGAACGGAGAAAACAGCTACTCAGCAACATTTACACTCCCCATCACCGATATCTCGCAGATAAGGGGTAAAATATCCTTTAGTGCTTTTGACATTGCAGGTTGGCAGGAGAGCTTTGAGGATACAAGGCTTATTATCATTGACACAATGGATCCGGCAATTGATATTGCTTATGAAGGCGATTATAAAGGATCTGTAGATAAAAACAATAAAGAAGTACCCAAAGATTCAGAAAATGCAAGGCTCGTTTACGGTAGCGACATCAAAGCGAAGATATCGGTGAAAGAAGCAAATTTCTGGCCGGAAATCGTTAATGTTACACTTGACGGCAATGATGTTTTTTGCACATGGGATAAAGATAGCGATTGCTATGTGACGGAGGTAGATATTACCGGTGACGGTGAACATACTCTCTGCGTTACGGCGCTTGATGCCACATATAATAATGTAGCCGACAAGGACAAACATAAAGTTGAAGTTCGCTCTTGTGTGCTTATTGATACTGTTTCTCCAAGTGTCGACATAAAGGACCCCCAAAGTAGCAGTGAACCTAAGAACGGCAAATATTTCTCGGACGACGCTTCTGTGGAAATAGTTATTAATGAAGAGAATTTTAACCCCGATGGTGTGGTTGTTTCTGTGGAAACGACAAATGCTGAAGGCGAAAAGATAGGGATTTCTGATGATTTCGGAAGTTTTGTAAAGAATCCTAATAATTGGGCCTCAGACGGAGCTGAGCATATATTGACACTTAATTTTGTCGAAAGTGCAAGATACATTCTAAGTGTGGCATATACCGATCTGGCGGGGCTGAGGAGCAGCAAGGACCTCGATGAGTTTGTTATTGACAAAACTGCGCCGAATAAAAGCGACATCGTTATTACATATAACGAAGAGGATATCGTTAACAAACTTGCAAATATCCTTTATTTCCGCACGGTTCGTATTACAGTAACTGCGTCAGATGACATTTCCGGTATAGACCGCATTGAATGGGGGTATGAGAAAACCGCCGGCGCAAGTGAGGCAAATGTAGAGGCTGCAAGCGGAATAGTGGAGCACAAGAATTTGCACAGAATCGGCGAAAGCAAGTATTCGGCATTAATCAAGATTCCGAGAGAACTTGTTGAAAACGAACAGTTTGACGGCAAATTCAACGCAGAAGCATTCAACATGGCTGGCCTCGGAAGCGAGAACGTGACGGACGAGCGAAGAGTAATTGTGGATTCAATTGCGCCCGGAAGGTCTGTTAACTACGGCACGCCTCATATCATTTCTGCGGATACTGCAACTGACAAGGAATACTTTAGCGAAGGCGAAAATGTTAAACTCTTTTACGCAGAAAAAGCCGAGCTCAAGCTAACAATAAACGAAGCAAACTTCTATGCGGAAGATATAAATACCGTGTCCGATGCGCTTAACGGTTTGAACTGCAAGGTTACGGTCGTGAAGGATTCAGGCGCACCCTGCGATTTGACTCCTACGAATTGGGAATCGGACGGTGATAATCATACCGGTAGCATCGTTCTTGACACCGATGGAGAATACACCATTACAATTGACTACACGGATCGCAGCGGCAATGTGATGGAGCAGTATACTACACCGCTAATTATTGTCGATAGCGTTGCGCCGGTTATCAGTGGCACAATTTCTCCTGAAGGTAGGTATGGAACAGATAAGCGTGAAATACATGTTGCTGTAAATGAAAAGAACTTCAGAGCTTCGGACTTTGATATATTAATCAAAGAGTTTGACCTTGACGGAGCTGAAACAGTAAAAACCGTTGTTGATGAGTGGATACATAACGGTGATGAGCACACGCTCACATTTATAGTTGACAATGAGTCTCGCTATGCCGTTACGGTCAACGGAAAGGATCTCAGCTTAAATGAAGCAGAGAGCTTTACCTTCGACGAATTCGTGATTGACCGCACAAAGCCGGAAATCAAAAGCATAGAGTATAAGACTCCTGTTAATGAAGCGATAATCAATGCCGTAACATTCGGATATTTCAATCCCTCAGTTGAGGTAACCATAACGGCACATGACGGTGTTTCAGGTGTTGATAAAATCCTTTGCAATTATTTGAGAGCAAATGGTGTAAGCTCAGTAAATGAAGAAAGTTGGAGCGATTCATTTGCATTTGAACAGAGTGATGATTTAGCGATAGCGCAGGCAGTGTTCATCCTTCCTGAGAAATCTTATAACGGTCATTTTTCGGGCGATGCAATAGACAGAGCGTCCAATTCAACTGTTGGTACTAACGGCTCATATACTGATGGCAAGTATAGGGTCGTTGTTGACAGTACTGCGCCGGAGTGGCTCGAATCATATATTTCGGCAGAACAATACATAAACGAGGCAACTCTTGACGTAATCGATACCCCGGATAAAACATCCGACACATGGTTTGCAATAAGCCAAAACGAAGCGATCATTAAATTCAAGATTAATGAGGCTAATTTTTATTCAGAGGATTTTAATGACGCAGGTACAAGCTTTAATAACATGAATTGTACAGTTACACTCAGCAAAGATGGCGGTGCCCCATATCCGGTTACTGCAGAGTGGAGCGATGAAGGAGATGTTCACTTCGGAACAGTCGTAATATCTGAAGAAGGCGATTATCGACTGAATGTAAGTTACAGTGATCGCAGCGGCAATGCGATGAATTCATATATATCACCGAAGATAGTGATTGATCGTACGGCACCGGTAATATCGGCAGAATACAACAGCACTACGCCTCCCAATAATGGGAATTGCTACAGAAAGGATGTCAGCGTTACCATTACAGTAAAAGAACGCTATTTCAGAGCAGAAGATATGGCTTTCAGTCTCACTGAAGCTAAAGATGTTTCCGGCAAAATCATAGATGGGTTTGCTGAGATAGAAGATAACTTCTTGCAAGCGCTTAAAGACAGAAATAATTGGAGTAGCAGCGGAGATATACATACGGCAACGATCACTTTCTCCACGGATGCAAACTATGCGTTTGCTCTTAACTGTACGGATGTTGCCGGAAACTCTTCTGAACAATTTGATTCGGAGAAGTTTACAGTTGATAAGACTTCTCCTTATGGTATTACAATTGATTACAGTGAACCAAGGCTTAGCGCTGTGATCAGTGCGGTTACATTCAATTACTATAATCCTTCTGCAACTGTTACAATTACAGCAAGTGATAATACTTCGGGGATTGACAGCATTTCTTGGAATTACAACCGCGCCGATGGTGCGAGCGGCACAAATGTTGTGTCAGATTCCGGCGTCATAAGTGATTTGGATTATTCTGCCGGTGGACGAATTGCCACGGGAAAATTTGTGCTTCCGTATTCAGGCAGTAATGGACAGTATTATGGGAATATAACCGTTTCCGCTGTGGATAAAGCCGGAAATTCTTCGCCGGAGTACAGGGACGACGGCACCATGGTTGTAATCGATACAATAGCTCCCACTAGGGAGGTGGAGTTCAGCCCCGCAAAGCAAGTACTTCAGGCATCGGATAACTCAACTTTTGCAAATTATAATTATAAAACCGAAGGAAGCAAATACAAGATTTATTATGATGCAACGGCAACTGCAACAATCAGAATAAATGAAGCGAACTTCTACCCAGAGGATGTTATTGTAAAGGTTAACGGTAAACGCACGAACATCAGCAACTGGAGTCAGAGCGGAGACCTTTGGACAGGAACTTTGAACTTTGCAAAAGACGGACACTATGTGGTTACCATTGAGTATACAGATCGCTCGCAAAACGGAATGGTTTCATATGTTTCCAACGAAGTGATAGTTGACACCGTTGATCCAGTAATAAAGGTTACTTATTCACCGGATAAGGTTATAAAAACGATCGATAAACGGAAATACTATGACAATGTTCAAAAGGCAACGATAACAATAACGGAGCATAACTTCAGGGCATCTGATGTTGCAGCTGTTGTTACGGCGACTGATATAAGCGGTGCAAAGGTCAATGTTGAAAATTATGCAGAGTATCTAAAAAAGGAAAGCAGTTGGAGCGCATCTGGAGATGTCCATACTGCGACGATAACATATTCTGCGGATGCCAACTATACTTTTGATATTGATTATATTGATTTGGCGCTTAGGAAGGCAGCAGATTACCCAGAAGATAGTTTTAGTGTTGATACTACCGCACCTGAAAACTTGAAAATAGCATATAGCACCAGTGTTCTTGATACGGTTATCAACTCAGTTGCATTCAGCTTTTATAATTCCAAAGTGAGAGCAACGATAACTGCAAGAGATATAACATCCGGAGTTAACAGCTTTAAGTATAGCTACATAAAAGCAGCTGGCGTAAGCGCTGTAAATGCAGAGTTGATTGACCAAGAAATCTCTGAGAGTAATATTTCTTATTCTGATGGCGGCAAGACAGCGACGGCATATTTTGATATCCCCAGACAGGTGCTTGATGTGGCAAATCAGTTCAAGGGAACCGTGAGGTTTAGTGCGACGGACAGAGCGGGGAACGTATCTGAAACTTTGGCAGATAATCGCACGTTGGTTGTCGACAATATTGCTCCGGTTGCACAGATAACATTTAATCAGCCGGTCGGTACGGTAAACGGAGTTTCGTATTACTCGGGAGACATTGTTGCGTCTATTCAAATAACTGAAGCAAACTTTTATCCCGAAGATGTTGTGGTTACTGTTAACGGAAGTGTAGTTTCTACAGGCAAATGGTCTCAGAGTGGAGATGTATGGTCAAGCACTCTGACGATATCTGCGGATGGCGAATATAAAGTTGCAGTTTCGTACAGAGATCGCTCAAAGAACACAATGCCTGATTACGAATCCGGTCAGCTTGTCATTGACAGAACGAAGCCGGTTGTAACTGTAAGCGGCATAAAGAATGAATCGGCAAACAAAGGTGCGAGGATTGGCTTCAGAATAAGTGCGACTGATACGAACCTTGACATTGCCGAGTTTAAGCCTCAACTTACGGCGGTAGTTATGAACGAAAATGGAGCGTTTGTGACAGAGAGTATAAATCTTGGATCAATCCAAACTGTCGAGAGCGGAAAGAGTTATTTCTGCACTGTCGAGAATCTCGAAAAGGACGCAATATATACTCTTACTTGTAAAACAACTGACCGATCCGGAAATGTCAACGATGTGATGATTGTCTCTGATTCCGGTAACGCTCAACTGGCGCGAGTAATGTTCTCGGTCAACAGAAACGGTTCAACGTTTATGCTCGATAATTATACCCGTAGCATAGTTGACAAATACTATCTTGGCAGCATCGACAACAATATTGTGATCATTGAAACAAATGTAGATCAGCTTACATCCCATGAGGTTAAGCTGAATCAGAAGACACTTGTCCAAGGTAAAGATTACACGATAACAAGGTCGGGCGGCGGAGCCACTTGGAATAAGTATACTTACTCGATAGATTCGGAGCTTTTTGCGACAGAGGGTGAGTATAACGTGGTTGTTTCTTCGGTAGACAAGGCAGAAACAATGTCGTTCAGCGATATAAGGAATGCAGAAGTATCATTCCTTGTCGATAAAACGGCTCCAAGTGTTACAGTATCTGGACTCACAAAAGACGGAAGATATCAGACCGACAAGCAGCTTGTTACAATTATTCCCACAGACGATGCGGGAAAAATCTACTCGATCAAAGTAGTTGTTAAAGATGACAAGGGCACTGTTATCGCGATACCTATTGACCTTTCCGGAAATGAGCTTATTTCTGAGCTTGAAGCAAATGGTAATAAGCTGACGTTTGAACTTGGAGAGGGGATGTATCAGAATGTCGAGATAATATGCACCGACAAGTCAGGAAACGAATATGTTTCAGGCAATGATTACTTTAATGTTACGGTTTCTCCGAGTGGATGGATTATTCTTTGGGTAAACCCGGTGTTCAAATGGAGCTTCTTCAGTGCAATTGGAGCGGCGATATTGATTATATTCTTTATTATTTTCTTTAGGAGACGCAAAAAGAATGAAAGCAAGTAAGCTGAAATGATTAGAATTTTTAGCACATATCGTAACTGAAGGAAATGCCCCCTGCCATAATGGGCGGGGGTCGTAAGAAAGTAATATCGTTTTTTGCAGAAACGGCATGGCTTCGGTCATGCCGTTTCCTCTTTCACAAGTTCATTCAGCGGGATAAAGCCCACAAGGTCATAGGAAATGCGGATGTTCTGCCGCCGCTTGCCGCTGCTCTTGTCAGGGGTTTCAATGTAGATCGCCTTGACAAGTTCCCGAAGAGCGTAAGGGGTAAGCTCCTGCAAATCCTCATATTTGTGTATCCGCTGGATAAACTGCTCAAAGTTTTCAATCTGTCGTTCCTGTACTTCAATTTCCTGCTGTAAGCTTTGAATTTTCACTTTGAGTTGCGCCTGCTCATCCTCATAAGTCTTGCTCATCATAGAGAACCGTTCATCCGTGATACGCCCTGCCACAATGTCCTCATAGATGCGGATAAACAGGAGGTCAAGTTCCGTCAACCGTTTTTCGGCCTGTGCCAGACGCTTTCTGTGTCCACGGATGGCTTCCTCGCTGGACAGGCGGAGCTTTTGCTCCATGACCTCCCGGAAGTGCTTCTCATACCGTGTCACATAGAAAATGACCGCTTTCATGTGCATCCAGACCAAATCTTCCAGAACAACCGCCCGGATGAAGTGAGCCGAACAGCTTCCCGTGTTGCTGCGGTAGTTATGGCATACAAAGTGATCCTGCCGCTTCTCAAAGTAGCTGGTGGTGCAGTACCGCATTTTCGCTCCGCAGTCGGCACAGTAGACCATGCCAGAGAACAGACTACTTTTGCCCGTTTTCGTTCTGCGGTGACGCTGCTACCGGATCTTCTGCACCTTGTCAAAGACTTCCTGCTCGATGATCGCCGGATGGGTGTCGTAGAAAACCGCCTGATTTTCAAGGGGCGTTTCCCGCTGCTTCTTGTCCCAGATCGAATTGGTGTAGGTCTTGAAGTTGACCGTACAGCCTGTGTATTCCCTGCGTTCCAGAATCTTGACCACGGAATTGCTGTTCCATCCGCAAGGATTTTCTGGCAGAGGATTGGGACTGTTGATGCCTTTGCTGTTTTTGTAGGAAGTAGGAGTCAACACTCCATCTTCTCTCAACTGATTGGCAATCTGCGAAGGTCCTCGTCCGTTCATGCACATCTCAAAGATACGCTTCACAACAGCGGCAGCTTCCGGATCAACGATCCATTGCTTCGGATTCTCCGGGTCTTTCACATATCCGTAAGGCACATTGGTTGTCAGCGGTACGCCACACTCACCCTTGGCTTTTGTCACGGCTCGGATTTTTCGGCTGGTGTCACGGGCATAAAACTCATTGAACCAATTCTTGATGCCTGCAAAATCATTATTCACGCTGTTGAGATCAGAAGAATCGAAATCGTCATTGATGGCGATATAGCGAACACCCAGCTGCGGGAATGTGAAATTGGCATAGAGATTGGTGTATGCCGAGTTTCTGCCAAGACGGGAGAGGTCTTTGGTGACACAGTTTGCCACTCGTCCTGCTTCCATCTCTGCAAGCATTGCCTGAAAACCGGGTCTGTCAAAATTCACACCACTGTATCCGTCATCCACGAAAAAGGTGGGATTCGGCAGCCTGTGGTCACGGGCATATTGAAGCAGGATATTTTGATGGATAGGGACTCGCCAAGTCTTTCATCCTCTTGGGACAGTCTGCAATAAAGGGCAGTAATTTTGTTTGTTGTTGCTCCTAACATTTCTGTTTCCTCCTTGATTGGAGCAACTGTCAGTACAGGATTGGTAGTGTCTATTGTATCAAAAATATCTGTATTTGTCATTCGTGATCCTCCATCTTTTCTGTGAACTTTTTGGCGGTGATACGTTACAATTTGCGTACAAAGGATTCTCCACCCTCATAGCTTCTGGTGACGGTGTAGACAGTGCCGCCGATTTCTTCCGTAAGCGTCAATTCGGGAATCCAATAGGCAGAAATGTTTTTCACATGAATGTGTCCGTCCCCACCGAACTAGAAATTTTTGTTCTTTGGTTCTGTGGTGGGCGTGATTTTGAAATACGGGTCAGGGTTGGAAAAATAATATTCAGGGATACCCTCGTACTCAATTTCCAGCGAAGCGATCCATTGATCCAGCTCCTCTGGTGTCATATCGATTGCATGTTTCTTTTCGTTCATAATGATGTTCCTTTCTTGTAATAGTGTGAATGAAGGAAGGAAAGGAAGGGAATGGATTAGATTTCCTGCTCCTGTTCCTTTCGCTTGCTGGGTGCGCCGTGGAGGATCTGCTGAATATTGTGGTGGATGGTTCCCAGCTTTTTATCTTCTTTCTTGGCGGCGTGGTACTCGTTATAAAGTTTATTCTTTTTCTGAATCAGCCCTTCAATATCCGTCTGTAATGTCTTATGGCTCGGCAGTTTCTTTAGTCCCCGTGAATCGAAATACCGCTTGGCTGCGTCCAGAATGATGAAATCGCTTTCGTGTGCTTCACGATACGCTTGGCGTGCTTTTACATTCTTACAGGCTTTCAGTCCCTCACGCACATCTTTGGTCTTGTAATAACTCAGAACATGACGCTGCAATTCTTTTTTGTCCGCAATATCTTTTTCCACCGATTTCAGTTCCGTCAACACATTGGTCATGTGAGTATGGGCAGCTTCATAAGCATCGGCCAGTTCTTCGGGAAAAGAAAAGCCCATCTCCTTGAACTGGAGATAGGCTCTGCTGGCATTTTTAAGATTGTGAATTTTTGCCCAATGTTCGTAACCTTTACCCTTGCCCTCGGCTTTCTTTGCTTCAATATCCACCATGCGGCTCAACTGCGTTGCGTTCTGCACTCGCTGCTCCATAGTGATAAATTTCTGCGTAGGCTCAGTAGCGGATTTTTGATGAATCGCAGGCTTGATAACCGTGCGCTGTGCGTTTTGATCCAATGCTGCCAGAACAGCAGCTTTGTCAAAATCGTCACCCAATTTACGGGCGGTGATAGGCTTGCCGCGGTCAGGGGTGAGATAGGACATACGTCCTCGACTCTCCTTGACGGTGATACCCAGCTCCAACAATTTCTCTGCAAAATCCTCGTAACTGACAGCAGAGGAAAGAATAGAGCGGATTTGCTTTCTCAGCTTTTCCTTGTCGGTTTCAAACTTTGTCTGCTTTACAGTCAAGTCTTGTTCAGTAAGGGTGGCATTCTCCTGATCCAGCGCAAGCTGTCTCTTTTTCTGCGCCCAATACTCATGCTCGGTGACATGATTCTTACTGCCGTTCAGAAGATCAATCTGATACAGTCCGGCGGCATGGCATATTTCCATTACCTCGGAGCGAAATTATTCCATGGCAGCATTGGCGCATCGGTGCTTCATGCCCGGTTGGGTATCACAGGGTCTGTCCATATATGGCATAAAAGGAACGTCTTCAATGCGCAGAGAATTGATCACGATGAGGACATGAATGTTGCCGCTATGATTGTGTCCGTCCGGGTGTGTACAGACGATTGCTTGATGACCGGGAAAATGTTTTTTACAATATTCCTCGCCTATCTGCTGCGCCCGGTCAACGGTCAATCCATGATCCGGGCCATCTCTGGGATCGAAGCTGATGGTATAGTGGTGGCTTTTCACATCCTCCCGCTTCAGATTTTTGCCGTAGCGGAGATTGGCTCGCAGACAGGCAATGGAGAAATCTTCATCGTCGCAGTTTAGAGTTGCGATGCGGTAATCCTCTCTCGGAATGAGCCTGCCGTTCTCGTCCAGCGTGGGCTTCATGGTAAACTCGTCGTGCTTAAAGGTGAGATAGCTTTCGGCCGCAGAGTAATCCGCATTTTTAGAGCTGATGTGTTTGAATGTTGCCAAGTGAGTCACCTACTTTCTGTAAGATTTCAAATTTCAGCATTGCCAGATCCGTTGCGGCATTTCGTAATTCTGCGGCAAGCTGGGGATAGGGTGTGTGGTATTCGTTCAAACCGCGGGCGATCTGATTCAGGTTACTGCCGATTTTTCCGTACTCGGCGGTGATCTTACCTAGGGCAGACAGCAGTTCATCATTTACCGGATGAACGGTAATGATAGGTCTGACCGGTGCGCCGGTAATGGCCTGACGGAGAAACTCGGATTGATTCATTCCGTACAGTTCCAGGCGGCGCAGAAATTCGGAATATTCCTCGTCATCCAGACAAGTTTTTACGATGTGACTGCGCTTGGGTGTGTTGTAGGTTTTGGGCATAGTCGAAAACTCCTTTCGTGATTTTTTGATAACAGCGAAGCTGTCCGCTTCTGCGAAAGCAGAACAGCAGCAGGGTTTGGGGAAGGCACTCCCCAACAAGATTCCATGAGGGACAAATGAGCGGAAAGCGAAATTTGGACCCATGGTAGAATCTTGCTCTTAGCTCCTACACTCTGCTCCGGCAATGGCTTTTGAAAAAATGAAAAATGGGGCAGAAAAAGACCGCCTACATTTTCAGTAAGCGGTCTAACGTGCCGACATTCATTTTTCAGACTTGGCGAAGGTGAATGATTGATAAATCATTCGCCGCTGTCAAGTTTGCAGGGATAGCTGCGAAGCAGCGTGAGGGGTGGTATAGCTCCTTGTTCGGAACGGAGTGACGCAAAACAGCCCGGACTTCAATCGTCCGGGCTGTCTGCCTCGCAGAGCGCACATACAGGGCTTTCCCCTGTATAGAAGTGCGCCCTTTGTTCCAAAGGGATTTTCTATGGATGTAGTCAAAGACGACCAACTCTTAACGGTTGATTATCACCGGCGTTATTATTGTCAATCATCCGAATATTACTTCCCAGAAAGTACAGTACCGTTTGAAGGTCAATTGCACTTCCGCCATAGATGCTGATCCTGATGTGATCCTTACTTCCTCTATGACGGTATATTGTCCACTCTTAAAAGAAGAGTTCGTAAAGGTAATGCTGGTATCTATGTAACCGCCGCTTCCTGATCCACCTGCTCCCACTCGCATACTATATTTTTGATTAAGCGCAACTTCAATAACATCTCCACTATCATACCACTTTTCGCCAATTCGGATATTGGTTGAAGGATTTCTAATGGATCCTGTTCCTGTATCATTATAATAATCCGTATGCGTTGTCATTGTGACCTTAACGCTTCCCGATGTCGGAAATTGAGCAGTTACGGAATCCACCTTAGTTTCGTAAACAATGCGCAATCCAACAGAAGCAACAATGACAATTACCGAGGCAATTAACACGTTCTTAAACTTTACTTTTGACTTTCCTGCAAAAACTTTTTTATTAAATAAAACAACAAGCCCAATTGCAATTGCCGCTGTGATTACATAGATAATGTTTTTGATTATCCCATACGAAGGGGCCATCTTAATGTTTAGGAAAAGAAAAATAGCGAGTGCCACATAACAAATTATCTTGGTTATTGATATGAGCGTACTTCCTGCAATTTTTGAGGCCTGGCTAAGATAATATGCATCATCTCGAGTATTGAAAGTGGTGTCGGTCATAGTTGGCTGCGAAACCATCTTCTCGGGCTTCACTGCTTTCTCCTCGAGCGGTTTTCCACAATACGGGCAAAACACGCTGTCACCCTCTATACTCTTTCCACAAAATCTACAAAACATGGTAATCTCCTTATTTCAACTTCGTTCCACATGAACTGCAAAAGCCACTGTCATTCGGCAATTGTTTCCCACATTTATGACAATAGATTACTGACAGTTCCTGTTTAAGATTAGTTTGTGTACAGTTATATTGAGCGCATTCAAGCGGTGCTTGTTTTTGCACAGAATACTCAAAATTGCTTTCAGTAAAAAGTTTTATTTTACGACCATCAAACTTTTGACACAGCATCCAAATTACTACTGTAAAAATAAGTATAGATAGGATCGATAATAGCAAAAGGGACAATCCCGATCCCCCACGGCAAAGCGACAATATAGATACAATCAATGCGATAACAGCCGTAGTATCCAACATTCCGCCAAAGAAAATCGTAAAAAACTTACCGGCGGCCTTTCTCTTTTGCTTATTACCCACATTCAAAATAAAGAAATCTAACACACCCATGAGGGTATAAAATCCTATCGAGTACAGGACATTTTTCGACCAATTGCCCTTAATAAAAGGAACAATGGAACACAGATAATAAATAGCACTGCCTACTGTTCCCCACAGAACAATAAACCCCAAAAAGAATTGTCCATACGCACGCGCGCGATCTCCTGGCTTATTGGGATCATATCTAATATACGCCATAATCAACTCCTAATTTACACTCTTGAGCCACACTTAGTGCAAAATACACTATCTGGCAAGAGCTTATATCCACATTTTCTACAAAACAAAGGGGTAGAAGTCTGTGCTACATTTGCTTCCTGAGTTTTCTCGCACATTTCAGGTTCTGCAATACGCTCTGCCGCATCTTCATTTGCCCCTATCAAGAACTCTTCGGGAATGTCATTTGCTACATATTGATAGCTGAATGCATTGCCATTGCGAATAGGCACAATTTGATTTGTACAGCCAAAGGCGACCGCTTGAGTGCATAGTAAGTTGTACCGATTTGCCTGAATTTTCTCAAGATAAGGGGCATCTTTCATGGCAATAACCTTTGATATATCAGCAATTTTTAGCTCCGTTATTTTAATCGCTGAACCGATCTCCTTTTTCCCTTTCAGGTCGAGTATTCCCAGTTGGCCTTTTCTCATTTCAAGATTTGTCAACTGGTTTTTCAACTGTGTTAGCTGATCTTTTTCCGGAATTGATGCGGACAATTCAAGATACTTCTCCAAATTCCGACGAATAGACAATACGCTTGAAATTGAATTTCTTACCGCAGCTGCATTCTGGCGCTGATTATTGATAGCCTCGATTAAATCATTCACTCTGCTCGTTGCCCAATTCTCAGCGTCATTCGCATCCTTAAACACAACCGGGAAGTTATCGTCTGCAAGCTGATCAATGGTTTTTCCATTTAGAGAAGCGCCTTTCCAAGGTTCGAGATTGCCACAATACGGGCATCTTGTTTGATGACCAGAAAAAGAAGCATTGCAAAAATAACCCGGGGAAATCATACTTCCTTTCTTAAGCTTACCAACCAACACTACTCTATCTCTGCGGCAAGATTCAATTCTGCGAATTTCATCTTCAATAGCGTTTTCAGCCGTATCGCTTGCAATCTGACTGGCCCTTTCCTGTGAAAATGTGTAAGTCTTTTGTGCCTCAGATTCAATCTGAAGGACTGAAATCATAGGAAATCCACACTTAGAGCATATATGCGACATAAAAACAGGGCGCTTTCTTGTCGCTATCATTCTTGAACTTGCCATTTTTATTTCCCCTTTTCAGTCGAAACCAATTCCATAATATCATTGAAATTGCATTTGAAAGCTTCACATATTTTTACAAGAACTTCAACTCGAACATCTTCATTCCTGCCCATCTTTGCCACTGCATTGGTGCTAACTTTTGCAATTTGGCAAAGCTGAGTCTTGGTGATTTTCATATCAATAAGTAGCTTCCAGAGTTTATTGTAGCAAACTGTCATGCTCAACCTCCATTCTGGTTTAACTGTCGCATAGAAAGGTTCGAAAACATTATACTACAGAAACGCCTAAAATTCAAGAAATTCTTGCGTTTTTCAAGCATTAAATGGAATCATTTTGAATTATTATCCTTACGGGACTGTGCTCAATGTTGCAATCCATGCTTTTTCGCCCACTCACTCGCTGTCCGTTTCCGTTCCTCGCTGTACGGCGCAGTCAGGCGGAAACCCAATCTACCTTTTTCGATCTCAAAGGTCAGCCCGCCTTGCTCGTCATCATCGGTCTGGCGGCAGCATTGCGGGTGCTTTGCCGCAAATGCTGTCAGCCGCTTTTTGAGGTCGGTGTTGTGGGTCTGCACCTCAATGATGCGGCTATGCTCGTCAAAATAGATCACGGTTGTCTTTTGCTTCTTGGTAAGCACAGTTCTCATAAAACCTCCTGATTATCATGGATTTTTCCCAGCTCTTGAATTGGAAAAGTGCTGCAATTTTTTGATGGAAACGCCCCAAACGATGCGGAGTATATTTCGCCTTGTCTTATCGACTGATTTGCCACTTTCCCAGCTCTTGACTGCATTTTCATGGTGTTCTGTTTGTGCGGCTTTTCAACCACTCCACAAGCTCATGTTTCATCACCAATTTGCGCCCGCCGATCCGCAAGGTCGGAAAATCCGGGTCATTCAAAAGGTTGTATGCGCCCGCTTTGGAAATCTGCAACGCCTGTGCAAGTTGCTTTGCGTCCATCACATCGGGCATGGTTTCAAACGGCTCTCTGCTCATAAAAAACTCCTTTCCTGCATGAAAAAGCATCAGTCACCATGTCGGTAACTGCTGCCGCTTCTGCGCCTGTTTACTTGTCCAAATACTTCTGATACTCCGCTGTTACATAGTCTTCATAGGCACCGGCAATTTTGGCGATCCGCTTATGGACTGCGCTGGCGCTCTTGTAGCCAACCTTGTCTGCAATCTCTTGTTCGGTCAAGCCGTCCATGCGCAGCTTCAATATTTCCCGTTCTTTCTCGCTGATGCTCTGCTCGGCAAAGGCTGTGATCTGCATTTCGGAAATGACTTTATGCTCAAACTCGCCGCGAGGATCAGCGACCTCGAAAATATCGCCGTCCTCGTTCTCCGTCATTTCATCCAGAGAAATCGGTTTGCCGGAGCGGTTATGATGCCACTTCCGCATGAAATCCATCTTGACGGTGCTGCTGGTGGTTTCGTAGTCCTCCACGGTGCGGTTTTCCCAGATTGCATCGATCATCGGCTGCCATTCCTACTCCGCAATCACCATGTCGGTGACATTGCCGATCAGATTGCTGAATTGCTGATAGGTCAGCCACGGCACTTCCACGTCCTGCGGGATGTTGTAAAGATTTTGGAATCCAAGCCCATTCTGCTCAAACTTCATGTGGATGTAAGGGATAATGCTATATGACAAACGCCACAAAGGAAAATATCCTGCGTACTGCGTCCATGTACCGGGTATATCACGATAATTACCCTTGCGATCTTTCACTTGGAAAAACTGCCATGCGCTCCATGCGCAGCAGTCCCACACAAGCAGCTTGAACATATCATCACATACGATGTGGTCATACTTGTCCGTCCGTAGCACCTCATAGGGGCAACGGGGCAGATTGTAGGCGGGTTTCCACTTTTCTGCAAGCTCCCTCGGCAGACTATAAAACAGGGTCAGCCATGCTTTGTCGCTGTCCTGCGGTATCTCGATGATCTCACCGGGCAGCACGACAATAAATCCTTTCGGGCTTTTCCGCTTCTCCATAAGCGTCACCTCCAATCGTTTTGAAATAGCCCTCTACTATATATGGCATGAGAACGGCTGTATTGTTCCAATGTTTCCAAAATTTTTTGAGATTTTTTGAAAAAATCTCGGAATGGATGGGATAGGATGATTATAGCTTCATTATACTCGAAACCTGTGAATAAATCTATTGCTTTCCATTACGGACAAAAAAACGAGTACTCGGCTTTTATACCGAATACCCGTTATCTCGTTTACTTGCCCCGTCTGACAGATGCCATAGTCCTCACGAAAAAGAAAACACAGGTATTATTTTTCGGAAAACCTTGACAAATTTCGTTTGAACGAATATAATATACTATGGTATATTGTATTTGCGAGGTGCGCAATGGAAAACTATATGACTGTAAAAGAAACTGCCGCAAAATGGAAAATCACTGAACGGCAAGTTCAAATTCTTTGCAAAACAAATCGAATTCAAGGAGCACTACAAGTAAGCCGGATTTGGTTGATCCCATCAAATGCAGTAAAGCCAACAAGACAGTAATTTTATTTGCAGAAAGGTGGTGTTTTGAGTGGACAATGCTAATTCAATATTGCTTAATCGTTTCTTTACTCGAAACACCTTTAAGCAAGTAATTGATGATGGGGAAAGCCCCGCTTATATAGCAGCAATACGCAGATATATCGTTGATCCTACTGGAAAGACCAACGAAGAATGTATTAGCGAAATTTACCAACACCTAAAAAAAGAATACCAAAATGAATATTATTATAAAAACACTCTACTCAACAAACTATTACTTGGCGTCCATAGTCCACGCACTACGACGGCATTAACTGAGGTTCCGGTTGGGAATTCCAAAGCTGACTTCATTTTGATAAACGGAAGAGCTGTAGTATACGAGATCAAAACGGCATTGGATAATTTTGATCGCCTTGACGGTCAAATTGAAGATTATTATAAAGCTTTTTCAAGAGTAGCTGTTGTTACATCAGAAAAGAACTTTGATGATGTACAGCAGCGGCTACAAAATTCTCCAACAGGAATCTGTTTATTGACAAAAAAAGGAACATTGAGTGTACGCAAGGAACCAATTGGATATAGCGAGATGCTTTCAAAACCAATTATGTTTAAGATCTTGCGCAAAAATGAGTATGAGCAAATCTTACTTAAACATTTCGGTTTGTTGCCGGATGTATCGCAATTTGAGTATTATAGAGCGTGTCAAGCAATGTTCGAGTCATTGCCAACAGATGTAGCCTATCAAATGTTTGTCCAAACCTTGAAATTAAGAGCAAAAATTGATGTTGTCGAATACTCAAAAATACCGTATGAATTGAAGTTCTTAATTTATTTTTCAAATTACAAGAAAAGTGACTACGCAAAATTATGTCGCTTTTTAAGTACATAGGAGGATATTATGTATTTCCCAATTTTGCGAGGCCGTCAATTTGAGCTTTTGGCTCTCCGTGAGTGTGTTAACAAAAGCCTTCTTAGCAACAAAATAATTCCTATTGTAGAACCAGTAAAAGTATCATCAACCTACACAAAAACTGTGGATTCTTTTATAAAAGCTGGTAAGTCCATTGCTATCATTCGTAATCCACAAGTAGGTTCTTGGGTTAAGGATTCGAAAAAGGAAAGTAACGCTAAAATTCGTGAGCAAGCCAGCGAGCAGCTTAAAGATGCGAATGTTATTTCTTCTTTTTATGTGACACCAAGGTTATCTGCTGGCATTGAACTTGCTGCAAAAAATGGAATCTCAATCGATTCCATTCTTTTGCTTTGCAACAATCCGGAATATGTGGGCAACTACGAAGAAGTAATTGGGGATAACATCCCTTTGTATAATGTGATCCCCGACAAAGGTGATTTTAGAAGAAGAATTCGCCCTAACCGTGTTATGTGTGAAGATCATTTTCCAAAACAAACGAGAAACATTGATTACTCAGATATAGAGACTGAATTCTTCTCGTCTGACCACTTGTACTACGCAGACGATGGATATAAAGGCTTCTCTGATTATTCTGTTGTGGGAGAGGAATATAGTGAGACAGGCTTTGCTCCGTACGCAGTGGCAATTCACATTGTGTACTTTGATGAGAAGAACATTTTGAGAATTGCGCACTTTGTTTCTGATTCTAATGACGATATTTCTGACCCGGCAAGAAAATTTGCGGAAGCTGTTGAAAAATTAGTTGAGTGGAATAAAACCATGAAATTGGATACTGTAGGTATCCGGGAGTTTGAAGCAGCTTATCACAGCAAGACCTATCCCGGATTAGGTGTCGTAAAGAAGTACTCGATTATGCACCATCTTGAACTGATGAGCAAATATTTGGATGGGGTAGCAAAATGATTTTTTGTGAGCATTGTTTTAATGACAAAGAAATTGCATCAATTATTTGCGCTATATCTGCATCAAATGTAGGAGAATGTCCTGTGTGCCATCATAGAGAGGGGCACTTGTATGACACAAGCATGCAAAGTGAATTAACTCCTTATTTTGAAGAGTTGTTAAACATTTACACTCCTTCTACCATGCTTCCAGATACCTATCCCAGAGCCGAAACCAGATCCTTAATTGATGATCTGAAAGACCGATGGAATATTTTTTCAGAGATTCCAAGAACTCAAATTTATGAGATATTAAAGTCGGTTTGTAGTGAATTCTACGCAAATGTCCCCGAACTTTTTGATGGAACTGTTGGTATTCCAGAGTTGTATGATAGTGCATATCTAAAGGATCATGCTTTGCTAAAGAACAATGATTGGGATTCTTTCGTGGCGGAAATTAAAACAAAAAACAGATATCATTCAAAGCTGATTAACTTTGGTATTCTGGAAAAGTATTGTTCGTTTATCCGTAAAACTTATAGGGCAGGAGATTTATTTTATCGTGCGAGAATTTCCGAACGAAATGGATATCTGATAGATGAGATGTCGGCACCTCCTGCCGGTAAAAGTTCGGAAGGTAGGGCTAACGCCAGAGGAATCACTTGCCTTTATGTGGCAAGCGATGTTGACACCACTTTGCATGAAGTGCGTGCCGGTGTTTTTGATTTTGTATGTGTTGGTACATTCCGATTAAAGCAAGATATTACGGTGGTGGATCTTCGAGCCATAGCGGAGATCAGCCCATTTGTTGAAGGGCTCGAATATCTTGACCACGCAATCAACAAGCAATATCTTGAAAAATTAAACACCGAAATGAGCAAATCGTTGCGCAGAAGCGACAGCACATTAGACTATGTTCCTACACAATACATTGTTGACTTTATCAAGAGTATCGAACACAACGACAAACAAGAATATGGTGGGATTGAATACAATAGTACAACTAATCCGGGTGGATATAATCTTGCGATTTTCAATCCAGATCTGTTTGAGTGTGTGTCAGTAAGTGTATACGACATAGAGAAACTACAATATACATCCAAAAAGGTATTATAAAAGCAAGAGAAGCATTCTTTTTCGGAATGCTTCTCTTGCTTTTCCAACCCCGTCTGACAGATGCCATAATCGTAATTTCTTGAATTACTTTCTTATGAGCACCCGTTTAAAGACAGGGGGCATTTGGCGTTGTCATTTCACCGCCGTGAAGAAGAGGCGGGGCATTTTTAGCATGACCGAGCCGTTTTGGCGGGCGGGGAAGTTTGCGGCTACGGTGCGTCGCAGATCGGCGATGAATTCCTCTTTTTCGCCGCTGTCGAGCAGGTCGAGATAGGGGAGCAGGCCGCTGCCCTTATACCACTCTATGACCCCGTCGGGCGACTGGACGGTGTGATAATATGTCGTCTCCAGGATCGCGCAGGCTGCTGACGCTCAGATTAAAGAGCTTCGCGACCTCGCCTATAGGGAAAAGCCTCGGCATATCCATTTTTACGCCTCCGTTTTGATTTTACTGCGGTGTTTCATTACGGCGAATGCGATAACGCAGACTATCACCGACACCAATGAGCCTACCGCCGTGGCAAGACCCATCGGGAAGAGCGTTGCGGGAAAGAATTTGGACATCAGGTATGCGCCGGGTACGCGGGCGAGCGTGAGCGAGAGGACGTTGTGCAGGAACGACAGCCCCGAGCGTCCGCAGGCGCAGAAATAACCGCTGAAGCAGAAGTGGATGCCCGCCATGGCGCAGTCGAGAATATATCCTCGGAGATATTGCCCGCCGGCTGTGATAACGGCGGGGTCTTTGTTAAACAGCCCCACCACAGGCTCGGCAACGAACTGGATTATCACCGAGACGATAACTCCGAAGCCGAAAGCGAGGAGAATTCCGTAGCGAAGGGTCTGCTCGGCTCGCTCGGGCTTGTTTGCGCCGATATTTTGAGCGCCGAGAGCGGAGACAGTCGAGAGCATAGAGGACGGCACAAGGAAGAGGAAGCTGATGACCTTCTCCACAATGCCCACCGCCGCCGCGTCGGTCAGACCTCGGTTATTTGCAATTATGGTTATCACGATGAAGCCCACCTGGATCAAACCGTCCTGAAGCGCAACGGGCACGCCGATTTTGAGGAGTTGACCCATTACAACGCTCTGCGGGCGCAGGTCGCTGCGGCTCAGCTTGAGCTCACCCCGCTTGACAATGACGGCGAGCGAAATTATCACGCTTATCGCCTGGGAAAGGGTCGTGCCGAGGGCTGCACCGGTGGGGCCTAAATTGAGTGCGCCCATGAAGAGATAGTCGAGGGCGATATTTGCGGCGCAGGCAACGGCGATGAAATACATCGGGCTTTTTGAGTCGCCCATACCTCTGAATACGGAGCTTATTATGTTATACGCCGTGATGAACGGGATGCCGATAAAGCAGACGGTGAGGTAATCAATCGTGCCGTCGACCGCCTCGGCGGGGGTGGACATGACCGAGACTATCGGCCTTACGAGAAGGAGCAGCACGGCTGTCAGGGCGACGGATACGCCGAAAAAGAGCGTGACGGTGTTGCCGACGCATTTTGAGGCTCTTTTGCGGTCGCTGCCGCCGACGGCCTGCCCGACGCTGACCGTTGTGCCCATTGCGAGGCCGACGATCATCACGGTGAGCATATGCATCACCTGCGAGCCGATAGATACGGCGGTCGTTGCGGCCGTGCCGTCAAATTGGCCGATGATAAAGAGATCCGCCATGCCGTAGAGGGTCTGTAAGAAGTATGAGAGCAGATAGGGCAGTGAGAAAAAGATTACATTTTTGAATACGCTGCCGGTCGTAAGATTTCTTTCCATGATTATTGCTTCCTTGGATCGGTTTTTATCTATTATAAACTCTACACCTATTGCAGAGTCAAGGCCTTTTGACAAAAAATTGTAACAGATACGGAGTTTAAAGAATTTTTCAAAAAAAATTTAAAAAACCTATTGACAAACGGAAAAGAAATGATATAATAATGATAACAGTTATCGTTATTGAAAGGAGACGGCGGTATGACGAAGCACAGCAAGCAGCGTGACGCGATATTTGAGAATCTCCGCTCGCGCAAAGATCACCCCACCGCTGAGGAGATATATCTCTCGCTCAAGCCCGCGATGCCTGCGATCAGCCTCGCCACGGTCTACCGCAACCTTGCCCAGCTTGAGAATGAGGGGCTGATACTTCGCCTCGGCTCAGGCGGCTCTGCAAGGTATGACGGAGACACCGACCCGCATTATCATCTCCTTTGCCTCGGCTGCAGCAGGGTATTCGATATCCCGTATATTGACGACGGCGGCCTTTGCGAGAAGGCAGGCAAGCTCTTCGACGGCGAAGTGCTCTCGACGGTCGTTACATTCCGCGGATACTGCGCCCGCTGCGCCGAAACCCACAAAAGCTGAAAATAAATCAAAAAATCATTAATTAAACGGAGGAAAAAATCATGAAAAAGTTTGTATGCTCAGTTTGCGGTTATGTTTACGAAGGCGACGCTCTCCCCGAGGGCTACAAGTGCCCGGTTTGCAAGGCTCCTGCTTCAAAGTTCGTTGAGCAGAGCAATGAGGGTATGTCATGGGCTGCCGAGCATGTAGTCGGCGTTGCTCAGGGCGTCAGCGATGAGATCCTTGAGGGTCTGAGAGCTAATTTCGCCGGTGAATGCTCCGAGGTCGGCATGTATCTTGCTATGGCGAGAGTCGCTCACCGCGAGGGTTATCCCGAGATCGGCCTCTATTGGGAAAAAGCCGCCTATGAAGAGGCGGAGCATGCAGCGAAATTCGCCGAGTTGCTCGGTGAGGTCGTGACCGACAGCACCAAGAAGAACCTTGAGATGAGAGTTGAAGCCGAGAACGGCGCGACCGCAGGCAAGACCGCTCTTGCCAAGCTCGCTAAGGAGCAGGGCCTTGACGCTATCCACGACACCGTCCATGAGATGGCTCGCGACGAAGCCCGCCACGGCAGAGCTTTCGAAGGCCTCCTCAAGAGATATTTCAACTGATTTATCCTGCATAATCAAACAGGCACGGTTTATCCCGTGCCTGCTTTTTTATGCCTCTCCGCAAGATGGCGTGAATTGTGCTGTCGGCTCGCAGTCATATCGGCTTCGCATGTGGATTTTGCTGTTCGCTTGCAGTCATGACAGAGGATTGATTTTCATACAACAATAGCGAGCCTGAAAATATTCTATTAGCACCGCAAGTCACGCAAAAAAATTCTCCGTGGGCCGTCAAACAAAAGAGCACGCCGGAGCGTGCTCTCTTTATATCACAGTATTATTGCGCTTTCGGCATGGCGATGCTGACCTTGAAGAGGTCGCCGTCGATGGCGATGTTGAATTTGCCGCCTTGCAGCTCGCAAAGGTCGTTTGCTATTGAAAGCCCGAGGCCGCTGCCCTCGCCGGAGCGGGAGGCGTCGCCTCTCACGAAGCGCTGCGTCAGCTCCTCCGGAGCAATGTTGAGCGGGAATTTGGAGATGTTGCGGAAGATCAGCGTGCCGAAATTGTCGCCGCCGTTGACGTCGATATAGACCCTCGTGCCCTCAAGGGCGTATTTACGCAGGTTGGAGAAGAGATTCTCAACTATCCGCGAGGTCTTTTGAGCGTCGGCGATTATCATCACGGGCCGGGCGTGGAAATTCAGCACAAGCTCGATGTTCTTCTCCTTCAGTTCATCCTCGTGCTCGCCGACTGCCTGCGCCGCAAATTCGCAAAGGTCGATTTTTGTCGGATGCAGCTCGACTGCGCCCGAGGAGGCTTTTGAAGCCTCGACCAGATCCTCGATGAGCTTTTTCATCTTCTGTGATTTCTCATCAAGGATGCTGATATATTTCTTGGCGTCCTCGTCCTCGACGTTGCAGCGTTTGAGCAGGTCGACATAATTGACTATCGAGGTCAGCGGCGTTTTGAGGTCGTGCGAAACATTCGTGATAAGCTCCGCCTTCATGCGCTGATCCTTGACCGCGCTGTCGACCGCTTTCTCAAGGCCGTCCTGCATGCTCGTGATATCCCTTGCGAAATTCCGCAGGAATGATGGCATGAGGCCTTGATCTATCCTCACATTCAGCCTGCCGAGGCGCACGCTTGCAACGCCGTGCATTATCCTGTCAAGCGAAGCGATAAAGAGGATGACCCAAAGCATTATCGGCAGGTCGATCATCAGGGTGATGACGAGCGGAACGGCGCTGTTTGAGGTGAGGCAGAGAAGAATCGCAAGAAAATTTATGAGGAAAAACGTCAGAGTCAGAATAATTGCAAGGCGCTTGAACCTCTTGCCGCTGCCTGCCATGTAGTCGCAGGCGAAGATGTATTTTGCCCTTTTGTGTATCTTTTTGCCGATGTAGACAAAGGGCTTGACTATCCAGTATATCAGCGTGTGGCGCAGGAAGGTGCGGCAGCGCATGTTGCGGACTATGCTCGCCGTCAAAACGGTAAGCAGCCCGAATACGGCGGCGAACGCAACGCCGAGATATTCTACGGAATAGGTCAAAAGAGTTTTTTGCATCAGGAACCATTCGCTGCTTTCGCCAACCGAAGGGTAGAACTCAAACTCAGCGTCAAATATCGCCGCAAAGCCCAAAATGACGAGCGTTATGATCCCGCCGATGATCGCCGTGTTGATAAGCAGCGGGATCCTGTCCGTCGGGCAGAGTTTTGTTTCTCCGTCGGCGGTCTTGCCCGCAACGCACAGCAGATAGACGCACGCGGCGCAGGCGAGCAGGAACGAAAAGACGGAGATAATGAGGTTCGTCGTCGGATTCGTTAAAAAATGAGATTTATAATTCTCAAATTCAAGCTCCTTGAGGGTGAAAAAACTGTTTTCGTCGGTCGGGGTATATGTGAATACGGCATAGCTCACATCGTCGCCTATGCTGCGATGCTCCGAAACGGTGGGTTTCTGATAAAACAGCTCCTCCGCCCATTCCCTGAGCAGGCCGCCGCGGGTCGCCTCGGACGGCTCGGCGGTGGTGACAAATTTGCCGTTATTACCCTCGACAAGGGCAGCGCCCTCTCTCATCGCTTCATACACATTGTCGAAGCCGATGTCGGAGTCGATGCCGCAGTTGGAGACGACCTTGCCCGTCGACTTGACCAAAATAGTGTATTTGAACTCCGAGGTGCTGGGGATCGCAGTGTCGTAGAAAGCTATCTTGCCGTCGACCTCATAAACGCCGCTGTGCTGCATTGCCGATTTGCGGATCGTTTTTATCAGATCCTCGCGGGATATCTCGCCGTAGCAGGTGTATTCGCCGAAGGAATTCAGCAGAGACAGGGCGTCGCGGATATCGTCGATCGGCTTCGGATTGCCCGATTTGGCGGGCGCGGGCTTTGTGACGGAGGTTGAATCGACGTCCTCCGCCGCAGGCTCGGTCGCTTCAACGGCGTCTGTGTATTCAATGCCATCGCCGACGAAGTCATATCGGTTGAATTCGTCGCGGCTGATAACGTCGCCGTTATAGCTGAAGTAATAGGTCGTGCCGCCGAGGTCGTAGGAGTATCTGTAGCGATTGTCCTCGGTGACATAGACCTTGACCCCGGAGCTTTCGAGCAGGTCAAAAGCGTCGTTGACATTCTGAATATTTTGGCTGTAGTTTTTGCCGAGGCTTGTTTTGAGGAAATCGTCCTCGTTTTCGCAGCTCATCAGCTCGGCATCCGCCAAGAGGGTGAATTCGCAGTTGTTGAGCAGCATTCTGAATGAATTTGTCTGGGTGAAATCGCAGTCCTCATCGTAGCCGTTAAAGAGAAAATAGCCCTTGAGGAACAGCCCCGCTGAGTAGCCGGAGAGGAAAAACATCAGCACGGCGAGCGCCGCTGCCGCAATTTTCATCCCCCTGCTGCGACTAATATTTTTCGATTTTGTATCCAATGCCCCACACCACCTTTAAGTATTTAGGGTCTCTCGGGTTGATCTCGATTTTTTCTCTTATGCGTCTGATATGTACCGTCACCGTTTTCTCGGCGTAAATCGCGGGCTCGTTCCACACGGCCTCATATATCTGACCTGTTGAGAGCACCCTGCCGAGATTCTCCATGAGCACGCTCATTATGCCGTACTCCGTGGCGGTGAGCTTTATCGGCTCGCCGTCGAGGGTCAGCTCCTTTGCGCCGGTGTCGAGCGAAAGACCGCCCGTCGTGATAACGCCCTCCTTGACCTCCATTGAGCCGAGGGAGGTGTAGCGTCTTATCTGCGACTTGACCCTTGCCATCAGCTCGAGCGGGTTGAATGGCTTCGTCACATAGTCGTCCGCCCCGAAGGAAAGCCCCGTTATCTTGTCGGTGTCCTCGCTCTTGGCCGAGAGCAGGATTATCGGGATATTGTGCTTCTTCCGCAGCGTCAGCGTGGCCTGGAGGCCGTCCATACCGGGCATCATTATGTCGAGGATAACGCAGTGCACCTCGTTATTCGTGACCTGCTCGATCGCCTGCCTGCCGTTCTCGGCTCGCAGGACGTTGTAGCCCTCCAGCTTCAGATAGATCTCGACCGAGTCGAGTATGGCGACGTCGTCGTCGCAAACAAGGACGGTATACATATCTTTTTTCACCTCAAAAAAAATCAGATCCCCACGAAACAATTGCATTATACAGCCCGTGAATTACAAACAAGGCGGTAAAAGTGTTACAAATTTATTACGAATCGCCGTGGGGGCGTCTTTCATCACTCATTATACTATTTTTCAGTCAATTATTCAAGCATGACCGAAAACGGTTGAAATGACGGGCAAAGTATGGTAATATATTTGTATAAAAAGAAAGAGAGGACGTTTTATGCTTACTCAGATATTAGGCTTCTTTACCGCGATTCTTATTTTTATCGTCGATACTTTCCCGATGTACCCCGGCCCCGACGTGCTCCATCAGGGCATCAACCCCGACCCGAGGCCGTATGTGCAGCACAGCGGCACGGCGGGCTATATCTTTAAGGAGGGCGACGTTGAGCTGCCGTTCCGCCTTGTCAAGCCCGAGAATGAGGAAGAAGGCAAGACCTACCCGCTCGTGGTCTATCTCCACGGCTCCGGCGAGAGAGGCAAAAACAATATCGCACAGATGCAGCGCTCGCTGCTCAGGGGCGTCAAGAAGCACGGCGAGCCCTGCTATATCATCATGCCGCAGGTGTTCGAGGACAAGACATGGACGAGCGACGGCTACGACGCGGCGCTGACACGGCTGATAGAATATATGCTCAAGCTCTATGCCGTCGACTCCGACCGTATCTATATCACGGGCATCTCCATGGGCGGAGCGGGCGTGCTTGACCAGCTCCTGCGCCACCCCGGCAAATACGCCGCCGCCATGCCCGTGTGCGGCTACACCGATGTCGAGGATCTGACCGCCTTTGCGGGCACCCCGATGTGGCTCGCCCACAACTCGGGCGACAAGACCGTTTTCGTTGATTACTCAAGGAATATCTACGCCGCCGTCAAGGATATCTCCGAGGCGAAATACACCGAGTATGACAGAGCGGGTCACAACGCATGGGACAGGTTCTATTCCGACCCCGAGGTGTGGAATTGGGCATTCTCAAAGACTCTTTGAACATATACCGAGGCTATCTGCGTTTCGGGTGAGAAAATAACGCAAAAAATTCGCCTCCGTGCTACAAAATTTGCCGCACGGGGGCGTTAGTATTTTACCGTGTAAAATAAAAATGCTCCGCCTGTGATTTTAGCGGAGAAAGTGCCATATACTTTCATTAGATAATCAGGCAGAAAATCAAAACATAATTATTTGGAACGGTGATCGGAAATGAAAAAATTCAAACCGGAGGGTCAGCTGATATCGACAGAGGAGAACAAAAAGAGGGTCTCGAGCGCAGGCGCCCTGCATGACGCATTCTACAGCGGCGCTCCCGTCGAGTGTCGGGTGCTGCGCTGCGACGCGGAGCATAATCTGCACGTCGACCTCGGCTGCATGAAAGGGATAATTCCCCGCTGCGAGGGGGCGCTCGGCATCGAGGACGGCTCGGTGAGGGATATTGCGCTTATCTCGCGGGTCAATAAGCCCGTGGTCTGCGCCGTGACGGGGTTCGCATCAACTCCCGATGGCGAGAATTACGCCCTGCTCAGCCGCCGCAAGGTGCAGCAGGAATGCGCCGACGAATATATCTCGACCCTGCGCCCCGGCGACGTAATACCCGCGACCGTCTCCCATATTGAGGGCTTCGGCGTATTCTGCGATATCGGGGCGGGCATCAACGCCCTCATGCCGATAGACGGCATCTCCGTGTCGAGGATCCCGCACCCCTCGGCGAGATTCACTGCGGGGCAGAGCATTTATGCCGTCGTCAAGAGCATCGACTCCGACGGCAGGATAACCCTGAGCCACAAGGAGCTGCTCGGCACATGGGAGCAGAATATCTCGAAGCTCAAAGTGGGCGAGACCGTGCCCGGAATAGTCCGCTCGGTCGAGAAATACGGCATTTTTGTGGAGCTTGCTCCGAATCTTGCGGGGCTTGCCGAATTCTCTCAGGGGGTCGAGGCGGGCTGCCACGCCGGGGTATACGTCAAGAGCATTATCCCGTCAAAGATGAAGATAAAGCTGATAATCGTCGACTCCTTTGCGGCGGATTACCCCGTAGAGCCGCCCGAATACTATATCACGAGCGGCCATATCGACCGATGGGTCTATTCGCCTGAGGAGAGCGAAAGGCTCATAGAGAGCGTATTTGACTGATGATCCTGCCGCCGCCCACCACGGTTTCGCCGTCATAGATAACGGCGCTCTGACCGGGGGTTATCGAGCGCTGCGGCTCATCGAATATCGCCCTGAAGCCGTCGCCCTCGGGGATTATGAGGGCGGGCTGCTCCTTGGCCCTGAAGCGTATGCGTACGCTTGCCCTGAACGGCTCGGTTACGGCGTCGCGGTCGATTAGATTCAGCCTATCGGCAACGAGACCGATGCCGTATTGAGCGCCGTTCTCACCGATGACGACTGCGTTGCGCTCCGAATCAAGCCCCGTGACAAACATCGGCTTGCCGTAGGCGCCGAGACCCTTGCGCTGACCGACCGTATAATTTATAATTCCGTTGTGAGTGCCGAGCACATTGCCTCTGCCGTCCACAATATCGCCGGGGGGCGAGGTTACGCCCAGCGAGGCGAGGTAGGCGGAGTAATCGTCGTTCGGCACGAAGCATATCTCCTGGCTGTCGTGCTTTTTGGCAACGGGCAGCCCCGCGCTCTCGGCAATGGCTCTTATCTGCGTTTTATCCATGCCCGCAAGCGGGAAAACGGCTCGCGAGAGCTGAGCCTGAGTGAGACGGTAGAGGAAATAGCTCTGATCCTTGACGCTGTCCGCCTTTTTGAGCAGGAAGCGGCCGCCGCTTTGCTCGATCTTGGCGTAGTGACCCGTTGCGAGGGCGTTGCAGCCCTTTGAAACGGCGTAGTCGAGCATTGCGCCGAATTTAATAATCCCGTTGCACTCTATGCAGGGGTTCGGAGTCCTTGCGGCGAGGTATTCGCCGACGAAAGGCTCGATTATCTTCTCTTTGAAAAATTCTCTCAGGTCGAGCACCTCAAGCTCTATCCCGAGAGCCTCGGCGATTCGGCGGGCGTCGTCAATGTCGGCGTCGGCGAGCGAGCCTTGCTTCAGGCGCAGGGTGATGCCCATCACCTCGTAGCCCTGCTCGCGCAGCAGATAGGCGGCAGTGCAGCTGTCGACCCCTCCGCTCAGACCCACGGCGATCTTCTTCATATTTATCCCTCCGTTTCGGGAAATTCAATTGAATATAATATCAGCCGCCCCGTTTTTCGAGGCGGCTTTCGGTTTTTATTTCACACGCAGCCAGACCTGCATATCGCTCTCGCCCCTGTTGGCGTAGGCGAAATACGGGATGAGATTTATCTCCCTCTCCGTGGTCGAGGCGGGCGAATAGTTGCGGTAAAGCTCGTCAAACGGCGCCTCCTCAAAGCCCGTGGCCTTTACGGTGTACGCCTGCATCTCTGCATTGTAGCGCAGACCCGCTTCAAGGTCGGAGTCGAGCAGGAGCGTGTCAAGCGGCACGTTGCCGTTGTCTATCTTCTCGGCGCAATAGACTATCGGCCCTCTGCAAAGGGCGACCCTGCCGAGATCCGCCTGAACGGCGGGGTTCGCAGTTACAAGGCGGCAGTCCATGTCAAGATAGAGCTTGAGGTTCATTTCGTCGGAGTCAATATCAATATAGATATAGCCCTTGACGGTCTCGCCGAGATATTGTTTGCCGTTTATCGCCACATAGTCGCACCAGCCGGGCACTCTGACGGCGAGGCGTTTGCCCTTCATGCCGCTTATGGTGAAGAGGATATCTCCCTCGTTCGGGTATTCGGTTTTTTGAGTTATCTTAATGCCGTCGAATTCCGCTTCGCTCTCAAAATAGTGGTGAACATATACGGTGCCCTCGTCATAGCTGTAGAGAAAGTCGCCTATTGAAGCGATAAAGCGGGCGATATTCGGCGGGCAGCAGGAGCAGTCAAAGACCTCGGCACGCTGAGTGAGGAGCTTATCCTTGCGCTCATAATACTCTGCACCGAGCCTGTGCCGCTCGAGATTTATTTCAAGGGGATTCACATAGAAGAAGGAGTTGCCCTTGAGCGAAACGCCCGCGAGAGCGCAGTTATAAATAGCGGTCTCGGCGATGTCGGCGTATTTGGAATTCGGGTCGACCAGGCTCATGCGCCTTGCAAAGAGGGCGAGACCTATAGAAGCGCAGGTCTCGGAATACGCAAGGTCATTTGGCAGGTCATAGTCCTCGGTGAATCTCTCGCCGTAGGCGGTGGAGCCGATGCCGCCGGTGATATACATACGCTTTTGAGCGATGCTGTTAAATACTCTGCGGCAGGCTTCGAGCAGCTCGCTGTCGCCCGTCCTGAGAGCAAGATCGGCCATTGCGCTGTAGAGATATACCGCGCGCACGCTGTGACCGACCGCGTCGCTCATTTCGCGCACGGGCATATGGCACTGCGAATAATCGAGGCTTATGTAGTGGACGTTGTCCTCGTCCTTTTTGCTCGTGCCGCGTTTGTCAACGAAGAATTCTGCAAGGCGCAGATAGCGCTCGTCGCCCGTGCAGTCGCTGAGCCTGACAAGCGCCAGCTCTATCTCCTCGTGGCCGGGGGTGGTGAACTGAGCCGAATCCTCGGTGACAAAGACTCGCTCGATATAATCGGCGTAGTCGCACATCAGGTGAAGGAATTTATCCTTGCCCGTGGCTTCATAATATGCGACAGCGGCTTCGATAAGGTGACCCGCGCAGTAAAGCTCATGGAGCAGGCGGTTGGTGAAGCGGTTCTCGGGCTCGCAGACGGTGAAATAGATGTTGAAGTAACCGCAGGGATCCCTGTGCTTCTCAATAAGGTCGACAACGCCGTCAACGATGGTCTCAAGCTCCTCGTTGGGGCATTGGCGCACCGTGTAGGCGACGGCCTCTATCCATTTCGCGATGTCCGAATCCCAGAAGAAATGGGGCTTGTGCTCCATGCCCTCGTGCCAGTCGCAGTTGAATGCGGCGAATCTTCCCGTCTCGCTGAATCGCTCATAGACGGCGGGGATCGTCACATTTTTGTTGATGTCAAAGCGGTTTTTCCAGAAACCGCCGAGTTTAACTTTATCATAGGTGACAGCTTTCATATTGTTACCGCTCCTCAGCGTGATTTGGGCTTCTTACCGTCGGCGGACTTGTCGCCGAGCTCGATGAGCATATAAGAAGCAGTCCAAACGATCAAAAGAATGAAAATTATTAAAAGTCCGTTGTGGAAGCCGCCGAGCATCAGCTTGTCAATGCTGACAACGCCGCCGATAAGGGCGGTAATGAGGCTCGAGCCGCCTATGGCGCTGACGATGTTGACCGTGCCGTCGACCACGTCGCCCGCCGCGGAGTTGAAGCAGGCTATCATCACTATCGTCGCAGCGAGACCGACTCCCGCTGCCGCAAGGACGGGGATGCGTTTGCCGCTGCAAATGGAGAAAATGATGATAAAGAGCGCCGCCAGAGCCGCAACGCCGAGGGCGACCGCCGCCGCAATGAGCCTTGCGTTGAGCGGGGCAAGCCCCTCGGGCCAGGTGAAGCCCTTGTCGGATTTGACAAGGTTGCTCAGCGGGTCGTTGCCGGTGAAGATATCAATTATTCTTTTGAGCGAGATGCTCTCCTCAAGGCCGTATTTGGCCAGCGAGGTGGACGCTCTGAAAAAGATGAGGTCGAGGAAGAAAACGGCGGGGAAAAACAGCGCCGCAAGAATTATATTCACTATCCTATACAGATATTTCATTTAGGCGCCTCCTAAAATTATTTCCAAGAGGAGTTGAGAGCCACGGTGCGGTTGAATACGAGCTTGCCGGGCTGCGAGGTCTTATCCACGCAGAAGTAGCCCTGGCGCATGAACTGGAAGGTGTCGCCGCACTTTGCGTCCTTGAGACCGCCCTCGACAAGGCAGCCGCTGAGGATCTCGAGCGAATTCGGGTTCAGATTATCGAGGTAATCGACGCCCTCCTCGCCCGCGGGGTTCTCGGTGTTGAACAGACGGTCGTAAAGGCGTATTTCGCACTCTGCGCAGTCCGCGGCGCTGACCCAGTGGAGGGTGCCCCTGACCTTCCTGCCGTCGGGTGCGTCGCCGCCCTTGGTGGCGGGGTCATAGGTGCAGTGCAGGCAGGTGATGTTGCCGTCGTCATCGGCTTCCCAGCCGGTGCAGGTGACGAAATACGCGCTCTTGAGGCGAACTTCATTGCCGGGGAAGAGCCTGAAATATTTCTTCGGCGGCTCAACCATGAAGTCGTCGCGCTCGACGAATATCTCCCTTGAGAAATGCACCGTCCTTGTGCCGAGCTCGGGCTTGTCGGGGTTTATCTCGACCTCGATGGCCTCGGTCTGACCCTCGGGGTAGTTGTCGATGATGACCTTGAGGGGCCTGAGCACCGCCATGGCTCTGGGGGCATTGGCGTTCAGGTTATCTCTGACGCAGGCCTCGAGCAGGCCGTAATCGACAACGCTGTAAGCCTTTGAAACGCCGACCCTGTTGATGAATTCGCGGATGGCCGCCGCGGGGTAGCCTCTGCGCCTCATGCCGCAGAGGGTGACCATTCTCGGGTCGTCCCAGCCGTCAACGATGCCTTTTTTGACCATTTCAAGGCACTTTCTCTTGCTGGTCACGCAGTAGTTGATGTTGAGGCGGGCGAATTCTATCTGTCTCGGCGGCTCATCGAAGCCGATCTCCTTGATGAACCAGTCGTAAAGAGGTCTGTGATTCTCGAATTCCAGCGAGCAGAGGGAGTAGGTAACGCCCTCTTTTGCGTCCGAGAGGGGATGAGCGAAGTCATACATCGGGTAGACGCACCATTTGTCGCCGGTCTGATGATGATGGACGTGAGCGATACGGTAGATAACGGGGTCCCTCATGTTGATGTTGGGGGAGGACATATCTATCTTTGCTCTCAGGGTCTTTTCGCCGTCCTTGAATTCGCCGGCGGTCATTCTTGCGAAGAGGTCAAGATTCTCCTCGATCGAGCGCTCTCTGTAGGGGCTGTTTTTACCCGGCTCGGTGAGGGTGCCTCTGTATTCCCTTATCTCGTCGGCGGAAAGGTCGCAGACATAAGCCTTGCCCTTTTTTATGAGCTTGATGGCGCATTCATAGATGAAGTCAAAGTAGCTGGAGGCGTAGAGGACCTTATTCCACTTGTAGCCGAGCCACTCGATATCCTCCTTGATGGCGTCGACATACTCGACGTCCTCCTTGGAGGGGTTGGTGTCGTCAAGGCGCAGGTTGCATTCGCCGCCGTATTTCTCCGCCGTGCTGAAATCTATGCAGATAGCCTTTGCGTGGCCGATATGCAGGTAGCCGTTCGGCTCGGGCGGGAAACGGGTCTGAACTCTGGTGTTGACCCCGTTCTTGAGATCTTCATCAATAAAATCATATATAAAGTTTGATGCGGAAGTGTTGATTTCGTCCATTTTCAATGTATCCTCTCTTTATTCTGTATAAGCTTTGAGCGCTGCGCCGAGCCTTGCCTTTATCTCATCCTCGCCGAGCAGCGCCATTATCGAATAGAGGTCGGGCGTGTTGCGGCGGGAGGTGAGGGCAATGCGTATGACGGATGAAACGTCGCCGACATGACCCTTGTAGCTCTCGGGGTTTTTCTTGTATTCTTTAACATTCGGGGTGAAGCCGAGCGGCTCGCACATACCCTTGATGCGGGCGAACCATTGGTCTTTATCGTCCGCAAGCGAGAATTCGCCGAGATATTTCTCGACTATCGCCGCGGCGTCAGAGCGGCTGATATTCTCGGGCAGGGTGAAGTCGGGCTTGTAAAGCTCGGGGAAGAAGTAGGCGACATAGTCTCTGACCTCGCTCCACTTGGCTATATCCTTGCGGGGCTTGGGATTCTCGCGGTCGATGTTGACTATCGCCGTTGAGCGGGCAGGGTCGGCGGTAAAGATATCATAGAATTCTTTATCGTATTTCTCGGCCCATGCAGCCACGTCGGCGTAGACCTTGTCGGCGCTCATGAGCGATATCACATTTTTGCTCACGTCGTTGAGCTTCACGAGGTCAAACAGGCAGCCGCTTGCGCTCATCTTCTTCAGATTGAACGGGAATTTTGATATATCCTCTCTCGGATTTGCTCTGCGCCAATCCTCGAAGTTGGAGTTTATAAGAGTGAGCAGGTATTCGAGCACGCTCTCCTTGGGGAAGCCGCCCTCGATGAAGTAGCCGACGGCCGCCTCGGGGTCCTTTCTCTTTGAAAGCTTCCGCTTGTCGCCGGTCTCCTCGTCGACCTTGAGCACCTGCGGGGTGTGTGCATATTTCGGAGCCTTGTAGCCGCAGGCTCTGAAAAGCTCGATATGCTTCGGGACGGAGGATATCCATTCCTCGCCCCTGATAACATGGGTCGTCCTCATGAAATGGTCGTCGCATACATGGGCGAAGTGATAGGTGGGTATGCCGTCGGATTTGAGCAGCACCTCGTCGATTATGTTCTCGGGCATCTCTATCTTGCCTCTGATAACGTCGTCGAATACTATCTTTTTATCCTCGCCGCCCTGCGAACGCAGGCGAAGCACCCACGGCTTGCCCTCGGCGAGATTTTTCTCTATCTCCTCAAGGCTGAGGTTGCGGCACTTGGCCCATTTGCCGAAGTAGCCCCGGATGAGAGCGTCGCCCTTTGTCTGCTCCTCGCGGATGGCGGCAAGCTCGTCCGCCGTGCAGAAGCAGGGGTAGGCGAGGCCTTTCTCCACAAGGCTCTTTGCGACGGTCTGATATATCTCGGCTCTGTGGCTCTGGGTGTAGGGGCCGTAGTCGCCCTTCTCGGTGCCGAAGCCGGTCACGCCCTCGTCAAAGGCGACTCCGAAGTAGTCGAAGCCGTTGATGATGGCGGAAACGCCGTCGTCTATCTCACGCTTTTTGTCGGTATCCTCAATTCTCAGGTAGGCAACGCCGCCCGTCGATCTGGCGGTGAGAACGTCCACAAGAGCGCCGAAAAGGCCGCCGATATGAAGATAGCCTGTGGGCGATGGGGCGAAACGGGTCACCCTCGCACCCTCGGGAAGCTGTCGCTGCGGATAAAGGGCTTCATAATACTCGGGGGTCTTGTCTATGTGCGGAAAAAGAAGCTCCGCCAGATTTTTGTTCTGATCCAAAAAGATACACGCTCCGTTTCGGCAGGCAGACTGCCATTATAATATATACTTCTTTATTATTGCAGAAAACTCGGCAACTATCAAGAGCAAAATGTAAATTTTCGCTTCAAATGGCATGATTTTTTGAAAAAACGACCCGTCGGGGAATAAATGACCGCAGTGCAGACGAAAATATCGGTGAAGAAAACGAAAAGAGGTCATTGCATTGAAAAAGAAGAAGTATTCAAATATCTATTTCGCGCTGTTTGTCTGCCTTGCCGCCGTGGCAGTCGGCTCGATAGTCAGCGTCAAGACGGCGATAACAAAGAAAAAGCCCGAGGAAACGGGCTTCACACGGGTGACGTATAAATGGACGGTGCCCGCCACCGAGGAGAGGGTCAACGCGGAGCAGACCGGCGTTGAGGATAACAGGCTTCACTCCGCCGAGCAGAGCACCGAGGCGATAGAGCGCAACAAGCCCTATTCGGGCGATTTCGCCCTGCCGATGGGCTCGGATATCATCAAGGATTACAGCAACGGCGAGATGGTGCGGTCAAAGACGATGGGCGACTGGCGGATCCATAACGGCGTTGATTTCGGCGGCAGCGCGGGCAACGACGTGGTCGCCGCCGGTGACGGCACCGTCACCGCAGTCTATGACGACAGCTTTTGGGGCACGGTCGTTGAGATAGACCACGGCAACGGCATGACGGCTCGCTACTGCGGGCTTAAAAGCGGGAGCTGCCTGCCCGAGGGCAGCGAGGTCAAAAAATATGATAAGATAGGCTCGCTCGGGCATATCCCCGTCGAGATAAGCGACGAGGATCACCTGCATCTCGAGGTGCTTATCGACGGCGAAACGGTCGACCCGCTCAAGGCGCTCAATAAGGTCGGCGCCGCCGACACGGATTGATCGCTCCGCCGATATGTGATGGCGGCTGCGCTGTGTCCACCCGGCTCCCCACGGGCTGCAAAAGCCACCGATGACGGTAGCCGCCTTGTTTTGGAGAATGGCTTCCCCACAAACCATACTATGCCGCAGTCGCCCGAGGTGATAAAAAGTTATCGGCAAAAAATATACTGAATTCAGCACAAAACCGTTGAAATTTTGCCGATAGAAAACCGATGTGTTTGTTGATATATATGGATATTCTGGCTTCACACGCAAATCCTATCGGCAAAAAACAAATAAAAAATGCGAGAAAAATTCCGTGAATTTTGCCGATAGAGCTGCGGTTTGTTCCAGATCGGCATATTATATTGCGCTTTTTTGTTTGAAAAATTAAAAAAACTCTTTACATTGCGGCGGCGGTATGATATAATCTCTTTTGCACGTGCCCGTTTCTCGGATTCCGGAGTAAACCGCCGAGCGGTATTCACCTGCCGGCTTCTGAGTGCGAGGCAAATATTTTAATGAGGTGAAAGAAATGACACAGGCAGAAAAGACCGCAATCATGCAGGAATACGCCCTTCACGAGGGCGACACAGGCTCACCCGAGGTTCAGATAGCCGTCCTCACCAAGAGGATCAACGACCTCACCGAGCACCTGAAGGTTCACAAGAAGGACCACCACTCCAGAAGAGGACTTCTTATGATGGTCGGTCACAGAAGAAACCTCCTCGCTTACCTGCAGAAGGTTGACATCGAGCGTTACCGTGCGATCATCGCAAGACTCGGTATCCGTAAATAATTCAAGGTTCGGAGCAGGCAGGATTTTGTTTCCCGCCTGCTCTGTTATGTTTGAATTCGCATCTTTCAGGCGGCATAAAACGGTCTTAGCAGTGAATCGAGCCTCCGCAAGGGTCGGAGTTTGGATTTATTGCTAAACCGCAGCCGCCTGTAGAAATAAATTACAGAGAGGTAAAAAAATGTTTTTCAAAGCTTTCAAGAAGTATGAAACTGAGATCGCCGGCAGACCGTTTGTGGTCGAGGTCGGCAAGATGGCTCAGCTTGCGGGCGGCTCCTGCCTTGTCCGCTACGGCGAGACCAACGTGCTCTGCACCGCTACCATGGCTGCGAAACCCAGAGAGGGTGTCGATTTCTTCCCTCTTTCGGTCGACTACGAAGAGAAGCTCTATTCGGTAGGCAAGATCCCCGGCTCGTTCCAGCGCCGTGAGGGCAGAGCGAGCGAGAAGGCGACCCTCGCCTCCCGCGTTATCGACAGACCCATCCGTCCCCTTTTCCCCAAGGATATGAGGAACGACGTGGGCGTTGTCGCCACCGTTATGTCCGTTGACCCCGACTGCCAGCCCGAGATCACCGCTATGCTCGGCGTTTCCATCGCTATCTCGATCTCCGAGATCCCCTGGGACGGTCCCATCGCAGGCGTTGTCGTCGGCCTTGTTGACGGTCAGTATGTCATCAACCCCACTCTCGAGCAGAGAGCAAAGAGCGATATGTATGTCACCGTCGCCTCCACCGCTGACCTTGTCGCAATGATCGAGGCGGGCGCAAACGAAGTCTCCAACGACGATATGTTTGACGGCATCATGTTCGCCCACAAAGAGAATCAGAGACTTGTTGAATTCATCAATCAGATAAAGGCCGAGTGCGGCAAGCCGAAGGTAGATTTCCCCTCAAACGACCCCGATCCCGATATGTACGAGGCTATCAAGGACTTTGCGATAGAGGATATCCGCGCCGCCCTCGATACCGATGACAAGAGGATCCGTGACGAGCGCCTGAAGCCCGTTTACGAGAAGGTTCACGAGAAATTCGATGAGATTTATCCCGATATGCAGGTCAAGATCGACGAGTGCCTGTATAAGGTTCAGAAGTACGTCGTGCGCCGCTGGCTGCTCGACGACGGCAAGCGTGTTGACGGCAGAGGCATCAACGAGATCCGTCCTCTTAACGCCGAGATTGACCTGCTTGACAGAGTTCACGGCTCGGGCATGTTCACCAGAGGTCAGACTCAGGTGCTCTCCGTTACCACCCTCGGCCCCATGAGCGACGCTCAGATGCTTGACGGCCTTGACGAAGAGGACACCAAGCGTTATATGCATCACTACAACTTCCCCTCCTACTCCGTCGGCGAGACCAAGCCCAGCAGAGGCCCCGGCAGACGTGAGATCGGTCACGGTGCTCTTGCAGAGCGTTCGCTGATCCCCGTTCTCCCCTCGGTCGAGGAGTTCCCCTACACCATCAGAGTCGTCTCCGAGGTTCTTTCCTCCAACGGCTCCACCTCTCAGGGCTCCGTCTGCGGCTCGACCCTTTCGCTTATGGCGGCTGGCGTGCCTATTAAGGCTCCCGTTGCGGGTATCTCCTGCGGCCTTATCACCGAGGGCGACCGCTTCATGACCATGGTTGATATCCAGGGTCTTGAGGATTTCTTCGGCGACATGGACTTCAAAGTTGCCGGCACCAAGAAGGGCATCACCTCCATTCAGATGGATCTCAAGGTACACGGCCTTACCCCCGCTATCATCAGAGAGGCTCTCGAGAAGACCTATAAGGCTCGCTGCTACATCCTTGACGAAGTAATGGCTCCCGTTATCGCCGAGCCCCGCAAGGAGTTGTCAAAGTGGGCGCCCAAGATGCTCACCACCAAGATCGACCCCGAGAAGATCGGCGACGTCATCGGCAAGCAGGGCAAGGTCATCCAGAAGATCTGCGCCGAGTGCAACTGCAAGATCGACGTTCAGGAGGACGGCAACATCTTTGTTTCCTCCACCGATATCGACGACGCAAAGAGAGCGATATCCATCATCGAGACTATTGCCAACGATCCCGAGGTCGGCGCTATCTACAAGGGCGTCGTTACCCGCCTGATGAGCTTCGGCGCATTCGTCGAAATTGCTCCCGGCAAGGAGGGCATGGTCCACATCAGCCAGCTTGACGTTAAGAGGACCGAGAAGGTCGAGGACGCAGTTCATGTCGGCGACGAGGTTATCGTTAAGGTGCTGCCGAAGGACGACCAGGGCAGGCTGAACTTCTCTCGCCGCGATGCTCTTATCGAGGTCGAAGGGCTTGTGCCCGAGAACACCGTATCCGACGCTCCCAGGAAGCCCAGAAGAGACTTCAGAGGCGAAAGAGGCGGCAGACCCAGAAGAACCAACGACTGATTTAAAAATTAAGAACCGTCTCATTGAGGCGGTTCTTTTTGTATGCAAAATACCCCCGGCTGCTGTCCCGGGGGTATTTCTTCACAAACGAGGAGGAGGAGATTGTCAGTTTTTAGATGCCTTGCCGTTCACATTGATGACGGCGGGGACTTTGCTCAGGGCGACTGCGCCGATAACGGTGATTATCGTCTCAATGAGCATATATGAGCCGTTGTAGAGCAGCGAATAAACGGGTACTACCATGTCCGCGGGGCAGTAATCCGTCCAGATGGTCACGCCGCTGATGTAGTGGCAGACGAAACGGATAAGGCAAACGACCACGCTGCCGAGCGCAAGCTCCGCGGTGGGATTTTTGAATTTGCCCTTGAACATACCGCCGAGACCGAGGCAGCCGAAGGCTACGATGTAGTCGGCGAGGGCGACTATCAGATAAGCGCCTATGCCCGAGACCCATGCGAAGTTTTTAAGCCCGGTCAGGAGCTGGAATACCGAGAGCACAAGGGAAGCGGCGACGCCGTTCTTGATGCCTCTGCGGTAGGAGTAGATGACTATCGGCACCTGTGCAAAGATGCTGAAGCCGCCGCCGTAGGCATACGGCCAGGGGATAAGATCGGATACGGCAAAGAGAGCGATGGAGAGGGCGACCATTATCGCACCCTCGGCAAGGATTACCGTTTTTTTGTTTGAACCGGTGTTTGACATTGAATTTGACCTCTTTTCGGATTGTTCGGGGGAACCGATCCGGTGCGCCGCAGCCTGAGGAAATAAAAAAGCCGGTACAGATATCGTACCGGACGTAAAAATTGCACAGAGGCTGTTTTCCTACGCCCGCATTATCGGGATCAGGTTTGAGGGTATGATCTCAGCCGACTGCCGTCAGCACCCCTTTGTTAGCTACATTATACATTGCAAAACCCGGCTTGTCAATATAAAATTTATGAAATCGGCTCGCTTTTCAGCGCTTTCAGAGAAAAATAGTCAAAATACATCCGCAATTTTTCGTTTCGGAACGAACACTCCGCAAGGTAACACAGGCGCGCCCGCCCGTCGATATCCGCAACGCACAGCCGCTGACGCTCAAGGCTAAATCCCGAGGGCAGCAGTCGGTCAAGGCGGGGCTTTGCGTCGACAGCCATTGCCTCACGGTAGTTTTTGATGTATTCGGAGCAATCGAAGCGTATCAGCTCCGAGCAGCAGCGGCAAACGGCGACCTTGACTGCGGAATCCAGATGCAGCACTCCGCCGACGCAGGGCGCAAACTCAAGCTCGGTACGGAATTCACGCTCGCAGCGGCTTATCTCCTCCATTTCGGGGAAATTACGCTCTTTGAGGAATTTTGCCGCCGATGCGGCTGCGCTGTCCGCTCCTGTTTCGGCGGTCTTGCACGGCTCGGCCACCGTGAAAGCCGCGACCTCGCCCGAGGTGCTGATATCGACCAGCATCGAGCCGTA
>UMAM01003170.1_pt1 | contig 64783 bp, 42 predicted proteins | sample 1963711 | NCBI WGS metagenome assembly UMAM01 (sample SAMEA4835916, study PRJEB28245) | human gut metagenome | biome: gut microbiome; material: fecal sample | place: Denmark | collected 2008
AAAGAGGCAAGTTTTTCAACTTGCCTCTCATTTATCTCAACCCTCTGGCGTCCCCACGGGGATTCGAACCCCGGTTCTTGGAATGAAAATCCAATGTCCTAGACCGGGCTAGACGATAGGGACTCTCCAAAGAATTTTTGAAGCGCTCACTTCATACTAAATACATACACTTGGCAAGCCTTTTTTTTGAATATTTAAAAAAATTTGTCCACTCAGACTAAAATCTTAAATTTTTTTCTCCTTCTCCAATGTTCCACAATTAGCTTTATCATAAAAGTGCCTTTATTATTTCTTGCGAAATACCCCATATTAATAAAAATATTCACGTTTCTTATGCCACAAGACTCCCCAAAAAATCAAATCGCTAAACTTCGAGCACAAATCGCCGAACACGAACGCCTCTACCGTATCGAAAACGCACCGGTAATCTCCGATGACGACTTCGATCTCCTCGTAAGGCAATTAAAAGAACTCGAAGCAAAATACCCACAATACGCCGATGAATCTTCCCCCTCGCGCATTGTCGGAAACGATCTGTCAGGGGCATTTGTGGCTGTCGAGCATCTCTCCCCAATGAAAAGCCTCGACAACGTTTTTAATTCTTCGGAACTCGAAGAATTTGATTCTCGCCTGCATAAAACTCTCGGTCTCGGGGGAGATTTTATGTATTGCGTGGAGCCAAAAATCGACGGCGCGGGCATTTCCGCAGTCTATGAAAACGGTAAACTTGTGCGCCTTTTGACAAGGGGCGACGGCACTAAGGGCGACGACATTACGCGCAATGCGTTCGTCCTTAGAAATCTACCCATGCGGCTAACCGGCACAAACGTTCCCTCCCTGCTTGAAATACGCGGCGAGGCTTATATGACACGCGCGGAATTTGACAGGCTTTCCGCCGCCGCAATATCAAAAAACTCGGAAGCCCAGAACTCAATTCCAGACAACAGCCGAAAATCTCCTTACGCCAACCCTCGCAATCTCGCGGCGGGAACATTGAAGCTGCTTGACAAAAACGTCCTCGAACAAAGGAATCTTCAAGTGATTTTCTACTCCTTTGGCGCCGTGGAAGGATTTACACTCCGCCGCCAGTCGGAACTTGCAGAAATATTGCGGAATTGGGGGGTGCCATCATTCTCATGGACCAAGCTTGCCCAGGGCCCGCATGGGGCGTTTGAACGCATTTGCGAATTGGAAGAAGTCCGGGCTGATTTCCCATATAACACAGACGGCGCCGTCGTCAAACTTGACGATTGTTCTCTTTATCCGCGTGCTGGTATGACTTCCCATGCCCCGAGATGGGCTGTCGCATGGAAATATCGCGCCGAAAGAGCCAACACTAAGCTAAAATTCATAACCCTGCAAGTTGGGCGCACAGGCGCAGTTACCCCTGTCGCAGAACTGGAACCGGTTTTTATATCGGGAACAACTGTATCGCGTGCAACTTTGCACAATGCAGACAACATTTCAGAAAAAGACATTCGCGTCGGCGATACCGTTGTTATTGAAAAAGCCGGAGAAATAATACCGGCAGTTCTCGAAGTCGTAAAAGAACTCCGCCCGCAGTCGGCTGTGCCGTACGAATTTCCTCAAAACTGCCCGGAATGCGGCTCGCGCCTGGTGAGGTACGGCGCAATTTACAGATGCCCAAATTTGTCCTGCCCCAGCCAAGTCCGCGGTAGAATTGCGCACTTTGCATCGCGCTCGTGCATGGATATTCAGGGGCTCGGTATTTCGGCGGTAGACAAAGTTGTGGAAACTCTCGGCGTTAAAGATCCTGCTGACCTATATAAGTTAACCCTCGGCGACTTGCTAAGACTCGAAAATTTCAAAGAAAAGAGTGCGGGCAACTTGTTGTCGTCGATAGAGGCGTCTAAAAACCGCGAACTTTGGAGGTTGATTTTTGCGCTCGGCATACTAGAAATCGGCGAGCAGTTTGCAAAGGATCTCGCGCGCAAATACGGAACGCTCGACGCTCTCATGGAGGCTCCGCTCGAAGACTTGGAAAGCAATCAAGGCTTCGGTTCGCGCTCAAAAAAGAAAGATGCGGATTCTTCAGGTGGCTCTGTCCGAGCCTTATCTATACGCGCGTTCTTTGACGACCCAAATAACAGGGCTCTCATTGAAAGATTGCGTGCGGCAGGCTTAAATTTCGGCTCAAAGTCGCCTTCAAATGTCTCTGCAGGCTCTCTCCCACTTTCGGGAAAAATCTTCGTATTTACGGGGACTTTACAGAGCATGGGGAGAGCAAAGGCAAAGGAAATTGTGGAGAGCCTTGGCGGGCGCTCGGCGTCCGACGTCTCTAAATCTACCGACTTTCTTGTTTCCGACGGCAAAATAGACGGCTCCAAGGCTGCCAAGGCCCGCGAATACGGCACGCGTGTGCTTTCGGAGAATGAATTCCTAAAAATGGTGGAAGACGCGCGCGAAAAACTGTCGTTTTCAGCCGATGAAAACGGAACTTCCGCCGAATCTGCCATTCTTGGGAAAAACCCTTCTGAAATCCTGTCTACTGGGGCAAAATCTGCCCAGCCGCGGGAAAACACTGAGGCTGATTCTAATACCAATGGACGCGACAATCTTCAGACCGGCAATTTTGCCGCTTCGGTGGGGAGAAAATCTATGCCATCGGAAACGCAGGAAAAATCCGAAGCGCATTCTTTTGCGCGCAGTTCTAAAAAATTGGAGGACGGGAAAGTTTCTGCTTGCGATTCAGACAGCCAGTTTGGGTTGGAATTATGTTCTGAAAACAGAAGGGCAGGGCAAAAGAAGGATAGTTTGCACGGTTGCAATATTCGGGAATCTGCCCCAAAAAAATCGGGGAAACACAAAAATGTTCCCCCGGAAAGTGGACAAATGTCGCTTGGAATATAATTAACGCAAGCGCATCAATATTTATTAGTGAAGGTTCAGTCTATTTGCAAATTACCCGCAGGAACTTCTTATTTGCTTTTCAGCTTTTATTTAGAGTGGACTTCGTCTGGCCATTCATAATTTATGGTTCTTTTTAATGCCTCTTCAATGGTATAAGGAGGGGTAAAGCCAGTTGCCAACATTTTTTCTGAAGATATCTGCGAATTGGCGCAGAACTTTTTTACGCGTATTGAACTGACTACAAACTTTCTTCTTAAAATTTTTGCTAAAATATCAAAACAATACGCTCCTAAAAGCCCTATGCAGTACGGTATTTTTATATGGGAACTTTTGCGACCAAGAGATTGGTTTACTATGCGAATTAGCTCATTCATTGAAAGGTCAGGCTTATCTACATAGTTATACACTTCATAATTAGATTGCTGCCTCTCGAGTATGTATTTTGTAAAGCCAGTAATGTTTTCTATGTAGGCCATAGATTTCTTATTCTCTCCGGATCCCACCATTAGGAATCTTCCAGATTCTATTTGTGCCAGAAGATTATAAACATTGCCTCTGTTGCCTTCTCCGAATATAACACAAGGCCGTATTACTGTTATTTTTGCATCCGGATTTTTATCCTTCCATTTGTTTAGTATAATCTCAGCTTCCCATTTGCTCTTCCCGTAATGATTGAACGGCAATGGCACAGTATCTTCGTTCGGATTTTTTGTATTTAGGCCGTATATGGAGACTGACGAATAAAATATTAACCTTTTTATGGAATTATCTTCCATTGCCTTTAGCGCATTTTCCATTCCTTTTACATTCGTGTCGTAATACAAGGATACGGGGGATACGTCGTCTCTATGTTGGGCGGCAAGCAATACAACACAGTCGCATCCAGCCAACGATTTTGTCAATGAGCAATAATCCCTTATATCTGTTATTGACGTTATTTCGTGATGCTTTTTACTCTGGGCTATATCTAAGTTTTTTACTTGGTAGTTATTGTCTTCTTTTAGCTTATTAATAAGACTTGTTCCAACAAATCCGCTCCCGCCTATTATTGCTATTTTCATTTATTTTAGTTTCCTTTTCAATGAATTGATTATTTTGGGGAAAATTTTTCCGGGAAGGCATAATAATGGAATTCTCTTATTATTCGCCTTGAAAGCAATCAGCGTTTCTATGTTTCCTCTTATATGCCCAAAGAAAGTTGTGCTTACGCCGCCTACGCGCTGTTTTACAATCAATTCGTCAATGTACTTACTCGGAAGCCCATTCTCTTCCAATAGCCTCATCATACATTCAAAATCTGCTGTAATTTTGAAATCAGTGCGGTAATAGCCATATTTATCGTAGTTCTTCTTATACGTATAAAATGTTGGGTGCGGAGGGTGCCAACCGCGTCTAAATGAGCCTTGTTTGTATTGTCCGCAGTTGCTCTCTCTTACTACCCTATTTATATCGTTTTTATCAACAACTACCAGATTCCCATACACGCATTGGGCATTGCTTGTTTTAAAAGCGTCTGCTATTTTTTCTATGACTGTATTACTTGCAAATATGTCGTCAGAATTTAATAGCCCAACTATTTCTCCGGTCGCCATTTTTATGCCTTTATTCATAGCATCATATATGCCATTATCGGGCTCGGATATGAATCTAAGGCGCCCATTGAATTTGTCTTTGAGGCTTTCTATTATGTTTACAGTGTTGTCACTTGATTTTCCGTCTACAATTATGTATTCAATATCTGGATATGTTTGATGCAGAACACTATTTATTGTATCTGATATTGTGTTCTGGCTGTTGAATGATACTGTTACTATTGAGACTTTCATAAAAAACTCTCTTTTTATATTAAAAGTGCCTTATGGTTTTCAATTTTAAAAATAATTGCTTTATTACTCTCCTACGGAATTAATCGGTTGTATAAAATGCTGCTTTTTTAACGGAGCGTCTGCAATAACTAAGCAATATTTTCTGTATTTATAGATATATTGATTCGTGGAATGAGTGTTAATGACAGCCAATAAACTGTAGTCCCGCCGAGATCGCTATGGATATGAATATTGTCTGAACGCAAGCGGATGTAATTAATTTTTGCGCCCAGATGTAAAAGATAGAAAAATCCTGCGATATTTTTTCTATTTACGCCTATTGGAGTCGATACTACAAATGTATCTCAAAGCAATTCGGCAATACAATAAAACCCGATATATCGCCAAAGAGTGATATCCGGGTTTTCAATTTAAATATGCAAATTTCTATTACAAGCGGCGCCTATATGCTGCAAGCGCGAGAGCCAATGCCCCTATTACCACTGCAGTTTCATAGGGCTCAGGCACGCTTACAGTCAGCATAAGATCGCTTCCGTTTACCCATTCAAGCTCGCTTGTGTAGCCGTCTTTTAGCGACAGATTCTTTATCTCTATGTCGTCTGAAACTTTGTCGCTAAATCCTTCGCCGAGGGAGTCTGCCGATATTAATATATATTCTCCGGCTTCCATATTTGCGTAGTTTATAAAATCGAATACTACTTTATCGAGGTGTTGAAATTCTCCCGCAATTTCCACAAGCGGAGTGTTTTCTATTAAAGCCTGGTCGGGTATATAGACAGTCAGGGTCCCTGTGCTATCTGAATTTAAATAACTTCCAAAGTTTATGGATTTTGCATATATTTCGAGATTGCACGTATAATTTATTACGGTTTTTCCCATTTTCACAGAGTCAAAATAACCGTCTTTATTTGAGGCATCTCCTATTATTGTAGTTCCGTTTTCAAATGTTGCAGTATCGTTGATTAGAAATGAAAAGGTATTTTGTGCGGCATTGGCATCGCGCACAAAAGATACAGTGCCGTGCCCTGTGTTATGAAAAGAGTTGGTGTAGTATAGGAATTTTTCGTCTTGGCTATCGGACGAACCAAAAGTCACGGTGGCGGTCCCGGAGTATTTAAAATAGGCATGTGGCTGCCCGCTTACGGAGAGCGAGTTTTTCAAAATTAGGTTTTGGGGAGATGTGTATAAGGTTGATTCCCCATTGTCATTCGTATAGTTTATGTCTCCATAGGCAAACCACTTGCTCCAATCTATTGTTTGCATCGACTGCAATGGCACACCTGTTCCGGAAATATCTATCTTATTATTTGCCCCCCATAGATTTGTCGATTCTTTGCCGTCCTTGCTAAATGTATAGTAGTTTGAGGGATCCGATATATCGTTCGTTCCGTTGGGCGCGAAGTCTGTGCCTCCTAAGAATACATTAAAAAATGTGTCTTGGGCGGCTAACATGCTGGTTGCGAAAATTAACGCGCAAAGGATTTTTAATATTTTTGATTTCATTATATTTTAATTATCGTAGATTGCTTTTTTATTCTCTTTTCAAACATGTAGTTGTCAACAGTTTTTATGTGCGGCGGCGACATTACCAAGTTATCCCCTGTGGAGAATCGTTGCGGACTTTTATTTCGACTCCCGGTGTTTTAGGTTCTTTTAGGCTTATTGTGCCTATTTTATAGCGTTTGTGGCCGTCGGAGTTTTCGAGAGGAAGTTTGTAAATGGGTGTTCCGTCTCGCTTGCCGACAGAAATGTAAACGCCGTATTCGCCCGCAGAAGTTGCAGGTGTCACAGGGCCGGCATAAAATTCGGCTCCATTGCGTTTTTCCATTTTTAGAGTAAATTCATTAAAAAATTCTGCGGGAGTCTTAAACCCTATCCTGAATTTTCCTTTGCTTTCTACATATCTGGGCGAGCCTTTTGCGGATACGGGCAAGTCTTTGACATTTAGAGATTCGTCCACCATTACCGCGATTATTCCACCCTTGTTGTCTTTTATTGTAAGCGCGGGGAAGCCTCCTTTATAGCACGGTGCGACTCCTAAATTTGCCCATTTGAACTCTACGGGAAATTCTTCGCCGATTTCCATTGAGGTCGGGAATTTTATTTCGGCGGGAAATAGCCGATACCCGAGGCGCTTATTGATTTCACCCACAAATTCAGCGTTTTCCTTTAAAAACTGTTCGGGCCACCAATGGATTGACATGTAGCTTGCATGGTATTGCTCGACGGAATCCGCGAGTTTTTTGCCGTCCCAGGCTCCTCTTGCCTTTGATAGCCCGTAGTGCTCGTGCTCCAGCACGACCGGCATTTTTTCCCAAAAAAGGCCTGCCATTTTTTCGTGGTACCACGATTTCTTCTTTTGGCTTGGAACGTCAACGAGAATACTGTCGTCGCGCAAAGACACCCCTTGCGATAGTGCGTAGTCGGTCGCGGGGAAGTGCGGCCCGGGCGCGTTCGAGCCTGCGACGTCGTCGCTTATTACCAGTTGCGTCTTTTTAAAGTGTTTTTTGAATATGTCTATGTGTTTTTTTGCCACAGCAAAGCTCTCTTTGGCATTGAGCTTTTTTGTGAAGCCTGTATGCCCTTCGCCCCATATGCCGAAAGAGCCGATGTCAATGAAGGCGACATTCGGATTGCCGTCGTACCTTTCGGCGAGCTTGCCGACCATTCGGTCGAGATATTTTAGGAAAACTGGATCGAGATAGTCGGGTTCCCAGCATGGACCGTCTGGCACTGGGCCTTTTCGTATGTGGAATTGTGTTCCTTTTGCGCCTTTGTCTTTTACCCATTTGGGGGTTGCCCACGGAATCCAATGTTCCGTGCATGTTATTCTTATTGCGATTTGTTTGCCCTTGTCTATGAATCTCTGGGCGGGGGTGTCGAGCACTCCAAAGTTGAATTTGCCTTCTTCGGGCTCTATGAACGCCCATGGAAGCCTCATATACACGACCGATGTCCCCGGAAACCATTCGAGCGTGTCGGATGGTTCGAGAAAATATCCGTAATTTCCGGTTCTGCATGAATAGAAATATGCGCACCAGCCCATGTCGGGATTTATTAACGCCTTCCCATTGTCGGTCGGTCGGTAAAATTCGTAGATTGTAGATTCCGCAAAAGCAATGGAAGATAAAAATATTGCAGCAAGGAAAGATATAGCTCTCATATAAAAATATGATATATTCACTTATAAAAAAGTCAATTTGAAATCTGAATTCTTACGTATGTGAACTTTCCCTGCGAATTTTTGAATAAAATAGATAAATTTTAGCGCGAACAAAAAAGCTCCCATGATAGGAGCTTTTTATTGTCTTTAAAGCAATCGCGGAAATATCTGTTGAAAAATTTCTTTCCTAATGCGGACCGGCGGAGTTTTTTTTATTTATACCGTTTCAATCCATATCAATGCTAAGCGCTGGCTAAAAAAGGCGCGAGGCAATATTTTTTTATCCCCGCCGTTTCAATCCATCGCGACAGCCGTTAGAAATGATGTGGACTATGGCGTTTTTTATGGATTGCAGCGCATTATTTGCGCAGCCTTCTTTTATATGCGGCAAGGAGCAATGCGGCCGCGCCTAAAAATAGCGCAACCTCCGAGGGCTCCGGGATTGTCCCTGAAAGCGCGATATTAAGCCCGTATGCAGTCGATAAAATCTCGTAATCTATGCCGCTCAGTTCAGCTCCGTTATAGATTAGGTTGGCTTCGTATTTTGATACGTCGCCGAATGCTTCTACGCCGGAAAGCAAGAGAGTGTATTCTTCGCCTTCAAATGTCATGTCAGACGCGAAGTCTGACAAGTCGACTTCAAAAACATACTTTGCGTCTTCGCCGCCTATTTGATTTATTCCTGTTGCGGATTCGAGTATTGTGTGGTTGATTGTCAATTTTATCTCGCCGCCTTCCCAGTCTATTCCGCGTACCGAGAGAGAGCCCCCGACACCCACGTCGTCTCTTGTGGCGACTGCCAACGCTCCTCCTTCAAGCTTGACGCGCGAAAGTTCAACGTCGCCTGCAGTGGATACGGCAAGAGTCCCGTTTTTTATTATTGTCCCGACAGAATCCAAATCGCTTCTATTCCAAACACCGCTTGTCGATGTGGAAACTTGGCGGATAGTCTGGGTGGCGTTTCCTGCGCCGTCCATAATTACGGTTATTTTTGCGAGTTTTGAACCCGCACTCCAGTCGTCCATCAATACGCCTTTGAAAGATGCGTCCGATGTATTTGTGAAAACGAGAGTCGTGCTGCCTTCAATATTGTCGCCAAAATTGTTTCTTACAGTTCCTATACCGCCTATTCCATTTACCAAAATTACTCCCGATTTGTAATTAGCACTGGCGGAAGATTGGTTGTTTATATACCATAGGGTAGTGTTTTGGTCGTTTGGATTAGTCGGCACTGCACCGTTTAGGGTCACGCGCCCGATATCTGCCGATATTGAGTTATCGGTGGCTGAATTATAAAAATAGTCGTTGCCGTTATTGTTGAAAGAAGTCGAGAATATTGTGGAAGTTGATACGGGGGTCTCGGAATCCGCGCCGATTGATACTTCGCCCAACGTAATTTTTGAGAATGTAGAAAGTTTGTCCTGCGTGCCTGCATATACTGTCACCTTCCCCACTTTAATTGATGTATATGGAGTAGTGTTACTTGAAGACGAGGCTTGGACATTCGTCGTTGTTTTGAAAATAATCTCCTCTATATCCGGGGTATCGCCGTCTTTTAGATATTTTACTGCAACCTCATTGGCTGCCCCGGCATTTGTGTTGGAGTCAAATATGAGGGTCTGGCCATTTATCCATTCATACGAACCGCCCGAACCTCCTTTGGGCGACCAAGAGTTTGGGTCGTCTAGCGAATAGTACGTTTCTTTGCCTACATAATTATAAACTTCAGCAAAAGTGAGGGGTGAAGCGGAGAGCGCCAGAATTGAGCAAATTATACTCTGAGCGAACGTTTTTTTCATTTGCATTTATAATAAAATTTTAGATTAAAATTTGTCTATAATGGGTTGAATAAAATGTCAAGTTTATATGTGTGTTTATATTATGATATTTTGAGGAAATATAAAATGATGCAAATTGTGAAAAACTTATTTTAACGTGCAAAAATATAGTTTGCATGCCAAAATGGAAGGCAGAGGCGAAATCCGCTGTTTTTGCAAAAAATATAGGCGCTTAATGCGGCGGTTGCGGTAAAGTCCGCCAAGTCTGCTTACGCGGAAAGCTGCGATAAAAAAGAAGGCAAGATTAAGTCTCCGAAGATAAAGAAAATATTTTCTTTAAAAATTAGCCGCCCAGAAAAAAATGTTTTATCCCGCCTTAAAGTAGAAGGCGACCCCCGCAAAAAAGTACAATCCGAAGGATATTCTTGCGCCTATAAAAATTATCCGATAGCCCCGCGGCGCGAGCATGCGAATGCCGCAGATTCCGCCGCGCGCTCGGAGGCTGCCTCAATACTTGCGCCCCCGAGTATCGCCGACACAAACCCCGCCGTAAATGCGTCGCCGGCTCCAACCGTGTCGACAGCTTCAACAGGTTTTGGGAATCCCCTTAGTGGATTCCTCCCGCGCCCGTATATAATATGCCCGTCAGCCCCGAGGGTACAAACAAGATATTTTAATGACGGATACCCATCTAAAATTGCGTTTGCGGCTATATCGAAATCGAGGCTTTTTTTCGCGAATATTGTTTCAAAAACTATCGGCAATTCCGCGTCGTTTAGCTTCAAAATATCGGCGTTTGAAAGCGAGAAGTTTAAGACACCACTGTTAAAGTACTTTTGGCGCAAATTGGCGTCGAAGACTTTTAGGCAATGTTTGGGAAGAATTTTTAACAACTCTTTTAACGTTCCGGCTGAAACGGGCGAACGCTGGGATAGCGTCCCAAAGCAAAAAGCGTCGCAACGGGCGACTATCGCCTTCGCGGCGGGGGTTAGCGCGATTTCGTCCCATGCGGCGGGGTGGCGAATGTCGTATTCGGGAAGTCCATCGGGACCTTCCCCAACGTCCACTATGCCGGTCGGCAGGTTATCGTGGACAATGACAGCGTCGGAATTTATGGAATTTTCGGATATTTTTGCGAGCGCCGCCTTTCCGAATCTGTCGCGCCCCACGGCGCTTATTATCGCGGCGTCGCAGCCGAACTTTGTGCAAAAATACGCGAAGTTAAGCGGAGCTCCACCCAAAGTTTCGGTATTTCCAAAACTGTCCCAGACAATTTCTCCAAACGACGCTATTTTGTTTTTCATTGGGCTATTTTTTTGAGGAAGATTTTCCCCGTTCTTCAAGTATTACCATTATTATATAAATAAAGACACCGACTGTTATCCCGCAGTCTGCAAAATTAAACGCGGGCCATCTGTAATTTACAATCGGAAGATGGACATCTATAAAATCTATAACATGCCCATAGCATATTCTGTCAATGAGGTTCCCAACCACGCCGCCGGCGAATATTCCAAGCGCAAGCTGCCCGCATTTCGAGTCGAAGCCGAGTTGCTTTCTGAAAATCCAAACCGCCGCGAGCGCGATGAGGGCTATTGATGTCAACAGATATGTCTGCCCCGACAGTATGCCCCAAGCCGCGCCCTCGTTTGTTATATGGACTATGTATAGAAAGTTGTCTATCAGCGCAATTGGCGAGCTTTCCGCACCGAAATGGTACGTGGGGTTCCCTCTCTCCCACGGAATATTGGCGACTATCGCCAGCTTTGTCAGCTGGTCGAGGATAATCACTAATGCAACCGCCGCGAAAAATACGGCGGAAGATCTTTTTTTTGATGATTTTTCCAACTGTGGCAAAATATTTCTTTGTTTCGCGGGAGTTTATTTTTTCTTGCTCCCGCTGGTTTCGTTTGCCGTGCAACCTTGTTATGAAGACATGTCCTCGTCGTCCTCTGTAGTGCCGGACTGGCCTTCGGACATATCGTATATAGACCTTTGCACTGATTTCATCTTGCGGGTTTCGGCCTCTTTAATCTCCTGCCCGCGCTTTGTGCAGCGCGTGAATGGTATGGCTTCAAGCCTCGATTCCGGTATAGGTTCGCCGGTCACTTCGCATATTCCGTAGGTGCCGTTTCTTATGCGTTCAATAGCGGCGTCTATTTCGGCTATCATTTCCTTCTCATTTGAGAGCAAGTTGTAGGCCATGTCGCGCTCAAAACTCTCAGAACCGGCGTCCGCCAAGTGCTGCCCGTACGAGGACAAGTCTCCCGAATCTTCCTTTGCGGAGCGTTTCAGAACCTCTCCGGAAATACTTTCCGCGCCCATAGAATGCCTCTTCCTGAGGTCTACGAGCATGTTGTAATATTTCTTCCACTTGCGAGGAATATCCTTTTCCCTGTGTTTTTCGAGAGAGGGTGTTTCCACAGGATTGAATCCGAGAATATCGAATAGGCTTGCTGCCGCGACGGGATTTTTGGGAGACGATGTAGCCTTCATCTGGACTTTCGCCGAAGTGTCCTTAGGTGTGGCGGCCTTGCCCGGAACATTCTTGACGACTGCTTTTGTCTGCTGGGTTCCGGCGCCGGAGTCACGCATTTCAAGATACGCGTCGAGATCTTCGAGCGTGAAGGCAATGGAATCGGACGGGCGGATATGGTTTTTCTTCTGGCGCCTTGGCTTTATCGGCTCGGGCTGTTTGGTCTCGCGGAATTCCGGCGTTTCATTCGCCGGCATATTTATGGAGATTTTTGCAGTGCCGTCGGGTTTGCGGGGTTTAGTATTACCCTTGGGAAGCGATTTTAATAGGGTTGTCGCCGCATTTTTTTGCGCGCTTTTCGCGGGAGCTGCCTCCTGCTTTAGGGCAGCCTTGAAAACAGTTTTCTTTTGCGCTTCTGCTTTTTTCGGAGCCGGTTTCTTAATCTGGGCCGGCTTCTTTTTCACGGACTTTTCCGCAGAAGCCGACTTTGCGGCTTTTACCGCGACCGACGACTTGCTCGCAGCCGGCTTTTTTGCCGGCGTAGCGGATTTTGCCGCCGCCTTCTTTTTTGGCGCGGCGCTATTGTTTTTTGCGGCTGATTTTTTCGTCATATATGTTCGGACATTGCTTTTTTGCATCGCGGACAGATGCCGTCTTCGGGCAGATCGGGCATTACTCTCCAACATCTGGCGCATCTGCGCCCCTCGACTTTTGCCGCGCGCACTGCGGGCGTTTCAAAATTGCCTTCGACTACCCTGACTGCCGATACAATGAATATCTCGGGCAGATTTCCGGACAATTCACGCAGAGCCTCCGCCTCGGGCGAGGTTGCCCCCACCATTATTTCTATTTCGGCTTCGAGGCTCTTGCCTATAGTCTTGTTTTGGCGGAGCTTTTCGAGTTCTTCGTTTACCTTCTCGCGCAGGCTCAAAACCCTCTCGACCCTTTCGTAGGCGATCTCGTCGCGGTACTCGGCGCCGATTTCCGGCCAATCCTGCAAGTGGACGGAGTCTTCCGAATATTCCGCGCCGTTCTTGAACGAATACGCTTCGTCGGCTGTGAAGGTTAGAATAGGCGCCGCCACTTTTATTAGGGCGTCGCTTATAATGTCTATCGCCGTCTGCGAGGAACGGCGCTCGGCTGAATGCGCCGCGTAGGTGTAGAGTCTGTCTTTGAGTATGTCGTGGTAGACCCTGGACAGCGTCACCCCGCAGAAATTGTCGATTAGCTTGTAGACTTTGTGGAATTCGTAGGCGTCGTACGCCTTCTGGGCTTCGTCGACAAACTGCGCAGTCTTGTAAAGCGCCCATTTGTCGAGCGCATCGAGCTTCTCGGGGGCAACGGCGTCTTTTGCGCGGTCGAAGTCGTACAAGTTGCCGAGCTGATACATTATGGTGTTTCTCACGCCGCGGTAGGCGTTGGATATGTGCGAAAGAATGTCGTCGGAAATCGGAATGTCGTTCTGGTAGTCCACAGAGCTTATCCAGAAGCGAACTATGTCGGCGCCCCATTTCCCGACGTACATGTCGGAGGTTTGCGGTTTGCCGTCCGCTGATTTTGAAATCTTCTTGCGGTCTTGCCCGACAACAAATCCATGGGTTATAACCTGCTTGTACGGCGCGCGCCCGCGGGTTGCAATTGCCGTCCACAAAGAGCTTTGGAACCAGCCTCTGTGCTGGTCGGACCCCTCAAAGTACAGGTCGGCAGGCCAGGCGAGATCCGGATTGCGTGCCAAAACTGCATTGTGGCTCGAACCGGAGTCTATCCATACGTCGAGCGTATCGGTGCTCTTTGTGAGCTTGTCCGCCGAAGGCCAGCCCGCAGGAAGTGTTATCCCGCCGAGGATCTCGCTTGCGGACATATTGTACCACATGTTGGTGCCGAGCTTTTCGACTTTGTCGGCGACTGCCTTCACGACACTGGCGTCGAGATACGCCTTGCCGTCGGCGTCGTAGAATGCCGGAATCGGGACTCCCCACGAGCGCTGCCTTGAAATGCACCAGTCCGGGCGCGATTCTACCGCGCCCCTTATGCGGTTTTCGCCTCTTTCGGGAAGCCATTTAACTTCCGATATCGCGTCAAGTGCTTCTTTGCGGAGGTTGTCCTTGTCGAGAGCAACAAACCACTGGTCCATCGCGCGGAAGATAACGGGCGTCTTGGAGCGCCAGCAGTGCGGATATTGGTGTGAAATCTTCGCCGATTTTAGTAGCGAGCCGTTGTTTGTAATTATTTCGAGGACTTTTTCATTCGCGGCGCTCTTTCCTTCGGAATTTTCGAGAACGCTTATCCCGACGAGTTCCGCGGGGATTTGCCCGTCGTCGACGTATTTGCCTTCGTCGTCCAGCGGGGAATAGATGTCAAGGCCGTGCTCGAGCCCGACTTGGTAGTCTTCGAGCCCGTGGCCGGGGGCGATGTGCACTACTCCCGTTCCGGAGTCGGTTGTGACGTAGCGCGCGCAGAAAACTTTGCTCTTGCGGTTTATAAATGGGTGGAAAGCCTCTATTCCCTCAATGTCCGAGCCTTTGCCGAGAACTGATATTTTTGCGTCTTCGAGGGCGCAATCGCTTATGAAGGAGTCCGCGAGCGGCAGGCCTACGATAAAAGTTCTCCCGCCGGCGGATACCGCGCAGTATTCAACGTCCGGATTTACGGCCATTGCGAGGTTTGAGGGCAGGGTCCACGGGGTGGTCGTCCAGATTACGATTTCGGCGTCTTTGAGGCCGAGGCGCTTGTTTGATTCTTCGTCGAGCTTGAAGGCTACCCATATGGAAGTGCTCGTATGCTCGGCGTATTCGATTTCAGCCTCGGCGAGAGCCGTGGCGCACGGTATCGACCAGTACACGGGCTTTTTGCTCCTGTAAACGAGCCCGCGCTCTATGAATGCGGCAAACGTGCGCAGAATGTCGGCTTCGTAAGCGGGTTTCTTGGTCTTGTATTCGTTCTCCCAGTCCGCGAGAACCCCGAGGCGCACAAATTGCGCCCTCTGTTTTTCTATGAAAGATTCCGAAAATGCGGCGCACTCTTCCCTCAGTTGGGGAATATCGAGGGTGCGCTTGTCTTTGCGCAGCTGCTTGACGACCTTGTGCTCTATCGGCAAACCGTGGCAATCCCAGCCGGGAATGTAGGGCGTCGCAAAGCCCCTCATCGATTTGTAGCGCAGGATTACGTCTTTTAGAATCTTATTTAGGGCTGTACCTATGTGGACGTCGCCGTTTGTAAAGGGCGGGCCGTCGTGGAGCACAAATTTCGGCGAATTTTCCCTGAGCTTCTGAATCTTTTTATATAGGCCGATTTTTTCCCAATGCTCTATGCGCGCGGGTTCGCGTTTTACAAGGTTGCCGCGCATGGGGAATTGCGTATTCGGCAGGTTTAATGAGCTTTTGAAGTCTGTTTCTGACATTTTCTTTATGTTGATTGCGCGGCCGCGCGTTTTGCGCGCGCGCGGACGTCGGTTAAAAATTTATTGCCCTTAAAACGGGAACATGTGAAAGCCTTCGCTTTCGGACTCTTTTTCGGAAATGCGCTCCTCGGTCTTTTTTTCGACTTGCTCGGCTCTTTCCTTCGTGCTTTTCACTTCGGGTTCCTCTTCTATCTTGGCTAACCGCGCGGCGCGCTTGGCGGCGCGCAGCTGCTTTTTCAGCGCGCGGTTTTCGGCGCGCGCCATGGAAATTATTTCGGCGTCAAGCTTCGCCTGCTCGACAAGCTTGGCTTTTAGCTGCTCAACTTGTTCTTCGAGCTCCTTTATCCGTTCGCGCATTGAGTTTATATCGCTTCCGGCGTTGTCCGCAGCGGCCGTAAATTGCGCCGCGAAAGCAAAAATCGCGACGGCTGTTATTGACGCAAATTTTTTCATAGCGCGGGAGTCAAACAAAATATCCGAACGTTTGCAACTTTTTATTGAATTGCCTTTTTTGAATTAATCCGCCAAAATCGCGCGATTATGAAAAAAATTATTATTGTTGCCATAATTTCCGCATTTGCCCTCATGCTTGGCGGGTGCTCGTCCAAGAATGAAAGCGGAGTCGAGATAAGCAAAGGTTGGTTCGCAATGAATCAACTCTCCGATTCCAACGCGTTCTGATTGGAGAGTTTTTTATAAAATATTCTTTTTTTATCGCCCTTTCAATGGGGCGGAAAAGGTAATTCGGCTATTGGAGGTTTTGCGCAGTAAAGATCTGCGCCTCCGTTTTTTTGTCGTTTGAACGAGCGCGCAAATAAAAACGCGCGCCGCCTGGGTATTTTCGCATACCCGCAGTGCGCCCTGAATAAGATTTGGAGAGGATTTTTTTCTGACCGCATATAAATTAAAATCTCTTTTGCAGAGATTTTTTGGGGGGGTATTTGCCTAAATTTTATAATATCCTATCTTGCGGCCTGCTGCGCGGCTCCCCAATTTTGGCTGCTTGCGCTTATGGGGGGCGGAAGAATTTTTATGCGGCGCAACTTAAAAAGGCGGCTCCTATCGGGAACCGCCTTGAATATTGTAAATAACTTTTGATGCACCGCGCCGAAAATATCGAATGCAGCCGGCGATAAATGCCCAATTTTTGCAGCGGACTGGCTATCTACCTGAAACCGGGCATTAACGGAGTCGAAACTCTCGCATGCGGGATTGCCGCGGGAAGCGGCAAGCCCTTGCGTTTTTTATGCGCGCGGCTAATCGACGTCGACGGAGCGGTAGGCCGCTATCATTTTCTCGTCGCCAGCCTTTGTGCGGTCGCTCTGGCCGTGTTCCATTCCTATTATTCCGCGGTAGCCCTTGTTCCAGATGTGCTTGAATACATTTTTATAGTTTATCTCGCCGGTAGTGGGCTCGTTGCGCCCGGGAACGTCGCCTACTTGGAAGTATGCTATTTCGTCCCACGCCTCGTCGATATTGGGTATCAAGCAGCCTTCTGTGACCTGCTGGTGGTAGAGGTCGTCGAGAATTTTGCAGTGCTTGCTGCCAACAGCCTTGCAAAGCGCGTAGGCCTGCGGAATCCTCTTCAGCCAAAGGCTTGGGTGGTTCTTTATGTTGAGCGGCTCAAGCACGATAGTCGGGCCATTGTTTTTCTCCAAGACTTCGCAAATGCGCTTTAAATGTTCAGTGACATTGGCAAATTGGTATTCAGGCTCGAGACTCGGATCTTCAAGCCCGGGGACTACCGTGCACCACTTGGCGTTTACCCTCTTGGCGAGTTCGCACACGTTTTTCATTTTGTCCGCCCAGTATTCGCGGCACGCTTGTGGATCGCGCGAGTGCTTTTTCATGTCTATGCGGTTGCCCGTCATAGAGGCGTTGCCCCATTCGGCGTGGGCGACAAACACCCCCATTTCCATTCCGAGTTTTTCCATCGTCTTTGCGATGGCGTTTTGAACTTCAACAGGGCGGCCGGGCATTCCGTTGTCTTCCAACGCCCTAAAACCCCTGTCGTAGATGTAGCGTATTTTGTCTTCGGGCGACATCCCCTTGCAGGTGGCGTTAAAATGGTTCAGATTTGGCGCAAATTTGCTTTTGAATGCGGGATCTTTGCCGCCTTGCGACTGGGCTGACGCCATAGCAGGCGCAACGGCCGATGCGCATAGTGCAGTTATTGCTGTTTTGGTAAAATCTCTTCTATTCATATATATAATGTATTGCGTTGATAGTTGAAAGCAAAAGTATCTCCGATTTTTAGAGCAAATGCAAATTTTTTTTTGAGGCAGGAGAGGCTAAGTGCCTGGAAATATGCTTGCATAAATCGGCAATGGTGAAAATATAAGTTCTTATGAAACGTCTAATTTTATCTGTTGCGGCGCTCTTCTTTCTTGCGGGGTGCGCCCTCACGGACGGCGGTTCGGCCGCGCGCCCGGAGCATAGAAAAATCGCAGTCCAAACTTGGTCTATGCACAAAATGACCCTCGTGCAGACTCTCGAACGCATAAAAACGCTCGACATTGACGGCGTGGAGCTCTTCCCGGGACAGAAGCTCGGAGGAAAATATCCCGACGCGAAAGTCGGCCCGTCGCTCAATCCCGAACAGATTGCATACCTTAAAAAAATTCTCAAAGACGCGGGTGTAAAGCCTGTAAGCTTCGGGGTCACCGGCGGCGGAAGCGAAAAGAATATCGAGGCGATTTGCAAGTTCGCCAAGGAAATGGGAATTACGCGCGTTCTTACAGAAGATCCCGTTGCTTCATGGCAGATTTGGGATAGAATCGGCAAAAAGTACGGAGTGACAATGTGCGTGCACCACCACACAAAGACGAGTTCCAACCAGTACTACGACGCCGAACTCGTAAAAAAATATGCCTCGAAATACGACAATGTCAAAGCCAACCCCGATGTAGGGCATCTCGCTCTCAGTGGAATCGACCCTGTTGAAAATTTGAAAATCCTAAAAGGCGAGATTGGCTCGGTCCACTTCAAGGATTTGGGCGCGAAAAGCAGGCGGTGCGTGCCGTTCGGCGAGGGAAACCTCGGTGTTGACAAGATGCTCGCGGAACTCGACAGCCAAGGGTATGACGGATTCCTCGTTATCGAATACGAGGCCGATTGGGACAACAATCTCCCGCAAATAAAAAAATGCGTCGAGTATCTGCGCACCCACTAATCTGCCCCAACCGAAACATTAAATTGCAAGAAATTTGAATATGAAAAAATTATCAGCAATACTCGCCCTGACGGCGGCTCTCATAGCAGCCCCGCTCGCATCTTTTGCGGCAGACCACCACCGCAAGATTGCGGTCCAGACCTATACTTTTAGGAATTTCACTCTCGAAAAGACGCTTGAAATGCTAAAAACTCTCCCCATAGACGGGGTCGAGTGCTATCCGGGACAGACGCTTAGCGACAAATTTCCGAACGTTAAAGTCGGGCCTAAAATGCCGAAGGAAGCGCTCGAATACATGAAAAAGCTCTTCAAGGATTCCGGGCTTAAAATGGTCGCGTTTGGCGTAGTAAGCAGGTACGACACAGAGACTGAAAAAGACATAGAGGCCGTCTGCAAATTCGCCAAAGAAATGGGCGCCGACAGGGTTTTAAGCGAAAATCCCGTGGCGAGCTTCCCGATTTGGGATAAGGTCGGCAAAAAGTACGGAGTGACAATGTGCGTGCACCACCACTCTATGACAAGCCCAAACCAGTATTGGGAGCCGATGGTGCTTGCCAAGTACACGTCGGGCTACGACAATGTAAAGGCCAATCCTGACATTGGGCATTGGTCGCTTTGCGCAATTGACCCTGTCGAGGGGCTTAAAACTCTGAGGGGGAAATATGCTTCGCTGCATTTTAAAGACCAGAAGGAGTTTGGCGTGCCGAAGAACCAGTGCGTTGTCCTCGGGACTGGGGCTTTTGATATGAAGGCGATTTTGTCGGAGCTTGACAGCCAAGGGTTCGACGGTTTCCTGACCCTCGAAAACGAGAATATCGCGTCTGATCCGATGCCCGTCATAAAGGCATGCGTCGAGTATTTGCGCAAAAACTGACGATTTTTACATTGTTTAGGCGGGCTCCGCAAGGAGTCCGCTTTTTTTGTTCCATTAAAAAAACTATTCGGCGAGTTTTTGCCGACTATTTTTAATCGAATAAAAAATTTGGCGGGAATTTATTGGGGCCTTTTATTTTTCTCGCTCCACTTCGCCCAGCCGGGCGGCCTAAATGTAAAATTTTTTACTGTCTTCCGCGCGCTATCTATAAAAGAATTCTACGGGTGTTAATATTATGAAAAGAAATTTTTTTCGGGGTGCGGGTTGGGAAGCTTCGGCATCTGTAAACCGCCAAAAAATATTTTTTAGCATTCTGCAATATGCCTTTTTTATGGTAGGACTGAATTATCTGTTTTCGTCGGAGCGCAAGACGTCTTTTATGCGGCGCGCTTTCAGCCTTATCTCGGAAAAATTGCACTCTAAAAAATATTTTTCCGGCCTAAAAAAAGAGGGCGCATTCCAAAATGCGCCCTTGCGGAAGGTTGTTCCCAAACAGCCTACATTGCCGACAGTTCAAAAAATACACACGGAATCGGGAGCTTTGAAGTGTCGATTTCCGCCTCTATGCGCCCGTCGGACTTTTTTAAGGGAAGTTCCTGCAATCTCGAACCGTCCATATTAAGCGCCCACAGCCTCATCTGTTTCCAGTGCGGCGTGGAGAGAGCGACTTTATATTTCCCAGTCTCAACGAGCACCGGGGGCTTGCCTATGTTTATTAGGCTTACCATGTCTTCGTCAGTAAACGACATTTCGGAGTTCAGTGAATTCGGGGAGATTACAAGAGCGAACCTGCGCGCCTCTTTTATGGGCTTTAAGCCGTCCACCGCCGCGATGGTGACGTTTGAATTGCGCTGGGTATAGATTACTTCAAAGTCTGAAAGCTTGGCGGTTTCTCCGGCGGGGGCGCTCATGCCTTGCAGTCGCGGAGTGTTTACTGTCATATACTTGCGCGGAGTATCTATGTATATCTCCTCTGTGGAACTTTCAAATATGCCTTTTGAGACGTCTGTCCTGTTGCTCTTTGAGAGCATTCCGCGCTTGCGCATCTCCTCGACCGCCGAGGTGAGGTCGAAGTCGGAATGCTGGGTGTCGGCAATATTTCCGTATGCTTTGTGGAGTATCAGCGAAGAGCCGCCTAGCCTGTCGAAGGCAATTTCGTTTTCGGCCGGCTTGTATCTCGGGGAGGATTCCACCGACATCTTCGTAAGCAGGCTAAGCCTTGATTGGCGGGCGTCCATGCCGTACTCGTAAGAGTCGGACTTGTAGATGTCCTTTTCATTGATTTTTATGACGGCTTCGTATTCCGACTCCGCAACATCGCCGCGCAAAAACATAAGAGCTGTTAGAAATTCCTGCGACCTTATTGTGACGTCAGGGGCATTGTTGAACGGGTAAACCGCGGGCGGAGTGTCCTTCGCGGTGACGGGGTTTGCGAAGCACGTTATGCCGTCAAAGCCTTGAAGCGCGGAATGCGCCCCTGTTGCGAATCCCTGTTCGTACCTGTACTTATTCCAGAAAACATGCCCGTGTTCGCTTATAACGTACGGGACTCCGTGTTCTTTGGTTGCGGCAAATGCGCGCGATATGTTTATGCCCTCCCCGACAGAACTTTGCTGTGATATGCGCGAGCCCATGTCTATGAAGTTTGACGGGTGGGCATGGTAGTTGTTCATGGCAACATAGTCGGCGTTTTTGCGGGAGAGAATGTTGCGCATAGATTTTCCCATGTTGAAATTTGTCACGGGGCCCTCAAAGCCCATGGCGCGGAACTGACGCTTGAACCACTTTAACATGTCGCGTTCCAATTTGGTTATAAATTCGTTTATGTCGCGGGAACGCTGGTTGAGCTTGTTGCCCTCCGACCTGTCGAATGCCGGGAGAGAATCGAAATCGGCAGCTCCGCCAGGGATATTGTCTTTCCATGCTTCGGAAAGCTTTTGGAAGTCGTTGCGGTATTTGCGCTTTAAGAATTTTATCCATTCTTCGCGCAGCTCGGTATATGTTCCATGCTTTGAAAGCCCGAATTCAAGCTCGTTGAAGCCTATGACTAGGGCTAATTGCGGGTCTTCCGCAAGCTTTGTGCCAGTATAGGGGTTTACAGTGGTGAGAATTTTTTTTGTCCCGGTGACCCAATTCTTTTTTACTTTGTCGTCGCTGTATATTGAATATTTAAAGTTGCGTTTTTCGCGCGGATCCCACGAGTCGCCTACAGAGTATCCTATGCCGCTTGCCATGGCGTCGAACTCTATGTATATTCCGTTCTTTTTCAGCTCGGATATATAATAGAAAAAGAGATCGAGGGTTTTCTCGTTTAATTCGCCGTCTGCCTTTGCTCCGCGCATCAGATCGCGGTCGGGTGAGAGCCTCACCATGTTGTATCCGTTTTGGCGCAGTTTTGCGGCGTAGGCCGCGGCTTCTTTCTGGTTCGACATTTCCTTGAAATCGCCGCCAATGTGTATTAAAAATTTCACGGGGATATCGGGCGACTTTTCAAATGCAAGGCGGCCTTTCTTGTTGATTATTACGCGCCCTCTGTCGCCGGCTGTTTCCTTGGGGTTTAGGGAAGTCAGGTCGAGGACGCTTCCGGGCGCTGCTGGCGGGGCGTATTTTTCGGGCATGGGTTTCCATACGTCGTCTGCGCGGGTGGTGTAGTTCCAGGTCTTCGGAAAGGCGACGTCGCGCTCGGATATATTTGCCCCGAGCAAAACCCATGTTGCGGCTCCGCTTTCGGGGGTAAATGCAAGCTTTGCTATATTTCCGAATCCGTCCGGAATTGGGAATTTTGAGACGCACGCCGTGTAAGTTTGCCCGAATTTCTGCCACGGGGCTACGGATATGCAGTCGGCGTTTGCGGAGGCGCGCGCGTAGTCAAACACATTTTTCCCGGCCTCTATTGGGAACGCCGCCTTCTTGCCTCCGGCGCTCTCGATTTCCAATGTTCCTATTTTGTCTCCGTCTTTGGAGTTTGAAACAAAATGCAGGACGTACAAAAACTTGCCAGAAGCCTCAATGCCCGCAAATTCCGTTTCTGCCCGTTCAAGCCCTGAGGGAAATAAGGCGGATTTTAAAGCTACTGCAAATTTGTCTCCGTTGCGGTGAAAGTCCCGGATACTGAATGGAACTTTTGCAAATTCCGTCTCAGATGTGTCGAATTCCGAGGCGTTGTATCCGACTCCGGCGGGGGTGAACGCCTTAAATGCCTTTAATTCGTAGTCCTTCTGCGCAAAGCCGATATTCGCAATTTTTGAGAATTCCGCGAGAATGTCTTGCGAGGAAATTTTCAGGTTTTTAAACATTGCCTTGCCCGATGACGATTCCACTCCGAGGTGAATCTTCAGGAATTTAGAGTCCAACGGAACGTCCGTAAAAAACGAAACCTTCTCCCAACCCGACTTTCCCGGAGCAATATATTTGCCGGCGTACACATAGAATCTATTGCTGCCGCCTTCTATAAGGAATATTTTGCCTCCCCACTTAGAAACGGAAGGCGTAAGATCTTGCGCGAGTTCGGCACTGGCGTAAATTCTCCTTCCTGCGACTTTATTTATCGGAAGATCTTTTACTATCTCCGCCCGGGATTTTTCTGAACGCACTGTGTTTGTAATCTGCAAAACGCCTTCGGATATTATTGCGCAGTTCGACGGCGAGATGTACCAACCGTTTAAGTCGGCTTCTCCATCAAATTTTATGGATTCTATTTCCATCGCGCGTGGCGCCGCACATGCGGTGATTGCAAGTGCGAGTGTAATAATGTACTTCTTCATACGGATGTAATTTAAGTAAATTTTGCCGCGAAAATAGCAGGCGGGCAACAAAATTTTCCATTGCCCGCGAATTTAAATGCTAATCGCGAATACATTATGCCATGGATATGGCGGAATAAAAATCTTTGGAGTCCGTGCGACGCGCGTTAGGCCTAGCCTAAGCAAAACGCGCAAGTCCGCCGCGGTCTATGGAGAAAATAGACTTGAAGAAGCGCGCCGTTGTGATTGAATCCTATTTTAAATGAAGGCCTCAATGAAAACTACCCTTTTGGGGATAGGGCTTGCCGTCACGGTGATTCCGGTGGCGGGAATGTTTGCTTTTATAAAGCTCATGGGGGCCGACATAGTGCGCACCGCAACTTCGGAATTTAGGGGAATGTCTGTGGAAAACGCTAAGCGGACTACAATAGACATTCGCCAAATGTGCGAGATTGTAAGAATAAACGAAACAAACGCTTCAGACGCCGCGAGAGCCTCAATAATATCCGCTTTTGAAAAGCTCGGTACGCCGTCACTTTCAGAATCTCCGTCCAATATTCCAACCCGCATTCTCGGGAATCCAGACTCCGACTCAATGCGCCAGATACGACTCCTTAAATTCGGAAAGTATCCCGTAGATCCAAATCTTCCATCCGACGACCCCGCGAATGCCGTATCCCGCGTTATGGAACGCTTGAAAGACGGTTTGCGCTGCGAGATCGCCATATATGCAAAGACTGACGACGGCCTTCTCGCCCTCGCCGGAACCGGTCCCGCCGCCGACGGTAAAAGGGCGGCCGGAGTGCTCTTGCCGTACTCTGACGATTCCTCCGAGAGAATCTCAGTGTTCAAATCTGGAACTGACGCCGGCGCGAGGAGCACAGACTCAAACTACATACCGCTTGCCTCTTCGGACGGGGAGATAATCGGGGGGATATATTTCGGGCTTAGGCGCTCATCCACTGCAGAAGTAGAGGAATATTTGAAAACCATAAAAATTGGTGGGAGCGGAATCGTTTGGATTGTCGACGACTCCGATCCCAAAAACCCCGTCATACGAGTTTCGGGCGACGCCACCGCCGTTGGAATATCCGTTGCCGACGACAACATAAAAGTGCGTTCTGAATTTATTTTGAATGCATTGTCCAAGGCTAAAAATCTCCGCGGCTCGGAAGTTGCGGTGGATTCGCTCGTGCTGCCGATGGGGCAGTCGGGCGACGCCGCAAGACTTGTCACATACACGTATTACCGGCCGTGGCACTGGCTTATAGGAACAATGATAGACGAGCGCGAATTCCAGTCCGGGCGCGCCGACCTCATAGAGCAGACCGATACGCTGACGCGCAAAATACTTCTTGCGGGCGCGATTTTTGCGGCAATGGCCATAGGTATCGCGTGGATAATGGCAACGCGCATGTCGCGCACAATCCGCGCGCTTGTGAGGGTTGCAAACTCGCAGTCGCGCGGGGATATTGCGTCGGCCGAAAAAATTCTTTCCGGCAAGAGCAGCGTGGTCGAGGAGTTCGACGAGCTTTTTACCGCCGTATTGTTGATGGCCCGCAGCCTCACAAAATTAATAAGCGTCCTGAAGCTCATGGGAGTCGACGTAGCCGAGAGGGCGGGCAGGATTTCCGACACCTCCGACACTCTCGACACCATCGCATCTGAGGAGGCTGCATCGACAAAAAATACGGCTTCGACCGGCGCAAAGATTCTCGCCGCCTCCGAAGCTCTGAACAAAACCGCGAGAGGATCGGCTTTTGAAGTCTCGCGGACTTTGGACATCGCGAGGGAGTCGGGAGAGTCTATAAAGCTGCTTAAAAACAACTACGACTCCCTTACGGCGGCCGCGGAAAATGTCGCCGGAAAACTCGCAGTCATAAACGGCAATGTAGAAAAGATAACTGGCATAGTCACCGCCATAAACGACGTAAGCAGGCAGACAAACTTGTTGTCGCTCAACGCATCAATCGAGGCTGAGAAGGCAGGTGAATTTGGCCTCGGATTTGCGGTTGTCGCAAGGCAGATAAGGCGGCTCGCCGACAAAACGTCGATTGCTTCCGCCAATATAGAAAACATTGTGCGGCAAATGCAGAGCTCGGTTAACTCAGGCGTCATGGAAATGGACAGGTTCGGCGCAAAAATGCGCCAAAGCTCAAAAATCATAATCGAAACTGCCGACATGCTCGCCCGCACAGTATCTGAAATCGAGGCTATCGGACCGCAGTTTGAGGATATTGCGTCGGGTATCGGAGAGTTGTCCGAAAATGCACGTAAAATAAACGCGACAATGCTCGAGTTATCCGATTCTTCAGTTCGCGCAAGAGATAGAATTTCGGAGTTCCGCGCCGCGGTGAAATCGCTCGACTCCGTTTCTGTTTCCGTGCTCGAGGCTGTTTCGAGGTTCAAAATAGAGGAGGCGGAAAAATGAAAATATCGCTCTCCAAGCTTTTGATGATTTTCTTTGTCGGGCTGTCGGCACTGCCTGTAATAGCGATGGCCGCTCTTATTCTCATTATGAACTCCGATATACGAGCCATTGCCGAAAAAGAATTCGACAAAATCGGAGAGCGCAACGCAACGCAACTTGCCGCCGACATACGCGAAATATGCTCAATAATACAAAACTCGAGGGACGCTTCGATAGACAATGCGCGCAAACTTCTGCTTTCAAGGCTTGCAGAGCTCGGGCATGCCGGAATGTCCGAAGCGTCCGTAGAGGCCGAAATAATAAATCAAAACGATCCTTCTGACAAGCGCCTGGTGAAAATTCCGGAGCTTTCGTTTGGCAAGGAAAAAGTGAAATTCGTGCTCGATTCAAACAGGCGCATAGTTTCTTCCGAGGGGAAGGTGCGCGATATTTTTGATACGCTGAAATCAGACACCGGCATGGAGTTTGCGCTGCTCGTTCGCCTAAACGACGCGGGTGACATGTTGCGCGCAGTGTCGACGATCGAGGATTCCTCCGGCGGAAGGTATATCGGGAATTTTATTCCGGCAACCGGCGGTGAAGGCTCGCAGATTGTAAGGTCAATATTGTCAAAGCGCGGATATTCTGGATCGGCATATTCAAAGCGTATAGACTTTGCCACAAACTACGAGCCGATAATCGGCAACAACGGCAATGTGATAGGCGCTGTATGCTACGGTTTTAAACAAAATTCGCACGATTATGTCCTAAAATATCTGGAGGGAGCAAGGTTCGGATCAAGCGGCTTTGTATGGGCAATTGAGCTGACTCCGGACGACGGCGCTGTGTGGAGAATTTCCAAAGACGGAAAGCTTAATTCAACCTCGGTGGAGTCCGACGGCGTCGACGACAGGAGAACTGCCGTTATGGAAATACTTTCGGAGGCATTAAACGCCCCTGACGGAAAGATAGGCTCCAAGCGTTACAAAGTTGCGGAATCAGGCTGGGACGGCGACATTACGTCAGTCTACACCTATTTTAAGCCGTGGAATATGGTAATAGGGGTTAGTTTCTATAGGAGCGATTCGTACGACGCTATGGCCCGCATTTCCCGCGCGGGCGAAAGATTCATATTTTTCCTGCTGCCCATCGGGATATTGATGCTCGGGTTCTCAGCGTTTACCGCAAGGCTCGCGGCCGACAGGGGAAAGGAGATGACCGGCGGGCTTGTTGAGGCGTCTAATATGATACGCGACGGCAACCTGCGCGGCGCGAGGGAGACACTTTCAGAATTGACCGACCCCGACAGGCTGAGCAACAGCGAAATATTCGCACTTTGCGTAGCCCTCGAGAAAATGACGGGGTATCTTTCCAAGCTCGTTTGGCAGGTCCAAAGCGGCGGGGCAAGCCTCGCAGCGGGCGCCGTAAAAATTTCTGAAGGGGCTGCCGAAATAGAATCAATAGCTGTGGAAAAGGCGGGAGCTCTCAAAAACGTCTCAAAAGCAACGGAATCGATATCGTCCTCGGTGGAGTTGCTTAAATCCAAGGCGCGCAGGGCCGCAGCGGACATAGTTGCGAGCGTCGACGGCATATGCGAGGGCGAGCAATATCTCTCAAACCTCACGGAAAACGCATCAGGGCTTCTTTCGGCGACAGAGTCTGTCGCTTCAAGGCTCTCCATTATTCAGGAGAAAACCGACGGCATATCTTCGGCCGTCACAACTGTAAACACAGTGAGCCAGCGCACAAACCTTCTATCTCTTAACGCATCAATTGAGGCCGAAAAGGCGGGCGAGTTCGGGGGTGGGTTTGCGATTGTCGCATCTGAGATAGGAAAACTTGCGGATATGACCGCGGTTTCGGCGATGAACATATCAAAAATGGTCTCGGATATGCGGGATTCAGTGGACTCGGGCGTCGTGGAAATGCGCTCTTTTGTGATATTAATGCGGCGCTCGCTCAGGGTGATGGACAGGGTTTCGGAAAATATGCGGGCCGTTTCGGAACAGGTTGCGGCAGTCGGCCCGAAATTTGAGGAGCTTGCCGGCGGCGTGGAGACCCAGGCCGACAGGGCGGCAAGAATAAGCAAGACTATGTACGCGTTCAGCGAATCTGCGGCGCAGACGCGCGATAAAATCGGCGCGTTCAAGGCTGCCACCGACTCTCTTGAAAAAACTGCCGAGCAACTGCGCGCAAAACTTTCCCAATTTAAACTTCCTAAAATTAAAGGAGACAACCCGTCATAAAAATCATATTATAACATGGAAAATCTGACTGGTACATTAAAGAAGGCGCGCATCGTTGCGGTGCTCGCAGTAAACGATCCGTCCGGAGCCGTCGATCTTGCAAAAGCGCTTTGCGACGGCGGCGTCACAGCGCTTGAAATGACACTCCGTACGCAGCGGGCGTTTGAGTGCATTTCGGCTATAGCCGGCGCGGGGCTTCCGCTTGCGCTTGGCGTGGGGACTATTCTTACGCCAGAACAGGCGCGCGAAGCCAAAAACAGAGGCGCTGATTTTGGCGTAAGCCCCGGCTGCAACGTAAGGGTAATTGACGCCGCTGCAGAGGCTGGCCTGCCTTTTGCGCCTGGAATAATGACCCCGAGCGAAATAGAACAGGCTCTAGAGCACGGCTGCAAGCTTATGAAGTTCTTCCCGGCGGAAAGCTCCGGCGGAATGAAACATTTGCAGAGCATGGCCGCTCCGTACAAGCATCTCGGTATAAGTTTTATACCGCTTGGGGGCTTGAAGCTTTCAAATATGAAGTCGTACACGGACTCCCCGCTCGTGACCGCCATAGGAGGCTCGTGGATAGCCCCGACTTCGTTGATTGATGCGAAAGACTGGGTTCAGATAAGGAAAAACGCCGAAGAGGCTGTTGCCAACTTATAAAGTTATGCGCCGGCTGCCGCCTTGTCTGGCGGTATGCCGCACCGCAGAGTGCATGCTGCATTTTGTGGTGCAGCATTTTTTCTTTGAGCAAATCTGGAAATTTTTTGTGCGGTATTTTAGCCGTAGACTAGCTGGCTTCTGAAATGTTTTTTATTTATATCCATGTTTGGCGAAAAAAATATTTTCCTCAAAAGGCGTGCCGGTTGATTAAAACCGCGCTTTGAAAAATATAATTTTTAGTATTGCGAAAAGGCATTACTCCCCCCTCCCGATTATCCAAAGTGGTTTTTTGGGTTTTTTTATGCGCGAAATACGGTAAAGATTTCCGTAAAAATCGCAGATGATCCAAAACAGATTTGGAAGATTTTTGTGTATATAATAGTTTTGACAATACCTGTATTCATATATTATTATTTTATTTGATGAAAATAATTGTTCTGATAGTCATTTTCGCAGCGCTCGGCGGCTGGTATTGCTACGATAAATATGGGGAAGAACTATTTCCCGCAAGCGAGGAAGTCGCATACGTCGACCCGCGGTTGGAAGAGCTTGAAAAGCGGTCGAAGGAGCTCTTTCCGACGCGCGAAAAAGATCGTGCGCGGTGGCTTGCCGACCAAAAGTCTGCAATGGCAAAAATTGACCAGCGCAGAAAGGGTGTTCCCGCGTCTATGGGCGACGAAATAAGGGTCATGGCCGCAAAAAAATTCCCGAACGACTACGACAAACAATACGAGTTCGTTTCTAGGCAAGAAACAGCGGCGATTGCCATAAGGGACGCAATCAGGGGTTTTGAGCTCTCAAAGGACGAGTCTAAGACAATAATAAACTCTGTGGCGCGCATATATTCCGGCGACTACGCCGCGCAGGTTTCTTCGATTATGCGGCTTGGAGAGGCGTTTAACGCCGTAAAGGACAAATGGAAGGATGTCCCTCAGAGCGATTACAACTTGATACTAAAAAATACGCTCGGGCATATGAACGAAAATCCGGACGAAGCGATAAGATATTTCGACAGGCAGTTTTTGGCCCGGCACAACTATATCATGAAAAAATTTCCGCCCGAATTTGGGGATTTGAGGGCGGGGATACAAGAGATGTTTCCCGGCGATTTTTGCGCGCAACTCGACGAGCTTAATGCGAGGCTTGACGCGGCAATTCTAAAAGGCAAAAAACCCGATGAATACGACGGCGGCCAAAAGAAAATGGAGGATTTCTTCTATAAAAACGTATTCATAAAACAAGTCGGAGACCAGTCGTACTGTACATATTTTTTGGAGATAGACGGACAGAAAATTGTGCTGTTCCCGGCGGAAATGCTCGAAGTAATAGACGGAAAATTTGCAATGGACTTTGCTGACATTTCTTTTGAAAGCGACAAAATTTATGTCTCGCCCGATTCGATGTTCGCCTTTGCGATAGTCGGCAAAGATATTCCCGTCAACCCTGTGGAATTCCCGAAAGCTTCGGAGATTCCGGAGTCGTTAGAGGGCAAGAGGATTGCGATAATCGGCGCAAACAAGGAAGGGTCGAAGCGCACGATATACCCCGTAATGCGCAAGGGAGGGTTCTCGCTCGGCGCGGCGGACTACTCGAAAGCGGCGAATTTCGGCACCGGAGGGGCGATGATTGTCGATATGCGGGCGCAAAAGCTTCTCGGGCTCTTGGAGATAGCGCCGAGCAGGGGAATCGAGTTTTACAAGCAGACGGATATGTCGTACATATCGACATCTCCGTTTCAGATGCCTGGCAGCGAGAAAATCATAAAATCCGTCGAGAAAATAGTGCGCGAGGATATGCCCGCCCGCGCGAGGCTCGCGCCCATAGATATCGACCACTTGCGGAAGTGGCGCAAATTTGACAAGGCTGAATACGACAGGCAAAGGGAGTTCGTCTCTAAAAAATGCCTCATGAATTATTGGATTATGAGGTTTGTGCGCACCAACACATTTATGGACGCCCTTGGGTCGGACATTGTGTCTAAGATTGCCGAACAATACCGGAGGGCCTTTTTCGATGGGCCGAGAATCCACAAGAGTCTGTTTTTTAGGAAATACAGCGAGTATTTTAAGTTGATTGTAAACCATATAAAAGCGGCTAACCGCGGCGCTGAGAGGTCGACAATAAAAGACCCGTATTATAGATACGCCGCCGCGGCCGCCGCGCAGGCTGAGGTCAATGCTGAAATAACCAAATACTTTACGAATTTTGTTGTATCAAATAGCGTAATGGAAGGGTTTATTCACGTAGATTTGAAGGCAAAGCTCGACGGTGAATCGTACGCGCCAAAGTATGTGATACCAAAAGAGGAAATGCAGGAATATCTTGGAATGTGATTTCTTGCGAGAGAGCTTTTTACTTGAAAAAGAACCACCTTTTTAAGAATATCGCGGCAATGAAATTTGCAACGTTTGCCGCGGCGGCTCTGTTTGCCGCGGGAATTCTATTGTACGCCTCTGATCCTGTAAAAATCGGGGACAAGTACTATTATGAGGACGCCGCCGGGAATCTTATTCTGGCGCCCGAAGGGAGTGTCCGCGAAGCGCCCAAGCGCAGGCCTTTGCGTTCCGGAAAATATGGAATGCCGCATCCGTACTCATGGCATGCGCAGACAGGCGAAGCGCCTTCTCCTAAAACCCGGCGCTCCGAAAAAACTGAATCAAGCGGGGAAACTTCCGGCTCCGATGCGCTTAAAGAGAAAATAGCTGCCGCCCGTGTACTTGCGGAAAATCCAAAAGATGTGGGCGCGAATAAAAATATTCAAGAAAAAGAAGAGCTTGAATATTTTTTATGCGAAATTGTCGAAATAAAAGATGGAAGCAGGAGGCTATTGGGCAAGGCAGAATTTTCAATGCCTGCGCGGGCATATGTCCCTGAAATCGCCGTTTTAGCTGAATATGGGGAAATACGTATAGTTGCCGAGATTTCCAAGCGCCAAAACTAATTGACATACCAAAGATTTATCCATTTATTTTTTTTATTATGACCAAAACGAAATTAGCAGCGTACGCGACGGCATTGATGTTCGCCGTCACACTGTCGGCACAGAAGTACTCCATAACTGTGGAGACTCACATAGCCGGCAGGCCGGAAGATAAGTTTACATTCGTTCTTTCCGAGGGAGAATCCCAATATAAGGGGTTTGACGGCAAGGTTCTCGCTAAAAGGTATATGGCAAAAGGCTACCCGGCGCCTTCTGTGGATATGGCAGAGTATTCCAATTCTTCTGAAAAAACTGCCAAAAAAACTGCCGAAGTAAAGAAAATCGCCCCTATTGATGAGGCTCGCGGAAAACTAATCGGCTTAAAAGGGGAAGTCACCCGCCTTGAAAATCAAATTACCGGGGCGCAAGGAAGAATCGGCAAACTTTCCACCCAGATAGAAGATCTTGAAAGCGCGATAGAAAAGGGCGAAAAAACTGCATCGCTATTTGCGGGCGAATACAAAAACTACCTCGACAAATACGAGCCTAACGCTGAACAAGCGGAAAAAGACAAGCGCATTGAGGCTATGTTTAGAAACAGGCCGAAATTGCGCGGAGATGTCGAAGAGTTTGATCTCGGTTCATTTTGCGCTATGAAGCTGTTGCAGGTCAAAGGCAAAAAGCTCCTCGTGAATATGGACTACATATATTCCAATCCTGTATCCTATTTCTACGCCGACGGCAACAATAATGACAACACCATTATGAAACAGCGCCAATTTGAGCGATTTGAGCGCAAGATTAGGGATTTGGTCCTGACAGTAAACCGTCCATATTGTATACAGTTTGAACGCCCGGATCTCACCAGCGACAAAACCCTCTCCGACGCCATGTCGCAAACCACGCTATTTTCAAAGTCTGGCGCTGCAAGCGGCTCCGCTGCGCAGGCGTCGGAATCTGTGGCTCCGTCTAAATACGATGCGCAAGGTCCATATTCGGACATACGCAAGCAATTCCCGACGGGGCTCGCTAAAACTGCCCGCATAATAATTACCGTTAAGAAAATAGGCGGCGCGGACTCCAATTAAAACTTTTTAGGAAAAATTCTGTCCTATCCGATAATATAGGTAATATCTACAAGAAAAAAGAAAGGTTAGTTTTATGAAAAAATACAAATGCGAAGTTTGCGGTTATATTTATGATCCCGAACAGGGGGATCCCGACAACTCGGTTCAGCCAGGAACTCCGTTTGAAGACATTCCCGAAGATTGGGTTTGCCCGCTTTGCGGAGTCGGCAAAGAGCAGTTTGTAGAAGTGGAGGAATAGGCTCCATGAAAGAAATCGCGAGCGGGGTTTACTATTGCGGTTTGCACGATAAAAACCGCAAATTGTTCGATCAGCTCGTTCCGCTTCCCCAGGGAACGACATACAACTCGTATCTTGTCAAAGGCGCGCAGAAGTGCGCCCTTATAGACACCATGTACGAAAAACTGCTCGATCCGTATCGCGACATGCTTTCGGCGTGCGGCCTTAAAATCGACTATATCGTATCAAACCACGCCGAGCCTGACCATAGCGGCGCGATACCTACCCTACTGGAAGCCTATCCGGAAGCGATTGTGCTATGCTCTCCAAAATGTGCGGAGAACTTGTCGAATATGCTTGGTGTGGATTCGTCCCGCATGAAAGTTGTAGCCGACGGCGAAGAGATCGATCTTGGCGGGCGCACGCTAAAATTCTTTATGACGCCTTGGGTTCATTGGCCGGATACGATGTTTACCTTCCTTGTGGAGGATAAATTCCTTTTCCCATGCGACTACTTCGGCGCCCACTACACGGCAAACGAACTATTTGCCGACTGTTCCGAAAACCTCGCTGAGGCTGCCCGGCGCTATTACTCTGAAATAATGATGCCGTTTAGAGGCTTCTGCTCAAAATATCTCGATATTGTCCGCAAGCTGGAGCCGAAAATGATACTCCCTAGCCACGGCCCGGTTTACGATAAACCCGATTTTATAATCAACCTTTACTCCGACTGGACTTCCGACAAATTCGCGCGCAAAGTTCTTATCCCCTACGTCTCTATGTACGACAACACGAGGATAATGGTTGACTACCTCGAAAATGCCCTGAAATCGCGAGGAATAAGCGTTGTCAAGGCGGAGCTTGTGGACGCGGACGAAGGAGAGCTTGCTATGCAGCTAATAGACACGCCTTGCGTAGTTTTCGGAACATCTATGGTTTTGACGGGACCGCACCCAAAGAGCGTATATGCGGCATATTTAATAAACATTCTAAGGGCAAAAATAAAATATTATAGCGTAATAGGCTCTTTTGGATGGGGAGGAAATCTGACGGCTCCGATTGAGGCGTGCTTTAAGTTGGTGAAGCCGGAAAAAATTCCGGGAGTTGAAGTGAAGGGAAGACCTGTGGAGTCAACATTCCGAGAACTCGATAGGCTTGCCGAAGAAATATCCTCCCGGTTTTAAGGCGGGATTTTGGCGCATTTCAGCGTCACTGCGAAAAGTCCGCACAGGTCACGTACGTCAATGTACGCTCCCAGCGCGGACTTTTCTTGTTTCTTGAACTGCGTGCAAAATCCCGCCTTAAAACTATTGCCGGACTGGGAGTTTTTTGAGGGGTGGATTGTTGTATTGTTTGAGAAGTGACGTATTGCGATTTTAGCGCCACTGCGAAAAGTCCGCACATGTCACGTACGTCAATGTACGCTCCCAGCGCGGACTTTTCTTGTTTCTTGAACTGCGTGCAAAATCCCGCCTTAAAACTACTGCCGTGCCGCAAGGTTTTGGGGGAGTGGATTGTATTGTTGGAGATGGGTAATTTATTACTTAAAATAATTCTGCGAAGCAGAGTTTTTTTGGGTGAGTGGATTTTTGTGTGGTGTGAGAGTTTTGCCGTAAAAACAAGTCCAAAAGTTTAGTTTTATAAAAGAGATTTGTTGGGATAAGTTTACTTACGAATTAAGTGACTTAACGTTTCCCGCGTATCGGAATTTCTATGGAAAATATCAACCTTTGTTCGTTCTTGATTGCGGAAGGCGAATTTATAGAGTCGTAATCGTTTGTATATCTCAGCGCGAGCGATACTATTTCCTCGGGCATAAAAACCAAGCCTATCATTATATATATCGTCCCTTCGTTTCCGGTAGTGAGCCCTACGCCCATGTAGCCCTTGTGTTCAAACCGAAGTATATCGGTAATATCCCACGTTAGCTGTTCGTTTAGTATTGCCATGGGTATCCAGTGGTAGTCGTAATCGTAGGCGTCTATATATCTGACGGCGGGTCCGAACGAAACGTCCCATTTTATCCCCCAGTCCGGAAGCTCGAACGTATAGCCCAACCCGACAGCGTTGTCTATTTGGTCGTAAATTTGTTTTATCCCGTCGTGCCTGTAAGATATTAAATCCGAAAAAAACCAGTTTGAACTTTCACCGAGAAAGTTCCATCTGAAATCCGAATTTGCTCCGTATTTATCAGTTGTTGTGGAGGTCACGCCTGACGTGTCGGTTTGAGTCTCGTAGTCGTAAAATGCGTCGAACGAATAGGAAAATACGTCCCATTCTCTCTTTGCGGAGCCGCCAAAAGAGAAAAGTGTTTTTGATGTTGTCGTATGTTCTATTGTAGCGCCCCCGCGCAGATTAAAATCCCACCCCTCGGGTACCCAAGATTCCAAGAAAGTACGGTACTGTTTTTTCCAGGATATTATACGGGCTTCCAATGTATCTTTTGCGTCGTTTGTGGAACCGCTGTCGGGAAACAGTGCCGGCGGTTCAATCCCGACTTCCTCAATCCCTGTTCCGGTTCCAACATATAGCGCATCGGCCGTGCCGTATTCGGAAGCCGCCGCGGAATTTGCAGGGGAAGGAGTTTCATCGACGGTTTCTGTCTTTATCGCCTTGTACGGAATTTTAATATCTCCGTAGGCGGTTTTTACTTCCACGTCTTCGGCTGTTTTTGTAAGAACAACGCCCTTTATTATTTCTCCCGTTTCAAGCACGAATGTAGAAGATGCGGCTGCCTCGCATGCGAGCCACAACAACAGTATCGCGCTTTTTGCGAGCTTTTGCATATTTTGCAACTTTGCATTCAGTGTGCGGGGGTTTCAATTAAAAATTTTTGTGCCGCACAGTTTTTCTGTATAAAACTTGTGCTTTTAAGTGTACGGATAACAAAGTTTAAAATCCCATTTATGGCTATGTCATTTCTAGGTTTATCCGAATTTTAAGGTCTGCCCACGCTTATCGGAAATGCGGTAAAAATAGATTGATATTGTGCCGCAACTCTTAATAATATTAAAAAAAAAGAAGATGGCGGCCGACTCCACAATTGATAAAGAAAAAAATATCCCACCTTACGAGGGTATGTTTAGCGCCATTGTACCATGTCGCGACGAGCGTGAAGCTCTGCCGATTTTCTACGACGAATTTATTAAAGTAATGGATTCTGCAGGCGCATCGAACTTCGAGATAATTTTTGTCGAAGACGGCTCGAAAGACGGCACTCTTGAATTTCTGCGCGACTTGTCTGCGCGCGACAAACGCGTAAAATACATATCTCTTTCAAGAAATTTTGGGAAAGAAGCGGCCATGTACGCAGGTCTGCGCGAGGCAAAAGGCGATATAGCCGCCATCATGGACGCCGATTTGCAGGATCCACCTTCGCTGTTGCCGAAAATGTTCGAGATAATGCGCGAAGACCGTTGCGACAGTGTTGCAACACGCAGAAAAAACAGAACGGGCGAGTCGCCTATCCGCTCGTTTTGCGCGCGCGCTTTTTACAGGATTCTAAATTCGTTGTCGCCGCTAAAATTTGTGGAGGGCGCGAGGGACTTCCGCCTAATCAACCGCAGGGTAATTGACGCCATTTTGGAAATGCCGGAGTACAACCGCTTCATAAAGGGAATGTACGAATGGGTGGGCTTCAAGACAAAATGGCTGGAATTTGAAAATGTCGAACGGTGCGCAGGCAAAACAAAGTGGTCGTTTATGGGGCTTGTGATGTATTCGCTCGACGCGCTGACTTCATTCTCCACTATACCGCTTGTTATTGCGGCGGCAATCGGAATATTTTTCTGCCTATTTTCTAGTGTTGCCATTGTAGTACTCTCCATAAGACAGTTGCTTTACCACAACTCTGCGTACGGCTGGACATCTATGATATGCGTTATTTTCTTCCTAAGCGGCATGCAGCTTTTTTGCCTCGGGATACTCGGGCATTATATGTCTAAGCTGTATCTCGAATCAAAGCGGCGGCCGGTTTATATGGTTAAGGAAAAAAACTGATTTTCTGAATTGGCAAAATTTGTATTCTCCGCCGCGCGCGTGCGCTTGCGGATTGGGCGCGTGAAAAAAAGCCTATTGTTTATACCTGCGCTTCTGTCTTGATTGTCGAGTTCCCGGGGAGTTTATCTTCGTCGAAAGAAGTGGAGTTTTGTCTTAACGGTTAAGTAAAAAAAATATCTTTTTGGTTGCTAACGTTTGCCCGCAAATAAAATTTATTTAGAACTTATAAGTTGGAGTATGTCTATGAAAAAAGCATTTGCGTATTTTATTGTGTTCGCGGCGGCCGTTTGCGCCTTTTCGCAAACCTCTCCGGTGGACTATTACTACATAGCGGATTTCGACGACGTGCAGGGAACTGTCACTTTTGACAAAGCGGAGGCTTACAGCATCTCTCCCGACGAAATAATCCAGCCTCAGACTCCTCCCGACGAAAACTCCGCCATTCATCTTTTCTTGGAAAACGGATACAATTACGGCGGCGTGAGTGTGTGCCGCGTAAACATGCCGTCGAACGTAGATATGTCTGTGTATTCGCTCGAATCGACTGTGTCGTCCGAATTTTGGATACGCAGAAACCTTACTTTGGTTTCAGATTGGATTCAGACGGTATCTTCGGACGTAAAATATTCTTCCTCAACGTCGGGGGCGCGCCAGTTGCGTTTTGCCGTCACGGACAGAGGAAGCAAGCTTGCCGTCGGCGGCAATATGGAGCTTAACACTTCAAAATATTTCGTGACGCGCGTCTCCAACGGCAGGGGCTCGGTGGCTTCTTCGGGGGGTGTCGAGTTTGACATAGGCGGAGCGCTCGCGTTTAACTTTCAGGGTGCTTCCGACGCGGAAGGATACCATATATTCGATATGCGCGATTCGCAGTCTAAGACTACCGGCGGCGACGCCATGCTGCTTAATTTGGGCGGGCTTTCCTCCTCCGGCAAAGCGGTTTTTATGACTGCCGCCACTTCTGCGACCGCAAATTTCATTTTTACCGACGATTCGGGAAATTTTGCAGGAGGCTCTTTCGAGGGTATTTTTGCGGTTGACAGTTCGGCGCCTTCCTCGGTCAACATTTATATGAACGGAAGCGGGCGCCAGTCCATGGCTATTTACAAATCGGCAAACGCCGCCGCCCACGGTTTCGGTTCCGACCTCGACGGAATGGTCGATATGACCATATCGTCCGTCAGCGTAGACAGCGGGGAATTCGTTCTTGAAAGCGAACTGCAGGTTCAAAGCATATATTTGTCCGGCGGAAGCTTAAAATTCTCGTCTCCGGAAAAGGCGAATTCAATTACAATTGACGGCGGCAGGCTCGTTTTCGGCGGGACAATTAAAACCGCCGATTTGGCGATTGTCGCAGACTCTATCGAAGTGGTATTTTCGGCGGAAGATTTGACGGCAAATGAGATTGTCGTGATGGAATACGATTATTGCGTCGAAACCTTAGATCCGCAAAAAGTTTTTCTTGCTCGCGGAGAATCCGGCGAGGATCTCGGGGGAATGTTTGAGATTATAGGAGAATCGGGTTCGGGATACAGCCTTATTTATACGGTTCCCGAGCCTGCCGTTTCCGCAGCCATCTTTGCAGGAATGGCGGTTCTTGCGCTTCTTTGCAGGTCGCGAAAAAAATTTTAATTTGCGAAGATAAAAAATTTTTCGGCGCGCGGGTGGCATGGAATAAATTCGCGCGGCGGCGAGTCCATTGCATTAGCGGCGGATAATCATAGTCTGCCCGTAGGATACTTTTGGGGACGGAATTTTTTGCTTAGCGAACGGGATTTTAATCCGCGCATTTCAGAAAAAACAATGCGTTAATGCGAATTTGGTGTCGTTCAAAAGAAAAAAGGGAGGGTAAAAGATGGGTAAAATTTTGTTTTTTGTGTTGGTTGCGGCGATGGTATGCTCCTGCGACGGAGCGCGCACGCTCGTAAATGAGGATTTTGAGTCGGGGAAGCCGAAAGGCGTGGATATATCGAAGTCGCGCGTGTCGGACGCGCGGGGAGAGGCGATATCGGGCAAGGCGTCTTTGGTGTGCGACGCGTCCAATACGAAGTGGGGCGCCGTGGCGTTTGAATTTAAAAATGCGGACTATAACGCCTTCGAGGTTTCCTTCGACTACAAGACTCTCGCCGGAAATCCGCGTTTCGCGCCGTATGTGGAGTTTTCGTATATGCCTCCAAACGGGGGAAAGATGGTTTATTCTTCGGGTACGGACAGCCGGTTTGTGGTGGGGAAGGGGAGAATAGAACATTCTAAAAACGTATTCCATTCAACGGCGGGCAGCGCGGCCACTATAAAAGTGGTTGTCCCGCGCGGGACGATAATTGCGTTTGACAATATTAAAATCAAGGCGGTTAAAGTTCCGGCCGCGGGCGACTGGTCGACCGACAAATCCGTGTTTGAAACTTGCAGATACAACCCTTTTAGCCCGCATTATCTAAGGCTCGACGACAAATATCTCTCGATGCCCAAAGATGAGTTTTTTCCGTTTATCGACAAATACGGCCAATTTAAGCATAGAAATTGGAATGGAAAAATTCTATCGGACTCCGACTTTAAAGATCGCGCAGAAAGCGAGCGCAAGTGGCTTGCTTCTAATCCCGCCCTTCCCATGCGAGACAAATACTACGGGCTCATAGACCCCTCGCGCAACTACGGCGCTACTGGTAGATTTTCGACGCGCAAGGTGGGCGGAAAATGGTTTTTCGTAACCCCGGAGGGAAATTTGTTCTGGGCGCTCGGAATGTGCGGGCTTGGTTATTCCAACCGTTTTGCCGATCCCACGGATTCCCCGTCAAAGCATATCGGCAAAAGCCGCTTGACTCCTGTCGAAGGCAGGGAGTTCTTTTACGACGATGTTTCAGACCCTCGTTACGCCGCAAATTCAGCAGGTTTCAAGCGCGCGTACCACGGAATGAAACCCGCGAGGGCTTTCGACTTTTACGCCCGCAATATAGAATTAAAATATGGCGCTGGAGTTCCGGGCAAAATTTTACTCTTAAAAAGCCGCGTTGATAGTTTTGGCATAAACATGGGCGGCCACCTTTGCGACGCCGCCGCCCTTAAAGCCGCGAATATCCCGTTTACTGTAACTATTTACAGCGGGCCGCATATCCCGATAGACGGAAAACACAAACTCTATGGCTGGTGGCAGACTCCGCCGGACTGGTTCAATCCGGACTTTGAACCGTCTTTGAGGGATAAGCTGCGCAAGGTGGCAAAGTTTACTGAATCGCCTTATTGCGTCGGAGTTTTTATAGACGGGGAGCTGCCGTGGATATCAAAGCCGTGCGAGCTTGCGACTGGCGTGCTTTCGTGCCAAAGTTCGCAGCCGGCAAAAAAGGCACTGAGGGAAATGCTCCAAAAAAAGTACTCTTCGATAGACGCTTTCAATTTGGCGTGGGGCGCCGAATATTCCTCTTGGGAGGATTTTATGGAGGATTGTTCCCTCAAACCGCAAACCTCCGCAGCAAAATCCGACGCGCTGGAATTTGAAGACAGCTATATCCGCCGATATTTTGAAATATGCAGGCGGCTCGTTAAGGAGATAGACCCGAATCTTCTTTATTTAGGCTGTTCTTTTAGCATGAGCGGCAAGGAATGGGAAAACGCATGCAGAATATCTTCGGAGTATTGCGATGTTGTTTCATGCAATACTTACAGATTCGGTGTGGCGGGTTTCTCACTTCCAAAGGGAGCGATCGACAAGCCTGTGTTAATCGGCGAATGGCACTTTGCCCCGCAGGACGGCGGAAATTTTGGAGTGACAATGATTCCTTCAAGAACGCGCCAAAGGCAGTGCGAAATGGCGGAGTCGTTTTTGATGTCGGCAATAAACAATCCAAATATAGCAGGCGCGGATTGGTTTGAATGGACGGACATTGCTACAACGGGGCGTTTTGACAAGGCAGATTCAGGCGTCGGATTCCTCGACATAGCGGACACTCCGCACTATCCTTTGATTGAGACATTCCGCAGGATATCTTCGGAAATGTATGCGCTTAGGCTCAATTCCAATGGAGAGGGCAAGAAAGACTTTTCTGACGACCGAAACTGGTAATTGCAGGATCTCAAGCGGCGCGCTGCCCGTGCCGCATGTTGCATTTGCTTCTTCCGCATATTTAGAGTTTTTTTTAAACGGGCATATTTAAGCTCTCGTTTTGAGCGTGCCGCAGGATTTTTTTAATTTTTGCAGCGTAAAGCTATATATAAGTCTCCTTTACCATCAATAGATTGCGGGTGAATTCCCGATAGACTTAGCCTCGATATTAAAAGGCATTTTCCTCCAATTCTTCCGCAAGGCGGAATACAAAATTTTTTTGCTTGCGCCAAGACAAGATATAAAAAATGCGCCTCCACATTGTGAGCAGAGGCGCAAAGTTCCGCTAAAAAACGTTATCCGAGGAGGGATTTTGTGTTTATGCCAAAAGCTTCAAACAATTCAGGCCCGTCCGCTGAAAAACCAAAGTCGTCGGTGCCAATGACTTTGTCGGCGTATTTATACCACATACCGGTGACTCCCGCCTCGATGGCGATCCTGTTCTTGCAGTCGGGCGGAAGAACTTCTTCCTTGTATTGGGCGTCCTGCCGCTCGAAAAGCTCCATGCACGGCATTGAAACTACGCGCGTTTGGGGCTCTATCTTGCCCGCTTCCACTGCGTATTGAAGTTCCGAGCCGGTTGCGATGATTATCTTTTTAAGCGTTCCCGTTTCGCGCTTTGCTATGTATGCTCCGCGCAGCGTGCCAAGCCTGCGCGCTTCAAGCGGAATGTCATTTAAAATCGGAAGATTCTGCCTCGACAAAATGAGCGCTGTCGGGCCGCTTTTCCTCGAAACTGCATGGGCCCATGCGGCGGCGCACTCCTCTGAGTCGGCAGGGCGCATTACGTCGAGCCTCGGAATGCTGCGCAGCATTGACACAAGTTCTACTGGCTGGTGGGTCGGGCCGTCGAAGCCCACTCCGATGGAGTCGTGCGTAAATACATATTGCATGCGCAGGCGCGAAAGCGCTGAGACCCTTATGGAGCCCATCATGTATCCTGCGAATGTCAAAAATGTTGCGCAGGACGGCTCAAACAATCCGTAATAGGCGATTCCGTTAGTGATTGCCCCCATTGCGTGTTCGCGAATCCCGAACCATATATTCCGACCGTCTCTAATATCGGCTGAAAAATCGCCGAATCCCTTCAAATAGTTTTTCGTGGAGCCAAACAAGTCTGCAGCGCCTGTCACCATGTACGGAAGTTTGGCTGCCAGCGTGTTCATTACAACTCCGCCTGATACGCGGGTTGCACTCTTGCCGTCCGTTGGGAACGGCGGAATGAGTTCCAAAAGTTTTTCCGCGGAATCGGAATACTTATTTGTGACGCATGCCTTCAACTCGTCAGCCTTCTCGGGATTGGCATTTTTCCAAGCGTCGAACAGGGCGTCCCATGCGGCGGATACTTTTGCGCGTTCCGATTTTACTTTGTTGAAAAATTCGTATGTTTGTGCCGACACCGAGAATTTTTCGGCGGGCAACCCCATATTCTTTTTAGCCTCGTCCGCAAATTTAGCGCCGCCCTCGCCATGGCCTTTCGCGGAATTCTCAACTTCCGGAATTCCCTTTGCAATGACAGTCTTAAATATTATGAGCTTTGGTTTGCCGGAATCCGAATTTTTGGCGTCTGTAAGAGCCTTGCGGATTGCGGGAATATTGTGCCCGTCGCACTTCGAGACTTCCCAGCCGTAGGACTCAAAGCGCATTGCCGTGTCTTCCGACATGGTTTTCGAGGCGTCTGCGTCGAGCGTGACGTCGTTGGAATCGTACATCAGCACGAGGTTGTCGAGCTTCATAAGCCCCGCGATTGCGGCGGCTTCGGCCGATACTCCTTCTTGCATGCAGCCGTCGCCTGCAAGGCACCAGACTTTGTGGTCGAAAATTTTTGCGTCAGGAGTGTTGAAGCGCGCTTCCGCCATCTTTTCAGAAATTGCCATGCCAACGGCATTGCCAATGCCCTGACCAAGGGGGCCGGTTGTCGTCTCAACGCCTTCCGTTTCGCCATATTCTGGATGTCCGGGGGTTTTCGAACCTTTTACTCTAAATTTCTTCAAATCCTCTATCGAGAGGTTGTATCCGGAGATGTGCAGCCAAGAATACAAAAACATGCTGCCGTGGCCTGCGCTCAGAATAAATCTGTCGCGGTTGGGCCATTGCGGCCGCGCGGGATCGCACTTTAAAATCTCGCCGAAAAGAACCGCGCCTATTTCGGCGCAGCCGAGCGGAAGCCCAAGATGCCCGGATGAACGTGCGGCTATCGCGTCTATCGCCAGCCCCCTCGACTCGTTTGCGGCCTTTTGTAAGATAATGTCTCTTTCCATATTTATTTTCTCTCTTAAAAATACTTTTGGAAAATCGATTTTCAATGTTTTTTTCCTCGCGTTTTAAGTATTTTCGCGTGGTTTGCAAGTTTGCATCGCGTATTGCCGCAGATTTTTAAAATGCCTTAAAAAACTGTTGAAATTGTCGAGAGATTTTAGATACTTAAAAGATATATGACTACAATTCTTAGAAAAGTTTTGCTTTTGTGCGCATGCGCTATGCCATTTGCGGCTTTCGCGCAAAAGGAGGTTACATACAAGCTTAGGCCCCTCGATGTTATTGAAATGCGCGTATTCCAAGAGCAGGATATGGATACTTTGTGCCGTGTCAGCGCAACTGGCGAAATTGTTCTCCCTCTTATAAACAGCGTAAAAGTTGCAGGGCTCTCCCTTCAAGACGCCCAACGCAAAATTAAAGAACTTTACGAGAAAGACTATCTCGTGAATGCCAATGTTAGCCTATTTATAAGAGAATATGCGCCGCAGCGCGTATATGTAATCGGCCAGGTAAACAAACCTGGGGAAGTCATCTTCCCGCCTGAGGAGCAAATGACGCTCTCCCGCGCAATAGCGGGCGCCATGGGAACTTCGCGCATTGCAAACCAAAGATCCATAAACGTTAAGCGCAAGATGCCAGACGGAAGCATTAAGGTGTTTGAAGTAGACCTGAAAGCAATACTTTCCGATAAAAATGCTAAGGATTTTCAGGTTTATGATGGAGATACCATAGAGGTCCCCGAAGCAATATTCTAATTATTTATTAAAGACAAAATAGTCTCCCCCCCCTATATATCTAATTTGCACCCACTAATTTCTCATTATGGAAAATTCCGACCCAAAGAATAATCCGGGACAAAAAACCGTAAAAAGAGTTATAAAAAAGAGGATAATATCCGACGCATCAGGAGCTTACGGGTACGGCGGCTACGGCGGCTATGGCGGTGGCTACGGCTACGGTGGCGGCTATGGCGGCTATGGTGGCGGCTACGGTTATGGCGGAGGGTATGGCTACGGCGGCTATGGCTACGGCGGCGGAAATAACGCCGGCGGCGGAGCTTCGGAACGCCCAAATAGAACCTTCCGCGATTATATGATGATCCTACGCGAAAGGTGGGCTTATATTCTTATAACGGCTTTCATTATTTTAGCGGGCGTCATACTATACACTCTGCGCGTCACCCCGATTTATATGTCTATGGCGAGGGTACAGATATTGCGCGATGCAGACGTCGCAATCGATGGCCCTGGCTCTACGGAAAGAAGCAGAAACTTTACAATCCTTTCCATGGAGGACTTCAATACCCAAGTTAAGATTCTCGAAAGCAACGAAATCATTAGGGCGGTGAAGTCGCGCATGAAGGAGGACGAAATGGTTCGCTTCATGGCGCCCTATAACGACATGTTTACCCTCGGCCCGCGCAAGACCGAAGAGGAATTGCTCGCGGAAAACCGCACTATCGCGCCGGAAAGAATGTCGCTCGTAATCCGCATTGCATTTGAGCATCCGGATCCAGATATGGCGGCGACTATTGCCAATCTCTTTGCCCAGGAATATCTGAATTATACCCACCATACTCGCGTCCAGAAAATTCTCGATAGCATTGACGAACTGAGAATCAAAGTCTCCCAGCAAGAAGCAAAAGTTAAGGAGCTTGACAAGCGGCTTGTCGAATACCGCGAGCAATATAAGGCAATTTCCCTCGAAAACCTCGACGACGTGGACAGAAACGAGCTCAGAGATTTAAATACGATTCTCACTTCCGACAAGCGCGCTTTCGACTCCGCCTCAACCCAGTGGAATCTCGTCCAGGAATTTAAGCGCGATGGCAAGCCTCTTACAGATCTTCCCTTCATTGCGGAACTCCCTCAAATTAGCAAGATTCTTACAGATAGGTCTACACAACAGGTATTTGTGGCATCTTCGGAAAAACGCTACAAGGAAAAACACCCGCGCATGATTGAGGCTCGCAAGGCACTCGATCAGCTCAACAAAGAATTGGATATTGCGGTGGAGTCGGCCGAGCAAAAAGTGCAGGCTGCGTATGAGGCTGCTCGCCAAAATTACGAACAGTCGCAAAAGAGGTTGCTTGAAAAGAAAGAGCAGATACTCGATCTCGGAAGAAAGGCGATTGTTTACAAATCTATCGAGCGCGAAAAAGAGGTGGCCGAAGGCATGCATGCGGCATTTATCGCTTCTATGAACGTGCGCCTTGCGCAAGTCAACCTCATAAACGAAGGGGCAAATATAATCGACAAAGCTTCTCCGTCAATACGTCCGGTTAGCCCGAATATCCCGCTTAACATAATCTTGGGTGTGTTGGGCTCTCTTGCAGGAGGTATAATGGTGGCATTTATTGTCGCATTTATGGACGACAGAGCCAAGAGCGCTTACGATATCGAATCGGTGATAGGTTTGCCTTTGCTGGGCGTAATTCCCCGAATCAGAAAGCTCAATTCTTCCGAAAAGGCACAAGTCGCGGTTTCAAATGCGGACAGGGCGACTACCGAGGCTTTCCGCTCGTTGCATTCAATTCTAAAAGTCAATACTATCGCAAAGGACTCGAAAGTATTGCTCTTCACTTCGACAACTCCTTCCGAGGGAAAATCGTTTGTTGTCACAAATCTTGCGCTTATGTGCGCTATGCACGGCGAAAAGACTATTATAATAGACGCCGACTTGCGTTTGCCGGCTATGGCGAAAATTCTTGGAATAGAGTCGCAAAATGGTGTAGTGAGCCATATTGAAGACGGAAAACCAATTGAGGAATGCGTGATAAAAGATTATTATCCGAACCTCGACGTTCTTCCGTGCGAGAAACGTTCGCAGAATCCCACACAGGCTCTCGGCAGCGAAGAATTTATATCAATGCTTGCTAAATTTAGGGAGCAGTATGACAAGGTCTTTATAGACTCCCCGCCGGTTGGAGCTGTTAGCGACGCAATTGCACTTCTGCCGTATGTTGACGGCGTTGTGTATGTTGTGAAGTTCAATTCCGTTTCCCGCAAGGCTATACAGAAAAATATCAGGAGGCTTATGGTTTCCAATGTTCCAATTGTGGGAGCTATTATGAATATGGTGCCGCAGGGAGCTGCTTCCGGATACAACTTGAATTATTACGACAAGTCTTACCAGAACTACTATACATCTCAGGAGGATGAAACGGAGGACGAAATAATCGAAGAAGATTCCTCCGAAGATGAATCTTCACAGGAAAGCGATGCTGAGGCAGATGACAGCAAAAAGTAATTCACTTTATTGAATAAAAAGTTGCAAAACCCCGCATTCGCGGGGTTTTTTTGTAATTTAAAAAATATCTTTCTATTAAAAATATGCCTTCCGTTTCTGCCTTTGGTTGCCGCAATGCATTATCGGGGCGCAGCGCCTCTTAGATAGTTTTTAGCGCGGGGCGCAGTGGGTAGCGTGTTTTTCGTCGTCCCATAGCCGGATATCACTAAACTCAAACTTGCTTTCGTACAATACATTTGACGCGGAATATCTTATAGTTTATAGTTATGTTTCAAATTAAAATGTATCTAAAAACTGCGAAAGCTAATGAAGCTCATTATAAAAATTGCCGCTTTTTCATGTTTATTATGCGCACATGCACAGGCTGACAGACTTTTTGAACCATATGGAATATGTGCGCACATAAGCCGTTCGGGCGAGCGTCCGTATATAGACAAAACTTTGTCGGCGGCAAAAGATGCGGGAATCTCTTGGATTAGAACCGATCTGGACTGGGACGGAATGGAGCTCCAAAAGGGAAAATGGGAGTTTTCGCACATAGATTCAATGTTAAAGAAAACAAGGGCGGCTAATGTAAAAATATTGCCGATACTCGTCTATACGGTTCCTTGGGCAAACCCTGCGTACAAGCATTTGGACGAATGGGGTAATTATGTAAAAACGGTTGTCTCCCGATATAAAGACGACTTCGATTTTTGGGAGGTTTACAATGAACCAAATATAAAAATATTCTGGAAAGAGGACTCTCCAAAAGGAGCCGACTACGCAAAATTATTGGAAAGGTCATGGCGCGAAATAAAATCGGCCGATCCGTCGTCGAAGGTTTTATATTCGGGGACTGCTGGTGTGCCGCTAGATTTCATTGAGGATTCCTTGAAGGCTGGCGCTGGAAAATATTTTGATATAATGAATATCCATCCTTACAACTGGGGCGGAGGCGGCAGGCCGGAGGCGATAGCAGGCGAGGTCGAAAAACTTAGAAAATTGATGGATAGGTACGGCGCCAGTAGCAAGCCTATATGGATAACAGAAGTTGGCTGGCCTACGCCTTCCGGAATAAGCGTAAGCCGGCCCGCGATTGCCGCTCTTAAAAGACTCGGCATTGACAGCTTTAAAATTGTCGCTTCTGTGGTGTCAGATCAGGAGGCGGGATATGCGGGGGTTAAAAACCTCGATTACGTCGGTCTGGATAAGATTTTTAAAAGTGTGTGTACTGTAAGTCTTGCGCAGATTAAAAGCCTTGACCCCAAAAAATTTCCGGTTCTAGTCCCGTCGCTTAACGAATCTTTCCCTGAAAAATATATGGGAGATCTCGCTGGCTATGTCGGCCGCGGCGGAACGCTTATTTTCCCGACAAACGGCTTGCCGCTATACTATGCGCTCTCGTTGGAGAACGGAGCTAGAAAAACAGTGGGAGATCTTTACCTGCGAAAAATGGGAGTGGCTTGGGAGACTTGGTGGACGAAAAAAGGCGTTCCGGAAATGGAGCAATACCAAAAGCCTGCTCCGGGATTCGAGTCGGATTTCAAATTTAAAATGATTCGCCCAGCTTCGCGCTTTCTCACGGCATCTGCCCTTAAAAAAGGCGATGAATTTATACCGCTCATAGAGGCCGGCGCAAAAGACTACAAGGGTGCAGTCGCCGGAATATATAAGTTTAATGGTGCAGGAAATATAATCATTTTCACAAATGCAAATCCGGTGATAACGGAATACAACCAGGCTCAAAATTTGGCGGCTGCTTACATAGTTGCGCTATCTTCGGGAGTTGATAAAATGTTCTGGTACAACCTTAGGGCGGGAGAATGGAAGGCTTCAGACCCCGAGGCGAATTTTGGAATAGTTCACAAAGATATGTCCCCGAAGCCCGCATACAAGGCAATGCAGGTTTTGTCGAGCGTCCTTCCGGAGGGTTCAAGCCGCCCAAAAATATCAAAGTTTGGCGGCGTGTATGTGGCGGAATGGACAAAGCCGGACTCGGTAAAAGTTTCCGCAATTTGGTCGCCTTTTAAAACGAAAACGAATCTTTCGTTTGACGGAAACGCAAAATCGGTAGTCGATTTTATGGGCAAGTCCTATCCGGCATCTATTCCTGAGTACGTATCTGCAAGCCCCTTTTATATAGAGGGAGTATCCAATGCTCGGCCGAAAGATTGACGCACGTTTGCAAATGCTTGCGTAATTAAAAAAACTTATGCGAAATTTTCCGTGGGCAAGGCAGGGCAGGCGGTAATTTATTAAAACCGCGCGCCAAATGCCGCGCCACACTGCCGATTTTTCGAAAAAAGAGTAGAAATTACAAAATTATATTAGAAAACTCAACACCAGTTGCGCCTGAGCCATTCAGGGGTTTTGACAAACCTTATAAATTTTTTTATTCCCTTCACTTTGCCCGACAAGGCCTGGTCGGGGGTTGGATTCCCGTGGAAAACAATTATCTTTGCTTTTTCCGGAAGCTTTGGCTCGAAAAAGAAATTCAGCGGGAAGGGATACATACAAATGTATTTGAAACTCGGCAGCCATTCGTCGGGCCAGAAGTTTACCATTCCCCTCTTTGACATTGCGTCGCTTACATACGCCTGTTCGTGGCGGAACGACGATTTTATTTTTTGCATATTTTCTATAAAATCGTCGTATAAAAATTTTAGCTTCCCCGCCTCGAAACGGTAAACCGCAGTCTGCCCTACGCCCTGTTTCACTGATGGTTTCCAGTGCCTGATAAATATAAAATCGCCGTCAATTGTGAAAAAGCCGTCTATATTCCCGACTATTACAACATCGAGGTCGAGAAACAGCACACGTCCCTCCAAGCCTACATCGTCTCGAAAGAGCGACAATTTTCGCCAGCCTCTCTCTTTGTCGGGCGGGAGCGGCATATCTGGAAGAGGGCGCACTGAAACCTCCGGCAATAGGCCGTCGGCATTGTCGGTAAAGCATATGAACTTAAACGGCAATGTCGTGTTGCGCTTGACCATATTATACAGTCTATTGACGTACTCGGGGCCGTATTTGTCTCCCCATTTCATGCATGCTACCGTGTACATAAGAAATAAGCTTTTTCAATATGATCCCAAAATCGGCGCGCCTGTCAACACCCTACTTGCCTCCAATATCCAAGCCGTTGTGGTTATTGTAGATACGCCGCAATGGGCAGCGCGCCGGATTTCCTAAAATTACTACTTTGCCCTCGCAGCCGAAAACTTCCGCAGGTTTTTTGAATAAAGACTCCGCATTTCGAGAAATCCAGGCTTGAGAAAGAAAAACAGGTGGCGCTTAAAGTAATTGGCAAGCGCCGCAAAAGGCCGAAATTGCCTAAAAATATCGTCGGCTTTCCCAGCGTACGGAGTTTTAGACAAATAATAAAAATATGCAGGGGCGTACGGATGGGCCAAAAATGTGTATGGAATCTTCCATGGTTTATCTGGCCCCGTAAAATGCACGATTCCTGGATTGTACACGGCGTCGCGGATATCGCTTTGCTCGGCATATTTTACTTTGGGTTTTCTCCTAAAAAGAGGGGCTACGGCGTTCCATCTCTGAGGTAGAAATTTTTCGTCCCCCGAGAATATTATGTTCAACGCGTCTTGGTCGAGATATTTTGTTTTACCGGAGAGTTCCGCGCTTATTCCAAAAAGCTTTTTGGCGGCGTTTATCTCGCGCATTTTTGCCAGATTTAAAAGCATCGCGCCGGAGTTAAAGTATCTCGAAAGCCCCAGGGATTTTATGTAAGACTCCCGTATTACGTCGTCGACAACTCCCGCGCATACGCCTGAAATATCGATGTCGAAAAGCTTGCCTATGTCGTCCAAGACTATGGTGTCGCAATCTAAATATATAGCCTTGTCGATATCGGGTTTGATTCTCTCTATACAGTAGCGGTAACAGGATTCGAGCGAAATATGCTTGGCAATCACATAGAAATTCTCGAAGAGCGACTTGTCGACTTCAAGAAAATCAATGTAAACGTTTTCAGCGCATAATTGCGCGATATTGTCCTTTGCGGCTCCTGAGAGGCCGCTGTTAAGTATGTTAAATCGCAATTCGCGGCCGGTATTTGCGATAATTGACGCCATCGCGGCGCACAGGTGCGGCGCATAGTTGTCGTCGCTTGCCATAAAGATCTCAACTGGTTGCCGCTTTGAGTGCATATCTAAAATTTTTGGCAATTACATCTGTTTTTATCCCGTTATGCAACCTAAAATGCCTCCGCCTTTCTTGTTCTAAAACGTGAAATTTTTATTTCACTATTTTAATATACCAAAAAAAAGCGCCGCTTTATCGGCGGCGCCTTAAATGAAGAATTGAGTTTTAAATTAAAACGAACGGGAAATAGAAAGGGGCGCGCCCGCTCAGGGCGCACCCCCGTATTGCCTATTAGTGTCCTATTGTTGCAATAAAGTATCCCGCAACGAGAGCAGTGCCTATGACGCCCGCGACATTCGGCCCCATGGCGTGCATGAGCAGGAAGTTTGTCGGATCCGCCTTTTGCCCTTCGATCTGCGATACGCGCGCCGCCATCGGCACAGCCGAGACGCCCGCCGAACCAATCAGAGGATTGACTTTGTCTCCGCCAAACAGGTTCATGATTTTCGCCATGATTACGCCTGCCGCAGTGGAGAAGCCGAAGGCGACAACGCCCAAGGCGAGTATTGAAAGAGTGTCGACGCGCAGGAATCTGTCGCCGGTCATCGTTATGCCGACAGACGTTCCGAGGAATATCGTGACGACGTTTATAAGCTCGTTTTGCGCGGCCTTGCTTAGGCGTTCGCAGACTCCGCATTCGCGCAGGAAGTTGCCTAGCATCAGCATTGCCACAAGCGCGGAAACGTCGGGCACGAGCAGTATGCAGAATATCGTTACGACAAGCGCAAATATCAGCTTTTCCAAGCGGGAAACTTTCCTTAGGCTCTTCATTCTGATTTTGCGTTCCTTTTCAGTTGTCAGCAGGCGCATAATCGGCGGTTGGATAATCGGCACAAGCGCCATATAGCTGTATGCGGCAACCGCTATTGGGGCGAGAAGGTGCGGGGCGAGCTTGTTTGTAATAAATATTGACGTCGGGCCATCGGCGCCGCCTATGATTCCGATAGACGCCGCTTCCTGCGAAGTGAACCCGAGGTATACCGCGCCTATGAAGGTCGCAAATACGCCGAACTGGGCGGCTCCGCCCAACAGAAGGGTTTTCGGGCGCGCAATCAACGGGCCGAAGTCGGTCAAAGCGCCTACGCCGAGGAAAATGAGGGGCGGGAATATTTCAAGAAGAACGCCCATTTGTATGTAGTAATATAGTCCGCCGGTTCTCGCGCTGTACACGTCGACGAGCTTTTCGCCGTTTACAACTCTTTTGCCGGGCGCTGTGAGCACATCGGTGACATCACCGGTAGTCTGCGCCCACACCAGCAGGTCGGAGCCTTTTAGGTCGAGCACTTTGCCTTTGAAGGGCACTTTAAACGACATGTTCGCTTCCGAAGCCTCTTTGTCCGTTTCCGCGTCCGAATAGTCGGGGCGGACAACTGCTACGAGATCCGGTATGCCCTTTGCTTTTTTTAGAGTGTCTTTGCGGCTCTCGGCGCTTGTGACGTCTTCAATAAAACGGAAGTAGGCCTCGACGTCCTTCTGGGCTTCGGCCTGTGTTTCCTCTGCCTTTTTTACCATGTCGGACACCGACTTTGGCAGGTGTTTCACTACCCGCGGAACAAAAACCTTGTCTCCTTCGGATACAAACAGCGCGGTGGTTGTTCCCTCAGCCGGGGAAATGAGGGCGCCGGCAGGCTTGTTGAGCACGCCTTCTGTCGGAAGGTTCGCAAGCAGCGCGCCGAACGCTATCGGAACGAGCAATAGCGGCTCAAACTCCTTGAATACCGCCAGATACATGAGCACCGCAACGACGCCCCACATTATAATCATTCGCCAGTCGACATACAGAAACCCTGTGTCGCAGGCCAGATCTATTAAGCTTTTTATCATAGTTCGACAATCAGTTGGAAGTTATTTCTTTGAATTTTCAAAAGTCGTAAAAAATTTACCGATGAGGGCCGTAAGTATCGACTGGAACGCCAATACAAACATCACCAGTAAAAATCCTGCGGTGCAGAAGCCGGCCATCTGCCAGATGGTCGGGTGCATCGGAATAAGTGTTTCAGCGATAATCATATTCTCTCCTTTTTTTTAGATGAAAAATTTAAACCATAAGCATACCGCGCTAATAGCGAGTGAAATGCCCGTCACTATTACGCCGTATTTGAAAAAATACATGAATGTAATCTTATGCCCGTGCTTTGCGGAGTTTTCCGACACTATGACGTTGGCCGCAGCGCCTATAATAGTCATGTTGCCGCCCAGACACGCGCCAAGCGAAAGGCTCCACCAGAGCGGGTGGGCGTATTCGGCGCCCATTACTTTTTCGATTTCAAGAATCATCGGCGCCATGGTCGCCGTGTAGGGAATGTTGTCTATTACCCCGGATATTATTCCGGAGCCCCATAGGATAATCATTGAAGTGGCGGACTGCGAACCGTGGGTGGCGTCGAGTATGGCGTCTGCCATCATCTTTATGCCGCCGGAGGCTTCAAGCGCGCCGACTATTATAAAAAGCCCTATGAAAAAGAATATGGTATTCCATTCAAGCTCCTTGAATACTTCTTCGGGCTTCTCAAAAATAAGCAGAACAGCAGCGCCCATTAAGGCTATCGTAGAAGTCTGCATGTCTATGGCGTCGTGCAGGGCAAAGCCTATTATTACAAGCCCCAAAACCACTATCGACCTTACCGCGCACGACACGTCCGTCACGCACTTCTCCTTGCCGCCGGAACGCGCCAGTTCGGCTATCTTATCCTCCGACGCAACAAGGCTCTTTCGGAAGGCGAACATCAAAAACGCGCAAACCGCCACCATTATTATTGCGACTATCGGCGAGAGCTCGTTTATAAAATCCATAAACGACAAGTTTGCAGCGCTGCCGATTATGATGTTTGGCGGGTCTCCTATAAGGGTCGCGGTTCCGCCGATGTTCGATGAAAATATCTCGGCTATTAGGAAAGGAACCGGATTTATATCGAGCTTTTCGGCTATTGCAAATGTCATCGGCATTACGAGAATGACGGTAGTCACATTGTCGAGAAATGCGCTTATGAAGGCCGTGAAAAATGCGAGTGCGGGGAGTATAAATATTGGCCTTCCGCGCGTGAGCGAGAGCATCTTTACCGCCGCATAGTTGAATATGCCGCTCTTGGCCGCAATCGAAACAATTATCATCATCGAAATCAGCAGGAAGATTACGTTGAAGTCGATGTAGTTTATGTAGTAGTGGGCGTTGGCGGCTCCTCCTGCGGTCTTATCCTGGCTCACCAAGTCAAGAAATATGGCCGCGCACGCGCCTATGAGCGCCACTGTCACTTTGCTTATTTTCTCGGTGGCTATAAATATGTAGGCGAGAATTAAAATCAGCCCGGATAGAAAAACTGCATGCGCTTGGGCAAAACTGTGTATTGATTCCATAATTATTCCAACTTGTAAATTGTTAGGCTTGGGCGGAATCCGCCCACGGCGATAATTTGCCGATTAAGACATAGATATTAGGACGCAGTTGACATAAAGCGCCCACAGTGCAAACCGTACAGTTTGCCTCAAATCAACAGATTGCAGATAGTATGCGAGTACCCGCCGCTATCTCTAAAAGAAGCCTTTGGAAACGGACAAAAACGGCGGTCGTTTTCCGAGACGACAGCCAAATAGAATAAATTTATGATTTCTTTAGCGGCGTAATGCGGAGCGCATGCGGAGTCGAAACAATCCAGCTTTTCACGCAATTTTGAGCGCCTCTCGCGCAGCTTATCAGCCGACGCCGAAGGAAAGGATTGGGGTAGGGCATATATGCTCAATGAGTCAACCCCTGAATGAATGAAAGACGAATCCCCATTCCCGTCGGGGATTTGGCAAACACCCCAACCTGCCTTCCCGACAGCCGCTCCCGCGAAGGTTGCAAAAAATAAAAGGACTGTTATTATCGCTTTCAATTAAAAAAAGCAAATTTTCCACCTTTTGCCAATTAGTCAAGCATTTACTTTTGAAATATTGCAGTGCAGACGGAACTTTTTATCCTAAGGGCAATTGACATGCCTTTGCCCCATTATTTTCTATTTTTTACACCAATGCTTGGAGGTTTTTGCCCAAGCAGGTTGCGCTTGAAATTGTTTGTGACTTTGCCAGGAGGAATAAAATCCACTCCGCTTGAAACAAATTTTATTGAGCCGTCGGGAAGTGCTATAAAATAGGCGAGCTCGCAATTCCAAATCTCAGTATCCACTTGGCAGTTTGCTTTTTCGCATAAATATTTTAGGGCAGCCTTTACTGTTGCTTTGTGCCCGACCAGAATAAAATCGCCGGAATCGACCTCCAAGGCCTTCTCTATGGTTATCGCCACACGTTCGTCTAGTTTTTCTCCAAAGTTGTCTGCATATACCCAGTTGTTAGGAAGTTTTGAGTCTTTGGAAATTAACGATGGAAATAAATTGTCGAGCTCGGCGAGGCTCCTGCCCTTAATATCGGGAATGCCCTCTTTATGGGTGCGTTCCTGAATTTCCGGCGTAAGGATCATCTTAATGCCAAATAGCTTGGCAATTTCAGAGGCGGTCTCCACCGTCCTGAGATACGGAGAAGCATATATCTTTCCGTCAAAGCCAATTTCTTGAATGCGCCGCGCCAACAACTTTGCCTGTTCCACTCCCAACCTAGTAAGAGACGGATCTCCGCCGGATGTTCTCTGCCCATGCCTTGCCACGTATATCCGCCTAAAATCGCGCGCTTCCGAAATATTTTCGGCATTAGAGAAAACCCCGACGTATGCGATAACTATGAAAAATATGAAAATCTTTGCCGTTTTCATGTAGCTTATGACAGCTTTGCCCGACAAATGTTTTAAACCACAATTCCGATTGAGAAAATCATGCTCAAATCTTTTCGTGGCTGCGGGCGAGGCCTGGAGCGCCTTGCCTTTCCCCATTAAAAATTCTACGTAAATAGCGAAATGTACAAAAAATTGACAGCCTCAAATACGTGCTACCTTCAGAATGGCCGCACGCGTAAAATATACTCTAACAACGCATTCCTAAGAAGAATGCCATTGTTAGCGGAAAGACTTTATTCCACAAGGGTACGCGGCAATTTGCGCGATCCCAAGCCAGTTTATTTCTTAAAGAAAATTTTAAAATCGCAATCTGAATTTTTTGAAGAATCTTTTCCTTTAAATGTAATTGCAACGACCCCGTCGGCGACTTCCGAGGAAGCCTCAGCCGTCGATTCAACCCTGTCAAAGGAATATCCCTTCGGAACGGAAACGAACATTTTTAGGGGGAAGTTTCCTACGAGTGAAATGGTGCCTTCGAGCGAATTTTTGGAGGAGTCGAATTTGGCGGATTTAAACTCGAAGCCGCTCTGCGCAATATGCCTGTCGGTCGCAAGAATTTGCGGTGCAGGGGAGGCCTTGCGAAGTATGGCGATTCTCACTCCTCTAGCGGGAACTTTTATTGCGATAGGAAGCTTTATCTGCCCCATGTACTTCTGAGTCCAAAACTCAAATGCATCGTAGGGTTTATCTGGACAAATGCCGAGCTCCTTGGCCGATGCCGAAATATCTGCTTCCTCGTCAGTCCAGTTAAAGAACGCAACCACATTGTAGTCTCCCAAAACGGGATTTCTAACTGCGAGATTCCATACTGGAAGCATTGAGAAATGCGGATAAATGGACATTGGGCGCACATCCGCCACAGGGAGTGTCTGTTGAAGGATTTTCATTTTTTCAGAATCGACCCCCGCGAGCTTGTCTCCAAAAAACGTAAGCTGGCCGGGAAGTGCGACAATCGTAGCTTCGACCCTTGCGGTCTCGATAGGCAGATCTTTTACGAGGATAGTGTCGGGGTCGGAAATCATCGATATGTTATGCGTAAATATTTGATTGACCGTGCACTTTGCCTGATTGAGGACATTTTTCCATTGAATGGGCATGTTCGGGTGTACGACATCCGCGCCGGTGCGCGACATTTCAGCGTATGCGGCTTCCGGCCCGGAAGTGTGGCCTTGGCATGCGAGGAAAATGGCGTCGTCGCCGATTCCTTCCCTGAAAGCAATTACGCACAGTTCAAATGGGTTCGGGCATGAGGGGTCGCTAAACTGCGCGCGGATTTCCGGTCTTTCGTATAGATGTGCGCAATATCCCTTGCTGCGCCCGGACATTCCGTCGATTTTGAAAAATTCATAGCCCCAGTCTTCGCGCGCGATTTTAAAAATATTGCGCAAGTGCTCGCGGGCGGCTGGGACCGTCGGGTCGAGAGTGTATTTTCCGTTCCACGATGAAATAGGCTTTCCGTCGGGAGAATGCAGAAACCAGTCTTTGTGCTGGCGGTAAAATTCTTCGTTTCCCGTCCCGAATGGAGCCATCCAAATGCCCGGGCGGAATCCGAGGGCTCGAATGTCTTGCGCGAGCTGCTTCATTCCCTTTGGGAACTGATTTTGGTTTGTTTCGAGATTCATGTTGTAGAATTTCGCTACAGGCAGCTGGTCGGAATTGCCCTGCCAGGATTCGATAGACCATATTTCGCAGCCGAAAGGCTGGAGGAATTTTTTGCCGATGCGCGCCTCCGCGAGATTGTCTTCGGCGGTGGCCTTGTCGAAATATGTGTTCCAAGACATCCAGCCCGTCGGGGGTTTGGGGCAGCGCTTTTTGTCGAGTGGCTTGTAATAGGGAACGTATCTATTTTTTAGGAAGTCTTTTTGGAGATCGAAAATAAAGTGCGCTTCTGCTGCCTCTGATATTTCTCCGGAGAGCGAGAAGTCGAAACTTCCGTTGCCGAGGGAAGATAATTTTACGGAGTCTGCAAATATTCTAAGCATAGTGTCGGATTGCGGCGAAAAGAGGGAATCGCAAATTGCGGAATCCGGAGAGTTGACGCCAAGTTGAAGGACGCGCTCGCCTTTTTGGGGAATGGAGCTGCATGCGAATGCGTCAGAGAGGAATGAAATTTTGCCGTTGAAAGAAAGCCTTCCCTTATATGATTGTGCAGTGCGGTGGTAGAAGAATATTTCGAGGCGGTTTGAGTTTTCCGGGAAAGTGATGTATCCTTGCACGTCGCCTTTATTGTCCACTATGGCTAGTCTGTTTTTTACGCCGTCGCGGGAATCTGCGATTTTCCAATTATTGCCGTTGTTGGAAAAAGAAAATGAACCTGCAATTTTTACTGAGCCGTTGTCGGCCTGCAAAGATGAGGAATTTTCATCGAAAGATAAATTCCAATTTGCGAAAAGCGAGGGCGATATAAAAGAGGAGATTAAAATGAGAGTTTTTATAAAGGTGCGCATAGTAGATTAAGAATGTAATAATGAGTGCATATATGTCAATGAAAGATGTTACTAATCCTTAAAAGAAGCGAAATAAGAGAAAAAAGTAGGCGTTGTATTTTTAGGGATAAAAATTGAAGTAAGAAATTGTGGGTAGTAAAACCTGTTTATCGATAATATTGTGGCGAGAATGAATGAGAGGATATAAGCAGGGTAAACCCTTTTTTTTGGGGGGGGAGAATTTATCCGATAAAATGTACGTAAGTAAATTAACGGAAACGGTATAAATAGAGTGTTTTTTAGATAAATAAATATGGAATTTTAATTATACGATGGAAGGTGAAAATTAAGCGTATTTTATGCAGGCCGCTTCGTATTTAAGCTAAAGAATTAGAATGGAAGGAATGGATAAATAAAGATATTTAGCGGGCGAGGTAGATAAAGAATGAAAGGAGTGGAATAGAGGAGGAAGTAGGGTAGATTCATGAGATTTGAATAAAAAATTGAGAAATATATTGACCGAACGGAATATAGTGTGGTAATTTAAAAAACTTTAAAAGGAGAGATGACAGAGTGGCCGATTGTGCCTGACTCGAAATCAGGTGTGCGGGCAACCGTACCGGGGGTTCAAATCCCTCTCTCTCCGTTTAAAATTTCACGCAACAAGCCCATTTTCAGTAAGTTCTGAATCTGGGCTTATTTATGAGACAACACCCTTCTTTGCAACTAATTGATTATTAGGGTTCAACAAAAGCCCGGGCACACCAGACGTGCAACTAAACTGCAACCGCCACTCCGCGCCACAAGTTGGCGACGATATTGTTAGGCTTAAAATCTAATTGCTTATTGGGCATCGTAGGATTGTTTAATTAGATCTATGACATAGCTTAACATATCATCATCATTGAGATGCACTGTGTAATCTCCATTGCCCCAATGCCCGGAAGAGGATACATCTCTGGCTATATGTTTTGGATCTATAAGCCGCCCTTTCGGAAGATTAATAGTAATTTTTAGTTTGCTTTTTTGAATTTCTACGTCGCAAATATTCGTCTCTTTCTTAAAGGCTATGTACAATTTCTTGGGCTCTATGTGAATTGTACCCAATGATAAAATCTGAGACCTAAGTTTCTCATACAATTCTACGATTTGCTTATTGCCATGCAAAATGTGGTCATCTTCTGTATATTTGACAATTCCGGATTCTTGAAGGTCTTTGGCTAATTTTTCATCTTTGACCTCGTGGCCGGTAGGAGTTACCTTCCTTAATTTGCCAAAGGTTCCAGAAATGGAAGCAATGCAACTTAAAAGTTCGTATGCGTCATCTGCGGACATATTATAGAATTCACGAACGCGCGGCTTTCCGTCAAAGGTTTCAATGGCCCTCAAATCTGGATTGAGTTTATCAATCATGGAGTGCAGCTTTTTGTCTGTGAGCCTATCGTCGACCTCATAGACACAATGAACCCTGAAAGCAAAAGGCAGACAGGAACTGTTGTTAAATTCCTTTAAGCGCCGTTCCAAATTATCTGCGTAACCTATCTTTACATATTCAGGGAAAGACGGATTTGTTAAAACGTAAATTACACCTTTTGACATGGTCTAACTTTCTATTCCATAGGTTTAATCATTGATTCGATAAAGTCGATTTCCTCTTGAGTTAATCCGTATTTTGCGTAAAGCTGTTTATCGATTTCAGATACTGATGTCGACCAATCAATATCACTTCCATTTGTAAATTTCTGCATCGGGACAAATGCCCAAGTATCAGGATTGTTATCTTGGGTTACTTTTAAAATTCCCAACATTGTACGGCAAAATTTAGTACAAATATACTTATAGGCAGAAGTTGCTTCCTGTTCGGTTTCAAAGGCTCCTATACCCATAAATGATTGCGTATAGCCTATTAACGGCTCGCCTATTAACGGCTCGCCTATTAACGGCGTAGATAATACTTCTCCGATTGCGCCCGAGCCATTTGATTTTGGGAGTATTACTTTATACTTATTAAAGTTTTGGTGGAGCTCGAGATATTTCAAATTTACGAATCGGAAGTTTCTAACATTACCAATAAGCCCAATTATCTTAGCTTGGTGCCGATCATCTTGCTTTGTAGAAAATATCTCTTTTAGTGAAAATATTGATGTAGTAAGGCGTTTTTCTTTCCCACCGCTACCTATCTTTTTTCGTAGATCTGGAAAATCTTTGTATAATTCCGTTAAATCAAATTTATTTTGCAAATATATTTGAGAAATTATAGGTTTAAAATCACCCCTTGAAATTACTTTTTGTTTTATGTTTTGTAATTCTTTAAAAGGTGTAAAAAAGCCTATTTTCCCAAAATTTTCCTTTGCATCTCTGTATGTTATACAAATTCCGCCTTTGATGTCGACATTTGGAAATACATCGGAACTTTTGTTAGTATAAAAAATAACTTTAACATGTTCGTCATTTAGAACTTTCTCCATCCATAATTTTGGAGTATTACCTGCTTTAAAAAGGAATCTTGCAGGTGTAATGAAAGAAGCCTTGTTACTTAAAGCGAATCCTAAATCCATAAAATAACAATAAACAGATTCGTCACTTGTTCCTTCTCGGCTTACCTGATACGGGGGATTTCCCACTACTGCGTCAAATTTCATTTCTTTTTCACCTACTTTCCAAAATTCTATTCCATCACAAATTTTTTTCGCCAATTCTTTTGGGCTTTCTTGAGCTTCTTTTAAAAGGTTGGGGTAGTATTTTGCGTTCACTTTGATGTCTTTAAATCCAGCAAGAGTACGTTTTGTTATGTATTCTGCCATTGGCGTCTTGCAAATTACAAATACGCTGTCTTTAAGAGCTTTTTCCCATAATTCGGCATCTGTTTTACGCAGATTGGACTGTCTTAATACCCTATAAACGGTGTATGTAATGTATAGAGGGTACAAGCCTGTCTTTGAGTTTATTTCCAGAAACTTTGCATTAGGATTCCAAAAGGTTTCTGCCGTTACCTTGCCGTTATCTACAACCCTCGGCAAATCGATAGTTTCGGTATGAGATTCATTCCAGAAGTCATACCCTCCAAGGCAGTCGCTCATATGCATATTGACAACTCGCCAAGGAGTAAGGACTGTTTCCTTATCGGGATTGCGGAAAGAGGAAAATATTTCGGCTATTTCCTTGACGCGGTCAAGTACAGGTAAATTCTCAGCATCTTTGACTCTGCTGCGTATTTGTTTTCCTGCACCTATAAAGACTTCTGGATCATAATACTTTTTAAAATATTTGAAATCCTGCTTAGTGAATCCCTTTGGCATAAATTCCTCCCACGAGACATCATCGACAATGTCGGTGATATTATCTATGGAAATTTCCCTCTCATACGGAATATTTGCGCCGTAAACAAGAAGTGGAATTCTTATAGAGATTGCTCTTAGGTTTGAAATAATCTTATCGCGCTGCTTTTTCCTTTCAGCTTTTTGCAAATCTTCTTCTGTTTTCTCTCGCTTGGGTTTTGGTGTAGATTCATCGTCATTAGAATCATACTCCTCTTCGTCCATCCCTTGCTTATTTACAATAACATCTTGTGGTTTTTTACTTTGGCCGCTTGCCTTTGCTATTTTATTGAGGCGATCAAACATCTCCAAGTCTCTTTCCGAGAGTTCCGGCAAATCGAAGTTATAAAGATGGCTATTGTCAAAACCGTTTGCGCATACTTTGTCTATGTATGCCTTTTTGAGTTGAACCAACATCTGTTCGACGTTGTATTCACTCATATTTGTCCCTTCGACAGCAATAATAGGACAGAAATTTAAGAGTTGCCCCATAGCTTTCTTTGCGCGTTCTTCAGAACGACCAGCTTTAGATGATAAACTGACGGCATCGGCCATCATCTTTAATGCTCGGTCGGGTGCAAAATCAAAGACATAACACTTCTCTTTGACCATCCCGTTTATCTCTGCGGGAGTTTGGACCCTGAATATTGTCTGTAAATATTGTGCAGCAGCTGTAGAATATGAGCCCGATAACATCATCACAGCCGTCCAAGGTTTTACTGAAACTCCCGTTGTAAGACGACCGCAGGAAAGCGTAATTGAATAAGAATCTTCAGGATTTTTACCTATTGCCTCCTCAACCTTTTTCAAGGCTTCTTTGCTCTCTTCTTCCTCGTCTCCATCTCCGGCAACATTTGCAATATTAAATATGGAAAATACCGGATGTTCGGACAATAACGCGCTCAATGCCTTTGCCGCCGCAACTCCGGGGACCATCCACAGTGTGTGTCGGAAATAATTTCTCCATTTATCCTTTGCAAACGGATAATTACTATTTTCGTCACTGCGAGTAATCAGGCTTAAAAAGTTGCGAACATCCTTTTCGTGCACAAAGCGACCTACAGCAGAATCGCCGGGAACGGGCCTGCCGTCCCTTTCAATTTCGCCGGACCATACTCTAAAAAATTCGCGGAAGTTGAAGGCTTTTTCGGCATCTACAAAATTTGAAAACTGCTTTGCAATATCGAAAGTGTAAATGCGCATCTCCGGCAATTCGGCATAGGGATTATGGTCTCCACCATGTTCTTTATACCACATTGCTTTTGCTATTTGTTCCATGGTATAATCCCACGTGTACATATCTTCAGTGGAATAATCGGTGATAAGATTAAATGGAGTTCCAGATAATTGCAGGAGTTTTGTTTGATTGTCTTTTCTGCAAATTTGGGCAAGGACTTCGCTGCCATGTTCCGTCTGGGTCCCCTCATGGGCTTCGTCAACAATGACTAAATCCCAGTCTGTTTGAAAAACTTCATCGTTTTTATCGAAACTTCCACCAACTCTCTTTGAGCCACGCAAATCCTGCAAAGAAGCAAAATATACAAATTTTTTACCTTCGGATTTTTGCGCGTTTATTAAATCTCTCAGCTCTATTCCGGATCTATTAACTTGGTTTCTTTTATTGCCAAATATCCACGGAGTGTCTTTCTCATTAAAAATCTTATGGAAGTCTTCTTTCCATCCTTTCAAGACGACAGGACGGTGAGTGTATATGAGGGTCCTTGAATACCCCAACTGCTTTACGACTTCATAGGCGGCAAGCGTTTTTCCAAAACGCATTTTCGCGTTCCATAAAAATCTACGATTGGATTTAGAACTAAATCTTTTAACTGTTTTTTCTATTGCCTCTTCTTGTGATGGACGGAATTCTATCGGATTATTGTCGTTTGTTATTTCACCGCCTGTGAGAAATTTTCTCTCTTTTTTTACCGCTCGAATAGCATTCTTTACCGTTGCCAAGTCGGTTTCAAACCACTCTTTGGCATTTGTGATTTTTCTCTTTTTTATCCCGGAATCAAGCAGTACTCGATGGACAACCTTGTCTGTAAATGACTTTCCCTCTCCTTTGTCAGTTTTAAAATAAGCAAGCTCCGTGTAAAGCAAATCATAGCGTACCCCCGCTGTGTTTGTATATTGATTTATCCTATCATTTGCCGCCACATTTAAAATCTGGCATGAAGGAGTTAATTCGGAAGGATCCCTCTCATACAATACAGTCGTATCTCCTACTTTTAAACATCCTTCGTGATCCTTATCGTTTATTCTAAAAACGTATATAAGTTTATAGGAATAAGGATCCTCATATCGGTTTTTCTGAGTGCTCATTTGCTTATTTTTTTAAAAGTGTGACAAATTTTCTTCTTTTCCCTGCTTTCCAATCCATAATGTAGCAATAGATACCATTGTGCTGCTTGATATCATTTTGAGCACAACCTCTGCATGGTACGGTATATTTCTTTTTCTCCAAGAGATCTTCCTTAATAATTACTTCGTCATGACAAGTGTATGGAACTACGCATTTGATCCCGTCCATCTGCCATATATTCCAGGCGATTACTTCTACAACAGGGAAAAGATCGGAAAGCCTTGGATCTTTCCCAAATTTAGCCTTAAAATAGTCAATATATGTAAATAGTAAATTTTCACGGGCGAGCAAAAGATTATCTCCTTGCCATTCAAATCCATATGTGCTTTTGAGTGCAATTAAGGCAAATTCTCGCCATTCTGTCTGCGTTGATGTATTTTCAGAAACCACTCTCAGTTTGCGATCAAGAATGCCTATTCTTCTTTTCAGCGGGATTGATTTCCCAGTGATTGTATCATAACGACTCGCAATATATGGAGCTTCGCCGCAACTAATTTCAAGACGGTTGGCTGCAACATAGTCTTGCCAAGTTTTTCCTTCCGGGAAAGAGATCTTTCGGGAATTTACAACCCAATTATTCTTTATTTCACGATTAAAGACATTTTTTCTGCCAAACCAAGCCTCGTCAACAAGATTGTTTTGTGCGTTACATATCCAAGATGGCGTAAATACTTCGGCTTTGTCTCTTACTCGAATTGTCTGCTCTTCTAAGGTCTTTGCAACTCTAGAGCGAATTACATTACCGTTAGGTCCAGTTATAAGTTCTGGATATATTTGAGCATTATATTGGTAGGATGGCCCTAATGACTCGTAGTTATCTGTGCACCACAGTATATTTTTACCTGTTGTTTTATCTGCCAACAGGATTTCCAAGAGCATAGAATCGAGCTTCAATATGGAGTTTTCTTTGATGTCTATGTATCTTGCCATTCTATACATTAAATTTCTATATTTGAACGAGCTTAGCTTTTTGCAAAAAATCTTCAAGATTTCTTTCCGCCAATCACAAAGAAACATATAATATATCCATAATAGTCTTGACAAAAGTGGTTGTTTTTTATTAGAATTACGCCACTATGGCGAAGATTACTAAGAGATATTGCGAAGGCAGAAAATCACCCTATCAACTGTTCTGGATTGAGGGTGGCGTAAGGCATTCAAGGTTCTTTGAAACGGAGGAAGCAAGAGACGATTTTTTAAGGCTTAACGGACATTTGGACAAACGTTCCTTTGAAGCTCTAATGGGAATTGACGAAAATACCATTTCTGACATCTCCTACATCGAGTCTATAAGGGGGAACGTAAGTTTCCGCGATATGTGGGAATTTTGGGCAAAGA
>UMAM01009152.1_pt1 | contig 61861 bp, 64 predicted proteins | sample 1963711 | NCBI WGS metagenome assembly UMAM01 (sample SAMEA4835916, study PRJEB28245) | human gut metagenome | biome: gut microbiome; material: fecal sample | place: Denmark | collected 2008
GTAAAAGTTAATGTTCCTTCTGTAATTGAAATTCCTTTTGTTACATCTGTAGCATTTTCTTTACCACCTTGATCTAATGTAAAGTGAAAAGTTTCATGATTTAATGTTAATACTCCTGTATCGATTAGTTCTTCTACCTTTCCTGTTCCTGTTGTTGAAGCAGATACTGTAGCTTCATTAAAATACCACGCACTAAAACCACTACCAACGATTACTGCTCCTCCAATTACTGGAAGAAGTAAAGCAAATAATTTTCTGTTCATAATTTATTTTCTCCCCCTATTAAATGTACTAATATGCTAAATAAAAAATGTAAAATTTGCAATATTCAGTAACCAATTGTGACAAAAAATAAATTTGCTAATTATTTAAAAAAACATAGTATTTATCGATTAAAACAATGTTTTTTTTAAAAAAAGTAAATATTTTTATGTTTCTTTCTATGTCGTATTTTGAGAAAATTTGCTGACAAATTCTTTTTTTTATTATTAAAATAGAATATACTAAATAAGGAGAATAAAAAAATGAAAGACATTTCAATAGAATTACTTCAAAATTTACAAAAAATTCATACAACTTTTTTAGGTCTTGAACGTATAAAAAGAAATTTAAATTTAGAAAACGAAGATGTTGTTGAATACTGCAAAAATTTAATTAATTCAAAAAATTGTAAAATTACTTTGATTGGAAAAAATTATTATTGTAAAACAAACAACATTGAAATTACCATTCATTCAAAAAGTTTCACTATTATCACAGCTCATTATAAGTCTTTATAAACTTTTATTTATCTGTATACAAAGAAAAAAGAGAGCAGTTGGAGTTACTCTCTTTTCATTTAGTTATTTTTCATCGCATTTTTATTATATACAACTTTATGATAAATATAAACTTTTTAATGAAAAATCCCTAAAATACTGCTTAATTTAATAGTTAAATGATTCAATCGATTTATAAAACTTGAACTCTTAAAGTCATTCATTTTTATTAAAAAATATATTTTTTAAAAATTTACGAAAATTTTACATTTAAAAAAATGAAAAATCCCTTAATTTAGGGATTTTTTAATGTAATGGTGCCAATACGGTGAATCGAACACCGAACTAATCCTTACCATGGATTTGTTATGCCATTTAACTATATTGGCAGGCAAATACTATTTTAACTATATTTGCCCATTTTGTCAAAACTTATATGAAATTTTCTTTCATAAAATCACGAATTTTTTCAATTGTTTCTTCTTCTAATGTAATTTTTCCACTTTCCTGTTTACTCATTCGATTAATTCTTCTTTTGCAAATTGATCGAATTGCATCTAATTTTAAATAAGAGTGAGCATTAGAATGATTATCTATGTTTAAAGATTCTATAATTCCTAAATCTAAAGATAATTTTGACCCTTGAACCGGTTTACTTGATAAAGGAATTACAATTACATTTCCTAAATCAATAGCCCAGACCACAGCATAATGCCCCTTTTTATTTCTATCAGAAAGTTCTGTCCCCACATTAATACCAAACTCAACCCAAACGACATCTCCTTTTTGTAAATCGTCTGGTTGAGGACAATAACTACTTTTTTGTGATGTTTGTTTTAAATAGGTGGCTTTCCTTTCAAACCAATCGACAAATTCCAAAGCCACTTCTGAATCAATCGTTGCTAATTTTTTTTCAATATTTCTTGTGATTTTCAAAAATTTTTGTTTTGCTTTTAAATCACTTTGAAACTTCAAATAAACATCACCTTCTTATTTTAATTTAGAGCCTCTCCTTCTATATCATATGCATAGGCTTTTGTTATTTTTACAAGAACTTCATCTCCAATAAAAAGTTTTTTCTTGCTTTTAATAATTACTTTGCCATCCACATCATCAGGAGCATAGACATAACTGCGACCATAATAATTATTGCCATCATAGTCTTCAATTAAAACAAGATGTGTTTCATTTATTCTATTTTGATTGCGTTTTAAAGAAATTTTTTGTTGTAATAAAAGTAATTCTTTTTTTCTTTTATTTGCAATTCTTTTAGGGATTTTATTTTCTAATAAATGAGCTTTTGTATTTTCTTCATCAGAATAAGTGAAAATTCCCACGTGATCAAATTCTACTTCTTTTAAAAATTGTTGAACATCTTCAAAATCTTGTTCTGTTTCATTAGGAAATCCAACAATAATAGTTGTTCGAACAATGGCATGGGGAATTTCACGTTTAATTTTATTTATGACTTCTAAATAAAGTTTTCGATTTCCTGTACGATTCATAGTTTTTAATAATGAATCACTACTATGTTGAATTGGAATATCAAAATAAGGCATGATATTTTCATATTTTTTGAAAACCTGAAGAAGTTTATCAGTAATTCGATCAGGATAAAGATATAATAAACGAATATAAACTTGTGAATTAATTTTTGCAATATCTTCTAATAAATCTTCTAAAAAATAATCTTGATATAAATCTTTTCCATAACGAGTTGTGTCTTGAGCAATAATCACAATTTCTTTCATTCCCATTTCAATGAGATGTTTAGCTTCTTTTAAAATTTCTTCTTTTGGATAACTATAATAAGGTCCTCTGATTAAAGGAATTGCACAATAAGCACAACAATTTGAACATCCTTCGCCAATTTTTAAATAAGCAAAAGGTAGATAAGAAGTAAAAACTCTTTCTTGAACCTTCCAAGTTTTAGGCAATTTTAATTGAAGCAATGAATTAAGATATGTTCCAATTTGATCATATTCATCTACACCGATGATTAAATCAATTTCTGGAATTTCTTTTAAAAGTTCTTGTTTGTATCGTTTTGCAAGACAACCAATGACAATAAGAAAAGCAGATTTCTTTTTTTGTTGAATCGTTTCTAGAATTGCTTGAATGGATTCTTTTTTCGCATCATTAATAAATCCACAAGTATTGATAAGAATGGCATCAGCTTCTTTTATTTCAGCAATCATTTCATGCCCATCTTTTTTTAACATTCCTAAGATCCATTCACTATCCACCAAATTTTTGGCACACCCTAGTGAAATCATTCCAATTTTCATGTTTTTTGTCCTTTTTTTATTTTAGCAAATCATCCAATTCTTGAATGATTTGTAATGTTTCTTCATAACTTTCAACTCGTGCACCAGAAGCGTTTGCATGACCGCCACCATGATGTCTTTCAGCAACAGAATTAATGGGTACTTTTCGACTTCTTATGCTGACCATCCAAAGATTTTTAGTAGCATCTTCAGTAAAACTCACCCATATTTTTGATTCTTTATAACCTGAAAACAAATTGACATAAGCTTTCATTTTTTCTCTTTCAACACCTAGTTCTTCTAAAGCTTTTTTATCCGTATGAGTGTAGATGACTCCATGCTCAGAAATTTGATAATGGTTGTAAAGATACTTTAATATCTTGATGTCTTCTAAATCTTTAGAATACATTTTTTCATAAATATCAGCAAAATCAATTCCTGTGCTTATCAATTGTGCTGCGATTTCAAAAGAACGTTGACTTGTTGAACTATATTGAAAACGACCATTATCACCGACTAAACCACTATATAAATAATATGCTGCTTCTGCATTCATTTTATATTTTTTAAAACTAAACAACATTTCTGCAATTAATTCACAAGCCGCACTGTAATTAGATTTTACAATTTCAATATCTCCAAAAGACTCGACAAAAAGATGATGATCCATTTTAATGGTAAAACTAGCATTTTTAATTATTTCTTTACAATCAATACGATCAAAATTGGCAACATCTAATATAAAAACCAAATAATCTTTTGGAAGTTCCATTATAACATCTGTTTTAGGATATAAAGCATTTTCATCACTAAAATATTTATGGTTTTCTCCTAAAGCATAAACTTTTTTTGTCGGAAAATGAGAAAGAATCCATGATTTTAACCCAAATTGACTTCCTGAGGCATCAAAATCAGGCATCTCATGGCGAAGTATAATGATAGTATCATATTTTTTTATCGCTTTTAAAATATCAGCGTATCTTTTATCCGTTTTGTTGAACCAATTCATAAGTATCTCTCGCAATCATTAATTCTTCATTTGTAGGAATCACAAATACTTTAATTTTCGAATTCTTTGTTGAAATCATTTTTCCATTTAATACATCAACAGCTTGACTTTCATCAACTTCAATTCCTAAAGCTTCAGAAATCATTGGAAGTAGTCGATTTCGTGTGCTTTTAGAATTTTCACCAACTCCTGCTGTAAACACTAGTGCATCACAACCACCTAATTCTACAAAATAGGAACCGATAAATTGTGCTACTCTTGTGCAATATAATTTTTGTGCCAATAAAGATTGATGTTCGTTTTCAGCAATTCCTTTGTCAATATCACGCATATCACTAGAACGACCAGAAACGCCTAATAATCCTGATTCTTTATTTAAAATGTGATTCATTTGAGCAGGAGTTAAATTTTCTTTTTCCATCATATATAAAATTGTTGAAGGATCCATATCTCCACAACGAGTTCCCATCATAATTCCCCCTAATGGAGTAAATCCCATAGAAGTATCGATACATTTGCCATTTTTAATTGCACAAATCGAAGCCCCTGAACCTAAATGGCAGGAAATTAACTTGTATTGTTTTGTATTTAATAACTTTTCGACAACAGAGGCAATGTATTTATGAGATGTGCCATGAGCTCCATAACGACGAATAGCATAATCTTTATAATAATGATATGGAACGGGGAAAATATAGTTTTGTTCTTCCATTGTTTGATGAAATGCCGTATCAAAAACAACTGTATGAATGACATTGGGAAGCAACTCATAAAAGGCTCTATACCCTTCTAAATTCGCTTTATTATGTAAAGGAGCAAATTGAGCTAAATAGTCGATTTTATCTGCTACTTCTTTTGTAACTACGACCGTTTTATCAAAAAATTCTCCACCTTGAACAACTCGGTGTCCAACTCCTTTTATTTCATTTAAGTCTTTAATAATTCCTAATTCTTGTACTGTTTTTAAAACTAATTGTACTGCTTCTTTTTGCGTTTTTACAGGCAACACTGTTTTTTTTGTTTGATTTTCAAAAGTTATTGAAAAAATAGAATCCTCAAATCCAATTCTTTCCACTTGTCCTACAGTAATCACTTCTTCTTCAGGCATTTCGATGATTTGAAACTTTAAGGATGAACTGCCTGCGTTTACAGCAAATATTTTTTTCATTTTCAATCCTCCAAGACAATAAAAATAACAATAGTATTTTACTATTGTTGTTTTAAAATGTCAAAAGACTCTTTTAAGGGAAGGTCGATATAAAAACCTGTTAAATCCTCTTGATTTTGTATCTTTATTTTTCCATGGTATTTTTCAACAATTTTTTGGACAATGCTTAATCCCATTCCACTACCAGCCATTTCATCCCGAGTCGTTTTTGTCGTTACTTGATTTAAAAATACGACTTCTTCTAGTGAAGAACAAGTTTGTTTTTTATTTTTTGCCTCTTTTAATAATTGGAAGTAATCAATAGTCAATCCATCATTCGTTATTTTTAATTTTAAATGATCTGCAGAAAGTGTTCCATTGATTTTGATTATCATTTTTTTATAAAAATATCCATGAGCAATAGCATTTTTTATAATTTGATAAGACAATTGGTAAAGATCTTTTGCAATGCTTTGATGAACAAGCCCTTCATTCGCAATGACAAGAATCTGAATATCTTTCTTTTCTAGCTTCATTTGTTTATCTATTTCTGATTTTATAGATAACAATAACTCTTGTAATGAAATAAATTGTAAGGAAAGATTTTGTTGTGGAAACTTATTCATAATCAATCCTAACGCTTGTTCTATTTTTAAATTTGAATAATAAATTTCATCTTTGTCTTTGGGAAATTTAATAAGTTTTAAATAATAAGTTTCTAATTCATGAACTTTTTTCATTTCATCGTGATATTTTAAAAATCCTAATGTTCCTTTAATCGTATGAATAATGCGAAAACTTTCTTCTAAAATGTCATCCATTTCCATTTGCGATAAATTATTATCATCATTTAGCAATTGGTTAAGGGTTTTAAATCGTTGATAATCTTTTATTAAACATTCAATAAAAAAAGAATCTGCTACCATATATGCTCTTCCTTTCAGCAGATTCTATTTTAATAAGATTTTATTTAAAACGTTTCATTTTATCTTTAAAAACTAATTTTTTAATCGACAAAATGGTCAATTTTTATATTCTTTTGTCTAATGCTGTAATTTATTGTACTCGCAAGCAATTTTCGCTCCAATTTTTGCATTATTATAGATTAATGCAATATTTGCTTTTAAACTTCTTCCTTGTGTTTTTGCAACAATATTTTGTAATAAAAACGGAGTGACATCTTTTCCTTTAATGGATTGTTTTTGCGCGTCTTGTAAAGCATTTTCAATATATTGATTCATTTCTTCATTAGGAATTGCATCTTCTTTTAAAATAGGATTAGAAATTAAAATTCCTCCTGGAATATTTAATCTTCTTTTTGCTGCTATAACTTGAGCAATTTCTTTTCCATCTTTCATTGCAGCATCTAATTTTAATCCACTAGAGACGCTATAAAAAGCAGCTAATTCATCACTTTGATATCCAATTACAGGAACTCCAAAAGTTTCTAAATACTCAAGTGTTAAAGGTAAATCTAGTATGGCTTTTGCTCCTGCACAGACCACGCTAACATTAGTTGAAGCCAGTTCTTGTAAATCTGCACTAATGTCAAAAGTTTGTTGTGCATTGCGATGAACACCACCAATTCCTCCCGTTACAAAGACTTCAATATTTGCTTTAGAAGCAAAAAACATTGTCGTTGCAACCGTTGTCGCACCCCACAATTTTTTAGCCATAATAATAGGTAAATCTCGTTTGCTCGCTTTCACAATATCTTTTCTTTGCCCAAATTGTTCAATTTGCTCCTTTGACATTCCAATAATAGCCACTCCATCAATAATTCCAATAGTCGCAGGAATTGCTCCATTTTCTAAAACGATTCGTTCTACTTCTAAAGCTGTTTTAACATTTTCGGGATAAGGCATTCCATGAGAAATAATCGTTGACTCTAAAGCAACAACAGGTTTGTTTTCTTTTAATGCTTGTTGAACAAGTGGATTAATTTGTATATACATTTTTTAACCTTCTTTCCTTTTTCATTTTATCTTATTTTGTGAAAAATAGAAATATATTAAATGATTGATTTTTTTAAAAATATGACTATAATAGAAAATGAATTGGAGGAATGAAAAATGGCAAAAGTTAAAGTTGAAGATACTTGTATCGGTTGTGGGATGTGTGTTAGTTTAGCATCTGCAGTATTTGCATTTGATGCTTCAGGAGAAAAAGCAGTAGCAATTAGTGATGAAGTAGATAGCACTGTTGAAGAAGCTGCTGCAAGTTGCCCTGTTTCTGCAATTGTGATTGAATAAAAACTTTTTTATTCTAAATAAGTAAAAAACGGTCGAAAAAGATCGTTTTTTTAATTTTTATTTAACGATTGATGGATAAAATATGAAACTTTATTAAAACTTTCCTGCTTGACTTTTGATACTTTCAATGCCATACTACTAATGAAAGTAAAAAAGTGAACGAAAGGGGAATGAAAATGAAACTTAAACTTTCACATATTTTGCAAATTGTTGCAGCAGCCTTTGGAGTTTTAGCAATCATTAGTCTATTTTTAGCTGGTGTTGGTGCTTCTGTAAGTCAAATGGGAGTCACTGTATCAGTGAGCATTTCTTTAATTGGTTTAATGTTTGGTAATGGTTCTATAAAAACAGCTGGTGTATCTGTTGGTTACAAAGGTGGTATGAGTTATTTTGGTTTAATTGCTTTCATTTTACTTATTGTTGCAATTGTTTTAGCAATTGTTGCAGTTGTAATGAAAAAATCAAATCTTCTTATGGTTGCGGGTGCAGTTGCTGTAATTGCTGGAATTTGTGTTCTTTTAGTTTTAGTTGCTGGAACAAAAGTATCTTCAGCAAGTGTAGATACAGCTGTATCATTCAAAGATTTTATGGAAGGTTTAAAATTAGGTGTTGGAACAATTTTATTTGCTATCAGTGCAATTTTGGGTGGCGGATTATTAGTTGCTTCTAAAGTTGTAGATAATAAATAAGTTCATAAATTAACATAAAATTAAAAAGGCTATTAACAAAAGTTCGTTAATAGCTTTTTTATTACCCATATTTTTATTATTAAAGATGGAATGTTTTATTCTTTTTTATTATTATATGAATTGTAAACGATATTTAATAAAAACCCAATTACAAATAAGAATCCAAAAAGAATAGATAATATTGCAGTTATTAGTTGTAATGTTTCTAAAGACTCACCATTAACAAAAGCAGTTGTAAAAACAAAGATAAATAGTGAAATCAATGAGGGATAAATCATTTGTAAAAATGCTTCAATTATTCTTTTCATATTTTTTCTCCTTTCAATATTACTTTTTTTAAATTATTAAAAATTAAAAGTTTTTATTTTTTTCACCCATACCCCCCCTGAAATATTATAAAAACCTTTCTCTAATTAAAGTATATAAGATAAAATGAGTGATATCAATAAAAAAAGAGAGTAACACTCTCTTCATTTTTAAAATTTTTGTAATAAATTTGATATTCGCTTATAAACAAAAAAGGTTATAATCGCAACTAAAACAGATAATATCGCATTGAAAGGTAAAACATTTGCAAACAAATAAGTGTTCATAAAAGCTTTATCATTTGTAGGTAAATCATACAAAGGAGCTAAAACAAAAGCATTTATTAACATCGCTACGACAATCCAACATACAGTTCCAACGATTAAAGCAATAATGGCACCTTTTTTTGTTTTGTGTTTTTGATAAATCAATGAAGAAATCCCTACTGCACTAAGTCCTATTACTAAATCTGCTAATTCCCCTACTACTCCACTATCTGATAATGGAATTTTAATTAAGAAACGAATGATTACAACAAGCATTCCACCAATTGGATGTAATGCAAAACCAGCAATATAAGCTGGAAGGTTAGAAAATTGAACCTTTAAAAAAGGAACAAAAATCGGTAATGGAAAACTAATAAAATATAAAACAATAGATAAAGCAGCAAACATGGCTACTTTAACAAAAAATGATACGGTTTTTTTTTGCATCTTAACACTCCCTTAAAAATAAAAAAACACCGCATCAGGGGTGATAAAAAATATCTTCTTTTATCCAGACTTTAACTGTCGGCACTAGAATCTAACTAGTTCTGCTTACGCTCGTGGGCTATACCACCGATTAGGAATTGCACCTGACCCTGAAGACATAGGTATTATACACTTTTGACTAAAGAATGTACATATTTTTTAAAAAAAATGAATACATTTCAATGAGGTGTTTATAAATGGATAATAAACAAGATTTTACAAATAATTATGGTCGCCCTGTTGAAAATGATATTAGTTCAATGACCGTTGGAGAATTTGGACCAACTTTAATTATTGATACACAATTATTACAAAAATTAGCTCATTTTGATCGTGAACGCATTCCTGAAAGAGTTGCTTTTGCTCGTGGAGCAGGTGCTTTTGGAACTTTTGAAACAACCGCTAGTATGAAAAATTATACAAAAGCTGATTTTTTACAAAAAGTTGGAACACAAACAAAAGTTTTTGTTCGCTTTTCTACTTTTGTATTATCGAAAGGTTCATCAGAAGTTGTAAGAGATGTCCGTGGCTTTCACATTAAATTCTACACCAATACAGGAAATTATGACTTAGTAAACATTTCTTTACCCGTCTTTTATATTCGTGATGCAATGAGAGTACCTGACTTATTGCATGCTTTAAAACCCTCTCCAGTTACAAATTTAATTCAACCTCAAAGAACTTGGCAATATTTTTCTTTACTTCCAGAAACATTAAATGCCATTACTTATCTTTATGGAAAATATGGCATTCCAGCCAATTATATCCAAATGGAAGGACATTCTGTTTGTGTTTATAAATGGTTAAATGAAGATGGCGATGTTTTTTATGTAAAATATCATTTTATGCCTCAAAAGAAAGCTGCATATTTGACAAAACAACAAGCACAAGATATTCAAAAAAACACTTCTGCATCAGCAACTAATAACCTATATTCCCATATTTCTAATAAAGATTATCCAAAATGGGATGCCTATGTTCAAATTTTAGAAGAAAAAAATCTTGATGCCTTTCCTTTCCACCCCTTAGATACGACAAAAATTTGGGATGAAAAAGTTGTTCCTATGCAAAAAATTGGCACTCTTACATTAAACGAAATACCCGATAATTTCTTTGAATATTCCGAACAAGTTGCTTTTGATCCCGGATCTTTTGTAGCAGGAATTGAGGCTTCTGAAAGTAAATTATTACAAGGTTTAATGTTTGCATACCCTGATGCGAATCGTTATCGGCTAGGGGTCAACTACCCTTATTTAAAAGTGAATCGCCCTTTAGATGGTATTCATAACTATCAACAAAATGGAAAAATGGATATTCGAAACCAAAAAGGGGAAATCAATTTCTTCCCTAATGGTGAAGAGAATTCATTAAAAGAAAATACAAGTAATGCAAATAGTGAAGGAAGATATTTCATTAAAGGAGTCGTAATCTCTCGATTTAAAAACGAATATAACGATAATTTTGAACAAGCCGGTGATTTATATCGTTCTTATAGTGAAGATGAAAAAAAAGAGTTAATTGATAATTTAACTAACGCTTTACAGGGAGTGTCAAGACCTGTATTAGAACAAGAAATCTTTTACTTTTATAAAGCAGATCCCGATTATGGAAAAAGAGTTGCAGAACGTTTCAATCTAAATTTGCAAAATATCATTTTAAAATATGACAAATCTTTTTAAGGCAATGGAATTCCATTGTCTTTTTCTTTTCTAATGGTTTAAAAAGTACTATAATACAATTGGTGATGGAAGATGAATGAAACCATTGTTGCGCTAAGTAGTGGCTCTTTAAAAGCTGCTATCGCTATTATTCGTTTAAGTGGAGAACAATCTTTTGAAATTTTAAGTTCAATTTTTTCAAATAAAAAAGAATATGAACATCAAAAAATTTATTATGGTTATATTATGGATGAACAAACAACCATCGATGAAGTCATGGTTTCTTGTTTTGTTGCTCCTCATTCTTTTACTTGTGAAAATATGGTAGAAATTAATTGTCATGGAAATCCCTATATTATTCAACAAATTATTGCTTTATGCATCAAACACGGAGCAAGATTAGCCGAAAGAGGAGAATTTACAAAAAGAGCTTTTTTAAATGGGCGAATTGATTTAATTAAAGCTGAATCCATTAATGATTTAATATTAGCTTCCAATAAACAAGCTGTACAATTAGCTTTAAGTGGATTAAAAGGTTTAACTTCAGAATATGTTTATCAGCTAAGTGAAAAATTACTCGATGTTTTGGGAGTGATTGAAGTAAATATTGATTATCCAGAATATGATGATGTAGAAGAGTTGACAGATGAAACTATATTACCTAAAATCAATCAATTTTTAAATTTGTTAGAAAAAGTCATAGCAGATACAAAAAAAGGCCAAACCATTAAGGATGGCATTCAAACCGTCATTCTTGGCAAACCCAATGTTGGTAAATCAAGTCTTTTAAATGCCTTATTAAAAGAAGATAAAGCAATTGTGACTGATATTGCCGGCACAACTAGAGATATTGTAGAAGGTAAAATCGATTTTGATGGCATTACTCTCCATTTGATGGATACTGCAGGAATTCATCAAGGAATGGACAAAATTGAAAAAATTGGAATTCAAAAGTCAATTGATGTTTCTAAAAATGCAGAGTTAATCCTTTTAGTTTTAGATGCTTCTAAACCTTTGCAAGAAGAAGACCTTCAACTTTTAGAATTAACTAAAAACCAACCTCGCATTTTAATTTTAAATAAAAGTGATTTACCTTTAGCATTTGAATTAAAAGATGCCGTGCAAATTTCTGCACAAAATCAACAATTAAAAGAATTAGAAGACAAAATTCATGAAATGTATAAAGACTTGCAACACAATCAAGACCCATTATTATTTAATGCTAGACAACTAGGGCTTTTAAATCAAGCCAAACAACATTTACTGGAAGCGCAAAAGCAAAGTATGCAACATCAAGTCATTGATTTAATCTATATTGATTTAGAGCAAGCTTACAAATGCATTTTAGAAATTCTTGGAAAAAATCCTCGATTAGATTTATTAGAGCACATTTTTTCTAAGTTTTGTTTAGGAAAATAACGATGAGAATTTTTAATACGCATACTCATTTAAACGATTCCAGTGTCGTTTCCGTTTCAGATTTAATTGTACAAGCTCATGACATGCAAGTTAGTCATTTAGCTGTTGTTGGTAGTGATTTACAAACGTCAAAAAAAGCGATTGAAATAGCCACTCAATATGAAAATGTCTTTGCAATCTGTGGAATTCATCCTAGTGATATTGAATCTTTTCACGATGATTATCAAACCTTAATTCAAACAATTAAACACGATAAAACCATAGGAATTGGTGAAATCGGCTTAGATTATTATTATGATGAACCTAGTAAAGAAAGACAACTTCATTATTTTGAGTCTTTTTTAAAACTAGCTACTCAGTTTCAAAAGCCAGTCATTATCCATTGTCGTGAAGCATATTTAGATACTTTTAATTTATTAGAAAAATATCATCAACAATTAGATGGTATCATTTTACATTGCTATACCGGAAGTGTTGAAATGATGCAACGTTTTTTAAAATTAGGCTGTTACATTTCACTATCTGGTGTCGTCACTTTTAAAAATGCCAAAGAGGTAAAAAAAGTTGCTTCTGTTGTTCCACTTGACCGATTATTAGTTGAAACGGATGATCCTTATTTAACTCCTGTTCCTTATAGAGGAAAACCAAATTGCCCCGCTTATGTTTACTATGTCTTAAAAGAAATTGCTCAAATTCGAAATATGGATATAGAAGAACTTGCAGAAATCACTTTTTGTAATGCTTTAAAGGTGTTTCATTTATGACAGAAATTCAAGATATTATTATTGTTGAAGGATTGAGCGATAAAAATTATCTTTCAACTTTCATCAAAGCCGACATTCTTGTCTGCAATGGCTCTGCTATAGATGGTTTTTCTATGGATTATTTAAAAACGTTATCTTGCTATCGCAATATCATTATTTTAACTGATCCAGACTATCCTGGTGAAAAAATTCGCAATCAAATTGCACAACAAATTCCCAATTGTAAACACGCTTTTATCGACAAAAAAAGAGCTATAAAAAAGAACAAAGTCGGTGTAGCAGAATGTGATAAAGAAGAAATTTTAAATGCTTTATCTCATGTTTTAACTCCATGCACTCAACCTATTTTTCCTTTATTAACTCCTAAAGATTTGCTTGACCTTCATTTACTTGGCCCATCAAGTGGATTAAATCGAAAAAAAATTTGTTCTTTTTTTCACTTAGGTCATTGCAATGGAAAAACTTTTTTAAAAAGATTAAATTTGCTAAATTTAACAAAAAAACAGATTGAGGAGGTGTTACAAGATGATTAGTTCAAAAAAATATGTCGATGAAACCTTAAAAAAATATCAATTAAAGGCAAATCCTTCTTTAGGTCAGAATTTTCTTGTCGAAGAAAAAATTGTCGATACGATGATTGCCCAACTTTTAATTCATTCTGATTCCACTGTTTTAGAAATTGGCCCTGGTTTAGGAGCACTAACTGAAAAACTCATTCAAATTGCTAAACATGTTTATGCTATCGAAATTGATAGCAATATGTGTAAAATATTAAGTGACACTTTTAAAAATTGTTCAAATTTTACTTTAATTCAAACCGATTTTTTAAAATTTGATCTTGCTAGGTGGTTAAAAACAATTGATGCATCTTCTTTATTTATAGTATCAAATTTACCTTACTATGTTACCAGTGCAATATTAAATAAGCTTATTTTTCAGTCAATTCCTTTTGTTTCTCTCATGTTAATGATGCAAAAAGAAGTTGGGAAAAAATTAATGCAACCACAACTCAAAGATACAAGTCCTCTTCATGTCATTCTTTCTTACCGATATGAATTATCAATTGTGGAATATGTCAGTAAAAATGCTTATTTACCTCGACCAAACATCGATTCCATTGTGTTAAAAATTACTCCAAAAGATCCTAAAATAAAAGCTCATAATGAAGAATTTTTTTATCTTTTAATAAAACAACTATTTAAAGAAAGAAGGAAAACTTTAGTCAATAACTTACAGGTTTATTTTTCTTCTAAAGAAGAGACCATTCAATTTTTAAATCAATTATCCATTTCTAAAGAAAAAAGAGTGGAACAGTTAACTTTAGATGAAATGCTTTTAATTTGCAATCATCTTTGTTAATTGCCCATTCTTTTTTTTATTTTTTTCATATCTTTTATTAGGTGATAAACATGAAAGTTGGAGACTATGTAACTCGAAAAAAATATAACCATGACATTATTTTTAGAATTATCAAAATTGAAAATGATAAAGTTTTTTTACATGGAGAAATGTTTCGCTTAATTGCTGACACGACTTTAGAAGATTTAGAATTATATTCTTCTTCATTAGATGAAAAAGAATTAGATGTTCTCATCGATCAAGATAACAGCATGATAAAAGGAAAAATTTTACATGTCGATGGAGACAAAACATATTTAGAAAAATGCATGAACTTTTATAAAGAATATACAACTCCTGTGGTCGGTTGTTATTTGCAAGAAGACAAAATGAAAGAAAATATTATCCCTTTATTAAAAAAACATCAACCTGATATTTTAATTATTACAGGACATGATTCTTTTAGTTTTAAAAGAGAAAACGAACACGAAGGATATAAAAATTCACATCACTTTATTGAAACTGTCAAACAAGCAAGACTTTATCAACCCAACAAAGACGCTCTAATCATTATTGCCGGTGCTTGTCAATCCAATTATGAAGGTTTAATTAAAAGTGGTGCTAATTTTGCGAGTTCACCGACAAAAATCAACATTCATGCATTAGATCCAGCTTGTATTGCCGTTTCCATTGCAAACACTCATGTCAATCAATATGTCGAGGTAGAAAAAGTATTAAAAGATACTGTTTCAAAAGGAAAGGGAATGGGTGGAATAGACAGCAAAGGAGTTGCCAGAAAAATTTATTCTACCAAATAAAAATGTTTCACTATTGCCTAGATTAAAAATAATTATAGATATTTTATAATATATATGTTATACTAATGGGTGTAAAACGATTTTACCCTGTTTTACTAAAGGAGATTCAAATGGAAAAATATCAAAAAATGATTAAAGAAGTTTCAATTGCTTTTGATGTTTTAATTATCGCTTTTTTATTATAAACGCAACTTCTTTTATTTTAAAGAAAATGCTTTTTGCATTAAGAATTTTGTATTAGTAAAATAAAATATAGAATAAATATAATATAAGGATATAAAAAAATGGAAGAAGAACAAAATTTTGAGTTAATGAAATATAACAAAGCTTCTTGGCTAAAAAGTTTTGTGCTAGGTATTTTTTTAGGATTAGCTATTATTATCCCTGGAATTAGTGGTTCTACTATCGCTATTATTTTTGGGTTATATGCTTCACTATTATTTGCATTTGGCAATATATTAAAAAAATTTAAAAAATGTTTTACTTTTTTGTTACCTATATTTTTAGGAATGATTGTCGGTGTAATCATTGGTTTTTTTCTAATAAAAAAACTTTTAGATATTCTCCCCTTTGCAATGATAGGATTATTTGGAGGATTAATGTGTGGGGCTTTTCCTGCCGTAAAGGATAAAATACAAGATACCCAATTATCAAAAAAACATTATTTATTAATATTTATCGGCATTTTAATTCCACTTATTATCAGTTTAGTTTCGATTATTCTTACTCAATCAGAATCTACATCAGTGGCAACTTTGGGCAATCCTTCATGGAAGTTTATTATTTTAGGACTTCCTGTTGGTTATGTTGTAGCCATTACCCAAGTTGTTCCAGGATTAAGTGCAACTGCATTTTTAATGGTTATTGGTTGGTTTAAATTATTATTTAATACCATTAGTTTAAGTTATTGGCAAACTTATCCTATGATTTTTATGTTATATGGAACGATGATTATTGGGTTTGTCATTGGAATTATAACTTTTTCAAAACTATTAACTCATCTTTTTTCAAAAATGTATAAAACCCTTTATTTAATTATTATTGGTTTATCTATTGGATCGATACTTTCAATGTTTTTTAATTCAGATACAATGGCTATTTACCAAACATGGCAACAAAACGGTATTGATGTACTAGATTTAATTTTAGCGATTGTTTTATTTATTTTAGGAATCTTTACCTCTTATTATCTTGTTTTAAAACAAAGAAAACATGACCAAGCCAACACTATCTAACAATGTATCAAGATTTGGAGTGAATATAAAATATGATAGGTTCAATTATATTGCAGATTGTATTAATATTCTTCAATGCAGTCTTTGCAAGTGCAGAAATAGCAGTTATTTCTACAAATGATCGTAAATTACAAAAATTAGCAAAATCAGGAGACAAAAGAGCAAAACGGCTCTTAAAATTAAAAGATCAACCGTCAAAATTCCTATCCACTATTCAAGTTGCTATTACTTTAGCTGGATTTTTAGGAAGTGCTTTCGCAGCCGAAAATTTTGCGGATCCATTGGTTAATTTATTAGCTGGAACAGGAATTCCAACAAATATTTTGCATTCTATTTGTGTCGTTCTCATTACTATTATTTTAGCTTACTTTAATATTGTTTTTGGAGAACTTATTCCTAAACGAATTGCCATAAAACGTGCAGAAAAAACCGCTCTTGGTGTCTCTGGTTTATTACGTGTGGTTTCAATCATTTTTGCCCCCATTGTTTGGTTATTAACCATTTCTACAAATGGATTGTTACGTTTAATGGGAATTAATCCCAATGATGACGAAGAAGAAGTTACTGAAGAAGATATTGTAATGATGGCAGAAGCAGGAAGCGAAACCGGTTCGATTGAAACAGAAGAAAACGAATTAATCAAAAATATCTTTGACTTTAAAGAACAAACTGTTGGTGAAGCGTGTACACATCGTAAAGATGCAGATTTGTTATTTATGCAAGAAAGCGATGAAGAATGGTCACGTAAAATTAAAGAAACACATCATACTTATTACCCCATTTGTGGTAAAAACATTGATGATATCGTTGGTGTCTTAAATACAAAAGATTACTTTAGATTAGAAAATACATCTCGTGAAAATGTAATGGAAAAAGCGGTCAGCCCTGCTTTATTTGTCGCTGAAACCACTCCAGCTAATATGTTATTTAGCAAAATGAAATCAACTAGAGATTACTTTGCTGTTGTTGTTGATGAATATGGTGGTATTAGTGGAATTATTACTTTACATGATTTAATTGAATTAATTGTTGGTGACTTGATTGAAAAAGATGAACAAGCCGATTATGAAATTATCCCTTTAGAAGAAAACAAATGGCAAATCAATGGTCTTGCTCCAATTGATGAAGTAGAAGAAGAATTAAACATTAAAATTCCTAAAAATGAAAATGAATATTTTGAAACTTTTAGTGGATATGTTTCTAGTTTAATTGATTCATTACCTGAAGATGGCACGACTTTTGAAGTTTCTACAGAACAAATGAAAATTGAAGTTTTAAATATTGAAGAAAGATGTATCAACAAAGTAGTAGTAACCTTATTAAAAGAAGAAAAAGATACACAAGACGATAAAGAAAAAGATAAAGAAAAGGATAAGGACAAAGATAAAGAAAAACAATAAAGTAAAATATCAATCCTTTAACTTTTAAACAAAAAAGTAGACATATCATCAATCATATGTCTACTTTTATTTTTTTAAAATCTTTATTTCATCAATGTATAGGATTTACAAATATCATAATCATCTTTTACAAAAGTATTTTTTGCTATTTTGTATAACTTTTTGTTTTTAGAATAAGCAAAACACGTACTTCCGCTTCCCGTCATACTTACAACTTCAAATCCTATATTTTTAAGTTTTTCAATTAATGGTGCGATATCTTTATTTAATTCACAAGCAGATTGATATAGACTATTGCCCACATGTTTGCTGAGAAGTTCACTATTTCCTTCTTCCATTGCTCGTTCTACTTTATTAATATTTGGATGATCCATTCCTTCTTCTTTTAAATTATCATACACTTCTTTTGTAGAATTTCCACTTTTGGGTTTAATAACAAATAATTTTCCTTTCAATTTACATTCAAAAGGTTTCACAATTTCTCCCATTTTTTTCACACGACTTGGAAAATTTATTAATTGATAAGGTGCATCTAAAGAAACCGATTTAACAAAATTAATCATTTGAATCGAAGTCATTTTTAATTTAAACTTCTTATTCAATAATTTTAAAATTGCTGCTGCGTTTCCACTTCCTCCTCCTAAGCCCGACTTTTGAGGAATACGTTTATAGATATAAATTTCACATCCAAAATCCAATTTAAATTGGTCTTTTACTTTTTTTACAATTTTAACGACTGTATTTGTATCATCTACAGGTAATTGAGTATCATTAGAAACTAATCGAATTTGACCACTATTATTAAATTTTACCTTAAGAGTATCGTGTAATCGGATGGAAACATTAATCATATCTAATTCGTGATAGCCATTTTGTAATGTTTTAACGACATTTAATGCCATATTTATTTTTGCATAACTTTTTTCCTTCATTTCAATCACCTAATTTATATTATAGCAGAAATTGTATTTTTTACATAATAATGTTAAAATATTTTATATAGAAAAAGGTGAAAGCATGAGTATTGTTGGTTTTATCTGTTTAATTATCAGTCTTTTATTTTTATATCGTAGCATCTTGTCTTTACTTATTCTTTGCCATAAAAAATTAATCTTAGATGAACAACAATATATTTACCTTTTTTATCTATCATTGGTCTGTTTTATTGTAGCTATAACTAAAAATTTAGTTGTTGGCATTGTTGGCATTGCATTGACACCGATAATTCTTATTTTATATTTTTTAATCATTAAAAAAAGAATTTATTGGATTGTCGATGGAGTAAACACTAATTTAGCTAGTTATGGAAATGCTTTAATTGAATTTGATGATAAATATAAAGATGGCTATTATTTAAAAAATCACATCAGTTTAAGAAAAGTAGAAGGTAAAATTGAAGTGGTTTTTGAAAATGTAGAACTTGAAGAAAAAGAACAAATATTAAATGTCTTTAAAAAAGTTGCAAAACAACATGCACAAGGCTTTCAAATTCGACAATTAATTTATTTTGTTTTAAATTTTATCGTCTTCATCGTTTTTTTCTCCTTATTTTTTGTTTATTTATAAACATTAAAACCAATTTTTATCAATTTATCCTATATATTTATCTTATAAAAACTGATATACTAAATAGAAGGAGTGGTCTACGTGCTCAAAAAAATTGTAAAAGAAAAAACGAATATTCTTCTCATTTTTTTGTTTGAAATGCTCGTCGGTTTAGGACTTACATTATTTATATTTTTGCAAGGAATTACTAAAAAATATGATTTATTTATATTATGTGGCTATCTATTATTAGTTTGCTTCCACAGTTTTTTTAATATTTTGCATTTTAATAAAAAAATTGAATCCTTTTTAATTCGCACAGATATCAACATTTCCTCTATTTTTGGAAATGAAATGAGTTCTATTTTTGAATTTGGAAATGTAGCCATGCTTGTCTATAATGAAGAAGATGAAATTATTTGGACGAATTCTACTTCTATGTTTAAAAAATCAAGTGTTATTGGCAAAAACATTTATACTTTAATTCCAAATATGGATACCATCTTAGAAGAAAATTTAAAAACAGATATCACAACGACCATTGATGGTAAAAAGTTTTTAGTGAATATTAATAAAGGATTGCATGTCATTTATTTAAAAGATATTACGATAGAAGATATGCAACGAACACTTATTGATGATAGTGCTCCTTTTATTGGCTATATTATGATTGACAATTATCAAGATACAATTACTTTATACAACGAAACCGATTTTATGGTTCATGTGACAAATATAAAAAATTTAATCATGAATTGGGCAAGTGAAAATCATTTATTTATTCGTTCTTGTAGCGTAGACACTTTTTTAATCATGGGTGAAGAAAAAGATTATCGCAAAATTAAAGAAGAACAATTTTCGTTGCTTGATGATATTCGCGTTTTAATGGAAAAAGAAGAAAATGCTTTAACAGTCAGCATTGGTATAGGGAAAGGACAATCCACCATTTTAAGATTAAGTGAACTTTCTTACCAAGCTTTAAATATGGCTTTAAGTCGTGGGGGAAATCAAGTCATTGTCAATATTTTTGGTAAACCCACTGAATATTATGGAGCAAAAAATGAAGTCAAACAAAGCCGTTCGCATGTTCGTGGAAGAGTTTTGGCAACGACCATTGCTAATTTAATAAAAGATAGTAAAAACGTCTTTATCATGGGACATAAAGATATGGATTTTGATGCTGTAGGTGCAAGTTTAGGAATGTATGCTTTAGCAAAAAATTTAAATGTACCAGCTTATATCGTTTATGAAGATCATTTAATTGAGCATGAAGCACGCAGAGCATTCAAGCAAACTTTTAGTCAAACTGAAATTGCAAAAATGACCATTAGCCCTGCTAAATCAATTGGTTTAGTAGAAGAAAATTCTTTAGTCGTCGTCGTAGATACACATCGTCCAACCTTAACGATGCAACCAAAACTATTAGAATTATGTAAAAATATTTGTGTCATCGACCATCATCGTAAATCAGATTCTTACATAGAAAATCCTATCTTTTCTTATCAAGAACCACAATCTAGTTCAGCTAGTGAATTAGTCACAGAAATGCTATTTTATCAATCAGAAAAAGTAAAACTATCCATAGATATCGCTAATTTCTTACTTTCCGGAATTTGCTTAGATACCAAATTTTTCACTTCTAACACAAGCAGTAAGACATTTGAAATGAGTATGATTTTAAAAACCTATAATGCAAGTGTAGAAGAAGTCAGTGAATTCTTTAAAGAAGAATATGAAGAAAAAATGCTTCTAAATAGTATCATTAATAATAGTGATCCCGTCCACACTGGTATTATCGTCTCATCTGTTAATGAGGAATACATTGTCACTCGTACCGTTTTAGCGAAAGCCGCTGAAGAAATATTAAATACCAGAGGAGTAATCGCTGCTTTTGTTGTTGGACGCACTTCTGAAAAACAAGTCAGTATTAGTGCTCGTTCCAATTCTTCTTTCAATGTTCAAATCATTATGGAAAAGATGGGTGGAGGAGGACATTTCAGTGCATCAGCGACACAAATCAGCAACGAAAACTTACACTCTGTAATGGAACAATTAAAAGAAAATATCGACATCTTTTTAAGAGATGGAAAGATTTAAATAGGAGGTTTATGTATGAAAGTTATATTATTACAAGATGTTAAAAATGTAGGAAGAAAAAACGATGTTGTCGAAGTATCAGATGGCTATGCCAATAATTTTTTAATCAAAAAAGGCCTTGCAGTTGCTCAAACCAAAAGCACTTTAAACTCTTTAAATAAACAAAAAGAAGAAGAAAGAAAACGGGATATACAACTTCGTGAACAAGCAATGAATTTAAAAGAAACACTGAAAAATATTCGTCTGGTCTTTGAAGAAGCGGCTGGAAAAGAAGGGAAATTGCATCATGCAATTACGGCAAAAATGATTGAAGATTGTTTAAAAGAACAATATAATATCGAAATCGACAAGAAAAATATTAAGAATTTTGCCCCTTTAAAAGCAATCGGTGAAGCTTTTTTTGAAGTTGTTTTATACAAAGACATTGTTGCAAAAATAGAAATAGAAGTGAAAGAAAAATAAATAGATTTTCATAAAAAGGAGGGAAGAGAAGATGGAACTTCCAAATAATTTAGACGCTGAAAAACAAGTTTTAGCCAATATGATTTTTTCTAAAGATGTCTTAATTGAAGCGGGGACTCGTTTACAACCGCAAGATTTTTATTTTGAAAAAAATCAAATTATCTTTTCCACTTTAATGAAGATCTTTCATGAAAATAAAGCCAAAATTGAACCTTCTGTTTTAATTGACCGTCTATCTGTGGATAACCAATTAGAAAAAATAGGTGATGCAGCTTATATTATTGAATTATGTGATTCTTTTATCGATATCAGCAATAGTCGATATTATATTAACACGGTAGAAGAACGTTCTATTTTAAGAAAATTAATTTTATTAAGCAATAATATTATTACAAATTGGAAAAAAGAAATAGATGGAAATATTGCCGATTATATCAATCAAATTGAAAAAGATACTTTAACAATTACTAAGCAACGAAGAGTCGAAAATTTTGTCAAAATGGATACTGCATTGCAACAATATAAATTAAGAACGCAAGAGTTAATCAGTGGTATTAATTCTACAGAAGGGACAAAAACAGGCATTCCTTCTTTAGATCGCATTACATTAGGTTTTCATCCTGGAGATCTTGTCATTTTAGCTGCTCGTCCAAGTGTGGGAAAATCTGCCTTGGCTTTAAATTTTTTGGTCAATGCAGCCAAATCTTCAAATAAAGCCACCGTCATGTTTAGCTTAGAAATGGGGATTGACCAATTGACCAATCGGATATTAGCTGCTACAAGTGGTATCAGTATTCGTAAAATTCAAACAGCGATGTTTAATAAAGAAGAAGAAATGCGCGTTAGTAAAGCCATTCGAGATTTACAAGAAACAAAAATTTTTATTGATGAAACTCCAGCAATTAAAGTGATTGAAATGCGGGCTAAATTGCAAAAATTACAAGCTGCTTACGGAGATATTGGATTAATTGTAGTTGACTATATTGGTTTAATTACTCCTGATTTTCGTTCAAAAAAAGATAACCGTTCTTTAGAACTTGGGGAAATATCTGCTGCATTAAAAGCTTTGGCTCGTGATTTTAAAACTCCTATTTTAGTTTTATCTCAACTCAATCGGGGTGTGGATGCAAGAAAAGATAAAATTCCTATGCTTTCTGATTTAAGAGAATCAGGAGCAATAGAACAAGATGCTGACATTGTATTATTTATTCATCGAAATGATTATGGTGAATCCACTGATGGCGAAAAAATATCACCAGAAGCCGAATCAATTAGCGAAACAAAATTAATTATTGCTAAACATAGAAATGGCTCATTAGGTACGATTGACATGCTATTTTATAAACATATTAGCAAATTTTTTGAATTAGATAACCAAACCAATCGAGTAATGACTGGAGATAAAAGTTCATGAAATATTTCGTTTTATCTAGTGGATCAAAAGGAAACAGTACGGCACTTGTTAACGATAAAAATGAAATTTTACTCATCGATTGTGGTTTAAGTTTAAATGAATTGAATAAAAGGTTGGCCCAAGCAAATCTTACGTTTAAACAAATTAAAGCGGTTTTGATTACCCATTTGCATAAAGATCATTGTGTCTGTTTAAGAGCATTTGATAAAGAAATGATTTATGCTCATGTGGATTCTCAACTAGATTTAAATCCAGAGCATCAATTAAATGATTACGATTCAGTCGATATTTTAGGCTTTCATTTGCTCATTTTACCCATGTCACATGACATTGAAGGAACCATTGGCTTTTTAATTGAATTTCAACAAGAAAAAATGGCCTATCTTACCGATACAGGATATGTTCATGTTCAAATTCAACGTTTAATTAACAATTGTGAATATTATTTAATTGAAAGTAATCACGATCCTCGTATGTTAATGTTATCGCATCGTCCCAATTATTTAAAACAAAGGATTTTATCGATAAAAGGGCATTTATCTAATCAAGATTGTTGTGTAACTTTATCTAATGTCATGGGTCCTAATACAAAAGAAGTTTGCTTTTTACATCGTAGTTTAGAAACAAATACTGAAGATTTAATATTACAAACTTTTTATACTGTTATGAAGCATAGAGAAATTGATTTTTCTCATATATTATTAAAAATAGCTAAACAAGATCGCTGCTTAGAGGGTGAGGAAACATATGAACCACAAATTGAAAGATAGAAAACAAAAAATTGGATTAGTTTTAGGTGGTGGCGGAGCAAAAGGAGCTTATCAAGCAGGAGTATTAAAAGCCTTAAAAGAAGCAAATATTTTACCTTATGTCACACACGTTTCTGCTAATTCAATCGGTTCAATCAATGCTTTAATGGTAGTAGATGAAAAAATAGAAAATTGTGCAGAAGTTTGGAAAACAATCAGTAAAAAAGATGCTTTAAAACTAAAATCCAAATCAGAAAAGGGTGGTATTTTTTCTCGAAATGGGTTAATTAAAATATTAGAAAATAATATTGATTTTGAACACGTTTCCCAATCTGAAAAAAAACTTTATATTACTGCTTTTAATAAAGATAAAGAAAAAATAGAATATTTTTTAGCAAACGGAAAATCTAAAGATGAAATTTTATCTTATACATTAGCTAGTTCAGCCATTCCTTATGTTTATGCTCCAGTAAAAATTGGAGAATATTTCTATAGTGACGGTTTTAAAGACAATGTTCCTGTTCGAGTATTAAAAAATGCTGGATGTGATGTAATCATTATCATTGGTTTAAGACCAGAATATCACCCTACACCAGAAGAACTTGAAGGCATTTCTGTAATTGATTTCACTCCTCCTTATCAATTAGGAACGAGTCGTTTTGATGCACTTGATTTTAAACCTGCCAATATTGAATTTCGTTTAAAAAACGGTTATTTAACTGCTAAAAAAATATTAGAAAATATTAAAGATGATGAAAAAAATCCTTTTTATGAAAAAGGTGCTATCAAAAAAGTGTTATCTCGATTATTTAAGTCAAGAATTATCTACAACTCTTATCCAAACTATTATTATCGATTAGATCATTTTGATACAGTAGGACAACTCAATCCTGATAAATCAGCAAAAGATGAAATAATGGAAATTATAGATGCACAAATGTAAAAAACTCTTTTAAAAGAGTTTTTTATTTTAATAAAATATGATATACTTTTGTGCAAGGTGAACAAATCATGAAACAATTAAAAGCTTATCTATCCATTTCTAATACCCAATATCAAACAAGCATTGAACAATTATTAAAACAACAATTCAATCAAAAGATAGACATTCTTTGGCAAGATAATATTGCAATGATTATTGTTTATGATTGTGATAGTTTTGTTTATCGTTTAAAACAAATTATTCCCATGATGATTCATGATTACGCAATGACCGTTGCCTGTTTTATCGTTCCAAAATTTGATTCTGTATTCTTAAAATATTTACCTTATCAACACAATCAGGTTTCTACTGCTTTTGAATTTCTTTTAAAAAATTTGTCAAATGAATGGATTTTAAAAGATATGCAACAATTATTGACTCCTATTAAAAAAGAATATTTAGATACTGCAAATGTATTCATTAATTGTAATCTTAATGCTTCAGAGGCAGCTAAAGAATTATATTTACATCGCAATTCTTTTAACTATCGTCTAAATCAATTTCAATATACCAGTGGAATGGATGTAAAAAATTTAGATACAGCTATTTTTTTAAAACTATTATTTACTTGTGCTCATTTTTAAATTTGTGCATAATGCACAAATACATTTTTTTTTTTTTTGATATAATTAAAACAAATAAAAGGAGAAATACTATGGCAACATTAAAATTTAAAGATATTAACAAAATTTATGACAATAAAGTACAAGCAGTTTTTGATTTTAATTTAGATGTAAACGACCATGAATTTATTGTTTTTGTCGGTCCTTCTGGATGTGGAAAATCAACCACACTAAGAATGGTTGCAGGTCTTGAAGAAATTACTAGTGGTGAATTATATATCAATAATCGTTTGGTTAACGATATTGCTCCAAAAGATAGAGACATTGCGATGGTTTTCCAAAGTTATGCGTTATATCCTCACATGACTGTTTATGATAACATGGCTTTTGGTTTAAAACTTCGTAAAATTCCAAAAGAAGAAATCGAAAGACGCGTAAATGAAGCCGCAGCAATTTTAGGACTTGAACCTTATTTAAATAGACGTCCTAAAGCTTTATCAGGTGGACAAAGACAACGGGTTGCTTTAGGAAGAGCAATCGTACGTAACCCTAAAGTCTTTTTAATGGACGAACCATTATCTAACCTTGATGCAAAATTACGGGTACAAATGAGATCAGAAATCATTAAAATTCACGAACGTGTAGGTGCAACTACAATTTATGTCACACACGACCAAACCGAAGCAATGACGATGGCTACTAGAATTGTTGTCATGAAAGATGGCTATATTCAACAAATTGGTACACCAAAAGAAGTGTATAATAATCCTGCAAATACTTTCGTCGGTGGATTTATTGGATCTCCTGCAATGAATTTCTTAAAAGGAAAATATATCGATGATTGCTTTGTAATTGAAGGTTCTAAAACAGAAAGAACAATCAAAATCTTTATTCCTGAAAAATTAAGACCTAATATTCAAGGATATGAAAATGATGAAGTGATTTTAGGAATTCGTCCTGAAGATATCCATATCAATGGAGACATTGTTAAAAAATATCCAAAATCAGCAACAGAAGTCGAATGTGACGTCGTCGAATTACTAGGCCATGAGTTAATCGTTTATGGTTATATGAATGGTCAAAGAATCATTTTGAAAACTTCTGCAAATAATGACATTCAAGTTCACGACAAACTTTTATTTGCTTTTGATATGAATAAAGTTCATTTCTTTGATCCAACGACAACTGAAGTTTTAGTTGCAAGAAAAGAAAAAATTGGATTAAAGAAAACGGTTGAAGAACAAAAAGTAGAAGATGCTCAATAAAAAGTAAAAGGCAATGAAAATTGCCTTTTTTTAAAGGTAGGTGATATCATGGCCATATTAAGTTTAAACGATATCAATAAAAGCTATAAAGATAAAGTTGTTTTGTCACATGTCAGTTTTTCTATTCAAAAAAATGATAAAGTTGCTATAGTAGGAGATAATGGCGAGGGAAAATCCACGCTTTTAAAAATTATTACTAAACAAATTGATAAAGATAGTGGAAATATTTATATTGATCCTCATACTACGATTGGATATCTTTCTCAAGAAGTCATTTCTAATCCAAATAATACTTTAATGGAAGAAATGGAAACTGCTTTTGCACAACTCAAATCTATAGAAAAAGAAATGGAGCAGTTACTTATTAAAATTTCTAATGAGTCATTAGAAAAAGATATTCATCAATATGCTTTATTAGAAGAAAAATATCGATTTTTAGGTGGATATGAATATCGATTCCAAATTGAAACCTTGTTAAACAAATTTGGTTTTAATGCTTCTTTTTATCAAAGAAAAATTAGTTCTTTTTCTGGTGGAGAAAAAACAAGAGCTAGTTTTGTAAAATTACTTTTAAAAAAGCCAAATTTATTATTACTAGACGAACCAACAAACCATTTGGATTTAGTAATGATAGAATGGTTAGAAAAATACTTAAAATCATATTCAGGAACGATATTAATTGTCACTCATGACCGCGTTTTTATGGATAATTTAGTCGACAAAATCATTGAAATTGAAAATCATCAATGTAGTCTTTATCCTGGAAATTATACTTATTATAGTCAAGAAAAAGTATTGCGCTATGAGCAACAGTTAAAACAATTTCAATTACAAGAAAAAGAAATCAAACGATATGAAATGTTAATTCGAAAATTTAAACCAAAACCTACAAAAACTTCGTTTGCTGCTTCCTTAGAATTGAAATTAAAGAAAATGGAGAAAATTGAAAAACCAAAGTTAAAGAAAAGAAAAATAAAAAGTAACTTTCAATCTGATTTAGAAGAAAAAATTTTGTTACATAAAACTAAAAATTTAACTTTTGGATATGATATTCCTTTAGCTGAACCTCTTACAATCGATATTTACAATCAAGATAAAATTTGTGTAATGGGTCAAAATGGAAGTGGAAAAACTACTTTACTTCAATGTTTGAGAACCAATGCACATAAATTAAGTGGAGAAAACGAAGATATTCGTGATTTAAATTGTTTTTATTTTGATCAAAACCAAGAAATTTTAGATCCTTCTTTTACTTTATTTGACACCATTCATGAATCTTTCCCACTGATGACTAATACAGAAATTCGCTCTTTATTAGGACGCTTTTTATTCGTAGAAGACGATGTTTTTAAAAAAGTAGAACAATTAAGTGGTGGAGAAAAAGTTCGTCTTATTTTTGCTTTAATTTCTCTTAAAAATTATCAAATTCTTTATTTAGATGAACCAACAAATCATTTAGATTTCACAACTAAAGAAGTTTTAGCCGATATTTTAGAGGATTACCAAGGTACGATTATCATGGTCAGTCATGATCGTTATTTTATCAATCGAGTGGCTAATAAAATCGTTTATTTACAAGATAAAAAATGGTTGATTGAATCAGGTAATTATCAAGATTTTCTATCTTTACATCAATTGGAAAACAATCATTTTTCATATGGTTTAAAAAACAAGAAAATAGAAAAAAAAGAAATTCCTAATGTTTCGTTAAAAAAAGAGAATAAAAAAGAAATTGAAAAAATAGAAAAACAAATTCTAAAAAAAGAAGAAGAATTAAAAGTATTACAAGATAAAATGAATGATGAAGAAGCTGCTTATGATTGGCTTCAATATCGTGAATTACAAGAAAACATAGAACAAATTGAATTGGAATTACACGATTTGTTAATAAAGTTAGAAAAAGAATCTTAAAATTTATGATAATTCCTTTGAAAAAGGAATAAGTGGTTTATTTTTTCATTAAAATACGATATAATAAATTAGATATTCAATGAGGTGAATAAAATGGTCGAAACTGAAAAAATATTTTTAACAAAAAAAGGTGTAGAAGAATTACAAGAAGAATTTAGAAATTTAATTGACGTCGTTCGTCCAAGCGTCATTAAAGATTTACAAGAAGCAAGAGCTCAAGGGGACTTATCAGAAAATGCTGATTACGATGCTGCTCGTGCTCATCAAGCCGAAGTAGAAGCAAGAATCAAACAAATTGAACACATTTTAGCTAATGTTCAAATTATTGATGATGAAAAAGGAAAGAAACAAAAAAAGATTCACATGGGTTCTACAGTCACTTTTTTAGACTTATCAGACAATGAAGAATACACATATACGATTGTTGGTTCTGTGGAAGCCGACCCATTAAGCGGCAAAATTTCAAATGAATCAGCTTTAGGAGTAGCTTTATTAGGAAAAGAAATCACTAATAAAGAAATTGAAGTGCTCAGTGAAATTCCTTATAAAATTATTATAAAATCAGTTAATTAAAGAGTTTTTTTAATTTGAACCACTACTATATTACTGGAGGGATAAAATGAAGGTAATTATAGGAGTGGTTATTTTTGTTTTTACAGTCATTTCTGGATTACAAATGATAGAAAAAAATAAAGCATCTTTTTATGCCAGTTTAAATCAAGAAGGTTTATCTGAAGAAATCAATATGCAAGAAGAAAATATTAAAATTACATTAAGTGGCAATGTAAGTAAACCAGGTAGTTATGTTCTTGAAAGTGGATCTTTTTTAGAATCAGCTTTGGAACTAGCTGGCGGAGTATTAACCGATACGGACTATGATGCTTTTAATCTTTATTTAGTTTTAGAAACCGATTTAAGTATCTATATTCCAAAAGTATCAAATGAAACTAAAATTTCTATTAATTCTGCAGATGTAGAAGAATTACAAGAAATTCCAAACATTGGTCTTACTTTAGCTAATCGAATCATTCAATATCGAAATGAAATCGGTACTTTTTCTTATCTAGAACAATTAATGGATGTTCAAGGAATAGGTACAAAGGTATTTTCAAAAATCCGTGATTTCATTATTTTATGAAAGGCTATTACTTTTTATTTTTTCTTTCATCATGCTTAGGTATTCTTTTTATTAATACAAAGCAAGTACTATTCATAGGACTTTGGATTTTATTAGCTTTGTATACCTATAAAAAATCAAGCATTCAACCTACAGTCATTTTGGCTGGATGCTTTTTATTTTTTTGTTTTTATAAACCAAACTTTTCTTACCACCTCTCTACTACTTATCAAAAATATGAAGTTCAGGTAAAAGAAGTAAAACAAACTTATTGTATTGTACAATATCAAAAAAAGTTGATTTTACTTTATAATCAAGAAAAAACATTTTATCCTAATGATATTTTATCGTTTGAAGCGAATTTAAAAAAAGTTGAAAAAGATAGTCAATTAGTTGGTTTTGAATTTCAAAATTATTTAAAAAACAATCGAATCTATTATCAATTTGAAAATGTTTTTCATTTAAAAATATTAAAACGAAATAAACCTTTATCTTTAAAAATAACGGATAGTCTAGTATCTAAATTATCAAACGAAAGTCGTTCATTTGTTTCTTTACTTTTGTTTAATGATCGATATACCTATCCTTTAGCTTATGAATCATTATTGCAAATTAATGCTTTGCATCTTTTTGTCGTATCTGGATTTCATTTTGTGTTTTTATTTCATTTTTTCAATAAAATTTTATCTTTTTTGCTAAAAGACAAAGCTTTTATTGTGACTTTTTTAATTTTATTTTTTTATCTTTATTTATTGAATTTTTCTATTAGTGCTTTTCGTGCATTTTTTTGTTTACTTTTTCCCTATTTAGATAAAAAGAAACGATTTTCGTCTTTAGATTCACTTGCTCTCAGTGGATTTTGTTTATTCCTTTTAGAACCTTTAAAAATCTTTAATCTATCTTTTATTATGAGTTATAGTCTAACTTTTGTACTGATTCTTTCTAAAAATATATTGAAAGATAAAGGAAAAATAACACAATCTCTTTTCATGTCCTTTATTGCTTTTATGACTTTAATTCCCATTCAACTTTCCATTAATTATAAGGTAAACTTTATCAGTTTTTTTAGTAATATTCTTCTTTCTCCCATCGTTTTAATTTTATTTATTCTTTCCTTTTTTTCAATTGGGTTATCTTTTTTAAATGGAAATCTCTTTAGTTTTATTTATAAATTGTTTTTTAAAAGCATTATATCTTTTGCAAATCACACTCAACTTCTCATTTTTGGAAAACCTTCTAATTTTTTCATTATTATCTATTATGTAGTTTTATTTTTTATTTTATTATCGTTGGAAAAAAAGAATATTCGTGCTTTTTTATTCTATTTTAGTTCTATTCTTCTCATTTTATTTTTAAATTATCACAAAAATCTTTTTCATCCTTATGACCAAGTGACATTTTTAGATGTTTATCAAGGAGATTGTGCAATTATTCAAGTAAAATGGGGACAAGGAGTCATGATGATTGATACAGGTGGAATAAAAAATTACGACATCGCTTCTAAAAAAATTATTCCCTATTTAGAATATTATGGCATTAAACAAATCGACCTTCTTGTCCTTTCGCATGATGACTATGATCACAATGGAGCTTATCCTTCATTAAAAAAACAATTTATTATAAAAAAAGTGATTGATAATCCTTTTGTTAAAGAAGTGAAGCTTGGTTCTATTTCTTTAAAAAATATCAATCAATTTTCTCATCTATATGCTGATTCAAATAATCAAAGTATTGTATTATATGGCAAAATTGCTAATTTGAATTTCTTATTTACAGGAGATATTGATAAGACCGTAGAACAAAAAATTATAGCGCATTATTCTACCTTGCCAGTTGATATTTTAAAAGTTGCTCATCATGGAAGTAAAACCTCTACTAGCGAAAATTTTTTAGAATTTATTCAACCTAAAATAGCGATTATCAGCGTTGGCAATAATTTTTATGGTCATCCTTCTAAAGAAGTCATCCAACGACTTAAAAATCAAAACATTATAATCTATCAAACAAACATTCACGGAGGAATTATGATTTCTTATCGCTACCATTTTTATTATATCAAAACAGCAAAATAATGATATAATAAAAAAAGGAGGGCTTAGATATGAATTATTTGTTAATCAGTGACCCATCTTTATTGTTAAAATCTGCTTTAAATCAAATTATTAATGATACACTCGAATTTAAAGATGATTTTAATTGTATCTATTTAGACTTTGAAACTTCTCCTTTTGCAGAAATTATAGATCAATTACAAACCCCTTCCTTTAACTCAGATAAAAAAGTTGTCATCGTTAAAAATCCTTATTTTTTCAGTGATGAAAAGAAAAAGTTACCTTTTGATAATCCCATTTCTTTATTAGAAGAATATTTAAAAAATCCTAATCAACAAAGCATTTTTGTAATTTTATGTCAAACGAATTATTACTTTCCAAAAAATAAAAATTTTCAAATGGTAAAAAAATATTGTCAAGTTCAAAATTTACTATTTGAATCCCCAGAAGATTTAAAAGCCTATGCGATAACTTTAAAAGATAAATTAAATCTTTCTTTTGACCCTGATGCTTTTTTGTTATTTTTAAATCGTTGTACAGATGTTTCTACTTTAGAAAAAGAAATTACCAAACTTTCTTTATATGGTCAGCATTTAGATTATCAAAGTGTGGATCAATTAGTTTCTAGACCTTTAGAAGATAATGTCTTTGATCTTTCTAATGCATTATTAAAAAAAGAAAAGAAAAAAGCCATGCAACTATATACCGATTTAAAAAAAATAAAAACCGAGCCTATTCAATTGATTGCTTTATTAGCAAAACAGTTTCGGTTTTTATTACAAGTTAAAATATTAAAAAATGAACGTTATAGCAATGAACAAATTGCAAATGAATTAAATGCTCATCCTTATCGAATAAAAGTAGCTTTAGAAAATTGTCGTCAGTTTACTTTTAAAGAAATTAAGGATAAATTGGTAAAATTAGCTGATTTAGATTCCAGTATCAAAAAAGGAATCAAAGATCGTTATGTTGATTTTGAAATATTTTTAATGGCAGATTAGTTTTCCTTAAATAAGGAAGCGGCACCAACAACTCCTGCTTTTCCTTTAAATTTAGAAATTTCTACAACAACTTGATGAAACCCTTGTTCATCAAGTTTATTTTTAATTTCATTGAGATCAATTAAACGGCTTTCTGTAATTCCTCCAGCCAACACAATATGACTAGGATCAATAATTAACGTTAGACTTAAAATACTTTCAGCAATATCTCGATTCCATTGTTGAATCGCTTTTAAAACAATGGGATTTTGATTATTAGCTAATTCCGAAACTCTTAATCCTCCCAATTTCCCTAAAGGAATATTTTGACCACTGCGGTAATTGGTTTCTTTGATCGTTTGAATTAATCCTGCTACACTCGCATAAGTTTCAAAACAACCTTTTCTTCCACAATTACACTTTCTAGCTTTTGGTCCTTTAATAACCATATGACCAAAATTTCCTCCTCTTTGGTTGGAACCTTTATAAATTTGATGATTTATAATTAACGAGCCCCCTACTCCTCTTCCAAAGACAATAAAAATTCCGTTTTCTACTCCTTTTAATAAACCATAATTCATTTCGGCCAAAGTAGCGGCTTGTCCATCATTCGCTATTTTTATCGATAGTTCAGGAAAAATTTGATGTAATTGTTCTACAATGTGAAAGTCTTTCCATTTTAAATTTGCTGCAAATAAAACGACATCATCTTTTATATCTCCAGGGCATCCAATTCCTAATTTTGTAATTTGATATTCTTTTATCCATTTTTTAAGGATTTCCTTTAAATCTTCAATGAATTGATCTTGCTTATTTTTCCAAATGTTTTTGTAGGAAGTAAATTTAAGAATGCGATCTTCTTCTACAATAGCTAGTTTTATACTCGTGCCACCAATATCCATGGCTAATATTTTTTCAATCATTCCATCCACCTTCTTCAATATTAATATTATCATAAAATGACGAATATGACCAACGAAAGCATTTGTTGCTTTTTTTTTTTCTTAATAGTATAATCTAAAAAGGAGGTATTCCTTATGAATAAAGTTATTATATCTTGCGATACAACCGCTTGTATTAGCAAAAAAGAAGCACAAAAATTAGGCATTTATGTATTACCTTTAAATGTAATTGTAGACACAAAAGAATATCATGATGGCGTTACGATTGATAACGAAACGCTATGTACAATGATGAAGAATAAAGCATCCATTTCAACATCTACACCAACTCCTGTGGAAATTGAAACTTTCTTCGATCATATCTTTGAAGAATCTAATGCAGATACTGTAATTCATTTTACAATTTCATCAAAATTAAGCAGTATGTCTTCTTTATTTACAAATTTATGTAAAGAAAAATATGGAGACAAAGTCATTATTGTTGATTCATTATCTGTATGCTCTTTTATGGGCAATTTAGTTCGCTATGCAGTCAAATTAAACAATGAAGGTGTAGCTCCACAAGAATTAGTTCAACAAGTACAAAAAAGAATTGGAACTGAAGTCGTCCGTTTTGTTCCTGAAACGATGGTTTATTTAAAAAGAGGGGGAAGAATTCCTCCTGCAGTTGCCGCAATTGGAGGATTATTAGGAATTAAACCGGTTTTAAAACTAGGAGTTAATGGTATTGAAAAAGAAGGAATTACTCGAACCTTGAGAAAAGCATATCTTTCTGCATTTGAAGAATTCGCAAAAGTAAAAGATTTAGATTTGTATGAAATCCACATTATCGAATTTGATTCAATGAAAATATGCAAAGAAGTTAAAAAAGCTGCTGAAGAAAAATTCCCAAACATGCCTGTTTATATTACTCCAATGTCTATTAATGTCTGTGCTCACGTCGGTCCTGGAACCTTTGGAGTCGGCTTAGTTTTAAAGGTATAAAACAAAAAAATTCTAGTTTTCACTAGAATTTTTTATTTTAACTATAAATATTGAAATTGCCTTCTCCGTACCAATCATCTACACTATCTTGAAGAAGTTTCCATGCTTTTTGAATATTTTCATTAGCTGTTTCAGTCCAAGTTGATAATTGACTTGTTACAGAACTAACCCATCCAGTTGATCCAACAGCTCCAAAAGAAGTAAAACGATCATTCCAATCTTTTAAAATATCTTCTTGACCACCTGTTGCTAAAGGAACATTTCTAGGAATAGTATTATAAGCATAACAATTTTCTTTTTCTTCTTCAAAAATTCTTAAGATTTCTTGAAATCCCTTTTGTTCATTAAAAGCTTCTGTCATTTTCTTATAAGCATTTAATTGAATTTGATAATCGTTTAACGTTACATTTTCATCTGTAAACGTTTCTTCATCATAAGCACTTGTTTTGTTTTCATTATAAGGATATACGATATCTTTTTTTATGACTGGTAAAGATTCATAATTTCCTGTAAGTTCCTCATTTTGATACATCCATTTTGTCGTAGCCATACTTTGAATTGCTCGCGTATCTGCAGCCATGAATAAAGCAAACGCTGCAGCTGCTTCTTCAGCATCTTTATCTGCTTGTGTACAGTTTTGTTTTCCTGCAGCATCAATAGGACATTGATTACCAACAACTAATCCTTCAGCAATCATTCCTATTTTAAAATCTTCTGCTTCATCATCTGTTACTTTTGGAAAAGGCATGAAATCAAATGAGCCAACTTTATTTTCTTCTATAATCATTTGTGAATATAAAGCAGCTGCATAAGAACGACTCATTTCCATAGCATATAATTCATCTTGTATAAAATTCGTATTGTAAGACCATGGTTTAATTTGATCGTATTGAGGTTTAATGGATGAAGTAGCATAATCATAAACAGAGTATTGTGCTAATTCATTTTCTTTTTCAAGCAAAGTAATAACTTCATTGGTATTAAAGTTGACTGTTTGATTATTTAAAAGTGTTTTATCAATTGTGCTAGAAATAATGTTAATCATATCATTTGATAAAACAGCCGTTCCACCAATATTAGAGGAACTTCCAGAAGCTCTAACAATAGTAGATAGATAATCTAACATATTATCAATCGTCCAATTGTCAATCAAATTGCTAGTTTCAATATAATTTTTTTCTAAAATATCAGTATTAACAAAGATTCCTGTAGGATAAATATAAAATGGAACTGCCGCTACAAAGTCACCAAAAGTGAAATAATCAAATACACTTTCATCTATAGCATTATATAATTTAAAATAATCATATTTTGATAAATCAGCGCAATAACCATTACTTAATCCTTCTTGAACCGTTACAGGTAAATGCATGATATGAGGTAATTTTTGGTTGTGAGAACTTTGATATTCAATTACCCGTTCAGTATAATCATCTATATTATCATATAACAAATTTACTTTAATATTCGGATAAATCTTATTAAATTCCTTAGCAACTGCATGATATTTTTGTAAATTCCCATCTACTAAATCAGAAGTTACTACTTTATCACTACCAATATCTTTAAATTCGCCATCCATTCCTTGAATGTAAACTAAAATATCTAAATTTCCAGTATAATTTAACTCTGGCATAATTCCATATTCATCATGCCCTTTAGAAACATCTGTTTTTTTACATCCTGTCAAGATTAAAAGCGCACTAGCTAAAACTGGAATCCATTTTTTATGCCAAAACATTGTAAGACCCTTCTCCGTAATATTCATTAATACATTCTTGGAAATATTCATAAACTTCATTGATTCTAGTATTAATAGTATCTTCCCATGAAGATAAACGATTTCTAACCGTACTTACCCATGTGCTATCAGAAATTAAAACATTATTACAATTGTATCTTTCCATCCATTCTTTCATGATATCATCCGTTCCACCTTGTGCATTCGGTAAATTATCTGGAATACCATAGAAATTAATTCTGCGTGTTTCATCTTCTCCATAGAAAATCTTTAATACTTCTCTCATGCCTGGTTTAATATTTTCATAATCATAAACATCAGGAGTATCAGTATCACTTTCTTTTATCCACCAAGTAGAATAACACTCAAACCAATCTCTTAATTGAATATAGAAAGCATTTTCTTCATCTTCTTCTTGGAAAGAGAATTTGAAATTTTTATCAACAGTTGGTAAATCTAATACTCCTTTAACTGGTTCTGTAATATTTAACCAATCAATTTCGCTTCTTGCAGCCAAAGATCTTGGGTCATTTGTTAAAAACATTGTAAAATATGCGGCAACATCAGTGGCAAGTTCTCCACCTTCCACACATCTAGCAGTTCCTGTAGCATCTAATGGACATTGATTACCAATCGTTAATCCTTCAGCAATCATTCCTACAACATTTTCTGTGTTTTTATCTGCTTTAGGCCAAGGCATATAATCAAAATCTGCTTCTTTTCCTGCTTCAGTAGCCATTAAAGATAATAAACCTAAATTCCAGGGCATTTCAGCATTAAATACATAACGTTCATTGTTAATAAAGTCTGCATTTCCTTGCCAATCTGCAATTCCAGCATCATCCATACCAGGTTTTGGAGAATTATTATTACCAGGAATGTATTCATAAGCAACTGTGTCATATAATCTTTTTTCTAAAACTAATAAATCTTCAACTAAAGAGTTATTTAAATCAACTTGACGATCAAATTTGTAAGATTGATTAATTGTTGGAATCATATAACTTAAGAAATCTTGTTGCATATGAGGCATAGCAGCAACGTTTCTTTCAAAATTTTTCGCATTTTCACAAGCTTCAACAAAATTTTCAAAAGTGTAATCTTCTAATAAGGCGCTATAATCACCATAACCACCATCACTAGATTCCATTAATCTAGTATTTACAAATACACCCATAGGATAAATCATATAAGGAAAAGCACCTTGAAATCCTCCAAAGTTAAATTCATTTAAAATGCCATCATCATAAGATTTATAAAGTTCAGAATCTTTATATTTCGTCAAATCTGTTGCATATCCTTTTTGAATCATTTCATTAACATGATCTACCCCATGCATAATGTGAGGAACATGCCCCTTTTCAGAAATATAATTCATAATTTCGTTATTGTAATCATTAATAGAAGTAAAACGAACATTAATCCGAACACCAGGAGCGATATTTCTAAACTCTCTAGCACCTGCAGCAAAACGAGCTAATGCTGCATCATTAAAATCATCAGAAGTTCTCTTTGGATTACCAATATCTCTTAATTCACCAAATTGTCCTTCAATATAAAGCAATACATCAATATCTCCTTGGTAAGAGCGAACTTCTTCAGGTATAAATCCTAACTCATCAACGCCTACCTTTTGTTCTGTCTTTTTACAACCAGTGACTGATATAAGCGCTATCATTGCTGGCAATAAAAAGGCTTTATTAAATTTCATTTTTATTCCTCCCTATTTTAGAAATTTTAATTAAAACATTCTTATTCAATAATATTATATCCTTTTTCTTATAATTTTCAATTAAAATAATATTAAATTATTTTATATTTTTGCTGCAAACTTTTATGATATAATGGAAAAAGAAAGAAGAATGTCTATGGAATTGATTTCAACTATTTTTTCACTACAAGATATGCCGATTTTAAAGCAAGTTGATAGTTTTTTATTAGGGCATTGTTTTTATGCTACATACTTGACCGCTTCTTTTTCAAAAAATCAACTTAAACAAGCTAAATCATTTTGTAAAAAAAATCAAAAAAAATTATACGTTCTTGTCAATAAAATTTTTACAGATCAAGAACTTTGTCGAGTTCAAAATTATTTATCTTTTTTAAAAGATTTGCAAGTTGATGGTATCTTTTTTTGTGACTTTGCTATTTATGTAATGGCACAAGAACTTCAAATAGAATCATTACTTATTTTTTATCATGAAACCTTTTTAAGAAGTGCTTCTGATTTATTAACTTATCATCAACTGGGTATTCCTAAATGTGTTTTTTCAAAAGATGCCACATTAAAAGATATCTGTTCTTTGCCATTAAAATATCAATCCTGTGCAGGAATTAAAGCGTTTGGATATGTTCCCATTTATTATTCAAAACGTAAAATATTATCTCATTTTTTTCATTTTCATTCTCTTCAAAAAAATGATTTTGCACAAAAAAATCTTTATTTAAAAGAAAAAAGTAGAGAAGAATGGTATCCAATCATTGAAAACGATAGTGGAACGTTTATTTTTTATCCTCAACCTTTATCTTATTTATCTTCTATTGCTCAGCTAAAAAAACATTTGTCCTTTATTATTTTTGATGGCATTTTTGAAAACATCGATTTTCTTTCACATTGGATTGAAATTTATAAAAATGTTTTAGAAAAAGAGATGCCTATCCCTAAAGAAGATTTGACAATTTTTTCAACTGGATTTTTATTAAAAGAAATGGAATTGGAGTAATTTTATGTATCGCCCGGAATTATTAGCTCCTGCTGGAGACTTACAACGCTTAAAAATTGCTATTTTATATGGTGCTGATGCCGTTTTCATCGGAGGAAAACTTTTTTCTTTGCGAGCTAAAGCAAACAATTTTACACTAAAAGATATTGAAGAAGGCGTGCAATTTGCTCATCAACATCATGCTAAAGTATATGTCACCGTCAATATTGTTCCAAATGAAGCAGATTTTGAAGGTTTGTCAAAATATTTATTAGAATTAGATCGTTTACAAGTTGATGCTATCATCGTTTCTTCTATAACTGTTTTAATGCAAGCCAAGGCTCTTCGTTGTCACTTTGAAATTCATATCAGTACGCAACATTCTATTTTAAATTCAAAAGCAGTCCAATTTTTTAAACAACTAGGAGCGGATCGTGTCGTTTTAGCGCGAGAACTCAACATCAATCAAATTCGTGATATTAAAGAAAAAACTTCCTTTCCTTTAGAAGTTTTCATTCATGGGGGAATGTGTTCTTCTTTTTCTGGACGCTGCACTTTAAGTAATGCAATGGTACAACGAGACGCCAATAAAGGAGGATGTGCTCATAGTTGTCGGTGGCTTTATCAATTATATTGTCAAGATAAATTAATTCATCCCGATTATATTTCTTTGGCTTCCTTTGATTTAATGGCATTAAATTATCTTCCCTCTTTAATAGATGCTAAAATAGATAGTTTTAAAATTGAAGGACGAATGAAATCCATGTATTATATTGCTAATGTGGTAAAGATTTATCGTGAATTTATCGATTTATATTGTAGTAGTCAACAAATTTCTAAAAAGCAAATGCAATATTTTAAAAATGAATTGCAAAAAATTGAAAGTCGTTCTTTAAGTGAAGTCTTTTTTAATCCACATTTCAAAAACGAAGGTCTTTTATCCCATGTCAAGTCCAAAAATGCCAATCAATCATTTGTCGGTATTGTTTTAAAAGATAGCGACCAATTGAATTGTACTTTTGTCGAACAACGCAATCATTTTACAATTGATTCTTTATTAGAAGCAATACGGCCTAAAGCGCCCAATCAACCTTTACGCATTTTAAAAATGTGGGATTTAGATGATAATGAAATTACAATTGCCAACCATCCTCAACAAATATTAAAAATTCAATTTTCAGAAGCTTTAAAAAAAGACACTTTTTTAAGGAGGAAATAGTATGGATTTTTTTGAAAGAACTAATTTGCTTATCGATACTGAAAATTTAAAAAATAAAACTGTAGCTATTTTTGGTTTAGGGGGGGTTGGATGTTATGTCGTCGAAGGACTTGTACGAGCAGGTATTCATTCTTTTGTTTTAATTGATTATGATACCATTGCTTTATCTAATATTAATCGGCATTTATTAGCTTTTTTTGGTACAATCGGTCAGAAAAAAACGACTTTGCAAAAAGAAAGAATTTTAAAAATTCAACCCGATGCTAAAGTCGTTGTTTATGATTTTATGTTCCAGCAAGAAAATGCAAATCAAATTGATTTTACGCAAATCGACTTTATTGTCGATGCTATTGATATGGTATCAGCAAAAATTGCACTCATTCAAATTGCTAAAGAAAAAAATATTCCTATTTTATCATGCATGGGAACAGGAAATCGAATCAATCCTTTTTTATTTGAAATCACTGATATTGCTAAAACTTCCATTTGCCCATTAGCTAAAGTAATGCGCATAGAATTGAAAAAAAGAAATATAAAAAATGTTCCTGTTCTCTATTCAAAAGAAATTCCTACAAAGAAAATTGCTTCAGAAGAACATGGAAAACATAGTCCTGGAAGTATTAGTTTTTTACCCGCTGTTGCTGGGATGTGTATTGCCTCCTACGTCATTAAAGAATTATGCATTTAATCTTTTTTTAGTTTTACATTTTTGCTATAATACCTTCGGTGGTGATATACTGTGGAAACTCGAATGGAAAGAAATAAAGAACTACATCAAAAAGTAAATGAAGTAAATAAAGAGTATGATTTACTTTTAAAAGACCCCAAACACTTAGAAAACAAAAATCTTTTAAGTGCTGTTGACCCTTCATTCTTTGCCACTTCTACCACAAAAAAACCACAAGAAAAACAAAAAAAAGCAAAACCAAAATTTCTTTTAATTGGAATCCTTGCCTTTTTTTTATTGATACTCATTATAATTGTGATTTTATTGTTGATTTAAGAGGTGAGCAAAATGAAATATATAACAATTGCCATTGATGGACCTGGTGCTGCAGGAAAAAGCAGTGTTGCAAAAGAAGTTGCTCGTCGCTTAAATTATACTTATATTGATACAGGTGCCATGTATCGTTGCTTAACTTTATATGCTTTAGAGCATCATATTCCTTTAAAGGATGAACAAGCATTATGTGAAGCAATTGAACATATCGATATCCAATTAACCAATCACGGGAATGTATTTCTCAATCAAAAAGACGTCACTCTTGCCATTCGCAATCGTGATGTAACAAATGCTGTTTCTCTTGTATCATCTCCTCGATGTGTTCGTGAAAAATTTGTCTTATTGCAACAAAAACTAGCTCAACAACAAAAAGGCGTTGTAATGGATGGAAGAGATATTGGGACGGTCGTTTTACCTTTTGCTGATTTAAAAATTTTCCAAGTTGCTTCAAGCAAAATCAGAGCACAAAGAAGATATGAAGAAAATTTATTAAAAGGAATTCATACTCCCTTATCTGTTTTAGAAGAAGAAATAAAAAAACGTGATTTTTTAGATGAAAATAAACCTTTTGGTGCTTTAAAAAAAGCAAAAGATGCCATAGAAATTGATACTTCTTATATGTCCATCGAAGAAGTTGTCGAAAAAATCATCAAACTAGCAAAGGACTTGATAGAATGAAACAAGCAACTGTCGCTATAGTTGGAAAACCAAATGTCGGTAAATCCAGTTTATTTAATCGTATCGTTGGAGAAAGAAAATCAATTGTTTATGATGAACCTGGCGTAACAAGAGATCGCATTTATGCGAAAGCTACCTGGTTAACTCGTACTTTTAATTTAATTGATACAGGTGGAATTGAAATTGAAAACAAACCTTTTCAAGAAAGCATTCGCATTCAGGCTGAAATTGCCATTCAAGAAGCCGATGTCATTGTTTTTGTTTGCGATGGGCGTCAAGATATCACACAAGACGACTTACTTATTGCAAAAATTTTAAAAAGAACTAAAAAACCGATATTACTTGCTATTAATAAAGTAGATGATGTTACATTAACAGCCGATGCTTATCACTTTTATCAATTAGGTATTGATAGTGATTTAATAATGATTTCTTGCAATCATGGCATTGGAATTGGTGATTTATTAGATCAGATTGTAAATCATTTGCCTGCTATTTCAACGGAAAAAGAAGAAGACGTCATTCATTTTTGTATGATTGGTCGCCCAAATGTCGGTAAATCTTCTTTAGTTAATGCTTGTCTTAATCAAGAAAGAGTCATCGTTTCAAATATTGAAGGAACAACTCGTGACGCCATTGATACTCCTTTTGTTCGCGACAATCAAAAATTTTGTGTCATTGATACAGCAGGTCTTAAAAAAAGTGGAAAAATATATGAAGCCATCGATAAATATGCTGCTTTGCGTGCTTTAAATGCGATTGACCGAAGCGATGTTTGTCTACTTATTTTAGATGGAGAAGCAGGCATAAGAGAACAAGATAAAAATATTGTCGGTTATGCCGTTGAAGAAGGAAAAGCTATCATTATCGTGGTAAATAAATGGGATTTAGTACAAAAAAATGAAAAATCCACAAATGAATTTATAAAAAAAATCAGGGAAAATTTTAAATTTTTATCCTATGCTCCCATTCTTTTTGTCAGTGCAAAAACAAAACAAAGGGTGCATCTATTATTCGATGAAATACAAAGAGTATATAATAATGCAAATAAACACATTCCCACAAGTATTGTCAACGAAATTATATTAGATGCTTTTGCTTATAATCCTACTCCTGACTTTAATGGAGGACGATTAAAAATCTTTTTTGCTAATCAAGTGGATACTTGCCCACCGCTATTTATTTTATTTGTCAATAATCCAGAATATATGCATTTTAGTTACCAACGATATTTAGAAAATAAAATTCGTGAACGAATTGATTTTGAAGGAACACCTATAAAAATCATTTGTCGAGCAAGGGAATAATATTCAGGCCTTCTAATACATATATTATGTTAGGAGGTTTTTATGAATAATAATTTATTTAAAAAAGTCGAGTCTAAAACAAATGTAAAAAAAGCAGATATCATTTCCTTAGCTAAATCGATTCAAAATAAAAATATGAGTGATGAAAAAAATTTAAGAGAATTAATTCATAATATTGCTCAAATGGCGGGAAAAGATGTTGACAAAGAAAAAGAAGATAAAATTATTAACGCTGTAAAAAACAACCAAATTAACGATTCTATAAAAAAAATGAACCATGATTAAGTTCATTTTGTAGTAAAAGTAGTTTTTTGATATAATACTATTAATAAGGAGGAATAATAATGGAACAAATTAAAACGAAACAAGAATTTGATCAATTGACAGAAAATAACAAAAATGTAGTCATTGACTTTTACGCTTCTTGGTGTGGACCTTGTAAAATGTTGGCTCCTATTTTTGAAAACGTTGCTGCAACAACTCAAAATGTAAAATTTGTCAAAGTGAATGTTGATGAAGCAACTGAATTAGCAAGCCTTTTTGGTATTCAATCCATTCCAACAATGATTTATATCAAAGAAAAAAAATTAGAAAAAAGAGAACTTGGCTTTAAAACAAAAGAACAAATTTTAGCTAATATTGAAAGAATTTTTTAACTCTTTCTTATATTATAAAAAAGTGAGAAAATTCTCACTTTTTTATTTTTCTTGAATAAAATTTGTTCGAATTTTTTCTTCATATTGTGGAAAATCTACTTGATTTTGCTTTCCCATTTCCACATTTTTTAACATCCATACAAAATTTAATGCTAACGTCCTCATAGTTTGTAAGCCTTCTTTATCTAAAAGAACTTCTTCAGGTCGATTGCCATGCACTTGATTCCAATATTGAGATCCAATAATGTGCATATTACTAATTCCAAAATATTTATTTAATCGGTCAAAAGCGGCACTTGCTCCACCTCTTCTACAAGACACAACAGATGCTGCAAGTTTTCCTTTCATTCGTTTTCCAGCACAATAAAATAAACGATCTAAAAATGCACATAATTGCCCTGCTGGTCCTGCATAATAGACAGGGGAACCAATAACTATTGCTTGATATTCATCTAAATGCTCTAAGACTTGGTTCACTTTATCATCAAATACACATCGTTTTGATTGATAGCATTTACCACAAGCAATGCATCCAGCAATTGGTTTTTTACCAAGGTATAGTAATTCACTTTCTACCTCATTTTTTTCAAAAATTTTAATCATTTCTTTTAAAGCCGTATAAGTACAACCTTTTTCATTTGGACTACCATTAATTAATAAAACTTTACTCATATTTTAATCTCCTTTGTTTTGTATTTGTTTAGATAAATCTAAAATTTTATCGAAGAAATCAAGATATTCTTTTTCAATATTTTTGTTTTTTAAACATTGAAGTAACCTTTCTTTTTTTTGTTTTTCAATTTCAGACTGAGTAATAGGAAGATGATTTTTTAATTTAATTTCTTTTATTTTTAAAACACATTCCATTCTTTTTACAAACAAATCTTGCATTTGTTCATCAATTTTTTGAATGTCTTGTCGTAATTGTTTTAATTCTTCCATATGCTTTATCCCTCATTTCAATTAAAATTTAAAAACTCTTATTTTTACCATATTTTTAATTATTATACCAAAACTTCTTCAATTTTAAAATAATCTATATGAAAGGTCATCGCATACATGATATAATAAAATTAAAAGGAAAAGAGGAAATTAAATGAAATTTATTGTTAATTTTTATAAAAACTCCTATCCCATAATCATTCAAAAAGGAATTTTAGATAAAGTGAATCAATATTGTAGTTACTATTCTAAAATTCTTATTGTTACTGATAGTGGTGTTCCTCAATCTTATATCAAACACCTTCAAACAATCCTTCCTAGTGCCTATTTGTGTGTTTTAAAAAAGGGAGAAAAACATAAAGATAAGCAGTCAGTGCAAACGATTTTGCAAGTGTTATTAAAACACGAATTTAGCCGTCATGATTTAATTTTAGGATTTGGTGGAGGAGTTGTTTTAGATATCAGTGCATTTGTAGCTTCAATTTATAAAAGAGGTATTGATTTTGCTTCCATTCCTACCACTTTACTTGCCCAAGTCGATAGTTGTGTTGGTGGTAAAAATGGAATAAATTACGATTCATTTAAAAATGTAATTGGCACTTTTTATCATCCTAAATTTATTCTTATTGATTCAAGTTTATTAAATACTTTGCCCAAAAGACAATGGAACAATGGCTTAATTGAAACGATTAAAATGGGATTAATTCAAGATGAAGAATTGTTTCATATCATCAGCACTCAAAATGTGAAAGAAAATATTGATTTTATCATTTATCGATGCTTAAAAAACAAAGTCCAAATTGTTAAAGAAGATTTACAGGATTATAAAACACGTCAAATTTTAAATTTTGGTCATACAGTTGGACATGCTATTGAAAGTTATTTCCATTTTCGAGTTTATCATGGAGAAGCGGTTGCCTATGGCATGCTTTTAGAAACGAAACAAAAAGAAATAAAAGAAGAACTCATAAAATTATATAAAAAAATCAATTTAAAAAAAATACCCCCATTTCCTTTATTGTCATTAGAATCTTATTTTATTCAAGATAAAAAAAGACAAAAAGATAAACTTATTCTTCCTCAACTTATTCAAATTGGAAAAAGTGAACTAGTAGAAATGTCGTTTTCTGACTTTTTAAAACAGATTGGAGATGAAACAAATGAGCAGTTGTTTTAAAAACAATATCAGTCTTTCTGTGTTTGGTGAATCTCATCAAGAAACAATGGGAATCATCATTGAAGGCATCCCAGCTGGAACAACATTAGACTTTGATTTTATAGACCATGAATTAATGCGCAGAAAGCCACTTGATGAAATCTCTACTCCCCGAAAAGAAAAAGATTCTTATGAAGTAGTCAGTGGTTATTTTAATCAAAAAACAACGGGTTCTCCACTTTGTATTCTTGTTCAAAACAAAAACTTTGATTCAAAGGATTATCCCCCTTTTTTAATTAGACCTTCTCATGTCGATTATGTTACTTTCAAAAAATATAATGGTTTTTTTGACTATCGTGGAAGTGGTCATCTCAGTGGACGATTAACAGTCCTTTTTGTCATTGCAGGAGCAATTTTTAAACAATTATTAGCAAAACAAAACATCACGATTGCTTCTCATATCTTACAAATTCAAGATTTAAAAGATGATTCTTTCAAACAAGAAAAATTAGAAGAACAAATAAAAGAATTAGCGAATCAATCTTTTCCTGTTATTAATTTAGAAACAAAAAAGCAAATGATCCAAAGAATCAAAGAAATTGCAAAGCAAAAAGATTCCATTGGTGGAATTGTTCAAACAATTATTCATTCCGTTCCTGTAGGAGTAGGTGAACCTTTATTTGATTCATTAGAAAGCCATCTTTCTAGATTGATTTTTTCTATTCCTGCCATTAAAGGAATTAGTTTTGGCTTAGGTTTTGATTTTGCCTTGTATCCTGGTAGTCAAGTAAATGATCGTTTCAGCATAAAAAAAGAGATGGTTTTTACAAAAACCAATCATAATGGAGGAATTAATGGAGGAATCAGTAATGGTATGCCTATTTTGTTTGATTGTGTTGTCAAACCTACACCATCTATTGGTATTCCTCAAGAAACAATTGATGTACAAAACAAAAAAAATACGACAATTGCAATTCAAGGCAAGCATGACCCAGCAATTATATCTCGCATAGCGGTAGTTATAGAATCCATGAGCGCCATTGCAATTTTTGATTTACTTTTAGAAAAAAATAAAAGAGGGTAAAGCAATGTTATATGGTTTAATAGGTGAAAACGTTCAATTCAGTTTTTCAAAACAAATTCATAAAAATTTATCATCTCCTTCTTATGAACTTTGGTCTATTTCAAAGGAACATTTTTTAACATTTTTACAAAACAAAAATTTTCAAGGAATTAACGTAACCATTCCTTATAAAGAAGTTGCTTTACAGCATGTAGATGAAATTGATCCGATTGCAAAAGAAATTGGTTGTATCAACACCATTCTTCATCAAGATAAAAAATTAATCGGATATAACACAGATTATTTAGGATTTGAATATTTATTAGATTTTTATAATATATCCTTAGAAAATAAAAAAATTGCTATTTTAGGTAGTGGTGGAACAGCAAAAACCGTTTCTTATGTGGCCAAAAAAAGAAACTGCAAAAATGTGGTCATATTTTCTAGGAATGCAAAAAATGGACTAGCTTATGATCAAATTCATCAAGTAAAAGATTTTGAAATTTTAATTAATACTACTCCTAATGGAATGATGGGATATGAAGACAAAAATTTAGTTGACCTTTTTTCTTTTACACAATTAGAATGGGTAATTGACTTAATTTATAATCCTTTAAAAACCTCACTACTTCTTCAAGCAGAAAGCAAAAAAATTAACATTGCTTCAGGGTTAATTATGTTAGTTGCTCAAGCTTTTTATAGCGAACAATTATTCCAATCAAAAACTTTGGATGAAGAAAAAATTATAGAAGAATATGAAAACCTATTAAGTTCAATGATAAATATTGTGCTTATTGGTATGCCAGGTGCTGGAAAAACAACACTCACCCAAATATTAACAAAAAAATTAAAAAAATCTTATCTTTCTATCGATTCAGAAATCGAAAAACAAGAACAAAAATCAATTCAAGAAATATTTCTTTTATATGGAGAACAACACTTTCGTCTTTTAGAAGAAAAAATGACACAAACAATTAGTGCATTTCATGATAAAATTATAGATACAGGCGGAGGAATTGTACTCAACGAAAAAAATATCTCCGCACTTAAAAAAAATGGCGTTTTAATTTATGTCAATCGTGGCATGGATAACATTCAATTAAATAAAGAACGTCCGCTAGCAAAAAACTACGCTGATCTTAAAAAAATTTATCAACAAAGAAAAGAATTATATGAAAAATATAAAGATATTGAAATTGATAACAATCTTTCTATCAATCAAGCTATTATAAAAATTCAGGAGGCCATCCATGCGTATACTCATCTTAAACGGACCAAATATTAATCAAATTGGATTTCGAGAACCATCTATTTATGGAACAAAAACTTATCGAGACTTATGTCACTTTTTAAAACAAAAAGGAAAAAGTTTTCATCAAAAAATAAAAATTAAACAATCCAATTATGAGGGATATCTCATTACACAGTTACAAAAGGCTTCTCAAAAATTTGATTACGTCATCTTAAACGCTGGTGGATTCACGCACACTAGTATTGCTTTAAAAGATGCAATTGCTTGTTGTCTTATCCCTGTTATCGAGGTTCATTTAAGTGATGTAGACCATCGAGAAGATTTCCGAAAAATTAATTTTATCCGCAATCAATGTGAATGTTCTTTTTATGGAAAAGGATTTTTAAGTTATGAAGAGGCGCTATTGTATATTCAAACAAAGGAGAAAAAAGAAGTATGATTATTGTAATTGAAAAAAAACAGCAAGTTGCTGCCATTGAAAACTTTTTAAAATCATTTCAAATTGATTATTTTGTTACTTCCCATCAAACTTGCTTTACCATTGAAACCATTCAAGAATCTTTTCCATTTGATGAAAAAAATCTTTATTCTTTTGATGGTGTTCTTTCTATCACTTTTAATCAAAAAAAATATTTATGGAATCTTAAAAATCATCCTCATCCTACAACAATCTCTTTCAACAAATGGACCATTGACCCGAAACATTTGACAATTATTGCCGGTCCTTGTAGTGTAGAAAGTGAAGAACAATTAACGCATCTTGCCAAACAAATAAAATCTTTGGGCTGCTTTGTTTTTAGAGCTGGTGCATATAAACCTCGCACTTCTCCTTATGATTTTCAAGGTTTAAAACAAGAAGGATTACAACTTTTATCAAAAATCAAAAAAATATATAATCTTTCTGTCATTAGTGAAATCACAAGTATTGAACAAATTGATTTATTTGTAAAATATGTTGATATTATTCAAGTAGGCGCTAGAAATATGCAAAACTTTGAACTTTTAAAAGCCTTAGGAAAAATCAATAAGCCTATTTTATTAAAAAGAGGAATGGGAAATACGATTGAAGAATTATTATTTTCTGCTGAATATATTTTAAAAGGTGGAAATCAACAAGTCATTTTGTGTGAGAGAGGAATTCGCACTTTTGAAAAAAGCACAAGAACCACTTTAGATTTAAGTGCCATCCCTGTTTTAAAAAATTTAACCCATTTACCTGTTTTTGTCGACCCTTCTCATAGTGTTGGAAAAAGAGAATACGTTGAATCTATGGCCTTAGCAGCTATTGCTGCAGGCGCAGATGGAATTATGGTGGAAGTTCACGATTCTCCCTTAGTAGCAAAAAGTGATGGTTTACAAGCATTAACGCTTCAAGATTTTCAAAAATTAATGGAAAAAGCAAAACAAATCGCAAAAGTGATGGGTAAAGATTTATGAAAGTAAAAATTTATCCTGGAACGATTTCAACCAATCCAACCATTCCTTTACCTCCATCTAAAAGTGTCGCTCATCGGGCAATTATTTGTGCATCTTTAGCAAATGGGATTAGTAAAATTTCATCTATTGAATATAGTGAAGATATTGTAGCAACTATTCAAGCAGCGCAAGAATTAGGAGCAATAATTAGCAAACAAAATGATTCTTTAATTATTCAAAATGATGGAGTCATTAAAAATACGACTCACGAAATCAATTGTAATGAAAGTGCTTCAACTTTGCGTTTTTTTATTCCGATATATTCGCTATTAAATCAAAATAGCACTTTTATCGGAAAAAAATCTTTATTTTCCCGTCCAATGAGCATTTATGAAGATTTATTTAAAAAAATGAACTTAATGTTTGTCTCTCATCAAGATTATATTAGTATTCATGGTCCTTTAAAAGGAGGACATTTGACAATTTGTGGAAACATCAGTAGTCAATTCATTAGTGGTTTATTTTTTGCTTTACCTTTATGTCAAGAAAATTCAATCCTTGAAGTGACCGATAAAATTGAATCTTATCCATATATTTTACTTACTATTCATCTTTTAAAACAATTTCATATCAATATTGAAATTATCGATAAAAACAAATTTTTTATTGCTGGTCAACAAAAATATCAATCTAATGATTTAGTGATAGAAGGAGACTTTTCACAATTTTCTTATTTAGCCCTCCTAGGAATTTTAAATCAACCTGTCACCTTTACCAATATCAACTTTTATTCCTTTCAAGGAGATAAAATTATTTTAGATATCTTTAAAGAATTAAATGTAAAAAGAATTGAAACAAAAGAAAGTATTACTTTATTTCCCTCTTTGATTCCTTCTTTTACTTTTGATGTGTCAAATTATCCTGACATCACATTGGCCCTTTGTATTTTAGGCGTTTTTTGTCAAGGCACATTTGTGATTAAAAATATTCATCGTTTGATTTATAAAGAATCAAATCGAATTCAATCTATCGTTGAAGAATTGCAAAAATTAAATGTCGACATTGTTTGGCAAGATGACTATTTAATCATTCATGGTTCAGCAAACGAACATTTTTGTCATCAAACTTTATCTTCTCATCATGACCATCGAGTGTTGATGGCTTTATTTTTATGTGCATTGAATTGTCAAAATCCAATCATCATTGAAGATGCTCAATGTATTCAAAAATCTTATCCTTCATTTTATGAAACTATGAAAAAAATTGGCGTTCGCTTCGAATTATTAAAATAAAAAAGATGTAATCACTACATCTTTTTTTATCGAACAATTTCTCCAAAAACTTCTCTTCCACAGCCAGCAGCATTGGATTCATCTGTATCAATATGCATAGCCAAAGAAAAATTAGGACTTACACGAACAACTACATCTTGGAAAATCAAGGAACGTTGTTCTGTTTCAATTTTTACTTGTACGATATCTTTATCTTTAACATTTAATCGTTTTGCATCTTCGCAAGTTGCATGAATATGTCTTTTGGCTACAATTACACCTTCTTGAAGTTCAATTTCACCACAAGGACCGACTAACTTACAACCAGGAGTTTGACTTAAATCACCTGATTCACGAATGACAATTGGAATTCCTATGCTTCTTGCATCCGTTGCTGATAATTCAACTTGTGTACTTTTACGATAAGGACCTAAAATAGAAACATTAGCAATACTTTTTTTAGGACCAACCACTTCTACTCTTTCTTCACAAGCAAATTGACCTGGTTGAGATAAATCTTTCTTTTTAGTCAACGTTGCATTTTCACCAAACAAAATTTTAAAATGTTCTTCTGTTAGATGTACATGTCTAGCAGATGTTTCAACAATAAATTTTTGACTCATATTCTTTTCCTCCCATTTTATTATAATCCTGATTAACGATAAACTGCTATTCCTTTTGGAATAATTTTACACTCAAAATAATTTGATTGAATAATTTTTCCATCTACATTGAGATAAAAAGCTTTATCACTGCGATAGACAATTTTTTTACATAATTGATGAATATAGAAAGAATACCGATTAATTTTCCCCTTCATCAGTTGAATCAAGTAATAAGGAATTGTAATTTTTTTTATTTTTTTTGCAAATACATAATCCATATAACCATCATCCACAATAGAATCAGGGCATATCTTAATGCCGCCACCATAACTTGTTCCATTACAAGCAGCGGTAATGAATCCAGACATTTTAAAAAAATCGCCATCATCTACACTAATTTCAAATTCATGCCATTTGAATTTAAAAATGGTCACAATTAATGCCCAAAAATAACGGAATTTCCCTTTTAATTTTGTATATTTTTCAAATCGTAGCAACACATCAATATCAATTCCTGAACCAGCAATATTAATGCATTTCATGCCATTGACATCAATCAAGTCCATCGGTAAAGGATTTCCATTTAAAATTCGATTTAATGCATCAATTGGTTTTTTTATTGGAATGTTTAGTTTTGCAGCGATATCATTTCCTGATCCAGCTGGAATAATTCCAATTTCCCATTTTGAAAGATGCGTTAGACCATTAATGACTTCATTAATCGTCCCATCCCCCCCTATAATAATCATTTTTCCACCATCAGGGTAAGTTTCATCAATTCTTTTTGCTATATGCAAAGGATCTTCATACGCTTGTGTTTCATATAAAATATGTTCAATATTTTTATCTTTTAAATATTTAAGAGCCTCTTGATAAGTTGAATTAACTTTTTTTCTTCCTGCGACGGGATTTGCAATAACATGATACATTAATCAAACTTCCTTCCAAATACTTTATTATTATAATATAAAAAACGACAAAATTAAATAAAAAAGATGAAGATTCCAATTTTTAACTTTTACAAAACTTTTACATTTTAGAAAAAAGAATTTAATAACTGCGCTTTATACTATGACTGTAACAAAAAAAGGAGAGATATCAAATGAATGAAAATGAAAAAAAATATGTAGAAGAAACTTTAAAGAAGTACACAACTCAAAAAACATCCTCAAAATTAGATGAATTAAAAGCCTTGGATAAAAAGGCAAAAAGAAAAGCACACATCTTTGCTTATGTTTTTGGCACTATAGGAACTTTAATTTTAGGTTTTGGAATGTGTGTTGCCATGAAAGTAATTTTACCTCAACTCATGTGGTTAGGAATTGTTGTTGGTGTAGTTGGAATTTTAATGATTAGTCTAAATTATGTTATTTTTAAAAATATTTGGAAAAAAGATAAAGAAAAATACGCTAATCAAATTAAAAATTTAAGCCAAGAATTATTACATGAGTAAAAGAGATTGAAAAACAATCTCTTTCTTTTGCTTTTTTTAAAATACTATTATATGATAAATATAGGTGAACTATGATAAAAAGAATGATTCAAAAATATAAATCGATGTCTTTTGAAAAAAGAACTATTTTCATGACTAAATTTTCCATTTTGTCGAATGGATTACTTGCAGTTTTAAAATTTATTTTAGCTATTTTTGAAGGTGTTTTTTTCTTTGTTGCTGGTGTCATTAACCTCTTTATGATGATTGCTAAAATGGAGTGCTATTTAGGAGTGACTTCTTTTCAAAAGAAAAGTTTTACTTATCGAAATCGCATGATTGGATATTTTTTAATTCTTGCTGGTTTACAATATGGTATTTATATGGGAAGATTAATTTATAGTTCTATTCAGCCAATGACCTATAGTGCTTTTTTAGCCATAAGCATTGCCTTTGTATCTTTTGTGGAAATGGGAATCGCAATTTATGGCTGTTTTAAATCCTATGGTAAAGGTCATTATTACCGCAATATAAAATTAATTAATCTTTGCTCAGCTTTAACTGCAATGGTTTTAACAGAAGTTGCCATTACTTCCTTTTCAAGTGAAAGCGATACAACTAAAGTCAGTGGCCTTTTTGGTATTATTGTTGGATTAATTATCGTTTTAGTCGGAATATTCATATTAATTGCTCCAAAAATTAGTATCGTTGATAAAGAGCATAATTGCTACCAATTGATACAAAACAGTTCACATCAGCAAAATCAAGAAATGCTGATTCAGCTGACTTTTAGTAAATTTTATGGAAACTATTTTTATAAAGCAACGTTTTGTGATAACATTTTAGATGGACATATTATCAAACAAAAGAGTCCATTGCGTTCTTGGAATAAATTTTTACTAGTGATTGTAATTATTTTATCAGAAATTCTTATTTTCCCTTATGCTATTGGTGCCTTCATTTTTTATTTTAAAAATGCATCTCTTATTCAAAAATTAGACACTAAAATGGAAAGCTTAGGCTTTCAAAAAATTAAATGTGAGGAGGACAATGAATGTTAAAAATATTATTTGTAGAAGATGACAAAGATTTAAACTTTATTGTCAGTGCTCATTTAAAAAGCAAAGATTTTTTTGTCTTTTCAGCATACAATGGTTTAGATGCTTTAAAAATTTTAGAAACAGAGAAAATTGATTTTGTTATTAGCGATATCATGATGCCTCTTTGTGACGGATTTGAACTTGCTAAACAAATTCGATCTTGGAATAAAGAAATTCCTATTTTATTAATGAGTGTACGAGATGATAAACCTTCTAAACAAATTGGTTATCAATTAGGAATTGATGATTACATCACTAAACCTTTTGATTTTGACGAATTAGTTTTAAAAATTCAAGCAATCGCAAGACGATTAAAAATAAATAGCCAAAAAGAAATTCAAATTGGTAATTTTACAATGAATCAAGAAGAAAGAATTGCTTCTATAGATAATGAAGAAATCGCCTTGACAACAAGGGAATTTGATATTTTGTTTTATCTTTTAACTTATATGAAAAAAACTTTTTCTCGGGGACAATTAATGGAAAAGTTCTGGGATTTTGACACCAGTGCAACGAGTCGAACTGTTGATGTGTATATGGCAAAAATAAGAGAAAAAACAAAAAATTGCAATGGTTTTGAAATCCAAACTGTCCATGGTTTAGGATATAAGGCGGTATTAAAATGAAAAAGTGGAAAAGTATTTTCTTTGGTTTTATTGGATTTTTTTTAATTTCTACTTTCAATGTTTCAATAGCTGTTTTAGTTTATTCTTCCATTGATAGTAAAAAAGATTGGCAAATTGCACTTTTTCTTTTATTTGTCATCCTATTAAACACAATTTTATGTATTTTTATCGAGCAATTAAGAAGAAAATATGCAACTGAAAAACCATTAAAAGAAATTTTACAAGCTACCAAACAAATGGCACATGGTAATTTTAATATTCAACTTACTTATCGTCATAATTATGATGATTTTGATGAATTCGATTACATAAAAAGCGACTTGAATCACATGGCAGAAGAATTATCAAAAAATGAAATATTAAAAACTGACTTTATAGCAAATCTTTCTCATGAGTTTAAAACTCCTTTGATGGTTCTTTCAAATTATGCTAAAACTTTGCAAAATCCTGCTTTAACAAAGCAACAACGGGACCATTATTTAGATGTCTTGCAACAAAATTGTCAAAAATTAAATCAACTCATTACTAACATATTACGTTTAAATAAATTAGAAAACCAAAATTTATTACCAGATATCACTTTTTTTAATTTGAGCCATCTTTTAGGATCACAAATATTAAATTTTGAAGATTTAATCGAAAAAAAACAAATAGATTTGCAATGTGATATCCAAGAAGATCTATGTATTCATAGTGAAAAAAGTTATTTAGAAATCGTGTTTAACAATTTAATGAGTAATGCTATCAAATTTAATCGACAAGAAGGCAAAATATTTGTTTCTTTAAAGAAAATCGATGATACCTTTATTATTGCATTTCAAGATACCGGTTGTGGAATGGACACGAATACAGGCAAACATATTTTTGATAAATTTTATCAAGGCGATACTTCACATCAAAAAGAAGGAAATGGTCTAGGCTTAGCACTTGTAAAAAAAGTAATTGATATTTTAGGTGGTAAAATTACCGTTCAAAGCGAAAAAAACATTGGAACAACTTTTATTATAACAATTAAGGAGGTCATCCTATGACGGATAAATTTGAATATGAATATGAAGCTTTTTCAGTAAAAGAAAAAGAAGAGATAAAATCAATCCAACAACAATATTTACCTAAAAGTGAAAAAGAAAGGAAATTAGAGCGTTTGCGACAATTAAACCATAAAGTTGAAAATACTCCTACTATGATTAGTCTATCGTTAGGAATTGCAGCAATTTTACTTTTTGGACTAGGAATGACTTTCTTTTTAGAGTGGAAATCTTTGTGGTATTGTGGAATCCCTTTTGCTTTAATAGGCATTGTTGGAATGGTAGGCAATGTGTTTTTGCATACAAAATTAATCGTTTATTATAAAGAAAAATACAAACAAGAAATCATTGAGTTAGCAAACGAATTATTAAAAGAATAAAAAAATGGTACCTAGCATACCATTTTTTTATATTCCTTACTTTCTTCGATATGTTTCACACCATGCGTCGCAATCAATTTTAACATCACTTGCTTTACAATAACAATCTTTATTATAGAAGCAAGATAAATCATTACAACTAATGGCTGTTTCCATATCGGAATAAGAAGGTGTAATGTCTCCACCTAATTCATAACTAAATTTTGTATCTGTTGGTTGTCTTTTTTGAAAACTACAACAAACTGCATCATCATCTAAAACAATACATTGTTTGTTGCAAATACAAAAATGATTATGTTTACATTCCCTTTCATTGCACTTTAATTTAGACATAGAAAACTCCTCCCATGAATTAATTTGTGCCTTTTTGGAATCTTTATTCGTTTTTTTTAAAATATTCCTACTGGTTGGTTATTTTCATCTAAATCCATTTTTAAAGCAGCGGGTTCTTTGGGAAGTCCTGGCATAGTCATAATATTTCCTGTAATGCACACTAAAAATCCTGCCCCAATAGAAGGACGAATTTCTTTTACATGAATGATAAAATCTTTGGGTGCTCCTAATATTTTTGGATCATCGGTTAAAGAAGCAGGCGTTTTGGCAATGCAAACTGCCAATTTATCCCAATGATTTTCTTTATAAAGTTTTAATTGTTCTTTGGCTAAATCGCTGAATTCTACTCCTTTAGCGCCATAAGCGATTGTAGCAATTTTATGAATCTTTTCTTCAATAGAATCATTTAAATCATAAAGATAAGAAAAGTGGTTTTCTTGTTTTGTCAATTCTAAAACTTTTTTTGCTAATCTAATACCACCTTTCCCACCTTTTGCCCAAACATCACTTAATTCAATCGGGTAACCTTGTCTTTTACACCATCTTTTTAATGCATCAATTTCTTTTTGTGTATCCGTCGGAAATTTATTGATGGCTACAACAAAAGGTAAATGAAAAGATTGTATTGTTTCTACGTGTTTTTGTAAATTTTTTGCGCCTTTTAACAAAGCTTTGACATTCTCTTCAGTTAAATGTTCTTTTAAAACCCCTCCATGCATTTTTAAAGCACGGATGGTCGCCACAACAACAACTGCACTTGGATGAATATCTCCCACTCGACATTTAATATCTAAAAATTTTTCTGCACCTAAATCGGCTCCAAATCCTGCCTCAGTCACTACATAATCAGCTAAATGGATGCCCATTTTAGTGGCAACAATAGAATTACAGCCGTGAGCAATATTGGCAAAAGGACCACCATGAATCAAAACAGGTCCTCCTTCTAGAGTTTGCACTAAGTTAGGTTTAAATGCATCTTTTAATAATAAAGTAATGGCTCCACCAATTTTTAAATCAGAGACTGTAATCGGTTGATTTGAAGTATTGTACCCTACAACAATACGATCAATTCTATTTCTTAAATCTTGATAGTCTTTGGCTAAACAGAAAATAGCCATAATTTCACTAGCAACTGAAATATTAAAGCCATCCGATCTTGCTACACCATCTTTTGGAGTTCCTTGTCCAACTTTAATAAATCTCAAAGCGCGATCGTTTAGATCCAAGCAACGTTTCCATGTAATTCGATTTAAATCAAATTGTAATTCATTCCCTTGATAAATATGATTATCTATAAATGCACTGATGGCATTATTAGCCGTTGTTATTGCGTGAATATCTCCTGTAAAATGCAAATTGATTTCATCCATTGGCATAACTTGAGCATATCCACCTCCTGCAGCGCCTCCTTTAATTCCCATTACAGGTCCTAAACTAGGTTCTCGAAGTACCGCCACCACATTTTCTTTCATCGCAAACAAAGATTCCGCCAAACCAATACATGTTGTTGTTTTTCCTTCTCCTGCACTAGTTGGTGTAATTGCTGTTACTAAAATCACTTTCCCTTGATGATCTTTTTTGGTGTTGAGTACAGAAAAATCAATTTTTGCCTTGTAGTGTCCATAAGGTTCATAATCTTGTTCATTTAATCCTAATTTTTTAGCAACCCATTTTATGGGTTTCATTTTTGTTGCTTTTGCAATTTCTAAATCTGACAATACGTCCATTTTTTTATCTCCTTTTCTTTTTTTTCTTCTTTTTCTTCTTTTTAATTTTCTTTTTCACTACTTTTTGTTTTTCTTTTTTTTGCTTAGGCAAAAAATGATCAATAAAAACGGGTTGAGCAGGTTTAATCAAAAATGTATAAACAATAGAGACAACGATTAATAAAGCAAGTCCTGCAATCGACAAGGTAAATCCTTCTTTTAAGTATGGTGTATGGTAAGACAATTGATAATCCCACTCTCCATCCTTTGCAATAAATCCAATAAAACCACCATTGAGATTATAAATTTTAACTGTTTCTTCTTGATTATCTTGTTTTCTTGTTAAAGACCAACCTGCATCATAAGGGACACTTAAAACAACTATTTTTTTCTTATCATAATTGGTTTTAAAAGTGAAATCGTTTTTATGATAAACAATATCAGTAATCGGGTATTCTTTTAATTTTTCTTGTGTTTTTTCAATTTCGTTTTGGTAAGTATAATATAAATTCATAGATAGCATCGTTTCTGCAATACCAGTAGAAGTAGAACGATATAAACTATTTAACCAAGTATCACTAATAAATTCTATGACAATTTTATTAATTGGTTGATCAACATAAAAACCTCTTTCATATTTCCACTCATATTCTTCATTGCTATAACTATGAAAATCCATATGTGCGTCTTGAGTGACTAATACATCATCGTTATAAAGGCTAATCAAGACTCTAGGTCCCATTTTAAATGGCAAATTGATATAACAAATATTATCTTTGGTTGCCAAATCACAAACGTTTCTTTCGCCATCTTTTAATTCATAAATGAGTTGATCTCCAAAAAAGCCATATTGATCATATCGTTGATGAAAGAACGGTTCATTTTTAGGCAGCCATTCTTTTACTTTTGAAGAAGTAATTTCATTGTTATTAAAATCATAAACAAATCGACGAGAGGCACTATCATTTAAATCAAAATCAATGTAATTATAATCTTTTTGATACCGAGTGACTTCTCCTGTGACAGGGTCTTCATCATACCCTACCAAATCTTCTCTTAAACTAATTTTTTTATTCCATTTTGTGTAACTAGTTCGATAATATTGACGAACATATGATTCATTTTTTTCAAATCCTGCTTCTTCAAAATCTTGTAAATCCTCTAAATTGACAATAGCCATTTTTGAATATAATTCTTCATAAATTGAGGCTGAATAATTGTGATAAATATATCCACTTTGAGATTGATAAGAAACAGAATCCCATGGGATGTATTCATCTAAAGCATAGCCCAATTCTATAAAGTTTTTATTTTCATAAACGTCAAAATATTCATATGATTTCACTAATTCATATCCAAATGGAATATTGATTCGATAATCAGTGTTCTGCTTTTCTTGTAAACTGGTTCGTCCATCATAAATATCATCAATATAAGTGTCATTATTTTTATCTCTTTTATCTACAATATAATATTTAATCCCTACGAATTGATCAAAATAATATCTTTTTTCATGATAGCCCATCGACCATGAACCACCATAAGCCATTCTAGAACGATCAATAAATTCTTTTTGCTCAAAATTATAAATAGAATTAAATACTGAAGCGCCATTATAAGATAAATCAGAAGGTAAGTTAACATTTCCCCGTGTTGCTAAAACATTATAAATGCGATAAAAACCATCATCTTCATTTTGAATATCTTGAATGATTTGTGTCTGTTCTTTTCTTTTTTCTGGTCCACCAATAAAATATTGATAAGAGACATATCCTTTCATTTCAACGGTAATAATCGCACTCATAGCGACTTCTCCAACAACCATTACAAACAATATTTTCTTTAACCATTCCCATTTAATGTAACTAAAGCCAATAATTAACCACACAACAACCATATAAATGAATTGGAAAACAATGGCATAAATTTTAAATACATTCGTTAATGTTTGGTGTTGATAGGAATACACAACAAAAAAGATTCCTAACGATAAATTAATTAAAAAGTTAATTAAAATATGTTTCTTTTTAATTTGATCAAATTGATCAAAAGTACACAAAATAAAGATTAGGGCAATCGCAACAATAAATAAAAGCCATCGTCCATACATAATGGTAAATCCATGGAATAAATAATAAGAAAAAGGAATGAGTGGCATTAGTATTCCTATAATAATACCAAATATGGTCCATGGACGTTTTGTTTTAAATCCTTTAATAATAGCAGGAACTAGCATCATAATGATTGGAGTAGTAATAAATAATCCTCCAATCGTATTATCTAATGTAGAAGTACTAAAAACTGTAGAACTCCATACATCTGTATTCATAAATAAAAATCCTGTAAATACATATCCAATGGATTGGATAGGGCTGACTATTTCAGTAGCACTTAATTGTCTTTGTGGCCAAACAAAAATGAATTTTAAAAGATTTTTTATATTTGATAAAGAGAAAAATTCAATACCTTTTAATTCACCAAGTTTTAATCCTGAATCTAAACGTTGTGGATCTTTAAAAAAGAAACTTAAAAATTGAATAAAGGCTTGAGAATCTCCGCGTCCACTATTTAATGCAACAACCATAGATGGAACAACCACTACTGAAGCCATTAACCCTCCAGCAATAAAATATAAAATTCCTTGTCCTAATACACCCCATCGCTCTTTTGCACTATGTCCTAAACGTTTTGTTATACCATATAAATAAATCCATCGATATAAAGCATAAAGTACTCCTAATAAAGCAAAAGTAAAGAAAAAGAAGTAATTGGCAATTCCCATTAAAAAGATAGATAAAGCTAAAATGCCACCTTTTCTTTGTTGCAAACAGCGTTCGATTCCAATTAAAATTAAAGGAAATAACGCCGAAACATCACTATAATGGAACCAAATATAAAACAAATTCCATCCAGAAAAACTATAAATAATCGCACCAATTGTAGAAGTAAATTTTTTTAAATGAAAATATTTTCGTAATAATACATAAAATAGAAGTCCGCCTAACGCATATTTGAACATCATGTGGAAGAAAATTCCTTGATATAACCAGGCTCTAGGCCAAATCAGCAACAAATAAAATAAAGGACTAAACAAATAATAAAAACTTGCTGTTCCGATATAATTCGCACCTAAAAAATTAGAATAATCAAAAAGAGGAAACTCTCCTGTTTTAAAAAAGTCCCACATTTTATCATATCCATTGGCATAAAATGAATAAGTTTGTAAAACATAATCTCCATTGATAGGAAGCATAAAATGATTGGTTAATAAAGCATATAAAAAGGTTCCGACACCAATTCCAAATAAAATCATAAAAATGACGGAGTATTCATTTAAAAAAATTTTTTTAGCAATTCTTTTACATTTTTCTGCTTTTGTTTCCATGATTTCTTTCCTTTTTTATATATTAT
>UMAM01055874.1_pt1 | contig 59033 bp, 55 predicted proteins | sample 1963711 | NCBI WGS metagenome assembly UMAM01 (sample SAMEA4835916, study PRJEB28245) | human gut metagenome | biome: gut microbiome; material: fecal sample | place: Denmark | collected 2008
TATTTAAATACTTCAAAGCAATTAAAAGATTCTACTATAAAAAGAAAAATTATTAGTTTAAAATTATTTTCAAGTTATTTATTTGATAATCATTATATAAACAAAGATCCATTTTACAAAATCAATTTTAAATATAAAAAAGAATATAGATTACCAAAGACTTTATCTATTGAAGAAGTTAAACTTTTATTGAATTCAATAACTTCTTCTTTTTCTTTAAATTCTTCTAAATTTAAAATTTTTGAAGGAGTAAGAGATTTAGCTATCATAGATTTATTAATTTCTACTGGAATGAGAATTGGTGAACTATCATTATTAAAATTAACTGATATTAAACTTCCAGAAAGAACAATATTAATATATGGAAAAGGAAAAAGACAAAGACTTATCTATATTTCTAGTGATGACACTTTAAATAATATAAAAAAATGGTTAGATATAAGATCTAAAACAATTTTTCATACAGATAATTTATTTATTAATAGGTATGGTAATTCTCTTTCCATTCATAGTATTGAAGATATTTATTATAAATATAGAAATCTATCAAAAATTAATTCTTCTTCCACACCTCATTATTTGAGACATACTTTCGCAACTAATCTATTATCAAATGGCGCAGATTTACGAAGTGTACAAGAAATTTTAGGCCATTCAAACATTGCAACCACAGAGATTTATACAGAAGTTTCTATCATTAGAAAACAAGAGGTATTAACTAAGTTTAATTATAGAAATTCACTATAAAAGTCCTAAATTACTTGCGTTTTTTTAGATGGAGAGGAGGAAAGATTACAATGATATACTACCATACTTATCCAATATAAATTCATGTTCTTTTTGAAACAAGCAAAAAAATTCCCATCATTTCTAGACAGTCTAATACGATAGACAAGTGTATCACTATAAACTAATGATGTAAGTAATTTTTTTTATTAAACATCACCTCTTTTATATGAAAAACGGAAGTTAAACTAATAACCTCCGCATATTTATAAGTATATTGCAATTCTTAAAGTCAACTATTAATGTTAATATAAGATTCTATTGCTTTATAAAGTTTCTTGTAACAAATCACTACTTTTATCTGTCCTTAAGTTTCAATTTGTTTTATTGTTTGAATAATATTTTCATTTTCCAATTTTATAAGTGCTTTTAAAAAATTAATTTCATTGCTTAAATCAACAGAAATATTGTGTTCTTCTAGTGTCAATCCCCCTTGTATTACGAAATTAAGTAATAAACATAATGATGAATATATGACTTTATGACTAGATAGTCTTATTAAATTATCTGTCGCATTGAAATTATATCCACTAGCATGTCCCATATCTTTTGACATTCTATAGAGTGTAAACACTTTTTTACTCATATCTTCATCGGCAAATAATTCTTCTATTACTTCTCTTACATATCTATTAAAACTCTTTTTATCATCGCTTAAAAAATACATACTATTATGAATCAATTTATCATAAAAATAGTCAAACGAATTGAGATGGTATTTTTCCTTATAATATGACTCATATAATTCTTTAGCTTTATATTTGAAATTATCTTTAATTCTTGAATCTATACTTTGTAATTGATATTCAAATTGCAATCTAGAACTAAGCCAATATCCTTCTTTAAGATAATTAAAATCTCTCAAATCATTTTTATTTATATCATAAAAAACCGCAAATGTCTCAATGAATGGTTTAAAATTTGAAATAACATGCTCAGTATATCCTAATGATACTGAAATCAGCATATCGATAATTATATATTTTAACCTTTCTAAAAATGACCATGTAAACCAATCATTACCATTTGGCAAGGAACACAATTTTGTTTTAATCATATGAATAAGATTTTCAAATTCTTTGAGATTATGTATGTTATTTTGCAATAGCGGATTATAAAAAAAATCAGTATTAAAGTCAGTTACTCCGCCTATTGAGTATAATAAATTGTGCTCTTTAAGATAATTATAAACTATATCGAGAACTTGATTAATGTATACTTTTCTATATTCCATTATAACCTCTTCAAAATTATTATCAATTTCACATCTAGGATGAATAAATATTGAAAAGAAATTATACATTTCTTCTAATTTTTTGTTATTTTTAAAATATTTTTTTATTAATTTTGAAAATTTTATTTTATCATTTATGTGTTTTTTTAAATAAAAACATGGATTATCCAATTCTATATCTCTTTTTTTTAAATCTTTTTTTGAACAATTAAAATATGTCATTATTGCAGTTTTACATTTTTCTGCATCCTCGAATATTATTTTTGTGAACTCATTTTTTTTCATTTTATCTAAAGTAGATTCATCTAAAATAGAATGATGATTATCTAAATCAACTAATGCATAACTATATCTATAAATGGTTTTTTGCAACTTAGAAATATCACCATTATCATCCATTGCAAGAATTGTTAATGTTTCAATTATTGCTCTACAACTATTATCAACACCAGCACTTTCCAAATTATCAGATAAATAATTAACAATAATATTTAATGAATTAGAAATTAAATCACTATTAATTGCATATGAAAAATAACTTCCATCAGAAATTTCAGTATGATTATATTTTTTTAATATTTCTAAGTCATGAATTTTTAATATTTTATATAAATCATTTATATCTAATTTGATTTCTTTATTAGATTCCATAATATTCACCACCTAATTTAGCATTAATATGTTACAATTTTTTATATTTCTTCTATACCTGTAATATATAAGAAGCTATGATTATTTGAGTTTTTATTTATAAAAATTAATCATCAAAATCTAAATTTCCAAAAGAAATATCATCTTCCACCACATTTCATCTTTAAATTCTATCAATAGTTTAATGAGTGATGTTAAGTAATCACTATATCATAATTTGTGTTAGTAATTTTATATGGTTTATATTGATTTTCTTTTCCCCAATAAGTCTTTTGAATATACTAATATCAGTTATTGATGATTTGCTTTCCTCAATCATATTATTAAACAATACTTTGGGAACCTCTGGATCCCAATATATCTCCAAATACTTTCTTGCTCTAGTTATAGCAGTATAAAAAATATTTTTCGAAATATATTCTTCTGTATCAGAAGTTATAATTATTTTTACTTTTTCAAATTCTAACCCTTGTACTTTATGAATGGACATAGAATAAGCTAATTGAAAAGACAACTTTGATCTATAAACGAGTTCGTTATCATAATCTTCAAAAGTTGGTGCAAGTTTTGTTACAATTATAACAGATTTGTCCCCCCCCACTGCTTTCTATCTCAATTTCATTACTTATAACACAATTAAATTTTATATTATTGTCTAATTCAATATAAAATTTAAATTGATTATTTTCATGTGTAATATTTATTATCGTTCCTTTAATATTATTATACAAACCAAAATTTTCAAAATCATTAATCACGAAAACTACTAGGTCACCAATTTTATAAATGTTTCGTTGGTATATAAATTCTTGTTGCTTATTTGTTGATTGAAATATCGATTCAGGTTATTTATACCATATAATCCATCATAATTTAAACATAAAACAACTTGATGATTCTCTATCTTAAAAGCATCTTTGGTTATCGTTTTTGCAAATTCAAATGTGGATGTCAATTCTAAGATTTTATTCTCTTCCATTCCATCTAAATTACGCACAGCGTCCCAAACTTTTTGTAATTCATTTGTTCTAGCTCTATGATTTTCTTCTAAATTAAAAATGAAGTTTTGTTTGCTAAATAATACTAAAACTAATTTAAACCAATTGCCAAATTCAATAGACTCAATCTGAAAGGGATCACCGACAATCAAATAAAGTCATAATTTTCACTTTGCATCCAATTTTCGGAAATATTTTTGTATATTACATTATTTCCATATTCCCCTTTCAAGTTATTTTTAGCTGTATTAGTTGTAGTTAAACATAATATTCTTTTATCAGCATTCAACTTTATATATTCATGAATTAGTCGAGTTTTTCCAGTGCCAGCAGCACCTGTAATTACGCATACTGAGGAAGTTTTATATGCAGTACGCAAAATATTGTTCTTATCATTAGATAATTCATCATTATCTTCTATCGGAAAATTCATACTTACATTAGATTTCTGATTTAATTTTGAAATACATTCAATTACTTTTATTGTAGCATAGTAATAAAATTTAATAGTATATTTATAATATATTTTTATTATTTCATAATCTCTATAATATAAACTCCTAATAGGTGAATTTAGTGGTGTCTCTAGTGATGGCATTGATTTTTATAATGAAAAAAGATGTAAATGGGATAAGTTCGACGACAACTTAAAGAGTGCATTATTAAAAGTTGCAAATCTTGTTATTGGTGAAGAAATCAATAGTAACATAAAAAGCGTATTTCCAGAATATGACTATGAAACAATGGAACCTAGATGGAAGGTAGACTCATTAATGGGTGCCTTATATTTTTCTTTCTTCTACATGAAACCTAATATTGAAGTAACTAGAATATGTGCTAATCCAAGATGTGGAGGATATTTCACAGTAAGTAGAACCTCACTTAAACAAAAGTACTATTGCCCTGAGTGTGCAAATAGAGCTAATCAAAATAAATATAGAGCGAAACATAGATAACCAAAAAAAGGAGAGTTTTCCAATTAAGAATTGCTCTCCATAATTTTATTTTTTCATTACTTTTTCGATTTCACGACTTAATAGTAATTTATCATAGTCATGATTTCCGTCATAATTTTTAAGAATATATCTTGTATCTACTACAATGCCCTGCACTCTTTCGTAAAATTCATGACTACTTCGCCAATCACCCCTAGCTTCTGCTACATTTAAATATTCAACCATCATACCAAAAATATTATTAAACATATTATAAGGCATAATAAACGCATTAAACACTTGAGTGCCTTTAGGTACTTTTTGTGTCGCTACATAATCACCATATGTAATTTGTTTATTAATATCAGATGATTGTGGCAAAGCATCGGTACCAAATTCTGGAAACACTCCGTATCTATAGTATTTAGAGTCTAAAACATAATATTTACCATTATAAATCATTATACTGTCAGGTTCTAACGCACTAGCTTTTTTACCTTTGTTAGGGCCATATTCTTCAGTCCATATCGCATGAGAAAAGTATTTTTCTTTATTTGGTTCACCAAAGAACTTGTCGATTAATTTTTCCCATACAGTTTCAAACTTATCAGTTCCAAAATAGAATTGCTTATCAATAGTTTTATTATCCATAAAATCAATCATTGCAATCATAGATTGAAATAAAAGTCTATCTTCTTCAATATTAGTATTAGCTAACTTATCGTTTAACGTTATTAAAAACATATTCTTTTCAAATGCTAAATCTGGTTGTTCAGGCACATTCGTTGTATATAACCAGCCAATTCTATTGAACGCTTCATAAATGCAACATTTATGAATTCGAGTAATTAATCGATTAAAGTTTGGCGTGTTGTTTCTCACAACAGTGTTTAGATAAATTGGTGATTTTCCTTGAAACATCGGAGTTTGAGTTTTAATAGTTTTACTCCAATCTTTTTTGCCATGAGTTCCAACCTTATATGTTGGTTCGGTTTCTGTATAGTAAGTTCCATTATGGTCTAAATACCAATTTATAATATTTAAGTAAGCTTGAATTGGAAAGTCTACTGATTGAGGAGCAGAAAACTTATCCATATGAAGTACTCTGTCGGCTCTTGTAGTGAATAGAGCTAACACTCTAAATAAATTTTTAATATCTCTTCTTAATTCATCATCAGAACTAGGAAGTTGATAACCTAAAGGAAAGTAAACAAAAGCATTATCGGAATCCGCTTTAATGCCGACAAATCTATCGCCATCTTGATTTGTGTTAACTTGACAGTGTTCTCTTAAAATGAAATGCTCTCTGTCATTTGCCATAGTTATCCATCCTTACTAATTGCTTGTTAATGCATTAAAAATATTATCTTTAAATACTTTAAAACGATTATCAACTGTATTGTTTACAAAATGCTCAATCACATCTTCTAAACTCTTGAATTTTGAAATGTCAAATACATCTTCTTTTGTAAATTTAAATGCATCATCCCATAAGTATTTCAGTACTTTTTCAGCAAATTTACTATTTTGCATTCTTGCTTGAAGTGTCATTACACCATTTCCGTCAACTGCAGGATCGAATCTTAAATCTTCTTCATTAACGAAGTGTGTGCCTAATCTCTTATCTTCTGATGAAGTCATCTTGATATTCTTTTCTAAAATGATTTTGTTAATTTCAGTAAAGAATTTATTCCATGTGATATTTGTGTCTAATATTTTAGTATTTGCAAATCTACTTTCATCAGCATCAGTTTCATCAAATTTATTCTTAATTAAACGCATGCTCCATCTTCTTTGGAAAGCAGTATCTAATGTAAAAACGTTTTGGTCAGAAGTATTCATAGTACATAAAATACACATATTTGATGGAATAGTTACTTTATGATTTTCATCACCATAAATGATTTTTGCTATATCTGCATTTGTAATTTCATATTCACTACCCCCATCTGCATTTCTATCTAATAATTGGAATACATCACCAAAAATAGCGGGTGCGTTACCACGATTTACTTCTTCAATTACTAAATAGAACATTTCAGTTGGATTTTCATATGCCTTTTTAACCAATTTAGTGAATGGACCAGGTGTAAAAATATAATTTACATTACCAGTAGCTTCATCGATTTTTGGTAAAATTTGTCCTACGAAATCTGAATATGTGTAATCCGGATGGAATACTAATCGCTCCATTTTATTAGAGTCAACGCAGTATTCATTTTTAATCGTCCATGATTTACCAGAACCTGGAACACCATATAATATGATATTGGTTCCTGATGTTTCTCTTTTACAATTATCAAAATCTATAATTTCTTTATCATCTTCTTCAACGTCAGTTGGTTCATCTTCAACAAAATCCATCATCTCTTTTGCAATCTTGTAAAGATAAACGTTAGGAATACCTAGTTCTTTAGCTAATTTTGAAAATCTATGATTTCTTTCATAAATACTGCAATTCACATCAAGTCCTAAAACATTAAAGATATTCTTAAACCAAACTAAATTGGTCATACAAGAAAATAAGTGTGGGAATGTTAAATGGAGATATTTTAATACCCATCCATATTCGGCTAAATTACCAATTTTTGATTTTGCAAATGTTTCTATTTCGATGTAATTATTTGCATCTGATAACAATTGGCTTTCAGTGTATGATTCAATTTTTTCAATAATTTCTACTAAATTATCTCTAAATGATTCAGCGAATTGAATTGCCTCTTCTTCACTTATTGATTGTAAATTAGCACTATGTGTACCCTTTACCCATGATTTTTTGTCGTCAGAATAATAAAGCGAGAACTTGAATACACTTCCTCCACCAATACCACCAAAATATTTATATACTGAATCGTGTTCTAATCTATATGTCATGCTATTATTATCCATTTTCTTAAGAGCAAACATACGATATAATAGAGCTTTACCACTTAAAGATTTTAAAGTTTCTTTACCATATAAATCTTTGAATTTGTCATATAATGGTTTAACATCTACATATTCAAAATCTTTATTTTCATATTTTTCTTTTATTATTTCAAAAATATCGTCATTAGAAGTAGTGTTAATTGGACTTGAAGCCAAATATGGTTCTAACACAGTTTTTACATACTCTAATCTAAACTCTTTAGTATAAAAATTATGTTTTACTGTAGCTGAACGAGTACCCTCAACATTTGCAGACAAATCTTTTGGTTCAATAAAATCATCTTTTATAGACAAAGTTCTTGTTACCTTATAATCATTATTTGCAAGCCCCAATACCATAATTGAAAACTTAACGACATTCGATGCCCATACGGAATTAGGATCTCCTATGCTAACAGATTTAGAACACATTACTGATTTAATTGTTTGCAATTTAGCTTCTCTAACATTCTTAGGATTTGGTTTTAAATAATCTTTATACATTTCCCAAAGTCCATCATTTTCAAATGTCTTATAAGAAACTAAATATTGAAAAATATAAGTGTTTTCAATTGAGACAGTAATAAAATCTAAAGCGAATTTATTAATAATTTTATAGTTATTCTGATCTACTTTATCAATAATATTTGAATATTCTAAATAACTTAGTGTTTCAAGAATGTAATTTTTATTTGAATCAAATGAATCTACTGGTAAATTAAAATCATCTTTAATTTTATCCACTAATGAACTAAGAGTATTCGTATCTATATTAAATTTCCCATCCTCATTAGCTAATTCACATAAATATCTAGACACAAAAAAGATTGTGTCGTACTTATAGCTTTTGTCAGATAAATAACGCCCAGATGTCATTGATACAGAACTAATTTGAGATAAAATTTTATTAATCATATTTTTTTCACTCCTATGTAATAAATTGAATTCGCATCTACATTTATTGTGAATTTAGATAAATTTTTTACTATTGCGTAGTACCTTCTAAATTCTTCTGTTTCATATATCTTTAAATCTAAATTAATATTATCGCTTTTTGGTAATAAAATACATATAGAGCCATTAACTGTGCTATTTTTAGGTAAAATAGCAACTCTTGTATTATAAGTAAAGTTTACAAAGATTATGTTTTCTTTCCCATAATATTTTTTAAGAACAAAACCTTCTAACGAATCTACAAATCTATCGTATCCTTTAATGTGTTTAATTTTCCCATTACCAACTAAATTTTTAGATTTTACTACCCATATTTTCTTTTTATTCTTATCTAAATATTTATTTGTTAATTGTCTGTCTCTATAAAAGTCAAAAACATTTAAGTCAAGTGTTTTGACATATTCATCAAACCAAGCATCTCTATAGATAATCCATAATTTATCGTGATAAATATAGTTGTATGCAACATTTCTTATAATATTTTCTTGAAAATTTTCTATATGAGTATTTGAAATGGTTTCTTTTGTAAACGCAATTGAAATAATTTCAATAAATACCTCCTTAAAAAATTTAACTCCATAATCATATATTTCTTTTACTCTATAATTATTTTGATAAATATCACGTACCTCATTTACATCAGGAATCATTAGAAATGTCTTAGGAATAACACATAAGATATCGTCTGATAATGCACTATATTTTTTCAAAAATAATGCATAAATATTTTCCGAGTTGCAATCCATAAATTTGTACAATTTTCTTAAACTTGCCTTCATTTTATAATAAGGCGGATTACTAATAATTACATCATATCTATTTTCAAAATTATGTAATAAAAAATCATCACAAATATAGTTGATTTTAACATTATTTTTATTTTCTAAAGGTTGTAAATATCTTCTAAGCATTTCGATACATTCTTGTGATACATCTACTAAGTCAAATTCTACTAAGTCGCAATCATCAACAAGTCTAAGAAATTGTGGAATAAAAGCACCAACTCCTACAGATGGTTCTAAAACCTTTATCTTTTGATATTTAGGCGAATACTTTTTTATAGTATTATACACTACTCCCTGTGGCGTATAGAACGAACCAGTGTCTTTAGAGCTAGGGAGACTTTTTTCATAAATAAATGAATGTATGTAGTAGTTATCACTAGTTTTATATTGAGTAATATCCATATCATCTTTATAAGAATTAATGAACTCATCATAATCCAACATTGCATTAATGTTTTTTGCTATTTGCATGATTATTCCGGTAGGAACTGCCTCACCAATAGATTGTCTTATTAATGTTTCATTTTTATCAACATTAGATTGTGTAGGATTGTCAACCCAAACAAAATCATCTGGAATACTCATCACTCTCATAAGTTCTCTGATTGATAAAACTCTATCATCACTAGGATGTATTGTTGATTGACTTGCTAATTGATCATTTCTAGTGGTAATACATGGAGCGGGTAAATCCCAGAACATTCTTCTAAATTTGTTGCCCATATGTCCTGATTTTAGTCTTTTTCTCACACCACCAACTATTTTGTATGGAATTTTCCCTTCTTCGTTATTGAAGGCAGATTCACCTTCCTTTAAATCATGAATCCATTCGCGCATATATTCAGGGTATATTCTAAAGGAATGGTATATATCATTTTTAGATTTCTCACCATAATTTAATTTAGGTAAATCTCCTATCGCCTCACGTAAAGTGACAACTTTTTGTTTAATCGGAAATATATTTAACGGTGAAAAATTATATTCAGTCTTCTTTGTTCCAATAACTAATGTTCTTGGCCTACTAGATGGTATACCATAATCCATAAAATTTACTACTTTATAAAAAACATTATATTTATCAGCTAAATGTTTTAAAATACACCTCTCAATACTAATAGTATCTTCATCTTTATCAATACACATCGTAGATAAAAAGGCTCTAACGTTTTCAAACACAAAAATTCGTGGTTCAATTTTATTAACTAGATGAATTGCTTCTACAACAAGTGAATTTCTATCAATTTCATCGCCCTTTTTGTAATTAGCTGTAGACATTCCTTGACACGGTGGAGTCGCCATCAATACATCTACTTGTTGTAAATCTCTTTCTTTTTTCCAAAATTCAATCTCTCTTAAGATTTTATTTTGAGTTTCTTCTAATGTAATATCTCCACTTATATAACCAGAGGAATATTCACATTTGTTATTTAGTTTTTGAATATTTAATCTTTTTTCTAAAAGTTCATTAGTAGCTATACAACTAAATTCATTCTTTTTAAATCCATAACAGCCAACACCTGCACTGCTAAATAAACTAATATAAGTTCGCATGTTACTCTTCCCCCCTTCATTCAATATTATGTTGTTTACATAATTCTACTATTTTTCGTTTCATTTTGATGGTTGGTCATGTACTCCATTTTCCCATCTATTAACAGAAGAAAACGAAACGCCTAATTTTTCTGCCAATTCAGTTTGTGATAAAATCAGCGTATTTCTTATTTTTTTTATAAGTTCAGAGTAACTCATAATATTCCTCCATACGTGCAGTAGCTATATATGCAATATTATAGCACTTTTAAAGCGAAAAGTCTATTTATTCGACATTTATTTCTATTGAACAATGCATATTTTTAAATCGTTAAATCATACCCTAATCGTTAAAAAGTAGGTACATCGTTAAAATGTTAATCGCAAAAATAAAAAGAGGCCAGAAATTAGGCTCCAAACGGTCTTATTCTGTCCTCGATAAAACTGGCACAAAGGGAATTTTTCCCTATCCGCCAACAAAAAAAACTCAATACTTTTGTATCAAACCTATGCTTTCAATATGTCTTATAAAGCCTAAAAAGCATTTCAAAAAAATTCATCTTTAAAAATCAATTAAAAGTTCAAGACCTATTTAACCTAAAAATATAGCCTCGATTATAAATCCTATTTTACACCATTTTTGGACAACTTCAACAACTAAAAAAGCCCTAAAATACTTACGTTTTTTAGGACTTTAAAGGCAAAATAGCCTTTTAGGCTTTATTACATGGTGGAGGTGACGGGATTTGAACCCGCGTCCGAAAATCGTCCCATACAGAGTCCTACAGTTTAGTTTGCTTTCAAGTTTCACTCAAGTTGAAAAAGCAAACAAATAAACTTGAGCTAATCTATATTTTTTTCGAGATATAATTATAGATATCTTATATCCTTATTCTCTCTTATTGCACCAGTTTAAAACTTAGAGATCCAGTTTTAAGTGATGGCTTGCTTCCCGATTAATGGGACAAATGGCTTAATTAAGCAGCGAAAGCGTAATTTTGTGTTCTGTTTCCAGATATTTTTTGGTGATCGTTAACGAGATCAGCCGACTGCACTCCATACCAAACGTATTCCCGTCGAAACCAAGACACCCCCATAATAGTATGCTTTTTTCAAGCATGATTATTATATCATATTTATATTAAAAAGTAAAAAGAATGGATTTTTTTCCATTCTTTTCATTAATGACTAGTAGCTTGTTTTTTTTGTTGAATTCTTTTATTCCGCACATGTTTATTTACTTTATTAATGGTAATCATCGTTCCACCACCAACGATAACTAGCCCAATAAATATCCATGCCCAAATAGGAACATTATCACTTTTTGCTCGTGCCCACATTTCTAATATTTTTGAATTTTCTTCGCCAAAATCTTCCATAATCGCACATTTAATAATCGTTTCTTCATCAGGATATTGTGCCGTCAATTGACGATCTAATTCTTCAGTATAAATAATTGCTGAGTCTTCAACACTATCTCCAAAGAAATAACTCAAATCCCATTCATATAACGTTCCATCTTCAACTCCTTGAATCATTTCTTCTTCTGATAATTCTGGTTGATACCAATCTTTGACCATTTCAAGAATTTCATCCCCAGCAATTGCACTAGTATAACCAATTTCATTCATGTTCAAACAAGCAATAGCAGGATCACATAAAAAGTTTAAAAACTCATGAGCTAATTTTGTATTCCCATTTTTAGGAATAACCCATCCATCAAACCAAACATTACTTCCTTCTTTTGGAACGACATAATTCAAGTATTTATCACTTTCTTCTTCCGCACAATCCATGGAATAGACAGCATCACCACTCCAACAAAAATTAATTGCAATTTTGCCAGTAACAATATCACTTTTTCCACTATCTACTTCAAAACCATAAATATTATCTTTTGCAAGTTGCAATGCTTCCTCTACTTTTTTAATGGTCTTATCATCTTTTCGATTCATGATTTCTGTAATTTTACTCGTATATTCAGAAGCGGTGATTTCTTTATCTAAATATTTTTGATTCCATTCGTTTAATTCATCTTGATAAATATAAAACACTGCGGCACAATAAGTATCACGAACACTATCTTTTAAAGTGCTAAGTCCTTTATAATCTTTATTCCAAATGACATTCCAACTTTTCACATCTTCTTCATTTGCAATCATTTCAGGATCATACATAAATCCCATTGTTCCCCACATATAAGGAATAGAATAATCAGACCAACTTACTTCCTCTTGCTTTTCATTTAAAGTTTTACTATCATCAAATAAATCTTTAATATAAGGAGAGGCATAGTTTGTATAATTGTCTAATAAACTCATGTCTAATGGTTCAACCATACCTTCTTTTATCATTTTTTGAATCGTATAATCAGATGGACAAATCAAATCATACGTTGATTTTCCTGTCTTTAAAACATTTAACATATTTTCATTTGTTTCAAAGGTATAGTATTCAACTTCAATTTTTTTCCCATAAGTTTCATAATAATAATCTTTGAATTGATCGATGACAGCATCATTTTCATCATCACCTTCAAAAATATAATCTTGCCAATTATAAATTCTTAAAACATTTGATTTTGCTTTACTTTCATCCGTCCCTTTACAACTGACAGCAAAGAAACTCATCATTGTAAGCAAAATTGATAATGAAAAATATTTTTTCATACTCTCACTCTCCTTTTTGATTTTACTTTCATTCTTTTAGACATCACAAAGTTATAAACGAGAAGTCCAATCAAAATTACTACAAAAATTAAGGTGGTCAATGCTCTTAATTCCGCTGGAAGAGGCCCTTTTGCAGTTACACCATACACATAAGTACTAAGTGTTGTAAAACTATCACTTTTTGTAAAAGCTGTAATGATATAATCATCTAAAGATAGTGTAATGGATAATAAAAATCCTGACACAATTCCTGGTATAATTTCTGGTAAAACGACTTTTAAAAGAGCATAATTAGGTGTAGCTCCTAAATCAAGAGCTGCTTCATAAATATTTCCATCCATTTGTTGTAGTTTTGGAATGACACTTAAAACTACAAAAGGTACGGTCAAAACGACATGTCCAACTAATAAAGTAAAAAATCCAAATTCTAATCCTAATAAACTTTTTAAAGCTGTAAACAAAATTGTTAAAGATAAAGCAGTAACAATTTCTGCATTTAAAATTGGAATTTGATTAATTGCACTCAAAGTCTTTTTTACTTTTTTACGACTATAAAAAATTCCAATTGCTCCAAGCGTTCCTAAAATTGTAGAAACGACTGCACTAGCAACAGCAATCAAAATCGTATTCCATAAGGCAGTCATGATTTCTTCATTTGCAAATAATTGCCCATATAAAGAACCACTTAGTCTTGAAAAATGATGTAAATTAATATATTGCGTATTTTGAAAACTGTAAACGACTAACAATAAAATCGGAGCATACATGATAAATAATACAAGCCATATATATATTTTTGCTGCAACTTTTTTTACCATAATCCACCTCTTGTATGCCCTTCTTTTTTCACATTTTTAGTAAAGAGCATACTAATTCCAATAATAACTAACATAATTAATGCAATCGTACTTCCATTATTCCATAAACTATGATTGAAATTTAAATCAATCAAATTACCTAATAATTGAATTTTTCTTTCCCCTAAAATATCAGAGATGACAAAAGATGACATTGTAGGCATAAAAACCATTGTTGCTGCACTTATAATTCCAGGCATAGACATTGGAATAATCGTTTTAATAAAAGTTTGATGAGGTTTTGCTCCTAAATCAGAAGAAGCTTCAATCACACTTTTATCCATTTTTAACATCGTTGAATAAAGAGGTAAAATCACAAAGGGAAGATAATTGTAAACCATTCCTATCATCACGGCTAAATAAGGCATATTTCCACCTTTAATGCCAATTGCCGTCAACAAATCACGCGTTGCTGCAGTTCTTAAAACAAAGTTAATCCACATTGGCATAATAAATAACATGACAATCACTTTATTTGAATTATATTTTTTATTGGCTAAAAGATAAGCAATAGGATAGCCGATTATCAAACAAATAATGGTATTTAATGCTCCAATGACTAAACTAATTAGTAAAGTATTAATTTTTGTTCCATCACTGAAAAATTTTCCAAAGTTGACAAAACTGAAATGATTATCAATCGTAAAGGCATAATATACAATTAATAATAAAGGTAAAATGACAAATAAAACTAAAAATAATGCATAAGGAATTGCTAATTGCTTCCGACTAAATCTAATTTTTTTCATGATTATTCACCTCATGCTTTAAAGTCAACTTAATCTTTGAAGCAGGAATTTTTACACTGACTCTATCAAATTCATTCCAAGTATATTCCGTATCCACGACAAAGTCATCCTCTTCTTCCGTACGAATAATGACTTGATAATGGTCCCCTTTATATAAAATTGAAATGATTTCTCCACTGACAACACCATCTTCTTCATTATCAATAATTTCAATATCAGACAAACCGACTTCTACTTTGACATCACAATCAGTCAAATCATGAGAATTTCCATTTTCATCAATTAAATATCCTTCTTCATTTAAATGAGAGTTTGGAAATAGTTGGGTGACATCACATTCAAATTCCCCTTCAGCAAAGACAACGGTATTATTTTTTGTAATATATCCATCATAGACATTGCTAGTGAAATCTTTATGCATAATATGGATTAAATCAGGTTCAATAATGATTCCCATTTTTTGATTGATTTCAAAATCACGTGTGTCTTGAATGACCACTTCGTTTTTCCCAATCATCATGATATATTCATAATGCACACCTTTAAAGATTTTACTAATTAAAACCCCACTAACCATACCTTCACTTTCTTCAACTAAACGCACATCTTCTGGACGTACAACAACATCGACTTTTTCATTCTTTTCAAATTTATCAACACATTTAAAGTTGTGATTCAAAAAACGAACGGTAGAAGATGATAAGATTGTCCCTGAATAAATGTTACTTTCTCCGATAAAGTCAGCAACAAAAGCATTTGCTGGTTCATTATAAATATCTAATGGTTTTCCAATTTGTTGAATCACACCATCATTCATGACTACAATTGTATCAGACATGGTTAAAGCTTCTTCTTGATCATGCGTGACATAAATAAAAGTAATACCTAGTTTTTTATGCATTTCCTTTAATTCTAATTGCATATCTTTTCTCATTTTTAAATCCAAAGCTCCAAGTGGTTCATCTAATAGTAAGATTTCTGGTTCATTGACAATTGCTCTTGCAATGGCAACCCGTTGTTGTTGCCCACCAGATAAAGTTGCAATATCACGATCTTCAAATTCTTCCAAATCGACAATTTTTAAAGCTGCTGTTACTTTTTTATCAATTTCAGCAGAAGTTAATTTACGCATTTTCCCTGGCTTTTTTTCATTAGGAACGCGTTTTAATTTTAATCCAAAGGCGATGTTATCATAAACATCTAAATGAGGAAACAATGCATAACGTTGAAACACTGTATTAACCGGTCTTTTATGTGGAGGAATTTGTGTAATATCTTGATTATTTAACAAAATTTTCCCTGTCGTTGGCAATTCAAAGCCAGCAATCATTCTTAAAGTTGTCGTTTTCCCACAGCCAGATGGGCCTAAAAAAGTTACAAATTCTCCTTTATTGATATACAAGTTAAAATTTTCGACTACCGTCGTATCATCATATTGTTTTGACACATTGATGAGTTCAATAATTTTTTCCTTTGCCATTTTATATACTCCTTTAAAAATTTGGTGGGCTAGATACCCAAATTACTTTTGCTTTTTTGTTTTGTGTATTTTTCAAGTAGTGTGGTTTATTTGTTTCGTAATAAAAAGTTTCTCCTTTTTTTACTTTGTATTGCTTTTTGGCTAATACAACAACAATTGTTCCTTCTAAAACATACCCAAATTCTTGTCCTTCATGAGGCATATCTACAGTTAATTCGCTATTAGGTTCTAACTCTAATAAAATAGGCTCCATTTCGTTTTTTTGGGCATTAGGAACCAGCCAAGTAATGGAATGATTTGTATTTTCAGTTTGAAAATAATCCTCTTGGGTAAAGACAATTTTTTCTTCTTCATCATCAGCAAAAAATTCTTTTAAATTTGTCCCTAAAGCATTTAAAATATCGGTTAAGGTACTAATAGATGGGCTATTTAAATCATTTTCTAATTGACTAATAAAGCCTTTTGTCAAATCACATCGATCAGCCAATTCTTCTTGCGTCAATTGGCAAATTGTTCGTAAATGCCTAATCTTTTCTCCTATACTCATCTAACCCCTCCTTGTTTTGTTAAAATAAACTTTAAGTTTACTAAAAATAAACCAACGCGTAGATTATACAAATTTTTTATTAGTGTGTCAATTCTTTTTTAATGTTTATTTAATGAATAAAAAAAAGAAACGATTTGACCGTTTCTTTTAATAATAAAATATTTCTTTTCATAAATTTAAAATTGCCTCTTTTAGAATTTTTCCTTCATCAATACATTGTTTTCCTTCTAAAAGAAATTCATGTCGCTCTTTTTCATCATCTAATAAATTTGCATTAGCTTGAACATTTAAATAACTAATTTCAATACAAGATTGTAATAATATAGCCCCTGCTACTAAATCACTTAATACATTTTTATTTCCTAAAAAAACTAGTTCATTCAATCTAGATAACGCTTTTAGAGCATTTTTTTGAATATCTAAAGCGATAAAAGCAGAAGTTTTTAACGCTCTTTGAATTTCAATTGGATCTTTTAATTGATAAGCGGTGAGCACACATTGATAAGATAAAGCATCTCCATCAATTCCATCCACTAATGCTTCTTTATAATGTTTAATATCATTTGCAGCTGTAACAAAAATTTCTTGTTGTTCTTGTGTTGCTTCTTTAAACTTTTTTTTATTTAAAGAAAGGTGTGCTAGCATACGACTTAAAGCTGCTCCTAATGCGCCAACTAAAGCTGCTACACTTCCACCACCAGGAGTGGGTCTTTCACTATCTACTGCTTCTAAATATTCTTCAATACTTAAATCTTTTAGCATTTTAATCCTTCTTTCTATTTATTGCTTTTTAAAAAAAACAAGCAATATCTCTATTGCTTGTATCATAACATATTTTTTTAAATTCTCCTAGATAAAACACGTAAAGCATTTAAAATTGCTAAAAGCGCTACTCCAACATCGGCAACAATTGCTGCCCACATAGGAGCAAAACCAAATGCACCAACAATTAAAACAAGTACTTTAATGGATAAGGCTAAAATGATGTTTTCTTTAACAATTCTTAATGTTTTTTTAGCGATTTGAATTCCTTTAGGAATTTTTCTTAAATTGTCATCCATAATGACAATATCTGCCGATTCAATCGCTAAATCACTTCCAAGTCCACCCATGGCAATTCCTACATCACTCTCTAATAAAACTGCTGCATCATTAATGCCATCACCTGCATAAACAATGATTTCTTCTTGTCGTTTTAAAGATTGAATGACTTGTACTTTATCTTCTGGTAACATTTTAGAATACACATGTTTGATGTGCACTTTTTGAGCCACATCTTGAGCGACTTCTTCTTTATCTCCACTGATTAAGTAAGTGTCTTCAATGCCTAATTTTGCTAAATCTTGAATGGCTTCTTTTGAAGTTTCTTTTACTTCATCTTGTAATGTCAAATAACCTAAATATTTTGACTTATAAGCCACATAGATAGTCGTTCCTGTTGCAGTAATTTCAGGGCAAGAAATTTGATGTGCTTTTAAATGTTTAACATTCCCAATTATAATTGGTTCGTTTTGATAAGTGGCGGTAATTCCTTCTCCTGGAATATCTTTTATTTCCTCAATCTTTATGGCATCAATTTTTTGATTTTTATAATATTCTACAATGGATTGGGCAATGGGATGATTGATTTTCTTTTCAGTGCAAACAATGATTTTGCGAAATAAAGAAAGATTACTACTTTCTTCTTTTACAACTTTAAAAGCTCCTTTTGTAATCGTCCCTGTCTTATCAAAAGCAATCTTTGTCGTTTTGGCTAAGGTTTCTAAGGATTGTGAACTCTTTACTAATATTCCTTCTTTGGCACTTTTTCCAATACCGGCAAAAAAAGATAGTGGAATTGAAATGACCAAAGCGCAAGGGCAAGAAATAATCATAAAGGTTAACCCACGATATAAATAATCATTAAAATAAGTATTAAATCCTAAAATAAGTGGTGGAATAAAGGCAATAAGGATGGCTAGCAAGATGACAATTGGAGTATAAATTTTTGAAAATTTGGTGATAAACTTTTCACTTTCTGCTTTCTTTTTACTCGCTTCTTCTATCATTTTTTTCATTTTATAAGTGGTGGATTCTTCATAGCGTTTTGTCGCTTGAATTTGTAATACACCATTTAAATTGACACTTCCACTTAATACCGAATCATTTGGTTTGACATCAGCTGGCAAACTTTCTCCTGTTAGTGAAGCCATATTTAAACTGGAATGTCCTTGATAGACAATTCCATCGACAGGAATTTTTTCTCCAGGTTTAACAAGTAAAATATCTTGAACTTGTATTTGATTGAGATCAATTTCTTTTTCTTGACCATTTTGATATAAAATGGCTTTTTCAATGTTTAGCTCAAATAAAGATTGAATTGACTTTTTGGATTTTTCCACAGCCATATGTTGAAAAAATTCTCCGACTTGATAAAAAATCATAACGGCGACTGCTTCTGTATAATCTTTTATCACAAAGGCTAAAATTGTCGCTAAAGTCATTAAAAAGTTTTCATCAAAAAATTCACCTTTGAAGATATTTTTAATAGACTCTAAAATGACATCGTATCCTATCGTTAAATAACTGATTCCATAAAATAAAATATTGAGCCAAGTCCAACCACTACGAACAAATAATCCCAATAGTAAAAATAAAATACTCATTCCTAATTTAGTGAATAATAAAATGATTTCTTTTTTTGATGCATGTTGATGTGAATGATGATGTTCATGTCCACATTCATGTTCATGACAATTACAAGCCATATTCATCTCTTCCCTTCTTTATTCTGTTATATGTTCATAGGCTGTTGCAATTAAAATCGAAACATGATAATCAGCCAAACTATAGATAACTGCCTTCCCATATTTGCGATATTTGACTAAATTTAGATTTTTTAATACCGATAATTGGTGTGAAATTGCCGAATGTGTCATATTCAAACAGGCAGCAATATCACAAACTGCCATTTCTTTTTGCAGCAATAAATACATTATTCTTAATCTTGTCGCATCACCAAAAGTTTTATATAATTGAGCCATTTGATGAAAGGTATCAATTTCTGGAAATTCTTTCAATAATTCTTCTTTTTTTTGGTGATCGATTTCACAAATATGTTTTTTCATACTCTTTCCTCCAAACATATGAACAAATGTTCATATATAGTATATGTCGCTAAATACTTTTTGTCAACAAAAAAATTAGTGAATTGTAAAAAGTATTATTAACTAACATAGTGGTTTTGCCATTTGATTGATTTGTTGTCTTTTATAGTAATTTAATGAATGAATATAACAATTTAACGTGATAAAAACATGACTAAAAATCTTATATTTTAATGTAAAAAACAAAAAAGCGGAAATCCGCTTTTTTAAAAGACTTATTTTGAAAACATTACCCGTTCGTTATTAAACATTTTGGTCAATACGTAAACAAATAATACAGAGAAAACAAGATTACTAATAATTGTAAGTATGATTGGAAGAATAGGCAGATGGAAACTAAAGATATTTCCCATTATTTTTAAACTATTATAAACAGGAATAAAGTACATCCAAATCGATCCTACTTGAGTTGTTTCTGAAAACATGGCAATAATACCAACTACCATGACTAAAATCATTAAAGGAGTAACTAAAGTCGTTGCTTCCTTGACACTTTTTGCAAAAGCAGAAATAATACTGATTAACCCAATCATGACTAACACTGTAGAAATGATGATAAAAAGTAAAGCGACATAATGACCAAATTGATAATTAATTGTCATCTCTACTCCTTCCATTCCCATCATTTTAGGTAAAGAAGCAATGGTTCCAATAAAACTACTAATTGCACATAAGACAGCAATAACACTTAAACTGGTAATTTTACCAATTGCTAATTCCCTTCTTTTTATTGGGGTGACAAGTAAAGTAGCAATCGTTCCTCTTTCTTTTTCTCCCGCAATCGATTCTGGAGCAACAGACATACATCCACTAAATAAAAACATTAAAATTAAAAAGGGAAGTAACATTCCGAAAATAGAACCAGTGATATCTTCATTAGAAGCCAAATCAAATTGAATATCTTGTGTTTTATTAATATCAAAATAATTGGTGGTTAAAGAAGCTTCATATTGATCATAAGCTTCATAAATCATGGAATAAGCCATCTGTGATTCGGTTCGAACAGAATTGTAAAACATATGAATATAAGGAGCAGTTTGGGTTGAATTTTCTTTAATAGAATCGATTTTTTCATCAAAACCCTCTTCAAATTCAATTAATAAATCGACTTTTTTGTCTTCAATTTTTTCTAAAGTCTCTTCTTTTTGATCCCCTTGTATTGAATGATATTCAGCTTTAAATCCTGCTGTTTCTAATAATACTTTGATTTGATTATTAAAAGAATCTGGAGCATTAATCGTATAAATTTGAGAGGTATATTCTTTATCCACTTGAGTTTGATCTAAAAGTCCACTTCCCATAATGGAATAAACAATATAAATTAATAAACCCGGTAAAATCAAGGTCGTTAAGATTAAACGTTTATCTTTAAAAAAACGAGCAAATTCTTTTTTTATGATGGTTAAGATATTTTTCATTCTTCTTCACCTACTTCGTTTTTATAAATATCAAAAAAGACATCTTCTAAAGGTTTTCCTTGTGTGATATTTTGCAAAGTATCACAAGCAATCATTTTCCCATTAATGATGATTCCGACACGATCACAAATCTTTTCAACTAAACTAAAAATATGGGTTGAAACTAAAATGGTTTTCCCTTCTTTTTTTAAGTCTAATAAAAAGTCTGTGACCACTTTTGCAGTCAATACATCAAGTCCATTAGTTGGCTCATCAAAAATAATAATACTTGGATCATGAACAATAGAGATGGCTAAAGATACTTTTTGCTTCATTCCTGTTGACAAATTTGCGACTTTGACTTCTGCAAACTTATCAATACCAAATTTTTCAAACAATTCTTTTTTGCGTTTTTGAGCCATTTGTTCTTCTACGTGATGTAAAGAACTAAAAAAATCAAATAAATAATTCGGGGTAAAAAAATCTTCTAATTTTAATTCACTTGTCAAAAAACCAATTTTATTTCTCACTTCATTGGGTTGATTTTTTACACTAAATCCTTCTACCATAACATCTCCTTCATCACTTTTAATTAAAGTCGATATTATTCTTAATGTTGTTGTCTTTCCTGCCCCATTTGGGCCAAGCAAGCCAAAAATTTCCCCTTTATGTAATGAAAAAGACAAATGATCTACAGCGACTTTTTTTGTTAAATTGGTCTTTTCAATTTTTTGTTGTTTTTTTGATAAATAAAAAGTCTTCTTTAAATCCTTTGCTTCGAGTACAATTTCCATTTTATTCCCTCCGCTCTATATTATCTTAGCATTACCCCCCCGTGTCAATACAAAAATCCTACACGAAGAAAAATTCATTATTTGTATTTTTTTGATTTAAAAATTGCAAGTGAAAAACTTCGCTTGCAATCCATTTTAATTTTATTCCAATATCATCATTTTTAAACAAATATTAATGATTGTTTTTTAATCCTTCTTTAAAAGCTAGTAGGGTTTGGGTTAATTCGTCATCTAATTTTAGATAATTAGTAATTTTAGTTTCATCATTCAGGGTTATTACATCATTCGTACTAAACCATATTGCGGCCTTAATATTTTTTACAAAGGGATAGACATCTTTATTGTCTGCGTTAAAATAAGTAAACATTTCTTTTACCCATTCAGCTTGTAAATCTTGATTACGTCTCGGTTCAGTGGGTTCATATTCATTAGTATCATAATTCATAATGACTTCTCCCCCACAACCTGCAGCAAATTCTGAAATAATCGCTGGGTATTGATCAAAATAAGGTGTATTTTTTTGATAAAGTTCTTGGTAATGATCGTAAAAGGAACGGAAATTTTCTGCATCATTTCCCATTTCATAACTTGTCAACCCTAACATTTGAACATAATCTTCACCAGGCATAAAATTGAGCATATCTCCCCAGTTACTATAAGGAGTAGAACGAGCAATTGGATTAAAAATCCAAATTGCATTATTAACTCCTTCTTTTTCAAAAATATCATATAACTTCCTCCAAGTTAAAATAAAGATATCTGGGTCTAATAAAGTCACCATTCCACAATAACTGGTCCAGTCTGTATTCATTTCATTGTTTAAACGGAATAAAACTGGTTGTTGATAGCTTTTTACATCATTAGCTAATCTTTTAAAGAAAGTGTCAAACTTTCCTCTTAAAATATCAAACATTGGAGTATATCCGTTTAATTCGGTGTTGTTACTGTAGGTAAATTGATACGTATATTGTAATACTGGTTTTCCATTAAAACCATTTCCACCAGCGATAAATTTAGCCATTTTAAAATTAGGTTTATATAAAGGATTTTCATAATCATACCATCCCATATGGGTATAGGTTGGCAAAATATCATATTCATAATCAAAAGCAGTTTCTAATCGTTGTTTTTCTGCTAACAAACGTTCACCTTCGCTATTATAGTTTCCTGAATTATCACTTGGCATACTGACTGAAAAAGCACCCCAATCGACATCAGTTTGATTTTGTAATTTTTGATAATAAGTTTTGGTTTCTTCTGACCAATTGGAAGGAATTTTTAATTGATATTCTTGTTGAATATTTTTAGAAACACCCATTTTATCAATCATTTTAAAAGAAGAAACAACCATATCAATCTCATCTGTATTTTTGATTTTAGATTTCATGACAAATAAATGAAAATTAATGTAATCTTCCATTGGACGCAATATACGAATGTGATAATAAGGATATTCAATATTTTCATGATCTAATATTTCTATATCATAAGAATGTAGTTCATACAAAGCATTAAAATTCGAAATTACGGAAGGATTTTGAATATAAGACAAATTATTGGCTTTTAAAAATTCAGGATCATTGATAAAACGATTAATCCATTCTGTCAAATAAATTTCCCAACCTCTTTCTGTATTTCCATAAGGATTTTGATTTTCGGTTGTAACTGTTAAAATGGATGAATCAGTTATGTATTTGGTTCTTAATTCACTTAAAGAAACATCTAAATCCATTTTGGTTGCTGGGAAAGTAAAAGCATAACCTTCTGGCAAATTGACTGCTCGAATGGCATTTTTATTAAAAAATAAATGTTTGACGTCTTTTGTATAAACTTCTTCTACAGGAGTTTCAATCTCTACTCCATCGACCCAAGATTTTGCATTTTTAAGGTCTTCTATTTTAGAAAAACCATTTTTAGCATCTTGATAACTATCTGCCCAATAAGCTTGAATCAATTCTGTATTCACTTTTTCTACGACTCCTTTTTTATTACATGCTGTTAAAGCAATTAAACAACTGAAAAGCGTTGCTATTTTTTTCATAAAAAATTGTCCTCCCTTAAATTCGGTTCAGCATTATTGTATCATAGATAATTTTAGAATAAAATCCTTATATTGTTTTTTTTTTACATTATAATGATAAGTGATTTTCAAAAATAAAGATTGAAGGTGAAAAAGATGAAAATTGCCTTTGACTATGATAAATATGTCAAAATTCAAGCCGAACAAATTTTAAATCGTATCAAACAATTTGATAATAAACTCTATCTTGAATTTGGTGGAAAGTTATTTGATGATTACCACGCTTCTCGCGTATTACCTGGATTTTTACCAGATACGAAAATAAAAATGCTTCAAGAGTTAAAAGACCAAATTGAATTCGTCATCGTTGCAAATGCAAATGATATTCAATCCAATAAAATTCGCAATGATACATCAACTACCTATGAAGAAGAAGTTTTACGATTAAGTGAATTATTTGCCAAAACTGGATTTAAACAAGGAAGTGTTGTCATCACTCAATATGATCACCAAAGCAATGCCGATTCATTTATTATCAAACTCAAAAATTTAGGGCATAAAGTCTATAAATCTTATTTTATTGAAGGTTATCCTTTTGACACCGATTATGTTTTAAGTGATCAAGGATTTGGAAAAAACGAATATATTGAAACGACCAAACCGCTTGTCATTGTCACTGCTCCAGGTCCTGGAAGTGGTAAAATGGCTACTTGTTTATCACAACTTTATTTAGAACATGAAAGAGGAATTCAAGCAGGTTATGCAAAATATGAAACGTTCCCTATATGGAATATTCCTTTACAACATCCTGTTAATTTAGCTTATGAAGCTGCTACTGCAGACTTAAATGATATCAATATGTTAGACCCTTATCACTTAAATGCTTATAACAAAATTGCGGTCAATTACAACCGAGATATTGAAGTTTTTCCTGTTTTAAAAGCTATTTTTGAACGCATTTATGGCAAAAGCCCTTATCAATCTCCAACAGATATGGGAGTAAACATGGCAGGTTTTTGTATTATGGATGAACAAGTCACTTTTGAAGCCTGTAAGCAAGAAATCATTCGTCGATATTTAGATAGTATTGTCAAAAACAAAATGGGAAAATTTCCTGATTCTGCTGTAGAAAAAACACTTTCTATTATGAAACAAGTCAATGCTTCTATTGAAGATAGAGCTTGTGTTCAAGCGACAAGAAATCGTTATGAAAAAGAAAAAGTTGCCATCACTTCTATTCAATTACATGATGGCACCATTATCACTGGAAAAAGTTCGACTTTGCTTCGCGCTCCTTCTGCTGCCTTAATCAATGCTTTAAAACATTTAGCAGGAATTCAAGACGATTTATTGATTTTATCCCCTTCTGTTTTAGATCCTATTATCAAACTGAAACTAACTCAATTAAATTATAATAATCCTCGTTTACATGTAAATGAAGTATTATTGATTCTAGCAGTATCGGCAACAACCAATCCCATTGCGGATTTAGTTTTACATCAATTAGATAAATTAAAAGGAACACAAGCCCATTCTTCTTCTATTTTATCTTTTATTGATCAAAACTTTTACAATAAATTAAAAATAGAATTAACTACTGAACCTGTCTTAAATAAATAAGACGGGTTATTTTTTTAAAGAATAAATAAAGGCAGGATTTTTCAAAATGAAAATCCTGCCTAATTAAGTAATTTATTGAATCAAGATTCTTTTTTTTCATCAAAAGTTTCAAATTGACTATTATATAAATCACTATAAAATCCTTTTAATTCCATTAATTCTTCATGCGTTCCTTTTTCAATGATATCGCCATTTTTCATAACAAGAATCATATCCGCATTTTTAATCGTTGATAATCGATGGGCAATGACAAAGGTTGTTCTACCTTTTGTCAATCTATCCATCGCATCTTGAATCAATTCTTCTGTTCGTGTATCGACACTTGAAGTTGCTTCATCTAAGATGAGCATCGGGGCATCTTCAATCATGGCACGAGCAATCGTGAAAAGTTGCTTTTGACCTTGAGAAATATTACTATCTTCATCAAGCACTGTATCATAACCATGAGACATTGATTCAATAAAATGTTGAATATGTGCAGCTTGACAAGCCTCTTGAACTTTATCCATGCTAATATTTTCTTTTCCATAAGCCAAATTTTCTTTTACACTGCCTTCAAATAGCCATGTATCTTGTAAAACCATTCCAAAAATATCATGTACATTTTCACGCGTTAATTGTTTTATGGAAATGTCATCAATCAATATATCTCCACTGGTGACATTATAAAATTTCATCAATAAATTCACTATCGTCGTTTTCCCCGCACCAGTGGGACCAACAATGGCTACTTTTTGCCCAGGTTTAATTATTGCACTAAAGTTTTTAATAATGATTTGATTTGGTTCATAGCCAAAGGAAACATTTTTAAATTCGACTTTTCCTTTTACATTTTCTAATTTTTGAATACAATGTGTTTCATCTTCCATTTCTTGTGCATTTAAAAATTCAAATACACGTTCAGAAGCAGCTGCGGTGGATTGTAAATTATTGCTCACTTGGGCAATTTGATTTAAAGGTTGAGTAAATAAACGAATGTAAAGAACAAAAGAAGTGATAGCACCAAAACCGATTTCACCTTTCAGTATTAAAGAAGCCGTAAAAACACAGATGACAACAAAAGCCAAATTTCCAATAAAATTCATTACTGGGTTCATTAAACTAGATAAGAATTGGGATTTCCAAGAACTATTATGTAATTGTCCATTAATTTTATCAAAATCGTTTAATGTTGCTTCTTCTTTATTATAGGCCTTGATAATAATGTGATTAGAATACATTTCTTCTACATAGCCATTTAAATTTCCTAAGTCAGCTTGTTGTTGTTTAAAATATTTTTGTGAAAATTTAATAATGGACAATAAACCTATCAAACTTAAAGGAATGATAAGCAAAGAAACTAAGGCTACTTTATAACTGATTGTAAACATCATGATTAAAACACCAATAAACATGGTAATAGAAGTGAAAAGTTGAATAATACTTTGGTTTAAAGTTTGAGAAATCGTATCGACATCATTGGTTACACGACTCAAAACATCACCATAACTTTGAGTATCAAAATAACTTAAAGGTACTTTATTAATTTTTTGAGAGATATCTTTTCGAAATTGATATGTAATCTTTTGTGTCACACCTGTCATTATCCATGATTTTGCATATTCAAAAACGATGGCTAAAACGTATAAAATGATTAATGTAATACCAATATTCGTTAAAGAAGCTAAATTAACTTTTCCATCTATTGCTAACCCAGTAAATATGGTTTGAGATAAATCGCCTAATTTTTTAGGAGAGATAATATTGCACACCGTTGCAACAATGGCAAAAAGTAAAGCAACTATAATCAACCACCAATAGGGCTTGACATAACCTAACAATTCTATCATTGACTTTTTAAAATTTTTAGGTTTTTCAACAACTCGTCCACCCATATGAGGTCCACGATTAGGTCTAGCCATTGGCTTTGTTTCTTTAGTCATAAGCCAATTCCTCCTTTGATAATTGTGAATAAGCAATTTGACGATAAACTTCACAATTCTTTAATAATTCTTTATGTGTTCCTTGACCAACAATTTGACCTTGGTCTAAGACTAAAATGCGATCCGCTGTCAAAATCGTTCCAATTCGTTGAGCCACTAAAATGGTTGTAGCTTGATTGGTTTGTTCTTTTAAAGCATATCGAAGTTCTTTATCTGTTTTATAATCAAGTGCAGAAAAACTATCGTCAAAAATGTATATTTCTGGATTTTTAGCTACTGCACGAGCAATGGATAATCTTTGTTTTTGTCCTCCAGAATAATTTTTCCCACCTTGTGCGACATACGAATCGTATCCACTTTCTAATTTTTCGATAAATTCTTTTGATTTTGATATTTCTGCAGCTTTAGCAATTTCTTCTTGTGTCGCTTCTTGATTGCCATAAGCAATATTAAAAGCAATGGTTCCACTAAATAAAATTGCTTTTTGAGAAACATAACCAATTTTATCTCTTAAAACTTTTTGGTCATAATCCTTAACATTGATTCCATCCACTAAAACTTCCCCCTCACTGACATCAAAAAAGCGAGGAATTAAGTTAATCAATGAGGATTTACCACTTCCTGTTGAACCAATAATGGCAACTGTTTCACCTTGATTGGCAGAAAAAGAAATATTTTTTAAAACGTACCCTTCCCCCTCAGGATAACGGAAAGAAACATTTTTAAATTCGATTTCTCCTTTTTTATCCGTTAAGTCCATCGCTTTTTCAGGATTTTTAATACATAATGGGGTATCTAAAACTTCTAAAATTCTTTTTGCAGATACGCTGGCTCTTGGAAGCATAATAAAAATCATTGTCATCATCATAAATGCCATAATGACTTGCGTAGCATACATTGTAAAAGTCGTCATTGCAGGTAAAGTTAAACTACCCTTATTAATTAAATAAGCACCGAACCATAAAACGGTCAAATTCAAACCATTCATGATTAAAGACATTCCTGGTGACATAATAGAAATCAAACGATTGACTACTAAATTGGTTTTCGTCAAATCTTTATTGATATCATCAAATTTTTCTTCTTGATAATCTTCAGCATTATAAGCACGAACAACTCGAAGTCCTGTTAAATTTTCGCGTGTAACTCCATTTAATTTATCTGTCAATTTTTGTAACTTCGTAAACTTTTTAACCGATAAAATAAAGATGACACTGATAATTAAAATCATAAAAATAATGGCAAGAGCAGTGACTAAAGTCAATTCTTTGCTATTTGCTTGAATTTTTGAAATCGCAGTAATAGCCATAATTGGTGCCGATATCGCCACTCTTAAGGTCATGACAATTCCCATTGTCACTTGTTGTATATCGTTAGTGGTTCTTGTAAGCAAACTTGCTGTAGAAAATTGGTTCATTTCTTGCATAGAAAAGGAAGAAACTTTGTTGAATATTTTAGAACGCAAGTTTTTAGAAAAATCGGCTGCCAAACGAGCAGCAATATAGCCAACAATAACCGTTAAAATTACACTTCCTAACGTGTAAAGTAACATTTCAATTCCAACATCCCAAATTTCACTAGTTGATGCTTGATTTTGAATTAAACTTGTAATATCTCCCATTTTATCAGCCAGTCCTAGTTCAAATTGAACTTGGCCATATATAATCACGATTAATAAAGCGATGACAAGCCAATAAATAGGACGAAAATGTTTTAATAATCGAAACATAAAATATCATCATCCTTTCGCTTTTTCTTTTAATATTTGCACTGATTGATTTAATAATAGAATTTGCTTAATTAACTGAATGGTATTTTCTTTTCCCATAATTTCAATCAGTTCTTTTGTTTTTTGATGAATTTGCTTTGCTCCCTCTACCAATAAATCTTTTCCTTTTTTGCTAATCACATATTGCACAATTCGATGATTATGTGCAGGAACAATTCGATCTACCATTTCTTTTTGTTCTAGACTTTTCATAACACGACTCAAAACAGGTTTTGACATTTTGGTCATTTCTGCAATAGCTTTTGCATTTAAAGGTTCTTGATTACTTTTTTCATGTTCAAATAAAATATGTCCTACATGTACTTCTGCAGGTCCAAATTCTTTAATGTTAAACGAATGCATTTTACGAATTTCTCCAAAAGCAAGAAGTAAGTCGGCTGCCAAATCATCCATTTCCATTTTATCCCTCCTTTATTAAAATAGTTAACCATGCTAATAGTTAGCATTGGTAATTATAAAAATAATTTATTTTTATGTCAAGTTATTTTATTCATTTTAAAGTAAAAAAATTAATGTTATAATAAAGATACATAAAGGAGAGATTATAAAATGGCAAAAAAGAAATCTTCATCTGCAAAAAAATTATGTTTGTTATTTGGTATTTTATTTGCTTTAGTATCGGTTGTTTTGTTTTTACTTTTAGATGTTTTTTCTCTTACAATTCCTGTTATAGGAAATTATGCATTTACGGGAATTGAACTAGTCTTTGGATGTAAAACTCAATATCTTGAAAGTGAACTTTTAAAATTTAATTATGTGGCTTTAATCGTTATTATTTTACCTGTTTTAGGAATTTTATTATCTGTGTTCGTTAAAAAGAATAAATTATTAGGTTTAATTGCTAGTTTACTTTTTTTAGCAAGTGGGATTATGATGTTTATCATTCCTAGTTATGCCTCCATTGGCTATTCCGATGCTTTATCTATTTTAAATTTAAAAAGTTCTTTAGAAATTGGAAGCATTATTGGCGGGTCGGCTAATATTCTTGCTTTTTTATCCGTGCTTTATGCAAAAGTCATATAGCATATTCAATTTTCATATAATTTTATAGATTTTATAAAATGAATTATGATAAAATCATTACGGAGGGAACTAAATTATGCAAAAAGTTGATAAAAAAATTTTATTTCAAGTTGTTTTAGGAGTTTGTATTGTTACTTTAATTGGTGCTTGTATTTCTTTATTTTCAAACTTTTTCTATCTTGTTGATTTGGTTCGCAATATAAATGGTTCTTATGCTTGGCCTTTAATTGCGTTATTCTTATCTGGATTAATCACTGGAGCGTCTTTAATTTTCCTTGCTCTTCGATTAACTATTGAAAATAGAACGATTAAAGGAATTGGCATTTTAATTAATTGCATTGGCTTTTTATTAATTTTTATCTTTTCACTCACTTTACTCAATATTGAAAGTATTAAACATTCTGTTTATGGTTTGCTTTTAAATGCTATTATCCCACTTGGCGTTATTATTGGTCTTGTTGATTTTCAAGATATGAAAGAGTTTGTAAGCATTGATGTCAAAAACAATTATCAAGAAACAACCCAAGAAGTTAATGAAATTCAAACGGAAGATTCATTAGAAGAAAACGTTTCTTTTGATTCTACTAATGAAAGTGAAAGCAATCAAACGGAAGAATAAAGATTAATTAAACTGAACAAAAAAAGTATTCTAAATGGTGTATAGAATACTTTTTTTATTGTTTTTATTTTACTTTATAACCTGCATTTTCAATACTTTGGATGATTTCATCTTGATTGATAGCATCGACATATTCAATCGTTACATTCTTTTTATCTAAAGATGCACTGGCTTGAACAACATTTTTTATGCTCTTACAAGCATTTTCAACGTGTTCCTTACAATGATTACACATCATCCCTTCAACTTGTAACACAATGGTATTCAATTTTGTTTCCTCCTTTCTTTGCTTTTGCTGAGTTACACTTTTCTTTACTTTGAAAAAGTTTATCGTCAAAGCGTTTAAAACAACTGATACGCTAGAAATACTCATAGCCAAAGATCCAATCATAGGATTAATTTTAAAATTTGGATTGATATAATAAAAGATTCCTGTAGCAATAATGACACAAATAAAATTATAAAAGAAAGCCCAAAAAAGATTCACTTTAATAGTATTTAAAACTCTTTTACTTAAAGAAATGACATTGAGGACATCCATTAAATCATTTCTTAATAAAACAATATCACTGGATTCTAAGGCAATATCACTTCCTCCACCAATAGCAATTCCTAAATCTGCACTCGTTAAAGCTAACGCATCATTTACTCCATCGCCAACCATGGCAACAAGGTGTTTTTCATCTGTTTTTAACGACTGAATGACTTTTTGTTTATCTGTTGGATAAACCTCTGCAATTACTTCACTAACCCCGACTTCTTTAGCAATAGATTGTGCAGTTTTTTGATTATCACCCGTCAACATGATAACTTTTATTCCTCTTTTTGTTAGTTCTGCAATTGCTTGTTTAGAAGTTTCTTTAACTTGGTCTTTAATTGTAATGATGCCGACAATTTCACGATTTTTAATAATAATTAAAGGAGTTTTTCCATCTAAAGCTGCCTCATTGACAATCGAAATAATCTTTTCTTCATTAAGTTTAAAATCTTGTACCATTTTGATATTTCCAATTGCATATTCTTCTTGGTTAATTACTCCAATCATTCCTTTTCCTTCTAAGGATGAAAAAGAATCGACTTTTAATAAAGAGGCTTGATTTTCTTTGGCAAATTCAATAATGGATAAAGCCAAAGGATGTTCTGATTGATTTTCTATGGAATAGATAGCCGATAATAAATTCTTATCTTGTTTTAAATTGATAAAATCAATCACTTTTGGTTTCCCTTCTGTAATCGTTCCTGTTTTATCCAAAACGACCGTTTTAATGAGATGAGCTTTTTCTAATATGGCAGCATTTTTTATTAAAAGTCCGTTTTCTGCACCTTTTCCTGTTCCTACCATAATGGCTACCGGTGTTGCAAGGCCTAAGGCACAGGGGCAAGCAATCACAACAACAGATATTGCAAAATTTAAAGATAATTCAAAATTAGAGGAAGCAATCAAATTTATGATAAAAGTAAGTAGGGCAATACTTAAAATAATGGTAACAAATATTCCTGAAATTTTATCTGCTAATTTTGAAATTGGTGCTTTAGAATTACTGGCCTCTTCGACTAATTGAATAATCGTTGCAATAGATGTATCTTTTCCCACTTTAGTGGCACGTATTTTAATATATCCAGAATTCACAATTGTAGATGAAAAAACCATTTCTTCCTTTTGCTTAAAAATTGGCATGGATTCTCCTGTAATATTGGATTGATCAATGGATGCACTTCCTTCAACGATGATTCCATCAACAGGAATACTTGCTCCTTTTTTTACAATTACAATATCATTTTCTTTTACTTCTTCAATTGGAACTTCCACTTCTTGTTGATTTTTGATAACAATTGCTTTTTTAGGAGCTAAATCCATTAATTTAGTTAATGCTGTCGTCGTTTTCTTTTTAGAAAGAGATTCTAAATATTTTCCTAAAGAAACTAAGGTTAAAATCATTCCTGCCGATTCAAAATAAAGACTATCGTGGTAGGTGGATAAAATAGATTGATAATGAGCCAAATTGCCTTGTCCACTGATTGCGATATTAGCGATATTGGCCTGTGCATAACTAATCATAAATAATGCAAAAATTCCATATATCATAGAAGCGGTTGCCCCAATTGCAATTAAAGAATCCATATTGGGTGCTTTTTTAAACAGTTTTTTAAATCCTGATATGAAATAATTGCGATAGATGTATAAAATAGGCAAAACTAATAAAAATTGAAGGAGTGCAAAACCCATAGGATTTTGATGGTGATCTAAAAAAGCAAAAGAAGGAAAATCCCACATCATATTTCCCATAGAAAAATACATGAGAATCAATAACAAAACGCCACAAATGATTAATTTTAATAAAGCATAATCTTTTTGAGTTGCTACTTTTTCTTTTTTTTCTACTTGATTTTTTTCAAATAAAGTCGCTTTATATCCTGCTTTTTGCACTGCATTTTCTATATCTAAAATAGAGCAAACAGACTCATCATAATCCACATCCATTGTATTTTGCAATAAATTGACATGAACATTTTTGGTTCCATTGGTCTTTTCTACTGCTTTTTGCACATGTGCCTGACAAGCAGAACAAGTCATTCCTTCAATATTAAATTTCTTTTTCATCATTGAAACCTCTTAAATAATTCAATTATCTCATCAATTCCTTCATATTTTTCTTGTTGGATTTGTTCAATTAAACAGGTATGCATGTGTTGTTCTAATAAAACATTTGCAAGCCCTTTAATGGATTTGTCAATTGCAGCTAATTGAATCAAGATATCATCACAATAACGATTCTCTTCAATCATTTTTTCAATACCTTTCATTTGTCCAATCAAACGATGAAGTCGATGGATTATTGTTTTTTTTTCTTCTTTAGTGCGAACACGTTTTTTTTGTATATCCAAATGACATGAATCTTTCATATAGCATCTTTCCTCTCTCCATTATATTATACCCCGTACAGGTATTTGTCAATCCATTAAAAATTTATTTTTGTTTTTTTTTATAATAAAAAAACTTATAATGTAAATAAGGAGGAATTTTATGGCATTAATTGAAATTGCAGATTTAACAAAAACATATGGTGGAAATGATATTCCCGCCTTAGAAGGTGTCAACATTTCTTTACAATCTGGTCAAATTGTCGGTCTATTAGGTCCCAATGGTTCTGGAAAAACGACTTTGATTAAAATTTTAAACGGCTTATTACAAAGTTATACAGGAACAGTTCTCATCGATGGTCAAAAACCTGGTCCTTATACTAAATCAATCGTTTCGTATCTTCCAGATACTACTTATTTACAAGAAAATCAAAAAGTAAAAGATATTATTGCGTTTTTTGAAGATCTTTTCCCCGATTTTGACAAACAAAATATGTTACAATTATTAAAAACATTTAAAATCAGCATTCATTCCCGTTGTAAAAGTTTATCCAAAGGAAATAAAGAAAAATTACAATTAGGCTTAGTTTTATCTCGAAAAGCAAAAATTTATTTGTTAGATGAACCCATTGGTGGGGGTGACCCAGCTGCTAGAGATTTCATCATTGATACCATTTTAACCAATTATGCAAAAGATGCTCTTGTCATCATTTCAACTCATTTAATTGAAGATATTGAACCGATATGCAATTCCGTTGTCATGATAAACGAGGGAAAAATTGTTTTACAAGGCAATTGTGAACAAATTCGTCAAGAACATAATGGAGAAAGTATTAATCAAATATTTAAGGAGTTGTTCAAATGTTAAAATTATTAAAACACGATTTAAAAAGAAATTGGGAATACTTTATCATTTTTGGAATAATTATATTGGTTAGTTTCATAATCTTTCCTTTCATTTTAAATATTAATTATTCATTTGAAAATCAAAGCAGTATAAATAGTTTTTTGGGACTTTTAACTTCTTTTCTAGTTATAATTTTAATAACTACTTTTGTATGTTTTTTATCAAAAAGTTTTAGAATTATTCAAAAAACATTATTTGAACGGGAGGCTTATTTAACTTTTACTTTGCCTTATTCCAATCATAAAATCATTATTTCTAAATGTTTAACGATTTTTATTTGGTATCTTTTTTTAAGTTTTTGTTCTTTTTTAGGAATTCTTATTGCATCTTATGAAGCCAAAGCATTAACTGGCTCTGAACAATTATTTTTGTGGTTTTTACAATCAGACCTAGATGCATTATCTATTCTTTATCTTTTCCATAGTGTTTTTTCAATTTTCTTATTCATTATGATTTACTTGTTTTCATATTCAATTGTCAATACAAAATTAATTAAAAGCAAAAAAAAGACTTGGGGAGGAGTATTTATTATTTTGAATATAGGTGTTGTTTCCTTTTTATACAATATTAACTTAATTTTATTTGGAAAAAATGAATCTTTTATGTATACTCCTACAACTCTTTCTACTTCTATTAGTTTAGTTTTAACAATTGGCTTAATTGTTGGATATTACTTTTTATCTTATTATCTATTAACTAGAAAATATGAATTAGAATAAAAAATCACAATAAACATATAAAAAGATGAAAAAAACTTTTATCGTTTCTTTCATCTTTTTTTATTTGATTTATTTTTGATATTGTGGATTAAACCAGCCTAAATTTAAACGCACTTCTTTTCGCTTTACATCATCATTTTGATAACAACAACGATCAAATCCAAATAAAATAAATCCTTGATGGAAATAAAAATCAACTGCTGTTGTATTACAAGATTGTGTTTCTAATAAAAGAGCCCGATAATTGTGTTTTAAAGTTTTATTCTTTGCAAAGTCAATCAATAAACTACCAATCCCTTGTCTTCTAAAAGATGAATCCACCCATAGTTCCGTAATCAATAACCGATTAGACCAACTTTCAGGGCAAAGTTCAATTGCTGCAATGAGTTGATTTTCTTTAAAAACTCCATAAGCTTTTGCCTTTTTCCACCAAGAAGCATATAAATTATCGGGAAAATCATATTCTTTTTGAGTATGATGCACTGGTTTTAAAAACTTTTTTTCTTGATATTGATGGTTAATTCTTCTAAGTGAGATAAAATCTCAACATCATAATAGGTATTGGAAATATATTCTATAGGCAGATTAAATCCTTTCCATTTGGCTTTTGGTAAATAAACAATTTTAAAATTCATCTATCTTCACTCTTTCTTTTCTCTTCTATGCAAGGTATTTTTTATATTTAATTTGCATTCTATGGAGTAAATTTTTATTTTTTATTGATTTTTTCATCTAAAAGTTTATAAATTTCCGATTCATTTTTCTTTCCAAAAGAAAATAACGTGAATTTCATTTCGGTGTTATCATTAAGAACAATAATATAAAAATTTGTATCTACAGATAAAATATAATCCCCACGATGGAGTTTTTTATAAATTTGTTTAGTATTATTAAAAGGAATACATAATCCTGTCTTATTTTTATATTTAATTTTGGGATTAGTTGAAACATGGAAATAAAATTGTACACAATCATCTTTTATTACTATTTTACTTTTCTTTTCAACATAACATCCAAAGAAAAGAGGTAAACTCATAAGAAGAAAAGATACAAAACTAAAAATAGTGATAAATAAATCTTGTTTCAATATCATTTCGACAATAAACAAGATTATTCCACATACATTTAATAAAATAGCAATAAATAAAAATGGTAAATACGTGTTTCTTTTATAAGTTCTATCCATCTTTTTAAATCTCCTTTTAAAAATGTATTGATCCAACTTTTTTTAAAATTAGACTATTAATTTGCTTTTTTTATTCTTTTAAAAGTTCAAGACCTATTAAATCTAGAAAAAGGCAAAAATATAGCCTCGATTATGAATCCTACTTTAGACCATTTTTGGACAACTCCGATAATTAAAAAAGCCCTAAAATACTTACGTTTTTTAGGGTTCCAAAGGCAAAATAGCCTTTTAGGCTTTATTACATGGTCGGAATGATGAGATTTGAACTCACGACCCCTACCACCCCAAGGTAGTGCACTACCAAGCTGTGCTACATCCCGATTGCTATTATTATATCATATTTATTATTTGAAGAAAATACTTTTAATAGGAATTCTTATTGATATTATATAAAACAGAAATCCAGGTGTCTTTTGTTGCTCCATAATGTGTTTGGCATTTTCCTAATTTAAAATGAACAAAACCACATTTTTCTTGCACTCTACAAGATTGTATATTATCTAAAAAATGTTCACAAATAATGAAATCAAGTTTTACATCTTCAAATAAATATTGGATTACTGCCAAAACTGCTTCAGGCATTAATCCCCTTCCCCAATATTTTTTTGATAATACAAATCCTAGTTCTCTTCCTTTTAAAGCGTTAAATTCAGGTAATTCTTGTTCATTATATCTTTCTATGCCCAATGATCCAATGACTTTGTTTTCGTATTCTAATGCAAAAGTCTTTTTGTCTTCAATAAATTTTTTTAAAATTTTAGATGTTTCTTCTTTGTTTTGATGGGGTAACCAAGTGGTCATTTGACCTATATCTTCCTTTGCATATTCATAAAAATCATCTAAGTCTTTTATATCCCATGATCTTAAAGTTAGTCTTTTTGTTTTTAAAACAACTTTTGAAACATCAATTTCTTGATTCATCGGTGTTATTCTCCTTTTTTATTGATATTATCTTAACAATTTAATTTATTTCTTTCAATGATTTATTTTTCATTAAATAATATTGAAAAATGAATCATTTCATTTAAAGGAATATTCAAAATATAAAACTTATGATACAATATTAAAGAATATGTTAAAAAAGCAAAACACAAAAAAACTAAAGAGGTATTTTACGTATGAAAAATATTATTTTAGCGATTATTGAATTATTAGGTGGAATAGGGGCTTTTCTTTTAGGATTTAAGGTGTTGTCAGAAAGTATTGAAAAATTAGCCAGTGCTGGTTTAAAACGTCTCTTTAATAAAACTTCTAAAAATCGTTTTATAGGCGTTGGAATAGGGGCATTGGTTACGGCTATTATTCAAAGTTCTAGTGCTACTACTGTTATGATTGTGGGATTTGTAAATGCTGGAGTGATGAATTTATTTCAAGCCACCACAATGATTATGGGAGCCAATATTGGAACAACTATTACTGCTCAAATTGTAGCCTTGCAAAGTTTTGATATTGTTGCTTATGTCGTCATTCTCACTTTTATTGGTATCTTTATGAATATGTTAGGAAAAAAAGATAAAACTAAAACAATAGGTTTAGCCTTGGCTGGATTAGGACTTGTATTTATTTCTCTTGAAATCATGTCTGGATCCATGGAAATGATGAAAGAATCGGATAAAATAATTCAAATTTTGCAAAGTGTAAATAATCCTTTTTTATTAGTTTTGATAGGTGCGGGAATTACAGCAATTGTTCAAAGTTCGTCAGCTGTAACAACGATTTTAATTTCTATTGTTAGTGTAGGAATTACAATTGGAAAAGACCCTAATGCAGTTTTATTTGTCGTTTTGGGCACCAATATCGGCACTTGTGTGACGGCTTTAATTTCATCCATTGGAGCTTCTGTTAATGCCAAGCGGGCAAGTTTAATCCATTTACTATTTAACGTTTTTGGTAGCATCATCTTCATTATTATCTTATTAATCTGGAAAGATTTTATGGTTGATACTCTTCAAAAATGGTTTCATTCGCCAGCCACTCAAATTGCAATGTTCCATACTTTGTTTAATGTAGTGTGCACTATTCTTTTCATTGGATTTGTTCAATTTTTTGTAAAACTTTCCGAATGGATTATTAAAGATAAAAAAGAAGTTAAAAAGACATCCTATCTTGATGAACGTTTTATTCTCACTCCTGGAATTGCAATTAATCAAGCCATTAAAGAAACTGTGTTACTTGGCGAACTAGCAATGAATACTTTAGATTTAGCTATTACAAAATTTATCGATAGAAACATTCTTTCAGAAGAAGAAATAAAAGAAAAAATATCGGATATTGAAATCATCAATCGAGAAATTATTACTTTTTTAGTTAAAGTCTCTGCTCAAGATGTGACAATGGAGGATGAAAAAACTATTTCTGCTCTTCATCACAGTTTAAATGACTTCATTCGTGAAGCAGAAATAGCAGACAATATGCTAAAATACACACGTTCGGCTATCAATAATAATATTGAATTTTCAGATTCTGTTTACGAATCCATTAAAAAACTTCAACAAATGTTAAAAGAGCAATTTGCTAATGTAAAAAAGATTATGTTAGATGCTGATTATAGTTTATTAGATAATGTAAAAAGTTTAGAGGATGAAATTGATAATATGCGAAATCAGTTAATCAATAGTCATATCAAACGTTTAGAAGAAGGAAAATGTAAACCTCAAAGCAGTGGTATTTTTATCAATTTAATATCTAATTTAGAAAGAGCAGGAGATCATTTAGATTATATTGCAAATACAATGGCGAATTTATTTGTGAAACTTTAAAAAAATTCCGTTACAAAAGGTTAATAAAAAACTTCTAAAATTAAAGTAAGGCCGTTAACCAAAAAACTAAAATTTATTATAAATATGCAAAATAAAAAGACTGTTAAATCCATAGATTTTTCAAATCTTAGGTTTTACAGCCTTTTTTGTTTTGGAAATTGAATAACAAATGTATTTTTCCTTTAGAAAGATTTTCATTATTTTTTATTGCTTGATAATAAAAATAGTTATCAATAATATCTGAAGCTCTAATTAAATAATATTTTTTTGAATTACATAACTTTAATTCTAACCTTTCCATTTTTGGAAAAATAGATGGGAAATACGCTCCATGATTTTTAAGAAATGGAATAAAAATAAGAGATGTCGCTGATATTTTAAGACATAGTAAAATAGAAGCTACAGAAAACTATTATGTATCTATCAGTAAAAGAGGCAAGCAAAAAATTCGAAAAAACGATTAAATCAAATGTCATTGATAAAATTATAAAATACGAATGAAATTTAGTCTTATATCATTGACTAAAACTACCGACAACGGTATAATATTACATAGAGGTGCATTATTATGAAATTTATGACTACTAAAGAAGCTGTAAAAAAATGGAATATAAGTGAAAGACGAATAAGGCAACTATTACAAGATGGTAGAATTGAAGGAGCTGTTAAAAATGGAAATACTTGGAATATTCCTATTGATGCTATAAAACCTGTTGATAAAAGAATTTTAAAACCAAACAATAGTGATTTTATTATTGAACTACCAGATAATTTTTTTGATGAAGTAGATGAATTAAAGAAAGAATTAGATAGAAAAAGACCAATTCCAAAAGAAACTTTAAGATCGTTAGAAGAATCAATTAATCTTGAATGGACATACAATAGTAATGGTATAGAAGGTAATACTTTGACATTACGTGAAACACAAATAGTGTTAGAAGGAATTACAGTTGGTGGGAAAACGATAAGAGAGCATTTAGAGGCTATTAACCATGAAAAGGCTATTTTGTATTTAAATGATTTAGTAAAAGAAAACAACCCAATTACTGAGTGGAATATCAAAAGTATTCATCAATTAGTTTTAAAAGATATAAATGATGAAAATGCAGGAAGATATAGAAGAGAGAATGTTACTATAAAGGGTGCTACTCATATTCCTCCTGATTATATAAAAGTTCCAGAATTAATGGAAAAGTTAATTTTGAATTATGAAAATTGGAAAAAGTACCATTCAATTATCCATGCTGCTCTATTACATGGGGAATTGGTTAAAATTCATCCTTTTGTGGACGGCAATGGTAGAACTTCAAGGTTGCTTATGAATTTAGATTTAATGAATCACGGATATAACCCAGTAATAATTAAAAAAGAAGATAAATTAGAGTATTATGAGGCATTAGATAAAGCTCATACAACTAGCAATTATACAGATTTTATTAAATTAATAACTAAGTTAGAGATAGAAATTTTGAAAAAATATTTAAAATTACTATAATAATTGTGCAAAATGGCTAGATTTATATTTTCAAAACAAAGATCCTGGATAAAAGAGATGATTTAATGTCATTTAGACAAACTATAATTGATGAAATGTTAAAAATATCTTATAGGGAAAAGATTCAAAATATAACAAATGCAAATAAACTATATAATTTATAAAATTTTATGCCCAAAACTAGTCAAAAAGCATTTTATAAATATAAAAAAGCCCTAAATTTAGGACTTTAAAGGCAAAATAGCCTTTTCGTATGCTTTAAATGGGGCGGATGATGGGGATCGAACCCACGAATGTCTGGTTCACAGCCAGATGTGTTAGCCACTTCACCACATCCGCCATCAATGGGCGTATTTTATTATACACATTTCTTTTTCATTTGTAAATAAAAAAAAACATATTTTTTAGCACTCTTGTGTTGACATTGCTAAAAAACGAGGTATAATATAATTAGCACTTGAATATAATGAGTGCTAAGAGGTGATATTTATGGATATGATGCAAGATTATTCAAAAGACCCAAATGTTTTAGAAAAATTTGGTAGAAATATTATTGAAGAAGTGAAAAAAGGGAAGATTGACCCTGTAATCGGACGAGATGAAGAAATTCGTGAAATTATTAAAATTTTATCTCGTAAAACAAAAAACAATCCTGTCTTAATTGGAGAACCAGGAGTTGGGAAAACAGCCATTATAGAAGGTTTGGCTACTAGAATCGTAAAAGAAGACGTTCCTCAAGGCTTAAAAGGAAAAATTATTTACGAACTGGACATGGGTGCCCTTGTAGCAGGAGCAAAATTTCGTGGTGAATTTGAAGATCGTTTAAAAGCTGTTTTAAATAAAGTAAAAGAATCCGAAGGAAAAATCATCATGTTTATTGATGAAATCCATTTGATAGTTGGAGCTGGAAAAGCAGAAGGTGCATTAGATGCTGGAAATATGTTAAAACCTATGCTTGCTAGAGGAGAATTGCACTGTATTGGTGCAACAACTTTAAATGAATATCGAAATTACATAGAAAAAGATGCTGCACTAGAAAGACGATTCCAAAAAGTTAAAATTAATGAACCAACAGTTGAAGATACTATCAGTATTCTTAGAGGTTTAAAAGAACGATTCGAAACATTCCACGGGGTAAAAATTACTGATAATGCACTAGTCAGTGCAGCAGTTTTATCCAATCGTTATATTACTGATCGTTTTTTACCTGATAAAGCGATTGATTTGATTGACGAAGCTTGTGCTTCTATTCGAATTCAAATGGATTCTATGCCTACAGAATTAGATGAAATTTCAAGAAAAATTACTCAATTAGAAATTGAAAAAACTGTTTTAGTCAAAGAAAAAGATTCGTTAAGCAAAGCAAGATTAGAAAAGATTGTTGAAGAATTAGAAGATTTAAAAAAACAAGAATCAGATTTAAAATCTAGATGGCAACAAGAAAAAGATGAAATCAGTCATACAAAAAAATTAAAAGAAGATTTAGAAAAAGCTCGCTTTGAATTAGAAACTACTTTTAATCAAGGAAATTATGCTCGTGCCGGAGAATTACAATATAGTATTATTCCAAAATTAGAAGCAGAATTAAATCAAGAACGCTCATCAAAAGATCGCATTTTGAGCGAAGTCGTCGATGAAAATAACGTGGCAGAAGTGATTTCTAAATGGACACACATTCCTGTAGCAAAACTTGTCAAAGGAGACCGTGAAAAACTCTTAAATTTGAAAGAAACATTACAAAAAAGAGTCATTGGACAAGATGAAGCGTTACAATTAGTCAGTGATGCGATTATTCGCCAAAGAGCCGGAATTAAAGATCAAAACAAACCTATTGGTTCCTTCCTTTTTTTAGGCCCTACTGGCGTTGGAAAAACAGAAGTTGCAAAAAGCTTAGCTGAAACTTTGTTTGATAGTGAAAGTCATATTGTAAGAATTGATATGTCCGAATATATGGAACGTCACTCTGTTTCTCGTTTAATTGGTGCTCCTCCTGGATATGTCGGTTATGATGAAGGAGGACAATTAACGGAAGCCATTCGTCGAAATCCTTATTCTATTGTTTTATTCGACGAAATTGAAAAAGCCCATCCAGAAGTATTTAATCTTCTCCTCCAAATATTAGATGATGGTCGAATTACAGATTCCCAAGGAAGAACTGTGGATTTTAAAAATACAATTATTATTATGACTTCTAATTTGGGTAGTGAATACTTATTAGAAGAAAGCAATGATGCAATACAAAAAGTCAACCAATTATTACATCAAACTTTTAAACCAGAGTTTTTAAATCGTATCGATGAAATCATTACATTCCATCCTCTACATAAAGATGTTCAAATTAAAATTGTAGAAAAAATGCTTGATGATTTAAAACAAAGACTTGCCGAAAATGAAATTGAAGTTCAATTTAGTGACCGTATTAAAGAATATATTATTGAACAATCATTTAATTATGAATTTGGAGCTCGTCCTATTAAACGGTTTATTCAAAAAAATATTGAAACCTTTTTAGCTCATTCAATTATACAAAATGATTTAGAACCAAAAAAACAATACACTTTAGATTATGAAAATGATCAATGTGTATTAATTCAAGAATAAAGGCTTAATGCCTTTATTTTTTTGTGATTTAAAATAAAAAAAATCCCTAAAGCATCAACACTTTTAGGGTTTATCTATAAGGAAAAATCCTTTTTTCTACAATCTATGGTGGGACCAAAAGGAGTTGAACCTTCGACCTCACCCTTATCAGGGGTGCGCTCTAACCAACTGAGCTATGGTCCCATACAGCATTGTAGATTTTATCATGATATAATTAATTTGTCAATAAAAAACGAAACAAAAATATCATTTATTTTACATGAGTTTCTAAATAAGCGACGATATCTTTTACTCTTAACAAGCCTTTAACATCATCATCTTGTACAGAAATTCCAAATTCATCTTCTAATCCCATAATTACTTGCATAACTGATAAACTATCTGCATGTAAATCTTCAATAATATTTGATTCCATAGTGACTTGATTTTCATCAACACCTAATTCAGCTACTAATACTTTTTTTACTCTTTCAAACATTTTCTTTCCTCCTAAAATTTCATTTTTATTGTACTCAATTTTCTATGAATTGTCAATTCATCATCACAAGAGTAGAATCCTTCATTTTTTCTTTAATATATTCTAGATATTTTTTATATTTTTGTTCATTTAAAACAATGAATTGCGCATCTTTGGAAGCCTCTTTTAAAATAGCATAATCTTCAATTAAATTGGCTATTTTAAAATTCGTTATGCCACTTTGCTTTAAGCCAAACAATTCTCCTGGACCTCTTCTTTTTAAATCGTATTCTGAAATCTTAAAACCATCATCATTTTGCGATAAAAATTCCAATCTTTCGATTGTTTCTTCATCTTTTGAATCACTGCATAAATAACAATACGCTTTTTCTCCTAATCGTCCGATTCGACCGCGTAATTGATGCAACTGAGCCATTCCAAAACGTTCAGCACTTAAAATAACCATTCGATTTGCCAAAGGAACATGAACACCCACTTCAATTACGGTAGTAGAAATTAAAATCCTTGCATCACCCGATAAAAATTCATTCATAATTCGATTTTTTTCCTCTGCTTTTAATTTGCCATGCAAAAAAACACTTTTAAAATCAGGAAATAAAGTTTGCACTTTTAAAAAAACATCTTCGACATTTTGGATTTCTAATACACTTTCTTCAATAGATGGGCAAACAATATAAATTTTTCCCTCTGTTTCCTGCAAATACATTTCTAATTCTTTTTTTAACACTTGTATTTGGTTCGTTGGAATGTATTGAGTTATCACTTGCCTTTTTTGGTATGGGAATGTAGCAATAGTAGATACATCCATGTCTAAATATAAAGTAGAAGCAAGTGTTCGTGGAATAGGTGTAGCACTCATATACAATACGTCTACTTGATTTCCTTTTTCCTTTAATTTTAAACGTTGATTGACACCAAAGCGATGTTGTTCATCTATTACTGCTAATCCTAAATTATGAAAAAGAATTTTTTCTTGAATCAAGGCATGTGTCCCAATCAAAATTAAAGGCTGATTTTCAGCAAGTTTTGCAATTACTTTTTCTTTTTCTGCTTTAGTTTGATTGCTTACAAGCAAATAAACTGGGATAGAAAGAGGTTCCAATATTTCTTTAAAAGTCAAGTAATGTTGCCTTGCCAAAATATCGGTAGGCGCCATCAAAGCTCCTTGATAATTAGCCGAATAATTGGCTACTAATGCAAATAAAGAAACAATTGTTTTTCCACTTCCAACATCGCCTTGAACTAATCGATTCATATGATTATTACTTTGAAGATCATTTAATATTTCTTTTAAAACCGCTTTTTGATCTACACTTAAAGAAAATGGAAGTTGATTCAACACTTTTCTTAAAAGATCTTTATTCCAAATTTTATTGGGTTTATTTCCTTGACTTTGCAAAATTTTTCTTTTTAAAGTTCCTAAAGTACAAAAGTTTAAAAATTCTTCATATTTTAAATAGCGTCTTGCTTGATGAAGTTGATTTTCATTTTCAGGAAAATGAATGTATTGTAAACTCTTCTTTAATGAAATCAGTCGATATTTTGAAATAAAATCTTGAGGAATATTATCAATAATTTCTTCATTTTGCACCATTTTTATTGCCCACTTCATAAAGTTTTGAAACGTTTGGACCTTAATAGATTGTGGCAAAGAATAAACAGGAACCCATTGTTCATGATTTAAGTAGCCTACAAAAAAATTTGAAGCAACTAGTTCTAATTTATAAGCGTTAAATTTACCCGTAACTACGATGTTTGTTCCTTTTTTTAAAATTTGAGACCATCTCATGCGATTAAACAAATGGATTGTAATTTCTTTGTTTTGATAAAGAATTGTAAAAGTTGTCTTACATTTTTTATATCCATACATTTGTGTCTTGATTTCGGAACAAATAGGACCTTGAATGGTTATTTTTTGCTCATGCTCTTTTAAAGATAAGGAAGAGAGACATAAATGATCATATCGATAAGGATAATACCTTAAAAGCGAAAAAAGAGAATCTAAAGATAATGATTCTAAAATTTCTTTACGTTTTGGTGTCAGCTTATATATAATCATTGAAACCCCACCTTTTAAAAAAACCGGATTCAATCCGGTTTCATTATTCTACAGAAAGTAATAAGTAATAAACCGGTTGATCTCCCTGATTTATTTCTACTTCTACTTGTTTATACTTTTCATTAATATATTTTTTTATGGCATTGACATGTTTTTTAGCAATATCAGAACCGGTTAAAATAGTCACAATTTCTGAATCATAGCCCATCATTGCATCAATTAAAGCACAAGAAACTTTGACAATATCTTTACTAGCACTGATAATTTTCTTTTCTTTAATGCCAATATAGTCTCCTGATTTAATGGTTACGCCGTTTAAACGAGAATCACGAACAGCATAAGTCACTTGTCCACAAGTCACCCGTTTAATGGCTGCCATCATTTCCACAATATTATCATCAATTTCACATTCAGGATTAAATCCCATAAAAGCTGTGATTCCTTGTTGAATGGAAGTAGTAGGAACAACTTTAGCGATAATTCCTTCTTTATTTAAAATATCGGCTGCTTGTCTAGCAGACATGATAATATTAGAATTATTTGGTAAAATAATGACTGATTCTGGATTCAACTTTCTAATTTCTTTTACAAAGTCTTCAATAGAAGGATTCATCGTTTGTCCTCCGCTGATGACAATATCTGCTCGTAGATCTTTAAATATTTTAGTTAATCCTTTACCCACAGCAACAGTAACAATTGCTTGTTTTTTTCTTTCTTTTTTAGCTTTTTTAATGCCTTCGTGTTGCACATCCATATTTTCAATCTTTAAAGTATAAAATTCACCATATTGTTGGGCGAAATCTAATACTTTTCCTGGAGTTAAAGTGTGCACATGAACTTTTACTAAATTTTCATCTTGAACTAATACAATTGAGTTTCCTATTGATTCTAAAAAGCTTTGTAATTCATCTTTGTGGAATTCCTTTTTTTCTTCTCCTTCGTTTAGGTTCAAAATAAATTCAGTACAATATCCAAAATCATCTTCTTTATCTTCAATTGGTTCAAATAAAACATTTTTTGTCGAAGTTTGTTGTTGTTCATTTAAAGAGATGACATCTCCTTTTAAAGCAGATAAAAATCCTTCTAATATTTTTAAAATACCCGCTCCTCCAGAATCAATGACATTTGCTTCTTTTAAAACAGGCAATAGGTTTGGTGTGTTTTCTAAAGATTGGCTTGCTTGCTTCACCATTAATTCCATTGCTTCTTCAAAGCTAACTTTTTTATGTTCATTTAAAAATTGTAATAAAGCTTCAGAACTTTCCCGAATGACAGTAAGCATTGTTCCTTCAACAGGTTTTAAAACTGCTTTGTAGGCTTTTTCTTTCCCACTTTGAAATGCCATAGCAAAGTCCATTAAATTGAGTTTTTCTTTTTCTTTTATCGCATCGCCAAAACCCTTAAAAATTTGAGACAAAATAACTCCTGAATTTCCTCTCGCCCCTAATAATAAACCTTTTGAAAATGTTGTAGCTAACACTCCAACGTTATTTTCTTCAATAGGTTGAATTTCGTTTATACCACTTTGAATGGTCATCATCATATTTGTACCCGTATCTCCATCTGGAATAGGAAATACGTTTAAAGCATCGACTTCTTTATAATGGTTTGATAAATTATTTGCTCCTGAAATAAACATCCATTTCAGATCAGCCATATTTAATGTATTCATTTTATTGACTCCCTTTAGAGATTATTTTTTATTTTTAACAGGCAAATACCAAAAGCCCTGACTTATTTTACAATATTTTAATACTGATTGCAACTTTTTTTTAGTCTATGCCTTTTTATTTCACTTATTTTTTAAAATATAGTTGAAAAAAATAAATTTTGATGATATGATATATAGGCACGAATTATAAGGAGGTCTTACCATGGCAAGAGTTTGTGAATTATCTGGAAGAGGTACTCTAAGTGGAAATAAACGTTCTCATTCTATGCGCGCTAGCAAAAGAAAATGGAAAGTCAATCTACACAAAGCAACAATTGTTGTTAACGGGCAAAAAGTTAGAGTTAAAGCTTCAGCTAGAGCTTTAAGATCACTTAATAAAGTTCAATCAACTATCAATTAATTTGTTGTAGTAGATTTAACACTCTAGCATAGAGTGTTTTTATTTCTTATTCACACATATTTTTATATGTGTATTTGTCTCGTTAGCTCAGTTGGTAGAGCAGCTGACTCTTAATCAGCGGGTCAAGGGTTCGAGTCCCTTACGGGATACCATTGTTTTAAAATCTTAGGTCATTTTTTCCTTTAAAGCTCTAAAAAATATCATTATTTTAGGGCTTTTTTTGTTGTTTGAAATTTATTTCAAAATTTGACATATTAACTTTCTTTTTTCATTATGCTATGATTTTTTTGAGGTGTTAAAAATGAGTTTAACGATAAATATCTATTATAAAGGTGAAAATGGTAACGCTAAAAAATTTGTAAAAGAAATGATGGAAAGTGGTCTAGTGAAAAAAATAAGAAATGAAGAAGGCAATTTAAAGTATGAATATTATTTTCCAATGGAAGATGATGAAACTGTCTTACTAATTGATAAATGGAAAGATCAAAATGCTTTAGATATTCATCATCAATCTAAAATGATGAAAGAAATAATAAATTTAAGAGAAAAATATCATTTAAGTATGAAAATTGAAAAATTCAATGAAATGATATAAAAAATATTCAAACTTAATAGATATTAAAAAAGCAATAAATGCTATTGTAATAACATTTTATTTTAAACATTTTGTGAAATTAAAAACAAAAAAATCTATTTTTAGGAATAGATTTTTTTTGAGTTTACATTAAAACTTTTTATTATTTATGATATAATTTAAATATGGAGGCATGGCGAAATTGGTAAACGCGCTATCTTCAGAAGGTAGTATCAATCGATGTGTGAGTTCAAGTCTCATTGCCTCCACCCTTAGTAAGATAAAAAATGCCAAATTTTACCACTTAAAAAAACAACAAAAAACACTCTCAAATTTCAATATGCTTATGTGGCGCAACAGGTAGCGCGCAGCCTTGGTAAGGCTTGAGGTCATGAGATCAAGTCCCCATCATAAGCTCCATTCATAAAACCCTTGAAGCCCTAGTAAAATAGGCACTTTCAGGGGTTTTCTTTATTACTTTAATTTTACAATTTTTTCATCAAAAAAACCATTTGCTGTCAAATTATTCACATCTCAAAATCTTTTTCTTTCTTTTCTCTTTTAGTCTTTCAAGTTCATTAATCCTTTGTTCAATTTCTTCATCGGTCATATCATATTTGGAAAACTCCTCGGCTTGTTCTTTTTGCTTTTCTTGAAATTTTTGTGTTAAATCTATCAGTTGCTTCCCTTACATAATCGCTATTTACAGAGTTATAAACCATGATTGTTGTTTTCACATCTCTATGTCCTAAAAGTTGTTAAATTACTTTTGGGTTCTCGTTCATTTCAAAAAGCATATTTGAAAATGTGTGCCTTAATCCGTGAAAGTGAATATTGAATTTTTCTAGTCCATTTCTTCTCTTAAATCTATCAAATATCTTTCTAGTTCCCGAATAAGTCCTATAACTTCCATCATCATTTGCAAACACAAAAGACAAGGGAGATGTCAAAGAAGCTGTCACATCAGTGCTAGTTTGTTCTCTATCATTCTGCTTGTCTTTCCATTGTTTTAAAGTTTCTATAACAATATCAGCAACAGGTATTTCTCTTACACTACAAGTTGTTTTCGTATCGCCAATAACTGTTATTCGGTCTTTAATATTGCCTTGTTCGTCAAACTTAGGCACTTGCGTAATTGCTCTTTCAACTTTTATTGTTTTGCTGATAAAGTCTATGTTTTTCCATTTTAGAGCAAGCGCCTCGCCAATACGAAATCCAACAAACATAAGAGTAATGCAAAGCGGTTTGATGAAATTTGCTTCATCTTTGTTTAATGCGTTTAAAAATTTATCTCTTATCTCTGGTGGCATTGCTTTATATTTTTCATCATCGTTTGCTTGATAAATATTCCTTTTATTTTTAATTTTTATTTTAAGTGTAGGATTGACAAGTATCCATTTGTTATCAATTGCATATTCAAAAAATTGATTTAAAAGATGTTTACATTTTTTGACAATGTCATTGCTATAGCCTTGTTCCATTAAATTATTGACTAATTTTTGTATAGCATAGTTATCTATTTCATACACTTTCATTTTACCTATTAGTGGAGCAATATGCAATTTAAAATTTCTAATATTGCCTTCAAATGTTCTTGGGCTTACAGCACTCTTTTTGAAAGTCATAAGATTCTCAAACATTAAACTTTCTAAGTTTGTTTGTTCAACTAAATCATACGAATTACTTTTCATCCTTCCACTAATTTCAGAAAGTTTTTTAACTATTTCCGCTCGAGATTTTCCATAAATTGTTTTTCGTATAATCTTCCCATTTTCATCATAGCCAATCGTTAGTACTCCGTCCCATCGACCATCACTTCTTTGAAAAATTGAACCTTCATTGTTTGCTCTACGAGTTCTCTTGACTGCTTTCTTTTTAGCCATTAGCGCACCTCACTTTGAGAGCCCGAGAGTGTTAGCCAAGTAACAAAATTAAGAACACTTACAACTTGTCTTTTGCCTAGTTTTGTTGTAAAAAAAGTTTTGCTTCTCATAAGATTTCTTACATTATCTCTTCCAAGTCCAGTAATTTTGATAAGGTCTTCACAGTCTAAAAAGTCTTTGCCATATTTTAAAGAAATTTTATTCACTTCGCTTCGTATAAGTTCGTTTAAGTTTATTGCATTATTCATTTAAGTCCTCCTGAAGATTAAAATTTCTTTTTTATGTTTAATTAAAAATTTCTATTCATTTCTTTCTATTTTTAATTTTCGACTTTCTAAACTGTGATATAATTACAAAAAGGCAAAGTGGGTGTCCCACTTGTGCAAAAAGCGAAATGAATCAAAAGTGAAACATTGAGATTTTGGGGTGAGTCAAAAAAGTCCTTTATTTATAAGGCTTTTAGGGCTCTCCAACAAAATTTTGATTCCATTTCTTATCCCGCTTCTTCTAAATTCTTTTGAAAATCTTTACATCTTGTTATATTTTCGACAAACTTCCTCCTTTTTAGTTTTAGATTTTGAGTTTTTAATTTAATTTTACATTTCGCACCTCCTTTTAAATGATTTTACTATTCTCGCATTATCACCATTTGATAATGCGGAAAAATTTAATAAGAAAAAATATCTCTGCTTCTGCAAAGATATTAGTCTCTCTACTTATATAACTACAAAAAATTGCTAATCGTGGGGTCATATTAAACAATTTTCTAAAAAAAATTTTAAAATTTTTACACAACAAAAAAAAGAAGTAAGCAAAAACTTACTTTTTTAAAACAATAATTATTTGATTTATTAAGTTTCTATTTGTAAAAACTTTCTCTTTATTTTCAACTTTTATAAATATTTTTATATAAAATTTGGTTATTAATTTCCTTTTATCATTTATATCAGTCAGAAGAAGGGTAGAGTCAATAATTTGCAATAACCCATTATACATCTAAACAAACTTAATGTCGTCTAATTTTTCTGCTTTTACTTTATTCCTTTATTTCTTTATTATTCGTTCACTGCCTTTGTATTTGGAATGCTTTTATACATTTATTACAAAAAAACTAATTATTCCCACAAACAATCTATAGTTATAATGGTTACTGGCATTCCAACAATTTGAACATCAAATTTTAAACTTGGAACTACCATTGTTTCTGCGTTATGTATTCTAAAACTAAACTGCCATCCACAATCCATATAAAGCTCTAATGTGTTTGTGCTATTAAGTTTAAAATCAAAACCTACAATTCTTGTTGGCAATTCTGCAAGAGGGATAAATATTTTAGGTTTTATTGTTCTAGTTGATTGATTTAATGTTCCATGCATATTGTATGATTGTATTCTAGTTGTCTTCTTTGCATCTATACTAATCACTTTATAAAAATCGAACTCACCTAATAAGTATTCAACCATTTTCTCTGGAATTGTTTTATCTTCTTTATAAGAATTTAAAATTTCGTTTTTAAAAGCTGTTAGCAATGGAACATACACTTGTTTATCTTTTGATGGAAGTTCATTCCATTTGGTTCGTTTCTGCTTTAAATTTTCAAGCATTGCAAAAACAGGTTTAACTTCATTCCAATATGTTGCTGAGCAAGGAACATTAAACCACTTTTTGCCAAAGTCCAAATTCTTTGCTAATCTGCTATGTTTTACGGCAAAATGATTATGTTTTATACTTAATCCTATTTGCCATTCAATATTCGTACGGGATATAACAATGTCTCTAACATCTCCTTCTTTGCCTTCACTACCGGTTTGTATTTTTAACGTTAATAAATCATTGGTTCCATTTCAAAAATTGTAGATACGACAGCATTTGCACTTTCAATCAATAATGTTTTTAACTCACTATTTATCAAATTCCAAGCATGTTCATCAGCCATCAAAGCTGAATTTTTTACTATCTCAGATTTACGATATTTATTTATTTCGTTGTTTAAAGTGTTTATGCAGATATACTCTTAAGCTCTACCTTGATTATTGCTTTGAATACTCATACTTTACTCCTTATCTTCTAAAACTTTTTTAATCGCTAATGCAATTTCATACGCCAAATTAACAGGGGCAGCATTACCAATTATTTTATAAGCGTTATCAATTTTATTGTAAATAAATTTAAAGTCATCAGGAAAACCTTGAATTCTTGCAACTTCTCTAATAGTCATCCTTCTATAAAGATATTCTTTACCACTTTCAAACTCACATCTATTCAATCCAACTTTAATCAGTTTAGGAGCTTGTGGATGAATTTGACACTGTCTTCCAGAAGCTTGTACAGTAAATGCTTGTTCGTCCCATGATTTTACTCTATTTCTGCTCATAAACATAGGAGAATATGCACCAACAAAATATTCATTATTATTTACCGCCTTTGGATTATGATAGTTTTTATCTTCAGCTGGAACAGCTGTATCTTTTAAGTCCCATAATATTTTGCGTAATGTAATTTTCTTATTATCATCTTTTGTTGAACCTTCTGGAAATTTAAAATCAATCTTTAGGTCGTTTCTAAATCCAATATAAAAGACTCTTTTCCTTTCTTCGGCAACACCGTAATCTTTTGCATTTACCAATGTCAAAGACACATCATAGCCACAATCTTTAAAAAGTTTAATAAAGTTATCAAGTTATCAACTATTTCTTTATGTTTTTTTGATAGCATTCCACTTACATTTTCAGCTAAAATGAATTTTGGTTTTAAAATTTTTAGTAATCGTATATATTCAAAAAATAATTGACCACGACTATCATTTATTCCTCTCATTGCTCCTGCTTCAGACCAAGATTGGCAAGGTGGTCCACCAATAATACCATCTATATCTTTTGGTAAATCTTCTTCTTTTATATTTTTTATATCACACTCTAATAGTTGTGTCTTTGGATGATTAACCTTAAATGTTTCCCAAATTGTTGGGTCGAATTCATTTGCTACGGGTATTTCAAATCCAGCCTTTTCAAATCCTAAATCTAATCCGCCACAACCACTAAATAAACTTAAAATTTTCATAAGTATTTCCCTTTAATAAGATATAGGTGTATTATATCATAAATTTAACAAATTTGCATTGCTTAATATTAAAAATTTTATTTTTTATCCCAAATACCATATCCCCAAATATAATTTGCCATGTTGTAAGCATTATTAATTGCTTTTTGAGTTAGTAAACAAATTTTCTTTGGTCTATCAAATTGGTCAATAATTCCTGTATCTTTCAATTTTTTATACACATTAATTCTGTTAGAAACATTAAATGTCCATAAATGTAATTGATGAATTTCATTTACCAAAATATAAAAATCTTGTAAGTTTTGTTGTGCTTCATAAAAATTTAACCCAGCATCAACCAAAACTGCAAGCTCCTTTTTCTTATCTTCAGATAAACCCCTAAGTTCCTTTATATCATATACGACTTGTCTTGGCTTCATCAAATTACCAGTTGCATATCCTTCTTTGTGGTCAACATATTTTGATTTATTTATCTCATCTTCATATGCGCTATCCACTTTATTAATAAGCCTAAACAATATCTTATCATGTGGGAAATAATCAATAGTGATTTCATTTGGTAAGTTTTTTCTGCATTCAACATATACAGAGTTTAATTGTCTTTTCATTTCGTTAATTAATTGTTTGAAAGATTGATAATAAGTGCTTCTATAATTTTCATCTATATGAGCTGAATTTTTATCTCTTTCGTAATAAATCTGTTTAATGTGCTCTCTATGTTCTTTCCATTCTGTTCTATATTTATGTTCTTTAGAATTTTCTATTCTATTTTTATCCAAAAAATCATCAACTACAACACAACAATTTATGTAAAAGTGGTCTCTAATCCTGTCAACATACTCTTTTCTTAACGGCATTGGAATTTTAAATAAATTTTCATCAATATACATCATACTATCAATATCTTTTTTGGCATAAATAAAGTGCTTTGCAGATTCCCATTCAGTCATAACTTTTCTCCTTTAATGTATATAATTATACAATAAATTCCTAATTTTACATAATTAATACAACTAAAAGATTGTTTTGTATTTATAATAAGCGAAAAAAGTTTTATATTGTTTTAGGCAGTTCAAAAGCAACCAAGTTTAGTAAAAACATCACATTTGCTGTCAATTGCTGTCATTTTTTATTATCAAAAGACAGCAAATATTTTCTTATATTGCTAAAACCCTTTATTTTCCTAATATTTTTGTCCATAGAGCACACACTCTATTTTGCTAGAACCCGACCTTAGTAAAGAAAAAAGACTGATGTTATATAAATTATTACAAAAAAGAAGGGATAAAATAATTGGAAAATATAAAGTGATTACTTTATATGGTAGCACTAAATTTAAAAAAGAATTTCTACGAGAACAAAAAAGATTGACTTTAGAAGGAAATATTGTTTTATCTGTTGGATTTTTTGAGTATAGTCAAGAAGATGAAAGGTTTAAAAAAGACACTAAAAAAATGCTTGATGATATGCATAAAAGAAAAATAGATATGGTTGATGAAATTTTTGTCATAAATAAAAATGGATATATTGGTACAAGTACAATTTTTAAAATAGAATATGCACTAAAAACAAACAAAAAAGTGAATTTATATGGAAAAAAATAATTCATTTGATTGACGTTTTATTCAAGATTAAAATATATCTATATACAAAATATTTAAAGGACATAATTTTTAGTTTTATATTTTTAAAAGGTTTACAAATTAACCTTTTTTATTTTTTAACTTAATGGTTTTTGAATAGACATTTTTTTTAAAATTCAAACATTTTTTATTGTAAATTGACTCATTTTTTTATATGATATTTTTGTGCTAAAGGAGAGGATTTGTATGGGCAAAAGAAAAGAAAATTTATTTTCCGATTTAGATTCTCAATCAAAAGAAACGAGCATACAAGACTTATTAGAAGACCAAGAAGAAATTTTTTGGGAAGGAAAACCTAAAAAAAGTGCCTACATTTTAGGAGCCGTTGTTAAAATGCTCCCCATTGTACTCATTTGGTTGCTTTTTGATGGAGCCTTTATTTATCTAATTTGCCGTTTTGCTAAATCCTTAGGCGCTTTTATATGGGTTTTAATTGTCTTTTTTATTTTACATTTAGCCCCTGTTTGGATTTGGCTAGCTAATATCATCACCTCTAGTTTACAACATAAAAACATTCAATATGTCATTACAAACAAGAAAATTATTATTCGTAGTGGAATTATTGGAATTGATTATAAATCCATTTATTTTTTAGAAATTGGTGGAATCCGTTGCCATGTCAATTGGTTAGATAAACTTTTAAAAGTTGGCGACATTTATATTAAAGGACCTTATCAATCTGTTGTTTTACATGATTTAACAAAACCTTATGAAATTGCTGCTCGTTTAAATCAAATGGTTGTCGATATTCAAACCGATATGCATTATCCAAACGAATTACGACCAACTATCAATCAAGGATATCAAACCAAATATCGTAAATAATTTGGTTGATATATAAAAATATTTTTAAAGGGGGAAACAAAAAATGAGTAGAAAAGTAGGAACGGTATCAATGGGAGTCAGAGCTCCAATTATTAAACAAGGAGATCCTTTAGCTGATATCGTCACGGAGACCATTTATGATCTTACTAAAGAAGGAATCGTTTTGCACGATAAAGATGTCGTTGCTATCACGGAAGCAGTTGTCGCACGTAGTCAAGGAAATTATGCTACTATTGAGCAAATTGCGGCTGATGTTGCTTTAAAATTTGAAGACAAAACAGTAGGAGTAATTTTTCCAATATTAAGTCGAAATCGTTTTTCGGTCTGTTTAAAAGGAATTGCAAAAGGAATCAAAAAAATGATTTTAATGCTCAGTTATCCTTCCGATGAAGTAGGAAATCATTTAATTGATTTAGATCTTTTAGACCAAAAAAAAGTCAATCCATGGACTGATGTGTTAACTTTAGAAGATTATAGACGTTTATTTGGCTATCAAAAACATTACTTTACTGGCGTAGATTATGTTGATTTTTATAAAAATTTAATTGAAGAACAAGGTTGTGAAGTACAAATTATTTTTGCAAATCAACCACAAGCGATTTTAAATTATACACCTTATATTTTAACTTGTGATATTCATTCAAGAGAAAGAACAAAAAGAATTTTAAAAGAACAAGGTGCACAATTAGTATATGGTCTAGATGACATTTTAAAACAACCCATCAACCAAAGTGGTTGTAATCCTCAATATGGCTTATTAGGTTCTAACAAAGCCACAGAAACTTCCGTCAAATTATTTCCTACTCATTGTCAAGAATTTGTTTTAGAAGTGCAAGCAAAGTTAAAACAAAAAACTGGTAAAACCCTTGAAGTAATGGTCTATGGAGATGGTGCATTTAAAGATCCTGTGGGTAAAATTTGGGAATTAGCCGATCCAGTTGTTTCTCCAGGATATACAAGTGGATTAGAAGGAACGCCAAATGAAGTAAAATTAAAATATCTAGCCGATAATGATTTTGCCACTTTAAAAGGAAAAGAACTACAAGAAGCGATTAAGCAATATATTCATGAAAAAGATGTTAAAAATGAAAGTTTAAAAGGAACAATGGTGACACAAGGTACAACTCCTCGTAGACTTACCGATTTAATCGGCTCTCTTTGTGATTTAACTTCAGGAAGTGGAGATAAAGGAACCCCCATTATTTTAATACAAGGCTATTTTGATAATTACACAAAGGAAAATGATTCATGAAAAAAACACTCTTTTTGGCCACCTGCTTACTTTTTACAACGGGTTGTCAATCATCATCAAATGCTTCTTCTTTAAAAGAACAAGAAATCTGTCATTTGTCAAAAATTGAAATTGCAGTACAAGAATCCTATAATGTTTATAGTATGTTAAATGAAGCCTACCTAAATGAAGCTTTAACGATTGAAATTGCTAATTCTGATATTGCTCTATTAGATCAAGATTTAGGAATTATTTTAGGAAAAACGTTGGGAAATACGATTTTAACGATTAAATCTTCTAAATTTATTCAAAAAATACCTGTTTCTGTCTGTCAAGATGATTATATGAACGAACATTTTACGATAGACAAAGGTCGTCTTTTCCAAAAAACTGCTGTTTTTTATGGAGATTCAATCACTGATTCTGATCCTTCACGACGTCCAGGATATGAACAATATAACAATTTAAAATATTATCCAGAAATCATTCAGGAAAAAGCAATGTTAAAACAACATTTTAACCTTTCCTATAGTGGTGCTACTGCTGCTTATTATCCCACGATAGTAGAACCCCATATTTCAGCTTATAATCGAGTAAAAAATTCTCAAGAAGAAGTAGCACAATCTGATTATGCCTTTATTTTAATAGGAACAAATGATTTTATGCGTTGTATTCCTTTAGGATCAATTGAAGAAGATCCACAAACTTTTGAAGAAAGCACTTTTGCAGGTTCCCTTAATTACATATATAAAACCTTACTTTCTTATAATCCAAAAATTAGAATTGTCGCAATTTTGATTCCTTTTGCAACCTGGGGTCAAGATACAAATGCTGCTTTTACTACAGGATATGGCACGACAAGAGAAGAATACAATAATAAAATTCTTGAGATTGTCCAAAAATATCACTTCATTTCTATTCCTACAATGGATTTGTGGGATAGCAGTAATTGGCAAAGTTATATCTATGATGGAATTCATCCCATTCAATTAGGACATGAAACATTAGCCAAAAGAATCTTAAGTGAAATTTAAACCGACACACTAGATTATATCTAGTGTGTCAGACCATTGAAATAGATTCGTCATGAATCTATTTTTAGGTTTTAAACCCAGTTATTTGATTTTTTAAATTCAATCAATTCTGTTTTATAATCATACACATTGGACGGAATAAGAAAGTTTATATTTTTAATAGATGTGCTATTTTCAACGAGTCCAATAAAGGATCTGCACGCCGATCTGCACTATATGAATATCCATTATTC